>Ga0066710_100006702_pt1 | contig 10831 bp, 15 predicted proteins | sample GraSoiAngelo_159_FD_79666 | JGI IMG/M metagenome (GOLD analysis project Ga0066710, IMG submission 79666) | Grasslands soil microbial communities from the Angelo Coastal Reserve, California, USA - 14_1009_16_40cm | ecosystem: Environmental > Terrestrial > Soil > Grasslands | place: USA...
CCTGACATGTTCCGGCGCGCCGCGACCTACGTGGACAGAATTCTGAAGGGCGCCAAGCCCGCCGACCTCCCCATCGAGCAGCCCACGAAATTCGAGCTGGTGATCAATCTCAGAACCGCGAAGGCGCTCGGGCTCACGATCCCGCAGTCCATCCTGGGGCGGGCAGACGAAGTCATTCAATGATCTCGCGGCGAGGGTTCCTTTCGGGAAGTCTGGCTCTTGCGATCAAGCCGCGGTAAGGGCCAAAGGCCGATGTTCACCGTTCGGACGCAGGAGGCGGGATGAAGGCACAGGGAAGGGTAAGGGGGATTCTCATCGAAGGGGGCGACGGACACGAATACCTGCTTGGCTTCGGGCCGACCGAGCAGGCCAAGTCACCCACCTCCAGCCGCTGGAGAAGGGATGGAAAGGATTTCTTTCTCTGGATGGCGTTTCAGGAGGCTCTCAAGGCGTTCCCTCCAGTACCGGCTTGGCCGACTTGGTCCTCCTGAAACCTGGGGGCGGTTAGACCGTGCTCGAGGAAACACTTCACCGACACTCAATCGCCGGGTTGCGCGCGCGCGGTGCTGGTGCTCCCGAGAGCTCTACCATGCTAACTACCTTCCTCCGTGGTTGCTCGCCTCACGCTGATGCGCTTGAAGGCGTCCCAGCTTCGCACCTCGACGCTGGCGGGTTGGCCGACCCGCTGGACGCGAGCGTGGACGATTTTGCCGCCTTCGGTGGTGTACGGCCGCCCGACGACTTCCCACGCGCCGGTCTCGTCTGAGAAGCGGTCACCGATCCGAAGTTGCATCGACAGGACGGTGCGGGTGGCCGGCTGCGCTGGCGCGGGCTTCGTCTCCTCCTGTTGCTTCTCGGGGCGCGGCCTAGCCACCCAGCCTCCGCGAGGAAAAGACCGCCATTAAGGAAGATCCGTGCCAGCGATGCCGGCCCGGCCACCTCGCTGCGTTCCCAGGGGCTTAGAGCCGGACCGCGCCGTGAGACGGTGCAAAGTATTGCCGGAAGACGCGCGGGGCCTTGCACATAGGGGATTGGAGTACCCTATTCGTCCATCGGCCCGGGCCCTCGAGCTGCCGGAGAAAGGCTCACTCAAATCGGAACGAGCGAGCAATCACTTCGAGGCCGGCGATGCCTTCCTCACTGTTCTCGGGAGTGCCCACGTGAGCGACCGTGACCACATAGGAAGAACTGTAGAAGAAAAGAAGAGTCCAGCGCATGGAGCCCGTCGTCAGATCAGATCTGAAGCGAAGACGCAAAAATCGATTCTCGCGGTACTCCTCGATATCCATTGCCTCACGCGCGGGACGGCGCACGCTCAGTTGACTTTGTTTGGATCCGACCGCCTCGTCGGTACGTGGCAGATCATGGGATGCTAGCCGGCCGCTGGAGCCCCGGCCTAGAACGGTCACGAGCTCAGGACCCTCGCTGCCATCTCTCGAATCTCGCTGATGAAGAAGTTTTGCTTGTCCGAGGCCGCGATCAGTTGCAGGATTTTCCGCTGCTCAACCTCGCCACGGTTCAGGAAAAAGGTGTGGGCCTCCAGGGTGAGCCGGACGGTGCGGCCCGAGACCGCAACATGTACCCACTGCACTCCCTCTGCGATAGCTCTCTCGACGTCGTTGAGGCGCGCTCCGTAGATTCCACGGAAGTGGTAGATCTCGTCGAACTCGCTCGCGGCCAGGCGGCGAACCTCTTTCGCCTGAGCCTGCGTCCACCCGCGTAGCTCGGCGTCCCAGTGCTTTATGAAGTGGTCCCACCAGCGCTCGAACCGTGCCAAGCGGTAGAGCCCGACACCGAGCCCAAGGAGTATCGCGAGAGACGCAATCGCGCTCAAAATCGGCGGGGAAATGTCAACAAACATCCGGACCCAAGCAGGCCAACGGTGACTCGTCTCGACATACGAAAGCGTCTGAGCGACGCTGGCGGCAGTCCCCAAACCGAGAACCGCCCACGTGATGATCCGTCCGATCTGCCCCCCCATGCTCGCCCCCTTGGTCCGGGGCATGGTAGCCGTGCGCCGCGCGTAGTACCAGAGCCTGAGAAGGCGCGCGTGAAGACAAGTAGCGCCCCTGCGAGCGGAGGACGCCATGCTCGGTCGGCGCCATCTTGAGGCCGTATCGAAGGTCGCCGTCTACGGACGGCGGGTAGGGGGTCGCCGTCCCGCCGGCACCCGGGTCAGCGGGTGAGATTTCACCCAACGTCGATCGCGTGAGACGCAAGACCATCACACGGGACCCGATCGAATCGCCCGGATCATCGTTCACTGCAGGCTTTAGTCCCATCCGAGTTCTGAACCATGGATCGCCGCCACCGTGGCGGCTTGCGGGACCGCCAGTGGTTACCTGACACCATCTGGATCAACGACCACCCTGAGGTCCCCCATCTGCCGGCGGCGGCCCAATACCGAGTGTCCGTTCAGCGTTGGTAGCCTCGCCAACGACGCAGGTTGTGCAATAGGCCATAGAGCAACGCAGCGGCAGCGATGACCACCGCCCCTCCGATCAAGCCGTACCGGCCTATGGCGCGCGCCACAGCCTCGCCAAGGCCATACGCGATGAGCGCGACGCTGGTCGCCCACACCATACCGCCCGCCACATTCCACAAGAGAAAGCGCCACCACTCCATGCCGGCGATGCCCGCGACCAGCGCACCGATCACTCGAAGGCCAGGGATGAAGCGGGCGAGGAAGACGGCCTTGCCACCGTGGTGGGCATAGAAGCGTTCGGCGGGTGGGAGCATCTTGCTGGCGTACCGAGCGATTAGTTGCCAGCGCTCGAGAAGCCGCCGCCCCGCCGCGCGGCCGATCCAGTACCCCGCGTTGTCGCCGATGATCGCCGCCGCGGCGGCGATCACGATCACCAAGGGCAGAGAGAGAAGTCCTTGGGCCGCCAACACGCTGGCGGCAATGAGTGCCGTTTCCCCCGGTACCGGCATCCCGGCTGATTCAAGCATGACGGCGAGGAACAACGCCGAGAGACCATAGGTCGAGATGAGGTAACTCACGTGACGACCTGTCCTTCGCCAAAACCTCATACTACTCGTTGATGACTGGTCATGCTCTCGCGCCAGGCAAAGGAGCGCCCGGAGACGGTAGACAAGGGGTCGGGAGCGGGGGAGTCGGCCGCTTAGGTGCTCACGAAGATGCTTCCGCCTTTGATGGTGAACTTCGGCATCACGACTGGTCCTCGCCGCGTCCGCGCCACGAGCGTCCGTGGCCGGCGAATCTCGATTGAGTCGATCGAGCGGTTGTGCGCCTTGGCACGCGCGGTCTATGATCGACGGACGTCACCGAGCACTGACCCCAACTCTCCCAGCCGATAGGAGACTGCCATGCGCGTGAAGAATCGTAGGAAGACCGCACGCAAACGCGCCGCCTTCAAGAAGAAGCAGAAGAAGCGCCGCGCTCGCGCCGCCGGCTGAAACTGGGCCGTTCGGGCTGCGGATCGTGCAGCGGGCGCGGACACCTTTTCGCCCCGCGCAGAAAATTTCTGGGACCCCTTTCGCGGGGGATGGGACTCCCGTCGAGAGAGGCGCATGTCGAGGCCAGAGTAGGCGAAACTCCGGGGACCTCGATCCACCCCACCGGGGTGGTAGGTGTGCCCGTTCTGTGCCCGCGACCGTGCGCGATAGCCCCACGAGAGTTCAACGACAACCAACGGCCCTCGTGAGGCTAAGTCAGCGCCCTACAGCAACTTCGCGTGTTTCGGCTTCAACGCCGCACCAGCGCCCGCACGCTTTCCTCGAGGAAGAACGGATTGCCCTGCGTGCGCTCGATCAGGAGCCGCTCGAGATCCTCGAACCCTGGACCCGCCCCGAGCAGCGCCTCCAGCAGCTCTCCCGCGCTTGCCACCGGCAGCGTGTCGACCCGCACCTGCTGGTAGTACGTCTTGCTCCCCCAGCCGTGCCCGTACTCCAGCCGGTAGTTCACCAGCAAGAGCAGCCGCGCCGTCGGCAGGCTCTCGACCAGCAGGTCCAGCCACGCCTGCGTCTCCCCATCGATCCAGTGCAGGTCCTCGACCACCAGCAACACCGGCTGCACCTGGCTCTCCCGCAGCAGGAGCCGCTTCAGTGCCTCCAGCGTCTGCCGCCTGCGCTGCGGGGGATCGAGCCGCGTCCACTCGGGATCCTCGACCGGCACGTCGAGCAGCGAGAGGAACACCGGCAGGGTGGGCTCCAGCGCGCGGTCCAGCGACAGGAGCTTGCCCGTCACCTTCTCGCGCATCTTCCGGCCGTCGTCGCGGGGCTCGATGGCGAAGTAGCTGCGCAGGAGCTCGATCACGGGGAAGTACGTGGTGGCCTTGCCGTAGGACACCGAGGCGGCCTCCAGCACCAGCCATCCGTGACTGCGATGCGAGTGCGTGAACTCCCAGACGAGGCGCGTGCAGCCGGTGTTCGAGGCGATCGTTCGAAGCGCTGTCGGCCTCTGCGGAGGGATGTCGGGAAATGTGTGGCGGCTTCGCGACGACGCGCTCGAGCTGGTCGCGAGCCACAACGAGGACGCACGGTTGGCGGCAATCGCCCGGGAGGCTGGCCAGCGCCGTGGTCTTGACCGGAGTCTCCTCGCCGGCCGCGCGATTCTCGATCGGGCGGTGGTGAATGTTCCCGACGTCTCGCGGGACCCCGAGTATGATCCCGAGCTCGCGCGCCGAAACATTCCCCGCGGCGCCCTGTCAGTGCCCATGCTGAAGGACGGTGCGCCCATCGGGGCGATTACGGTCGCGCGGTCGGTGGTCGGCCTGTTCTCCGAACAGCAAATCGCGCTGCTCCAAGGGTTCGCGGCCCAGGCCGTCATCGCTATCGAGAATGTGCGCCTCTTCCGGGAGCTCGAGCAGAAGAGCCGCGAGCTCGAAGTGGCCAGCCAGCATAAGTCCAAGTTCCTGGCCAACATGTCCCATGAGCTGCGCAACCCCCTGAACGCGATCATCGGCTTCTCCGAGGTGCTGTCGGAGCGGATATTCGGTGACCTCAAAGATCTTCCCACGGCGCTCGACAGCGCGTTGACCCTCGTACGCGAGCGGGCGGGGCGGCGGGGAATCACGCTGGAGTCAACCGCCGATGAGCGGCTCGGTGAGGTTCGAGCGGACGAACGGAAAATCAGGCAGGTCGTCCTGAACTTGCTATCGAACGCGATTAAGTTCACGCCGGAGGGGGGCCGGATCGAGGTTGCGGCCGTGCCAAAGGACGGGTCCGTGGAGCTATCGGTGAGCGACACCGGGGTCGGCATCGCGCTGGAGGACCAGGAGGCGGTGTTCGAGGAGTTCCGGCAGGTTGGGGCGAGCACGGCCAAGCAAGAGGGAACAGGGCTCGGGCTGGCTCTGTGTCGGAAGTTTGTCGAGCTACACGGCGGCAAAATCGGGGCCACGAGCCAGGTCGGTGTGGGCTCGACGTTCACGTTCAGCATCCCATTCCGTCCCGGCGGGTAATCCGAAGGAGGGGACATGCCGACACTCGCGAAGAGGTCGCCAAGCAGCCACCGGAGCAGCGTCTCGGCCGCATGTCCCGCACCGCCGATGACCTCGCCGCCGCGATCCGTGGCCAAAGTGAGGCCGCTTTGGTGCGGCGGCCCGACGGCAAGAACTGGGCGGCTAACGAGATCATCTGTCACCTGCGGGACATCGAAGAGGTGTACTTCGTGCGCTTCCACTCGATGCTGTCCAACGATGACCCGAAGATCTACGCCGACCCGTCGGCGGCCGACCGCTTCGCCGCGGACCGACAATACCTGAGGAATGACGCCGCCCAGGCGCTGGCCGCGTTCCGCAGGCGGCGCGAGGAATCGCTGGCGCTACTCCATACCCTGACACTCGAGCAGCGGCAGCGCGGCTGTCTGCATCCAACCCGCGGCCGCATCACAATCGCCGCGTTCGTGACGATGCTGGCGTGGCACGACGACAACCAATTGGATCAGCTTTACCGCGCCCTGGATGGGAAGGCCTGAACTCACGAGGCGCGAACGGGTATTGCGGATGGTGCGGACGGACCAAGGCATTCCAGTGATGGAGTTCACTGTGTCAGAATTGTGCCAGAACTATCGGAGACTATCGGATACCAACGGGCACAACATTCGCGCGGATCTGTGGGCAAAGAGCCTCAGATCGTTGCCAGTTGTGGCCTACAGTGCTCGATAGTAAGCGGCGCCCAGGACCTGGGTCCCTCACTTGCCCTTGAGCTTCACGTCCTCGTACGGCGCGGAGAACACGTAGCCGGCGATGAGTCCGAGGCCCGACTCCTCCACCCGCGGTCCGATGCCGTTCAGGCCCGCGAGCTGCCAGATCGGCGCGACGATCGCCTTGTCGTAGACAAGCTGCTGGATGCGGTGCAGGGTGGCCTCTCGCCGTTTCGGATCCAGCTCGCGCGCCTGTTCCCGGAAGAGCCCGTCGACGTCCGCATAGCTTCCGTGCGCGTAGGTGCCACCCCCGACGAGCAGGTGCTCAATCCGCGTCGCCGCGTTGCCGAACCGGCTATTGCCGCCCTGGATCAGGTTCTTGTACTTCTTGTCGGCCCACCCCTGATAGAACGCGGCCCGCTCGATCGGCCGGAGCCTCACTCGGATGCCGACCGCGTTGAGGGAGTTGACGACGGGTTCGCCGAGGTACGTCGACGCGGCATCGCAGAAGTAGTCCCCGGCGTCGAAGCCCTTGGGATGACCGGCGTCTCGAAGGAGCTGCCCGGCCTTGACCGCATCATGGGCATAGCCGGGCGACTGCCAGTAGAACTCGAAGCTCGAGGGGATGATGCTTCCCGTCAGCTTTGCGAATCCCAGGAGCTCGGCCTGATTCATCGCCTGCCGGTCGATGGCGTGATTCGCAGCCAGGCGTACACGCCGGTCGTGCCACGGCGATTTCGGATCCCACTGGTCAGCGAAATAGACCCAGCTCGTGATCTGGGTCTCGACCGGCTTCAGCGCGAGGCCCGGCGTGCGCCGGAGGTCTTCGGCGAGCGGGCCACGGATGGCGTAGGCGACGTCGACCTCGCCTCGCCTGAGCGCGATCAGGCGAGTGGCCTCGTCCGGGACGACCTTGAGCACGACGCGCTTCACGTGCGGCGTCTTCCGCCAGTACCCATCGAACGCCTCGAGGACGAGCTCCACCCCCGGGGTGAACGACACGAACTTGTAGGGCCCGGCGCCGATCGGTGCTTTCTTGAAGCCTTCGCCGCCAACCTTCTCGACGTAGCTCTTCGGAACGATCCAGCCCGCCGCGCCCGCGCCACCATAGAAGGTCATGAAATCCGGCCACGGCCGCTTGAGGAAGAAGCGGACGCGCGAGGGATCCGGGACATCCACGGCGGCAACCGTGTCCTTGAGAAGCTTGTGGTCCACCCCCCGGTAGCGTTCGAACGAGAACTTGACGTCCTCGGCGCTCACCGGCTCGCCGTTGTGGAATCGCGCGCCCTTGCGGAGGACGAACTCGTAAACGAGCCCGTCCGGCGACACGCTCCACGACTCGGCGAGACTCGGAGCCATGAGCGCACCGGGCATCGGCTTCACGAGCGCGTCGTGGAGAGCGTAGAGCACCATGAAGGCCGTGCCGATGGGCGCCTCGCCTGGCTCGAACCAGGCGGGCACCAGCGTCACGTGGACGGCCCAGGTGACCTGGCCCTCGGGGCCGGCATCGGCGGGGAGCGCGGCGCCGATCGCGAGGAGCAGGACGAGCCACGTCGCGAACGGCTTCATCCTGAACTCACTTGCCCTCGCGCTTCACGTCTTCGTACGGCGCGGAGAACGCCCACCCGGTGATGGGACCGAGAACGTAAGAGCCGGGATTTTGCAATTTGGCCCCATGCTTCAGCCCTTGCGAGTCGCGAGAGGACGGCCTGACTCCCCATGCTGCAGATTCTCAACCGGTGACCGCTCGTTCTCGCGGTGCCAGCGCCGCTGATCTCGCGTCCTCCGAGAGCTTGCCACCCCGCGCCCTCCCTCCGCGGAGACACTCCCGTCGGCGTCGACTCGCGGGAGACCTTTGCGTCGTCCGGCAGCGGAATCCAGCAGCGGCTTCCTCACAGCCCACGGGGTTCTGCTTGAGAAAATTCAGGCGACCTGAAGACCGTATTGGCGATGTGCATGAAGGCCCTCGCCGGCAGCACTCCCACGTAGAAGGCCAGCTGCATGCCAATCTCCATGATTTCCGTTCTGGTGAGGCCGAAACGCAGTGCTCCTTCGATCATCCGACGGACGGACACGTCGTACTGTCCCCTGACTACCAGGGCCGCGAGGGCGCAGACGATCCGGCTCTTCATATCGAGTCCGGGCCTTGTCCAGACGGCCCCCCAGAGGTACTCGTGCATCAGAACGTCCAGCTCGCGTTCCACCGGCGTTGGCTCCGTCGGATGGTAGCCGAAGACGTCGGAGATGAACGCCTTGTGTTTCGCGACTCCCCGGTCGTACAGGGATTTGGGCTCTAGCGAGGGATCGAAGGTTTCTGGCAAGGTGACGTGCAGACCCCGCTCTTCGAGGACCTCCTTGGTCACAGCCAAGGCATTATAGGCGGCCGGAATGCCACCGTAGAAGGCGACCATCATGAGTATCTCGATGATCTCCTCCGGCGTGATACCCACATTCAGAGCATTGCGTATATGTGATCGGACTTGCGTGGTGAGCTGGATGGCGGCGACCGTCAAGGTCGCTATGGCACGATACCTGAGCTCCAGGCCCGGACGATTCCAGATAGACCCGTACAGACTCTCCGTGCTGATCCTGTACATATCCGGAGCCAGATCATAGGCGGCGGGAACGGCCCCCTTGTAGATCCTCCCCTGGCCCCCAGCCAGGCGCTCCCGCATCTCCAAGCCCTTCTGGAACCGCTCGTCTAGAGTAGCCATGCTGCAACCTTCCTTCTCTTGCACGCACTAGCTGGCTTTTGGAGTAGCATCCACCATCGCCCGTGCAGCATCTTTATCGCGATACCAGAGCGCATCGATTCTGGTAAACCTCTCCCACTTGTAGGGCAGATCGAACTCGCTATAAATAGCCCGGACCGGACACATCGGCTCGCACGCGCCACAGTCGATGCATTCATTCGGGTCGATGTAGAGTTTCCGGTCCTTCCCTGCGTCGAAATGAATGCACGCCACAGGACAGACGGTGACGCACGCCTGATCCCGTACGTCAATGCACGGCTCGGTGATCACATAGGGCATTGCGATCGACTGGCGGGCAAAGGAACCACTGCGCGACGACGATGACGTGCTGAGCCCAACAGCCTCAGAGTTCTCGTAAGTCCATGACACAGCTCTGCAGGCGCTTCTGAGCGGCGGGGGAAAAGGCGGCGGCATACTCGGGCTCCCGGAGCAGCTGGTTCACCAGCTCCAGCAGGTAGCTCCCTGCCCGGTCGGGAAACCCCGCCCGATAGTCGCGCAGCGAGGCGGCCGGCAAAGGCCGGAGCTGCGGGGCCACCTGCTCGCAGATGGCGTTCATGTGCCGTTCATAGGTGGCGACTTTGTCCGGCGTTGGCGGTTCCGGCAATGCCAGGGGATGCGACTCTTCTACGTTCAGGGTCACCAGGGCGAGTGTCTTGAGCGTGTCGATGGCGAAGCTCAACTCCGTGAGGAGCGTTTTCTCTTCCATGTCCCTACCTCCCTTACCCCTGCGCGCTCCTTCGCTCAGGCAGCGCTCGGCGCCTGGAGCGCATGAACGTGCTCGCTCCAATGACGCGCGATCGTCTCCAGGCGCTGCAGGACGGAGCGCCCACTGCCATCGCCAGTGACCAGGACCGTGGCGTTCGGGTCGGGGAGGGCACGCGCCGCCTTGACGAGCCGCGCCTGCAGTTGGCGCACGAGCTCTGCGAGCTCGGCGATGTCGCGGCCGGCCAGGCGACCGACGGCCCTGGCGTTCATCTCATCGACCGAGGCGTAGAAGCGATACGGTTTGCCACCGGACAGGACAGACTCCATGCCTTCGACCGTCGCCTGATGCCACCACTCCAGATGGCACAGAACCTCGCGCGGTCCCCATATTCCAACCTTGATCCGGGCCTGGCCTCCTGGCCCCTGGAAGTAGGTCAATCCGGCCTCGACGCTCTGCTCCAGCGCTCGAATGAGGGCTTCGATCGGTTGACTCGCTGCCATGACAGGAATCCCCTCCCAGGAGCGATACACAACGTATACCGGCCAGCGTTGGGGGCGCGCAGACCGAGACAGCCGGCGTTCTATGCCTTGGGCCTGTGCTTCTCGATGAGCGCTACGATTTTGGGATCGATCCGATCCTTCAACGGGCGTCCGGCGTCGCACAGGGCGATCCCCAGGTGCGCGTCCCGCGCGAGCCTGTCGAATTCAGGACTTCCCCGCCACTGCCGCTCCAGCTCACCGAACAGCGCGTCGATCTGGGCCTTCTCAAACATCTCTTGACCTCTGCTCCGAGAGCTCAACGCAGAGCGGGGCCAACCTGCCTCTGGCTGGCCCGCCCTTTCTGCCATCGACGACGTGCGCGTCCGAGACCGGAGCCTACTCGTCTCCGAGCGTCGAGTTCCCCTTGTCGATGATCTTCTTCACCTCTCGAGCGAAGCCGACCAGCTCGTCCCGGGAGGGGATGCCTTCCTTCACCAGTTTTTCCTTGAACTGCTGGAAGAGCCATTCCTCGTTACGGCCATGCGGAATCTCGAAGAAGCTCCGGTCGAACAGCGGCAGCTCGCCAGGCCCGAAGTACCCTTTCTCCATGAAGGTGTAGCCTTCCAGGAGGTGTGTGCCTTTGCCGAGCACCTGGCCCGTGGCGACGTAGTGCTCCATGACCGCCGGCATCCCAAAGCGTTGGATCGGGCAGGTCTTCATACAGACGGCGCACCCATCGTAGCGCGCCATGACCGGGCGGCAGCGCTCGTAGATGAGCTTGTTCTTC
>Ga0066710_100006703_pt1 | contig 10830 bp, 4 predicted proteins | sample GraSoiAngelo_159_FD_79666 | JGI IMG/M metagenome (GOLD analysis project Ga0066710, IMG submission 79666) | Grasslands soil microbial communities from the Angelo Coastal Reserve, California, USA - 14_1009_16_40cm | ecosystem: Environmental > Terrestrial > Soil > Grasslands | place: USA...
GACCGACACAAAAAGGAACTCGGTCCCGCTGGGGCCGACGTTGGGATTGTGGAATGTGGTCAGCGGCGAGCACCCTTGGGCTCCGCTCGTTACCAGTTGGAGCGGACCATCGCTCGGGGTGCTGTTCAGAGTAGAGCCCGTGAACCCGATCCTCCATACGGAGGGGCTGGCGGCGCTGGAACCGCTCCCCAGCGTCCCGCACACGTACAAGTGGCCTGAGCTCGGACCACTCGTAAAGTAGGCGTCATCAAACGCCCCGATATGGCCCGTCGCCGCCGCTGTATTGGCTCCCACAGGGACGGTGACCGCGCTCCCTAACAAAGTGGTCGCCTGCGTGACGCTGTAGCTCCCGCCGGCGTTGCCCTCCATGAAGGCAAAGACCTTCTGATTCGTGGAATCGACGATGGGCCCGTCGATGAGCGGGTGAGTGCCGCCAGATAAAGCAACATTGGTCGAATCGACGCACGGCGCGGCCACACTGCCGGTGCAGGGATCGGAGGCAGAGAGCCGCACCAAGTGGAGGCTGCCGTTGCCGTCGCCGATGAAGACCCTCTGCGTGACAGGGTCGAGCACCGGGCTCGTGAGGATCACCGAATTCCCTCCGGCCGCGATGGTTAACGGCCACCCTCCCGTTGTAACCAAGGTCGGAGTTCCATTGAAGACTCCCGTGAATTTATACAACTTGCCGTCGTCCGCCGCGACATAGGCGACGTCGTTCAGGTAATCCACAAACGGCGAAGACCGTGTGTCGCCGGTCGCGCCGTAGGAAACTCTTACGTCGACACCGGTCCCGGACAATGGGCTGGCAATCGTACCGCCGCTGCCGGGGGTAAGGACGTGGAACGCCGGAGGGCTGCCGTCCTCCACGTAGGCTACCTTCGTGCCATTGAGAGAAAGCACAGGCGAAGTGGTGATTGCGCCTCCCGAGGTCGTGTTATAAGCCCACTTAACCGTGGGTGCGGTACCCGCGCAGAATCCCGTTCCGGACGCGTTCGTGTACAGGTTGTTGAAGGCCGCGATCCCAGCCTGGGTCGCTGAGCTGCCGAGGTCAAGCGCAAACACCACGAAATCGTTGGTGCAGTCCGGGGCGCCGATGGGGGCGAAGGTGAACTTGGCGGGATACATTCCGTCAGCCACTCTGGCGCCCGAGGCGCCCAGTGACACGTTCCAGTCGACGCGGTTGCGCTGGGGCCGTGGTCCGCGCGGCCAGGGCATGACAGGCCCAATGCCGCTCGGGGCAAGAGGGGCAGATCGAAGCAGCTCCGGCGCCTCGGGGGACTGAGCGCCGCCACGCTTTAGTTGCTGCAGCCAAAAGCGCGGATCGTGGCGCATCGCCTCCACAACCTCGGGAGAGTCCGAATGAGTGAAAACCACGTGACGATGCGTCCAATCGTCAGCCAACCCAACGATGGACGACGCCGGCTCGTTGTTTAGTTGACCGACGTTCTCCCGTCCGATGAACGGCGCTACGAACAGAACCACGCCCCCGAGCACCCCACACACGGCGAAGAGTTTCGAGGTCTCGACGTTTCCCAGCTTCATATAGCTCCTTTCTCGCGCCCGATATGGCACGGCGCGGCCAAGGGTGCCGTAGGGAAGGCGACGGGGAACACAGCACGCGCCTTCCGACCATTGCCTTCGCTCTGGCCGCGATGAAGGATTCGCTGGTGGGCGCTTCCACTGAGCGGCTGCGCGCGCGCGCCCCTCGCCTTAGGAAACTTTCCTGTTGAATTGGCACTGGCTCTGCGTCGGATCTATCTTGCCGCAGGACAAGGCCATGGTCTCGAAGATCTTCTCCTGGCGAAACGCCGGCTTCCGGTATGACTTCTTCCGGACCGGCGGCGCCGCGGGTCGATCTTTCTGGCTTACTTTTATTGTCATTGCAACCCCGATTGTGTGAGCTTAATGGCATTCGAACCGGTGACGTTCTTCACCGCATCAGCTTGTGTCGAGAAATAGATGCTGGAGGCCCCGGACGAGAGGTTCACATTATCGACGACGATTCCGCTGGTGCCGCCATCCTCAGCCACGGTAGGTGCGCTGGCGGTGTCAGCGGGGAATCCGCCCGTGATGTTAAAGGCCCTGATACAGCCGCTGGCGCCCAGAGTGGCAGAACAGTTGGCGGTCACCGAGACGAAAAGAAACTCCGTCCCGCCAGAGGCGTTGGGATTGAAGAATTCGGTCAACGGCGAGCACCCTGCGGACCCGCTGGTCACAAGTTGAAGTGGCCCATCGCTACTGGTGCTGTTCATGGTCGCACCCGTAAACCCGACCCTGTATAAGGCAGCGCTGCCGGGGTTGGGATTGATTCCCTCCGTGCCGCACACGTACAAGTGCCCGTTGTTCGTACCTGTGCCCGTAAAGCTGAAGTAGGCGTTATCAAACGCTCCGATGTGGGCCGCCGCGCCCGTATTGGCTCCGAGGGGAACGGTAACCGGGATCCCAAACGAAGTGTCAGCCTGCGTGAGCGTGTAGTGCCCGCTGCCGTTGTCCTGCAAAAACGCAAAGATCTTCTGATTGGCGGAATCCACGATGGGTGCGTCGATGATGGCGTGAGTACCCGAGGATAAACTAAGGGTGGTTGAATCGACGCACGGCGCGGCCACACTCCCGGTGCACAGATCGGATGGCGAGAGGCGCACGAAGTGGAGAACGCCGTTGCCGTCGCCGATGAAGATCCTTTGCGTCACCGAATCGAGCACCGGGCTGGTCAGGTCCCCCGAGTTCCCTCCCGTCGCGATGGTCAATGGCCACCCCCCTGTCGTCACCAGGGCGGGAGCCCCTTTGAAAACTCCCGTAAATTTGTACAAATGGCCGTCGTCCGCCGCCACGTAGGCGACGTCGTCCGTGTAATCCACAAAGGGTGAAGACCGTGTGTCGCCGGTCGCGCCGTAGGGGACGCTGACGTCGGCAGCGTTGTTGCTGGTCCCGGGAACCGCAGGCCCCCCGATGCTCCCGTTATTCCCCGTTGTGCCGATGGTGAGCACGTGAAGCGCCGGAGGGTTGCTGCTCTCAACGTAGGCTACTTTTGCGCCGTTCGTGGAAAGCACGGGTGAAGTAACGACGGGCGCCGTGGTGGTCCGGTAAGCCCACTTGACCGTGGGTGCGGTCAGGCCCGAGCAGAAGCCTGAGCCGTCTGGTTGCACGTAGAGATTGTTGAGCGCAGCGAGGCTGGGCTGGCCGTTCGCGCCACCCGCGAGCGTGGAACCGCTCCAGGCGAAATTGCTCAGCGTGTCCGCGAGCGTGATGTTGTTTCCCGCGGTTCCTGCGGATGCGGCGGTGACGGTCACCGTGCCGCTGCTCGATGCGGCGGTAACGCCGGCGGCGCTGGTGCGGTTGAGCGCGTTCGTGAAGTTCGTGGCCTCCGTGGTGGGGCTGGAGGAGATGGAAAAGCTCGCGCCCGTGTCGTTGCCGTTAATGCCGCCGCTCAAGGATGCGCCACTCCATGAGAAGATGCCGGCGTTGTTCGACTGTCCCGCTAAAATGCCGTTCGCGCCGCTCCCGAGCGTCGCGGCGGTGAGGTTGACCGCGCTGCCGATCGCGACCGCGGTAACGCCCACGGTGGAAGGGGTGCAAGCATTAATCGCCACCGCGAGGTTGGTGGCCAAGACTGACGGGGCGGCGCTGGTTGCATAGGTCCCGGTGGTGTTGCCGGTGCAGCCGTTCGAGCCGGCACTGCCGCCGCTCACGCTGCCCCAGGAGTAAATACCGGTGTTGTTGGCTGCTCCGACAGCAAGGAAAGCTCCGGGCTTCCTTTGGGTCACCGTGACGGTGTTCGTGCTGGACGTAGCAGTGACGCCGACGGCAGCGGGGCACGCGGCAAGCGCGGTCGCGACGTTGGAGGCCAAAGTGCTATTGCTGGAACTGGTGGCAAACGTCCCGGCGGTCGAGCTCCCGCACCCGTTTGAGCCGTTACTGCCGGTGGTCAAGAGACCCCACGAGAAGGTGCTGTCCGCCCCTCCGACGGAGAAGGCGGACACGGTAGTATCCCCGGGTGTCCGGTCGGTGGCCGTGACCGTGCTGCCGCTCGCGCTGGCGGTAACGCCTGCGCCTGTGGGGCACGCGTTGATCGCCGCCGCGAGGTTGGTGGCCAAGGTTGAGAGGGTGGCGCTGGTGGCAAACGTGCCGGCGGTCGCCGTCGTGCATGCGTTCGAGCCGTTCGACCCGGCTGTCACGGCGCCCCACGAGAACCTGCCAAGGTTTGTCGCCACACTAAAGGTGGTGAAAGTTCCAGGCGTCGTGTCTCTGGCGGTGACCGCGCCGGCGCTCACGCTGGCGCTAAGTCCAACGGTGGAAAAAGAACTGGTGCAATTGGTAATCGCCGTCGCCACGTTCGAGGCTACGCCGGATGCGGTGGCAGCGGTTGTAAAGGTCCCTGCCGTCGAGCTCGTGCACCCGTTAATTGTGCCGTTCGTGCCGGTGGTCGGCGCGCCCCACGAGTAGATACCAGCCAGATTCGCCCCTCCGACAGAAAAGGCCGATACGGTGGCATCCCCGGGAGTGCTGTCGGTGACTGTGACTGAGCTGCCGCTCGCGCTGGCGGCAACACCGGCTGCAGCGCAGCCGGCAGTATTGATCGTGGTCGCGAGGTTCGTGGCCAGGGTTGATGTGGTGGGACTCGCAATGAAGGTGCCGCTGAAGTTCGGGGCGGAGCCGCTGCACGTGGTCGAGCCGTTACTGCCGGCGGTTGTGGCGCCCCAGGCAAAGCCGGTGACGATGTTTTCTCCAACGGAGAACGTGCTAGTTCCCAATGTCGTGGAGGTGGCTGTGACCGTGTTCGTGCTGGCCGTGGCTGTTGTGCCAACGCCGAACGAACCGTTGCAACTGTTAATCGCCGCCGCGACGTTCGAGGCCAAGGTTGCCGTAGTGTTGCTGGTTACAAAAGTCCCGGCGGTGGAGCTCGTGCATCCGTTGGTTGTGCCGTTCGTGCCGGCGGTCACGCCACTCCATGAATAGATTCCGGTGAGATTCGATCCCGCGACAGAAAAGGTGGTGAAGCTTCCGGACGTCGTGTCGGTGGCCGTGACCGTATCGACGCTGGAGGTCGCGCTAACGCCGGCGCCGGCGGGGCACAGATTGATCGCGGCTGCGAGGTTGGAGGCCAAGGTTGTCGTGCTCGAGCTGGTGGCAAAGGTCCCGGCGGTGGAGCTTCCGCACGTGTTTGAGCCGTTCGTGCCGGCGGTCACGGCAGCGAACGCAACGTTGGTGGCCGTGTTGGTGACAGAAAAGGCTGAGACCGTCAAATCTCCGTTGACCCTGTGGGTAACCGTCACCTTGTTGGCGTTCGGACCGCCGCCTTGCGTGGCGCTGACGCCGGCCGCAGCCGGACACGCATTGATCGCAGCCGTCAAGGCTGTGGCGTTGGTCGAGCCGCTGGTGGAGCTGTTGACAAAGGTCCCGCCGAAGGGCGACGCGACACCGGTGCACGTGTTCGAGGCGCCGGGATTTAGGGTAATGGTATTCGAGCCACTGGTGATTGTAATGGCGTGCGAGGCGGTGGTGTCGGCGGTGCTACCGAAAGTAGCGATGGTAGTGCTTCCGGTTCCGTTGTTCGTCAAGCTCAAGGTATTCGATCCGCTGGTGATGGTGATCGCGGTGTTAGAGAACGGGGAACCTGAGAAAGTGCCGGTGGCATTCGCCCCCGTCCCGCCGTTCGCCAGCGTCAGGGTATTTGACCCGCTCGTGATCGTAATGTTGCCGTTGCTGGGAGCCGCGGTAAAAGTGCCGGTGGCATGGGCCGCGTTCGCGTTGCTCGTCAGGGTTAACGTATTGGTTCCGCTGGTGACCGTGATCGTGGGCGTGGTGGTCGACGTCGGCGAGCCGGAGAAGGTGCCGGTGGCATTGGACGCCGTCGCGCTGTTCGTCAGCACCAACGCATTTGACCCGCTCGTGACCGTTATGGTGCCGGCGCTTGGGGGACCGGTAAAAGTGCCGGTAGCGGCTCGCCCCGTCGCGTTGGTCGTCAAGCTTAATGTATTTGACCCGCTGTTGATCGTGTAAGCCGAGGTGGCGAGTGGCGGCGTCGCGAAAGTCCCGGTGGCGTGTGAGCCCGTGGCGTTGGTCGTCAGAGTTAAAGTGTTCGACGGGCTTACGGCTGAGTTCGTGATGGTGATCGAGGTGTTGAACGCCGGCGGCGTTGTTGCGAAAGTCCCGATGGCGCTCGCCGTGGTCGCGTTGGTGGTCAGGGTCAATACGTTTGCCGGGCTGTTGTTGGTGAGGGTGAGGGCGGTGTTGGACGCGGGCGGGCTCGTGAAAGTGCCGCTGTCACTGGCGTACGCCCCCGTGGCGGTGAAAGCCGTTCCGTTGACGGTGACCGTCTGAGCGTTGGTGCCCTGGCCTGTGCCCGAAAATGTTCCAGTGCCGCTCGCCGCGACGGCTGCCAGGCTCGCGATGTCCTCGCCGAACACGATGAAGTCGTTAAGGCAGTCCGGGCTGGCATTGACGTTAAAAGTGAACTTGGCGGGATACATCCCATCACTCACTTTAGCGCCCGCATTGCCCATGGACACGGACCAATCGACGGCGGTGCTGTGTCTCCCTCGATGGGGCAACAGGCCGTGCGGGAAGGAGGGGCTTGCAGGGCTTGGAAGCAAGCCCAAGTCTGCCAGCGATTGGACCGCCGCGGTGCCGTTTCGCTTCAATTGCTGAAGCCAGTAACGGGGATCGCGGCGCATCGCGTCCACCACCGCGGGGTCCTCTGACTCGGTGAAGACCACGTGGCGATGCGTCCAATCCTCAGGCAGTCCGACGATCGCCGCCGTCGCCTCGCTGCCAGACTGAGCGAGGTTCAACCGCACGAACGTCAGCGCCAGAGCTGCGCCGGCAAGCGCTGCGGTCAGGGCGAAGAGTTTCGACGCGTCGACCTTTCCCAGCTTCATGGTGCTCCTTTCACCCGATGTGGCACTTGACGGGTTGCTGAAAAACCTTGTTCGGTCGTGTCATTCCCACCCGATTCGCTCCTCTTCGCATCGCCCTTGAGCCCGTTCGCTCCGCTGCGAACGGTCCTGAGCCCTTCGCTGTCATGCTGAGCGCCCCTGCATTTCGGCTGAGGCTCCGCGTAGGAGCTCAGGGTAAAGTGCCCGAAAGGGCTCACGGTAAACTCGGCGTGGCATCTCGTCCGGCGCGTCACGGAACGCCCTGTCAGGACCTGCCGTATTGCTCCCCCGTTCCAAGCGTAACTATATATACAGAAAGTTCTTCGGTGTCAAGGCAAATGGTAATAACTGCTGAGTACTCCGATTGGGTGAGCTAGCGGCGCGAAAAGGGAAGTTTCTTGACACTTGGGAGTATACTAGTCAGTTAATGAACTATATGATTACTACGAACTCTTGGCTCCGTCAAACCGAGTCCCGAATTCGGAGCGGATCGAGGAATCGGATCGGGAACGAAGCCGGAATGTGTCCTGGAATCAAGGACTTCACAGATTGCGCTCCTATCGCGGATTCACGTGGCGAAGTACCTTCAGCCCCAGGCCGAAGAGACGTTCCGCGTCGGCTAAAAAAACCTGAGGAGTCTCCGGAGTTCATGTTGTGGTGCGCTTAAAACGACAAGGCGTTTTCCGAGTCGATGGTATTGCACCGCCAGAGGTGAGGCTTGCTATGGATACAGCCGTGCTTACTCGCGCCCTCTTGCGCTCTACATGGGCCGGTCGAACCCTGACGCGGGCTGCTTTGGCCAGCGCGCTGCTAGCGCTTCTCGCGAATGCGGGATGTGCGGTAAAGAAGATCGCGGTCAACAAACTGGGGGATGCCCTCGCGAGCGGTGGAACCACCTACGCCAGTGACGATGATCCAGAACTAGTTCGGGAGGCTGTCCCTTTCAGCCTGAAGCTGATGGAGAGCTTGCTCGAAGAAAGCCCCCGGCATCGCGGCCTGCTCCTCGCCGCCTGTAAAGGCTTCACGCAGTACAGCTACGCATTTGTCCAGGAGGACGCCGATGAACTCGAAAGCCGGAACCTTGCCGAGGCTATGCGGCTGCGCGGACGGGCGCGACGGCTCGATTTGCGCGCTCGCGGCTACGGGCTCAGAGGACTTGAGGTACGCTATCCGGGTTTCAGTAAGGCTCTGCGCGAAAACCCTGGGGAGGCCGTGCGGCACATCAATTCAACCAAAGAGGTGCCATGGCTCTATTGGACAGCAGCAAGCTGGGGCGAAGCCATCTCACTCTCGAAGGATAATCCCGACCTTATCGCTGAGCAGCCGATGGTGGAAGCGCTGATCGATCGCGCTTACAAGCTGGACCCTGACTTTGAGGCCGGCGCCCTCGACAGTCTTCTGATCACCTACGAGCCAAGTCGGCAGGGCGTAACAGGCGATCCTCTGGCGCGCTCGCGAGAGCACTTTGCACGGGCTGTAGCACTGTCTCACGGTCAACTTGCAGGGCCCTATGTGTCCTTGGCCGAAGCCGTTTCTGTCCCGAAGCAGGATCGGGCCGAGTTCAAGTCGCTGCTCGACCGCGCTCTGGCCGTCAATCCCGACGACAAACCCGAATGGCGGCTTGAGAACTTGGTGATGCAGCGGCGTGCCCGCTGGCTTCTGGCGCGGGCTGATGAGCTGTTTGTGGAGTGAAGGAGTGTAGCGAGAGAAGTGTTGTGAAGCCACGCGTTCACGAAAAGGGGAATCAAATGACCAAAGCACGCAGGAGAACAGCACGCGGAGCGTTAGGGGCATCGATCTTTGCCCTCTTCGCTTTCCTGGGCACGTCCGTGATGCGCGCGGCTGACCCACCGGCGCCAGTTCGCGTGAAGCTGGGCACGCTGATTCCGAGAGGTACGCCGCCCTACCAAGTCCTTCTGGAGATGAGGGAGAAGTGGCGCCAGGCGCCTGACGGAGGAGTTGAGCTCATTGTTTATCCGGACGGCAATATGGGCGGTGAGGCCGACATGGTCCGCCGAATGCGTGTGGGGCAGATTCAGGCCGCGATGCTGAGCGTAATCGGCCTCTCCGAAATCGACAAGTCGGTCAACGCCCTCCAGAACATGCCCATGATGTTCCGATCGTTGGATGAAGTCGAATACGTCAGGGACAGAATGCGGCCCATGCTTGCAAAGCGCCTTGCCGAGAAGGGTTTCGTGGCTCTTTTCTGGGGTGATCTCGGATGGGTGAGGTTCTTCTCCAAGCAGGCAGCCGTTCATCCCGCCGAGTTCGAGCGGATGAAACTCTTCACCTGGGCGGGGGACAACGAACAGGTTGAGCTTATGAAGGCACTGGGATTCAACCCCGTACCGTTGGAGACCAACGACATCCTGCCCGGCCTCCAGACCGGACTCATCAACGCTGTGGACACGATTCCCCTCTATGCGCTGGCAGGGCAGTTCTATGGTCCTTGCCCTCACATGCTGGAGATCAATTATGCTCCTCTCTGCGGAGCCACCGTCATCACCAAGAAGGCCTGGGACTCGATTCCGCCGGCCGCGCAGCAGTCGCTGCTAAAGGCCGGGGCAGAGGCCGGCGTGGAAGTCACCAAGAGGAGCCGTGCTGAAAGCGAGCAGGCGGTGGAAGCGATGCAGAAGCGAGGCTTGACGGTGCACCGTGCCACGCCCGCGATCGAGGCCGAGTGGCGCACCCTGGCGGCGGGAGTTTACCCGAAGATCCGCGGAAGCATGATTCCGCCGGACGTGTTCGACGAGGTTCAGCGACTGCTTCAGGAATACCGGGCTACTCGGGCCGCGGCTGGCCGTGGCGGCTCCGGAGGCACACCGCGATGAGCTCCGCCGCAGTCCTCCCCACACCCCAAATGCTGATCCGGGAGAGCCCGCAGAAGCAGGGGCCGAACTGGCAACGCCGCTTGCACCGGGGTGAGGACGCAGCCGTTACGCTGGCCTTCGCGGCGATAGTCGTGCTGCCTCTGGCCGAGACCGTGCTGCGTAAGACGTTGCGGCTTGGGATCTCGGGCTCCACATCGCTGGTGCAGCATTTCACGCTGGTTCTCGGGATGCTCGGCGGTGCCATCGCCGCGCGTGAAAACCGGCTGCTGCCGCTCTCCACCCTGGGCACGCTGCTGAAGGGCCGCATGAAGACCGCCGCCTCCGTCTTCAGCGGTTCCTGCTCGGCCGCGATCAGCGCCTTGCTTTGTGTGGCGAGCGTTCAGTTTGTGATGTTCGAGAAAGACGCCGGAAAGATCCTGGTGTACGGCGTTCCCGTCTGGTTCGTGCAACTCGTCATGCCGCTCGGATTCGCGCTCCTGACGGCCAGGTTGGTCTGGCACGCGGCAGACAACTTGGCTGGGCGGCTGGCTTCCGCCGCGATCGCAGGCGCCACGCTGCTGGCTTGCGTCCGGCTTTCTCGCTCCTCGGAAACCCTGGTAATTCCGGCATTGGTTGTGTTACTGGCGGCCACCTTGATCGGCGTGCCGGTTTTCGTAACTCTGGGCGGCACCGCCCTGGTTTTGTTTTGGAGGCTGCACGAACCGGTTGCCTCGATTTCCATCGACCACTATTCACTGGTCACCAATCCGTCTCTGCCCACCATGCCTCTTTTTACCCTCGCCGGATACTTTCTGGCAGAGGGTGGAGCGGCCAAGCGGCAGGTGCGGGTCTTTCAGGCGTTTTTCGGTCCGTTCCGCGGCGGTCCGGCCATTGTCACGGCCCTGGTCTGCGCTTTCTTCACTTCGTTCACGGGAGCTTCGGGAGTGACGATCCTGGCGCTTGGCGGCCTGCTGATGCCCATGCTGCTGGCCGCACGGTTTCGCGAAAAAGACGCCCTGGGCCTCGTTACCGGGTCCGGCTCGCTCGCGCTTTTGTTCCCACCCTCTCTGCCCCTCATTCTGTACGCGGTTATCGCCAAAGTGCCCATCGAGAGTATCTTCCTGGCAGGCATTGTTCCCGGCATC
>Ga0066710_100006704_pt1 | contig 10830 bp, 6 predicted proteins | sample GraSoiAngelo_159_FD_79666 | JGI IMG/M metagenome (GOLD analysis project Ga0066710, IMG submission 79666) | Grasslands soil microbial communities from the Angelo Coastal Reserve, California, USA - 14_1009_16_40cm | ecosystem: Environmental > Terrestrial > Soil > Grasslands | place: USA...
GCCGACCATGGCCGCCGGGCTGGTCCAGCGCCTGCGTCTCGAAGCGACGAACCGGAGCAGCGTGCCCTGGCCGGGTCTCGCGCCGCCCGGCCCCGGCGTGGTCATGGTCCGCCAGCGGTGGCGCATGGCCGAGGACGGCACGTCGGAACCGGAGTGGAGAGGAACCCCGCTACTCTGTGACCTGGCGCCGGGCGAGTCGTGCCAGGTGGTGCTTCCCATCCTCGCCCCGAGCGCGCCGGGATCCTACGTGCTCGAGCTGGCGCTCGGGCAGGAAGCTGGTCCCGATATCCCGCTCGAGGGGGCGACGCCGCTCCGCCTGCCGGTGCGCGTCCTCCGCCTTTCGGGGGCGAGGGCCGCGCGCTGAGGGCCTGGCGCGAGACGCTCGGCGTGGCAGCCGCGTACGTGGCGGCCACGATCCTGTTCACCTGGCCCCTCGCGTGGCACGTGCGGACACACCTGCCCGCGGCATCGGCCCCGAGCACCCGCGACGACACCCTGCTCCTCGCCTGGGTGCTCTCCTGGGATGTCCATCAGCTCCTGCGCGAGCCGATGCACCTCTTCGACGCCAACATCTTCTATCCGCTCCGGCACACGCTTGCCTACTCCGAGGCGCTCGTCTCGGAGGCACTGCTCCTCCTGCCGCTGGCGCCGCTCACGCCGGACCCCGCCCTGTTGCACAACACGACGCTCTTACTGTCGTTCGTCCTGGGGAGCGTCGGGGCCTTCCTGCTCATCCGGCACGTGACCGGCGATCGCCTGGCCGCCTTCCTCGGCGGGCTCATCTTCGCCTTCGCCCCCTACCGCTTCTGGCAGATCGACCGGCTGCACGCCCTCTGCGTCCACTGGACGCCGTATCTCTTCCTCGCCCTCGACGGCTACCTGGAGAGGGGAGGACCCCGCCGCGCCGCGCTCCTGGCCGGGGCCTTCGTCCTCCAGGCGCTCGCCTCGGTCTACGTCGCGTATGCGAGCGCGATCCTGGTGAGCGTCTTCCTGCTCGGGTGGCTCGCGATGGGCGTGGGCGCGCCCGGCACCCACGGGCGTGTCCTGACGACTGCCGGCGTGCTGGCAGCCGCCGCGGGCGTCGTCGCGGCCGTCTATGCGCCCTACGCGGTCGTGCGCAGCGAGATGGCCTTCGCGCGCGATCCGCTGCAGGTGGTCGTCCACTCCGTCGTCCCGGCGGAGCTCGGGCGGGCGGCGGCGACGCTGCCGCGCTACCTGGCTGCGAAGCTCACCACGGGGCAGCGCGGCGCCGGTACGCTCGGCCTGGTGGGCACCGTGCTCTCGTGCGTCGGCGTGTGCGCGGGCGGCCGGAAGGGCCGCCTCTACGGCGCGCTCGCGCTCGTCGCGCTCCTCTTCTCGTTCGGCCCCGTCGTGCTGCTGCCCTGGGGCAACGGCCGGTGGGTGTCCGGCCCCTACCGGCTCTTCCACGCCTACCTCCCGGGCTTCACCGCGCTGCGCGAGCCGCGCCGCTGGACCGGCATGGTCGTGGCCTGCGGCAGCCTTGCGGCCGGCCTGGGCACGGCCGCCCTCCTCGGGAGCATCCGTCCCTCCCGACTACGTCTGCTGCTCGGCGGGGCACTCGCCGCGCTCGTGGTGCTCGAGGTCGGCTGGCGTCCCCTGGCGCTCGACGCGGCACCAGTGCCGGGAGAGCGGGCGCCGGTCTACCGGGTGCTCGCGGCCGCCCCCGAGAGCGGCGCCGTGGTCGAGCTTCCCATCGGAGCGGAACGGGAGGAAGCGGTGGCGACCTACCGCGCCGCCTATCACCTGCGGCCGCTCCTCAATGGGTACAGTAGCTTCCGGCCGACCACCGCCGACCTCCGGCGGCGGCTGCGACGCTTCCCGAGCCGGAGGACGATCGCGCTCGTGCGCCGCCTCGGCGTGCGCTTCGTCGTCTACGACACGCAGCGCCCGGGCGCGCGCTCCCTACGCGCGCTCGCCCGCCGCGTCGAGCGGGCGGACCCGTCGGCACGGCTGCGGGCGACAGCGGGCGGAGCGGCGCTGATCGAGCTGCAGCCGGTGGCGGCGGTGCTGCCGACCACCCGGGCCTCCGAGCTGCCGCGGAGCAAATGGCACGTGCGGGCGAGCGCCGGTGACGCGCAACCGGCGGTCGACGGTAACGTCGCGACGCACTGGAGCGTCGCGGTCGATCCGGATGCGGGTGGCGGCTGGTACGAGGTGGACCTCGGCGAGCGGACAACCTTCGACCTGCTGCGCATCGAGCTCGGGGCGCACTACGGCGAGTACCCGCGGGCGTGGCGGGTGCGGGCGCGCGACGGCGGGCGCGAGTGGATCGTCGCGACGCGCCGGCACGCCGCGGCGCCGCTGGTCTCGTACCGGGTCGATGCTCGGCGTGTGATCGTCGACCTTCCCCTGCCACCGACCACCGCCAGTGCGTTGCGGATCGAGGTACCACCGCTGCGCGAGCCCTCCAGGCCCCCGCCCTTCGACCTGGCCGCCGACCATCGGCAATGGAACCGATGGGGCATTCACGAGTTGCGTCTGTACAGCCGGAACCCCCGTCCGCGCTCGTAGGCGACTTGCGCGCCGATTTGCGGCGTCGCGACGGAGTCGAGTAGGTAGCCCGGCGATGCTCCTCGAGCTCGGCAGCCTCGCGCCGCGCGCGGGACACCTCCTCGCGCTGCTCTTCACCGAGTGGACGGTAGTCGCGGTCGCCGCTGCGGCGATGCTGTGGGTGGCCAATGAGCGCCTGCAGGGGGTGCGGGCGCGCGAGTCGGCACTCCTCGTGGTGAGCCTGGTCGTGTTGGCATGGTTCGCGTCGGTGCCCGTCGCCGCGGCCTGGCTGCTCTACGCGCTCCTGTTCTACGCCGCCGCCGAGTTCATGCAGCCGCGCTGGCTGGCAGCCGCTCTGGTGGCGCTGCTCTTGGCGGCGCAGGTCATCCTGCCGGTCGTGGCGATCGGCCCCCTCGGCGAACGTGGGCGCCACGTGCGGGAGTTCACCGCCTTCGCGACCAACATGGCGTTCCTGCGCTTCTACGCCTATGCCTGGGATCGCTGGCGGCGCGGCACGCAGCGGGAGCCGCCCGCGCGATTCCTCCTCGCGATGTTCTTCTTTCCCACCTTCGTGAACGGGCCGGTCGAGGTGCCGCGGCTGCTCGAGAGCGGCTGGGTGCGGGGCGATCCCGTAGCGCAGCGGCGCGGGATCCCCACCGGCCTGGGTCGCGTGCTGGCCGGGATCGCCAAGCTCGGGCTGGTCGGCCTCGTCTTCGCGCCGGGCTGGAGCGCCGCGCTCGCTGGCGGGGCCGAGGCGCCAACAGGACGCATCTGGCTGTGGGGCGCGCTTCTCTACGCCTGGTTCTACCTGAGCTTCTCCGCCTGGTCGCACGTCGCGATCGGCGTCGGCGCGCTCTGCGGGCGGCGCGTGCAGGAAAACTTCGCGTACCCGTGGGCGGCGATCGACCCGGCCGACTTCTGGCGGCGGTGGCACATCTCGCTCGGGCTCTGGTTGCGGGACTACGTCTACATCCCGCTCGGGGGCAACCGCCGCCACCGCGGCGCCAACGTGCTGGCGACCTTCGGGGTGAGCGCCGCCTGGCACATCTGGGGGAGCGTCAAGCTGCTCGGCCTCGGCTTCTTCGGCCCGCAGGCCTGGGGCGGGTTCCTCCTTTGGGGCCTCCTCAACGCCGTGGGGGTGATGGCCGGTCGTCCGCTCGACCGGGTCGTTCCCGCGACCAGCCCGGCCCGCAAGGCCGTACGAGGCGTTGCCACCTTCCTGTTCGCGTCTCTCTGCTGGATACCCTTCTTCCTGCCTCCCGGGGTGCCGCTTCGCGCAGGCCTGACCATGCTGTTTCGCATGGTGTGGCCCGCTGGCATCTGGTAGAGAAGGAAGGACCTCTGCTCCGAGCGCCGCTTCCACGACGGATATGCCGGCTCGCCCTGCGCCCTCGCGCGCGGGGGCGGAGCGGCGGCTCCGGCGAATGGCGGCGCCCGCCGGGGGTCCGGGGCGCCGCCCTGGCAGTCGTCTGCGCGGCGCTCGCTGCCTGCGGCGGTTCCCGGACGACACCACCCAAGGTCGTCCTGATCGGGATCGACGGCGCCGAACCCAGCGTCCTCGATCGCCTGCGTGCCGCGGGACGGGCGCCGGTGCTCTCCCGGCTGATAGCCACGGGTGCCGCCGGGTCGCTCGCCACGTTCCGCCCGACGCTCTCTCCCGCGCTCTGGACGACCGTCGCCACGGGGGAATCGCCCGCCACGCATGGCGTCGAGAACTTCGTCACCTTCCGGCCGCAGGCCGAGCTGGTGCTCCCGGAGCTGCCCGCCGGCGACGTCGAGGTTCGCCTGCGCATCGTGCTCGAGGGACCATGCGGGGGCGAGGCGTTGCAGGTGCACCTCGACGGCACGCCGCTGCCCGGGACGTGGGACGCTTCGGGCCTGCATGTGCGGCCTCCGGCGGCGCTCGGTCGGGGCGGGGGGCACGTCCTCCTGCTTCGCCTGCCGGCCCGCTGCTCCGCGGAGCCGCCGGGACAGCGGGAGGGCCCGCCGTGGGGCCGGATCGCGGGCGTGACCGTCCTCGGACCCTCCGGGACGGCGCTGGCGGACGCGGGGCCGCAGGCGCTCGTGAGCCCTGACCGGGGCATTCGGGCGGCGGACGAGCCCGGAGCGCCGGCGCTGCTGGTCGGCCGCCGCCTGACGCAGGTCGAGTCCGGCGACCGGCGCGTGCCGGCGCTCTGGAACATCACCACGTCCCGCGGGCACACGGTCGGGGTGGTGGGCTGGTGGTGCACCTGGCCGGCGGAGCGCGTGCAGGGGACGATCTTCTCGGACTTCCTCTTCTTCGCCAGCACGCGGCGGCTGCTCAATTTCCAGCGGCTCCCCGAGGACGCGCTTCAGGACGGAGCGGTCTACCCGCCGGAGGCCGCCCGGCTCTTCGCGAGCACCGTGCCGGCGGGCTGGGAGATGAGCGCCGAGGAGCTCGCGCGCTTCGTGCCCGGGACCTCGCCCCGCTTCGCCGAGTGGCTTCGCCTCCCGGCGCGCGTGCACTCGCTCGGCGACCCGCCGCTCGTCGTCCTGAAGGACACCTACCTGATCAACCGTCCGTATTTCGGGGTCGCACGGCGCCTCGCCGCGGAGGCGCAGCCCGACCTGCTCCTCGTCTACACGAATCTCGTCGACGCTGTGGAGCATAAATTCTGGCGCTACTACGAGCCCGAACGGTTCCGGGACGTGTCCCAGGCCGAGCTGCAGGATTTCGGGGACACGATCGCGCGCACGTACGAGTACGTGGACGGCGAGATCGGCGGACTGCTCGCCAACCTCGCGCCCGCGACCGTGGTCCTGGTGATCTCCGACCACGGCCACCACGCGGCGCGCGAGGGCGGCGTCTTCTCCGGCGAGCACGCCGACGCGCCGCCCGGCGTGCTGATCGCCGCCGGCCCGGGCATCCGGCACGGCGAGGTGCATGGCGCGAGCCTGCAGGACATCGCGCCGACCGTGCTTGCGTTGCTCGGGCTCCCGGTGGCGCGCGACCTGCCGGGCCATGTCATCTCGGAACTCTTCGCCCGAGCGCCCCGGGTGGACGCGGTCCCCACCTACCGGGACCTGCCGCGCGCGACCGCCCCGGCGCCAGCGCCCGCGGAGGTGGATCCGGCGGTGCGCGAGCGACTGCGCGCGCTCGGCTACCTGCAGTGATCGGCATTGCTGCATTGACGCTGGAAAAGGGGGGGTGGTAACCTCGCTCGTAGTGGGCCGCGTCAACATGAACCTGGCCCGCCGCATCGACACGTGGGGCGGGCTCCTCATCAGCGCGGCGCTCTTCGCCGCCTCGCGGGTCGTGTCGCTCTTCGGCGGGCGCCGGCTCCCCCCGATGCGGGCCACGACCCCGCCCAAGCCGGGCGCCCCGCCGCTCCGGCCCCGGCGCATCCTCGCCATCAAGTTCTATGGCCTCGGCAACATCGTGATGGTGATCCCGGTCGTGCAGGCGCTGCGCGAGGCCCTGCCCGGCGCCGAGGTGGACTTCCTCACTCTGGAGGAGAACTGCACGCTGCTGGAGCGGAGCGGGCTGGTGAGCGGCGTGCTCGGCATGACCATGCGGGGCTACGGCCCTTTTCTCCTGAGCCTCTGGCGGGCGGTCCAGCGCGTGCGGGCGCGCCGCTACGACCTGGTCGTCGACTTCGAGCAGTTCGTGAAGCTCTCGGCGATCGTGGCCTTCCTGTCCGGCGCGCCGGAGCGCATCGGCTTCAACACCGACGGCCAGCGGCGGGGGTGGCTCTACACGATCCGAGTCGTCTACACCGACAGCGAGCACATGTCGCGCATCTTCATGCGCCTGCTTCGCCCGCTCGGCATCGCGGAGGCGGCGCGCCCGGTGCACCTCGCGACCGAGCTCGCGGAGGTGGAGCGCGTGGAGGACCTCCTTGCCGCTCACGGCGTCGTCCCGGGCCACTTCCCGCTGATCACTGTCCACGTCGGCAGCGGCGACAACTTCTACCGCATCCCGCTCAAGCGGTGGCCCACCCAGAACTTCGCCCGCCTGTGCGACGCGCTCGTGGAGCGCTACGGCGCGGCGGTCGTGCTCACGGGCAAGGGCGCCGAGGAGCGTGCGCTGATAACCGCGACCCGGGCCGAGATGCGACGGCAGGCAATCAACATGTGCGACGAGCTCTCGGTGACCGAGCTGTTGGCCCTCCTCGCGCGCTCCCACCTCGTGGTGGTGAACGACACGTCGGTCATGCACCTCGCGGCGGCGGTGCGCACGCCGGTGGTGGCCTTCTTCGGGCCGACAGCGCCTCTCCACTACGGGCCCGGAAACCCGGAGGACCTGGTGCTCTACAAGGATCTGTACTGCAGCCCCTGCCTCACCAACTACAACCTGAAGGTCAGCCGCTGCGTCGACCCGGTCTGCATCCGGACGATCACCGTGGAGGAGGTGCTGGCCGGCATCGAGACCCGTTTCCTCGGGCGGGAGGCCCCGCTGCGCCGCACGCTCGAGACCCGCTCCCCGAGCGCGCGGCAGGGACGCGTCGCCTCGTGCTGAGCCTGGTCACCGGCAACTCGGGCCTCCTCGGCTCGTGCCTCACGTCGCTTCTCCTCGGACGAGGCGAGCCGCTGCGGCTGGTCGACCTCGTGCCACCGAACAGCGGAGGCGAGCTGCCTCGGCACGTCGAGTTCCGGCGAGGCGACCTGCGCGATCCCGCGTTCACCGCGGCCGCCTGCGCGGGCGTGGATACGGTCTATCACCTGGCGGCCCTCCAGCGCATGAAGCCCCACGTCCTGGATCTCCTCGAGGGAGAGATCTTCGACGCCAACGTGCGCGCCACGGCGAACGTGCTCCAAGCGGCGGAACGCAGCGGCGTGCGGAAGGTCGTCTACATCTCTTCGTCCGGCGTGTACGGAGTCCCACGGCGCCAGCCGATCGACGAAACGCACCCGGTGAGGCCGATCGGGGCGTACGGGCGCAGCAAGGTCAAGTCCGAGGAGCTCTGCCGCGAGTACCTCGCGCGTGGGCTCGACATCACCATGCTCCGTCCCGTGAGTCTCTTCGGACCCCGCATGGCGGGCGTCTTCCTCCTCCTCTTCGAGTGGGTGCGGCGCGGGCATCCCGTCTACATCGCCGGGCGCGGCGCGAACCGCGTCGACATGGCGAGCGCCTGGGACGTCGCCGAGGCGTGCTACCTCGCCGCCACGCGGCCCGAGAGCCGCGGCAAGACGTTCAACCTCGGATCGGCCGGGGTGCCGACCGTGCGCGAGCAGGTCGAGGCGCTGGTTGCGCACGCGCGCTCCCGCTCCCGGATCGTGCCCCTGCCGGCCGGGCTGATCCGGAACGGGGCGCGCCTCCTCCACCTCTTCGGCCTCTCCCCCCTGGTGCCCGAGCACTACCTGCTTGCCGACCGGGAGTTCGTCCTCGACCTGAGCGGGGCCCGGCGGCTCCTCGGCTGGGCTCCCCGCTACACGAACATCCAGATGACAAACGAGGCCTATGACTGGTATGTAAAGGCTATGCCGGCTTCGCGTCCGCTCGCCCACCCGGTGGTCCGTCTGGTCGAGCGGCTGTCGGGTCGCTGAAGATTCCGCACATGCGTCGCCTCACGCCGTACGTGGCCCTCGCCTCGCGGGCCTTGCGGGCGAACTTCGGCCGGCTCGACTTCCCCTACAAGCTCACCTTCTGCATCACCTACTGGTGCAACTACGCCTGCCAGACCTGCAACATCTGGCAGATGAAGCCGCGCGACGAGCTCACGCTCGACGAGATCCGGCGCTTCTTCCGGCGCTCGAACCGGTTCGTGTGGGTCGACGTGACCGGCGGGGAGGTCTCGCTGCGCAAGGACTTCGCGCAGATCTGCGAAGCGATCATCGAGAACTGCCCGAACCTCCTGTTGCTGCATTTCCCGACCAACGGCTACCTCAGCGACAAGATCGTCGCGGCGACGCGCGAGATCCTCCGCATGGGGCCGGAGAAGCTCATCATCACGGTGAGCACCGACGGCGACGAGGCGATGAACGACCGCATCCGCGGGGTCGAGGGCGGCTGGCGGCGCCAGATCGAGACCTTCCGCCGCCTGCGCGAGCTCGACGGCGTACACACGGTGCTCGGCATGACGCTCTCGGCGGCCAACGTGGACCACTTCCCCGTGGCCTTCGCCGCGGCCAAGCAGGAGATCCCCGACCTCGACTACCGCGACTTCCACGTCAACATCGTGCACGAGTCGGGGCACTACCTGCACAACGCGGACCTGGCGCTACGCCAGGCCGTGGACCCGCAAGCGCTGGCACGCGCGACCGAGGACTACGCGCGGCTGCGCGGCCTCGGCTGGTCGCCCGTCAACTACCTCGAGCGCGCCTACCTCAAGCGGGTGCGCCGCTACCTCGAGACGGGGCGCACTCCCATGCGCTGCCATGCGCTTCGCTCCTCGTGCTTCATCGACTCGTGGGGCAATGTCTTTCCCTGCACGATCTACGATCGGAAGGTGGGCAGCCTGCGTGAGACGGACTACGACCTGGCGCGTATCTGGCAGTCGGACGCCACAGCAGCGCTCCAGCAGGAGATATGGGACTACAAGTGCCCCCAGTGCTGGACGCCGTGCGAGGCGTACCAGAGCATCCTCGGCAACGTCCTGCGTCCGGGGGGATGAGCGGCCAAGCGGGTGCCGGCGGCCGGCGCGGCGCGCTCGGCGCCGCGCATCCTGCGCCGCAATTGCCCGCGGGTGGTCGGCAAGGTAGAACCGCGCTCCGCTGACCGAGCGCGATCGACACGAAAGCGTCACGCATCCCGGCGGCGGGTTCTCCGCTCGCGAGTTGCGCCGTCTCCTGGTCGTGCTGGTTGCGCTGGCGGCCGCCGTGCGCCTCTGGGGCCTCGACTTCGGTCTCCCGAACACGCAGTGCCGCCCCGATGAGAACCTGCCCGCGCTGCTCGCGCTCGGCTTCCTCCGGGGCGACCCGAATCCCCACTTCTTCAACTGGCCGAGCCTCTACATGTACGCGCTCGCCGTGCTCTATCTCGGCTACTACCTGATGGGCCGCGCGGCGGGCGCCTTCCCGGCGCTCCGGCAGTTCGCCTCCGTCACGCAGCTCGACTGGACCCCCTTTCACCTCATCGGCCGCGGGCTCTCCGCGCTCCTCGGCACGGCGACCGTCGTGGTCGTCTACCGGCTGGCGAGCTGCCTCTTCTCGCGAGCCACGGGTCTCGTTGCGGCGTTCTTCCTGAGCCTCTGCTTCCTGCACGTCCGTCACTCCCACTTCGGCGTCATGGACGTCCCCGTCACGTTATTCGCGATGTGGTCGATGCTCTTCCTCGTGCGCGGCCACTTCGATCGCCGCGGCCGCGACTTCGTGTTCGCCGGAGTGCTCGGCGGCCTCGCGACTGCGACCAAGTACAACGCGATCGCGCTCCTCGTGCCCGCGCTGGCGAGCGCCGGCATCCATCTCGTCGACGCGCGGGCCCAGGGGGCGCGCGGGCTCGACTGCCGGCTCGTGCTGTTCGCGGCCGCGTTCGCCGCGGCCTTCGTAGCCGGTACCCCGTTCGCCGTCCTCGACCCCCGCCACTTCCTTACCGGCCTCGTGGCCGAGGCGAGGAACGTGCGCGTCGGGCCGGGGATCGATCTCGGCCCGGGGTGGATTCATCACCTCCGGGTGTCGCTTCGCTACGGTCTCGGCTGGCCCCTGCTGCTCGCGGGGGGGCTGGGCTTCGTCGTCCTCTGGGTGCAGGACTGGCGGAGGGCGGCGCTGGTCTCGGCCTTCCCCGTGACATACTACGCGGTGGCGGGGGGTAGCCACACGGTGTTCGCACGCTACGCCGTCCCGCTGGCCCCGTTCCTCTGTATCTCCGCGGCGGCGCTCGTGGTCACGCTCGCCGGTGCGCTTCCGGGCCGCGGCCCGCTCCGCGCCGCCGCCACCGTCACGCTCGCGCTCGCCGTCGTGCTCCCCTCGGCGTGGAGCGTCGTCCGCTTCGACCGGCTGCTCGCGCGGACCGACAGCCGACTGCTCGCGGCGCGCTGGATGGAGGAGCACGTGCCCGGCGGGAGCTCGATCCTCCAGACCGGCTCGCCGTACGGCCAGGTGCAGCTCGGATGGAGGCGGCGCGCACAGCCCGGCTACGCGCGGTGGAGCTACGATCCCGGCCGGCGGGTCTTCCTGTCGCGCGGCCGCGTCGTCGACGGCCTCCCGGAATGGATCATCGTCCAGGAGTCGCCGCTCGTGCTCTATAGCGAGACGCCGGCGTTCGTGAGCGGCCTCGTCGGGGGCGGATCCTACACTCTCGTGCAGGCCTTCCGGGCGTTGGACATGGACGCACCCGGCAACGTCTTCGATCAGCAGGACGCCTTCTTCCTCCCGCTCGCGGGGTTCCACCGCATCCACCGGCCGGGGCCGAACCTCTAC
>Ga0066710_100006705_pt1 | contig 10830 bp, 10 predicted proteins | sample GraSoiAngelo_159_FD_79666 | JGI IMG/M metagenome (GOLD analysis project Ga0066710, IMG submission 79666) | Grasslands soil microbial communities from the Angelo Coastal Reserve, California, USA - 14_1009_16_40cm | ecosystem: Environmental > Terrestrial > Soil > Grasslands | place: USA...
CCATGAACACGCCGAAATCCATGTTCGATTTGATCTTCAGCAGGTGGGCCACGGCTTCCGCGTTGCCCGCGGCGAAGCCCACGCGCCAGCCCTGCATCGAGTAGGACTTCGAGAACGAATGGAACTCGATCGTGCGCTCCTTGGCGCGATCGAATTCCAGGAACGAGCGCGCCCGGTAGGACGAATCGAGCGACAGGTCGCAGTACGCGATGTCCGACAGCACGAACAGTTCGTGCGCGCGCGCGAAGCCGAGCAGCTCGGCGTAGAACTCGGCGGTCTCGACCGCCGCGGTCGGGTTGTTGGGGAAGTTGACCGCGATCGCCTTGGCCCGGCTCGCCTCCGCGGTCGAGATCGCCGACAGGTCTGGGAGCATCCCGCGCTTGGGGTCGAGCGGGACCTCGACCACTCGGATCTGGGCGATCGCAGCCTGGCCGATATAGGCGGGGTAGCAGGGGGTACAGAGCAACAGGGTGTCGCCGGGATCGAAATGGGCGAGCAGGAACTTGGAGATCCCTTCCTTCGAGCCCACGCACGCGGTGGTCTCGGTGGCGGGGTCTACGGTGACTCCGAAACGCCGCTGGTACCACTGAGCGACGGCGCCCCGGAACTCGGGCAAACCGTTGAACGAAGGGTAGCGGTGATTCTGAACCGCGGGGTCGTCCAGCGCGGCCTTCAAGGCCTCGATGGCCCGTGGGGGGGGTCTCAGGTCCGGATTTCCGACCCCCAAGTCGATCACATCTACGCCTTGCCGCACCTTTTCGTCGCGGTCTTGAAGCACCTTGGCGAGCGTGTAGGTGGGCAGTCCCTTGTAGCGCTCCGCGGGCTCAAGCATCGGTTTGACAGGCGATTGGCTGGACGACATAGTCTCCGTTTCGCGGGCCTCCATGGAGGCGGCACCGGACTTGCGACATTCACAATTCGTGAAAGCGTCAAGCCATCCTAAAGCGGCGGCAGGGCTTTGGCCAGCCAGAAGGATCCTGGCTTGGAGCTTGGCCGGTCTGCTCGTCGCGGCCTCTCTCTCGACCTCGTGGCGTGTTCCCAGCGCCGATTCCACCGACAGCAGCGCCGACAGCGGCTCGATCACGGCGGCGGTGGCGCCGCCCGCCTCCCGCGAGACCTTGCCCGCGGCCCCGCGACCCTTCCAGAAGGGGGAATCGCTCAAGTTCACGGTCCAATACGGGTTCATCCATGCCGGCTACGCGTACCTCGAGGTCCCCGAGGTGCGCGAGTGGAATGGACGATCGGTCTACTCCTTGGTCGCGCGGGCCGAGTCCAACAATTTTTTCAGCAAGTTCTACAAGGTCCGCAACCGGATCGAATCCTACTGGGACACGCTCGGGCACGTCAGCATGCGCTACGCCGAGAACCGGCGCGAAGGAAAGTACCGGGCGCGGAGCGAAATCGTGTTCGATTACGCGAAGCAACAAGCCCTGTACCAGGACGGAGAGACGTTCCCGATCCCGCCGGAGGTGCAGGACGCGCTGTCCTCCTTCTACTACACGCGACTCCAGGCTCTCCCCCTGGGCGGCAGCGTCGTCTTCGATTACCATGCCAGCCGCAAGAGCCAGCCGCTCGAAGTCCGGATCCTGGGACGCCAGCGGGTCGAGACACCGGCCGGCAAGTTCAACTGCGTGGCGATCGAACCAATTCTCAAGGCGGGCGGGATCTTCAAGAGCAAGGGTCGACTGGTCATCTGGCTCACCGACGACGAGCGCCGCATGCCGGTGATGATGAAAAGCAAGGTGTTGATCGGTTCCATCAGCGCGCTGCTGGTGAACGCCAAGACCGGGACCTGATGGGGCGCTACGCGGAGGCCGACCTCTCGCGCCTCAGGGTCGGCTCGGCGCTCGATCGTTCCACGCGGGTCGCGGTCGAAGACTTTGCCCGCCCGCTCGACCCCCGGGCCGCGGCCGCGGTGCTCGCCTCCCTGCCGGACCAGCTGGCCGCGCGCGCCCTGCGCGAGGTGGTCGCGCGGGTGGTGATGGCGCACCGCGACCGCAGGCCGGTCCTCACGATGTGCGGCGGGCACGTGGTCAAGGTCGGCGTCTCCCCGTGCCTGATCGGCTTGCTCGAGCGCCGGGTGATCTCCCATCTGGCGTTGAACGGAGCCGCGGCCCTGCACGACGTCGAGATCGCCCGGCAGGGGCGGACCTCGGAGGACGTCGAAGCGCACCTGCATGACGGATCGTTCGGCATGGTGGACGAGACCGGCGATTTCATGAACGGCGCCCTGACGGAAGGGGCCCGGCGTAACGAGGGGCTGGGCGAGTGCTGGGGGCGCGCCTTGATCGAGGAGCGCCCGCCGCATCTGGAGGCGAGCCTTCTCGCCGCCGCCTACCGGCTCCGCGTCCCGGCCACGGTGCACGTCGCCATCGGCACCGACACGATCCACCACCACCCGCGATGTGACGGCCGCGCACTCGGAGAGGGGGCACTGCGGGACTTCCGCATCCTGGCGGCCACGCTCGCAGAGGCACGCGGCGCCGTGGCGCTCAACCTGGGGTCGGCCGTGCTCATGCCGGAGGTATTCCTCAAGGCGTTGGCGGTGGCTCGCAACCTGGGGGCCGATCTCTCCGACCTGACGACCGCCAACTTCGACCAGATCCAGCACTACCGCCCGCGGGTGAACGTCGTCGAGCGCCCGACGCGCGGGACGGGTGGCCGAGGATACGCGCTCACCGGCCACCACGAGATCCTGATCCCGCTATTCGCCGCGGCGGTGTTGGCCGAGCTAGGCTGAGAGGAGCCGCGCGCCCTGCCGGGGGCGCCCGGGACGGGCCGCCGCGCCGGGGGTCGCATGGCGCCGCGATCAGGAGGCGTGATGTCGAAGGCCAGCGTGCTGGTGGTGGTGCCTGCCTTCAACGAGGAAGAAAGCCTCGCCGCCACGCTCGACGAGCTGGCGAGGACGACGCGCGCCGACGTGCTGGTGGTCGACGACGGTTCGCGCGACCACACCTCGGGGATCGCTCGCCAGCACGACGTCCCCGTGCTGCGGCACGCCGTGAACCTGGGCGTGGGAGCGGCGCTCCAGACCGGCTTCCGCTACGCCCTCGAGCGAGGCTATGACATCGCGGTCCAGCTCGATGCCGACGGCCAGCACGACCCGGCCTATCTGGAATCCCTGGTGGAGCCGGTGGCGAGTGGCGCGGCCGACGTGGCGATCGGATCGCGCTACGTCGCCCGCACCGGCTACCGCGCGCCGCGTGCCCGCCGACTCGGCATGGTGGTCTTTTCCACGATCGTTCGTCTCGGGATCGGACGCCGCATCGCCGACACGACCTCCGGATTTCGCGCCTACGGGCGAGCGGTCATGGAGGTCTGCCAGCACGACTTTCCGCAGGACTTTCCGGACGCCCCGCTCCTGATCACGCTCGCCCGGATGGGATTCCGCACCTGCGAGGTTCCGGTCGAGATGCGCGAGCGCGGCGCCGGGCGCTCCTTCTATACCCTGGGCAAGTCACTCTACTATCCCTACAAGAACGTGCTCGCGTCGCTCATGGCATTGCTGCGCCGCTCGGCGTAATCGAAAGGAGCCGGACGATGGAATTCTTGTCGCGCACCCAGATCATCCTGGCGCTCGGGGCCGTGGGGCTGGCGCTGTTCGTGCTCGAGCTGGTCAGGAGGCGCCGCCTGTCCGAGGAGTACTCGTTGTTGTGGGTGGTGGCGAGCACGGCAGTGGCGGTGCTCGGGTTCACCACGCCGCTGCTGCGCGGGATCACGCGCGCCCTGGGGATCCTCTACGAGACCTCCACCGTGTTCGCGCTCGGCCTCGCCTTCACCACCGTGATGCTGCTCTTCAATTCCGTCAAGCTCTCGCGTCTGTCCCACGAGAACCGGCAGCTCACGCGCGAGCTGGCGTTCCTGCGGCTGGCCCTCGAGGAGCAGGGCGCCGTGACCCAAACGCCGAGCGACGGCGGAGGGGGCGCTTGAAGCATCGCACCAAGCTCGCGCTCGGGATCGCGATCTCGGCCGTCTGCCTGTGGTTCGCGATGCACGACGTCGAGCCGGCCGAGGTGTTTCGGGCGTTGCGCCAAGCCAATTACCTCGGCTTCGTCGCCTTGATGGTGCTCACGCTCCTCGGCTTCTGGCTGCGTGCCTTTCGCTGGCGCTGGATGCTCAACACGCCCAAACCGGTGAGCACCGCGGCCCTGTTCAGCGCCACCATGATCGGCTTCATGGCCAACAACCTGCTTCCGCTCCGTCTCGGCGAGTTCGTGCGAGCCTGGGCGCTCGGGCGAAGCGAGCGACTTCCCAAGAGCACGGTCTTCGCCACCGTGGTGGTCGAGCGGGCGGTCGACATGGTCACCCTGATCGGCCTGTTCGGGCTGGTGATGGTGCTCCATCCGATCGGCCAGGGCACGGCCGCCGGCCGCCTGGTGCGGCGCGGCGCCTCGACGTTGCTCGTCGTGTCACTGGCGCTCACGTTGGTGGTGGTGGCCCTGGAGCGCCAGCCGGAGCGCATGCGACGCCTGCTCGCCTGGCTGCTTGCCGGGCTGCCGAGTCGGCCGCGCGAGCGCGGGCTCGCGATGCTGGATGAGTTCCTGTCCGGCTTGCTGCTGTTCCGCGATCTGCCACGGCTGCTGTGGGTGCTGCTGCTGTCCCTGGTGATGTTCGGGGTCTATGCCCTCTGTCTCACCGCGAGCATGTGGGCGTTCGCGATCTCCTCGCCATGGTATGCAGGGCTGGTGATGCTGGTGATCACCGCGATCGGCATCATGGTGCCGGCCGCCCCTGGCTACATCGGTACCATGAACGTGGCGTGCAAGGTCGGGCTCGCGCTGTTCGGCGTCGAAGCGGACCGCTCGATTCCGTTCTCGTGGTTCTTCTGGGCCGGGCAATGGATCCCGATCACTCTGGTGGGCCTGGTGTGCTTACGGCGCGCCGGGCTGTCGCTCGCCTCGCTGGGCAAGATCGAGGAAGCGGCATGACAGACGGTCGTTGCCGGTGAGCGCGCGCGAGCCCGCGCTCGTGCGGCATTCGCTGGGCCTCGCCGCCAGCCATTATCTGTCCCGGCTGCTGCTGTTGCTCCGCGCGGCGGCGTCGGCCGCCGCGCTCGGGCCGGGTGGCTTCGGCACCTGGAACGCCTTGAACCTGATCCTCGACTTCGGTGGCTATGCGTCGATCGGAGCCCTGCAGGGTCTGGAGCTGGAGCTTCCGCCGGCCGCGTCGCGCCGGGATGAGGAACGCTCCCGACGCATCATGTCCGCGGCGTGGGGCATGGTGGTGATCGGGGCGGCGGCGTTCGGCGCGATCGTGGTGGCGGTCCTCGGCATGCGGCGGGGCGGCATGCTCGTCACCTGGGGTTACGGCCCACCGCTCCTGATGGTGGCCGCGGCGTGGCTCCAGCTCGCCTTCCAGTACCACGCGTCGTGCCTCAAGGCCCACGGCGACTTCGACACCGTGAGCGCGGCTCAAAGCGTGCAAGCCGCGATCGGCGCGGGTCTCGGGCTCGCCCTGGTGTGGCGGACGGGCGTATGGGGGCTTCTCGGCGGGTGGCTCGTCGGCAGCGCGGCGGGGCTCGCTTGGCTCTGGCGGTCGCCCCACCGCGTGCCGTTCCGCCCTCGCGGGGTGGCCCACGGCGGGGCGCTCGTCCGGTTGGGGTTGCCAATCTTCGCGGTGTTCGCGCTGTCGCAAGTCTTGCGCTCCCTCGATCGGATCGCCTTCGTCCGGCTCGCTCCCGCCGAGCGACTCGGGCACTACAGCCTGGGGCTGCTCGCCGCCGGCCTCGTGCTCTATCTGCCCGAGTCGGCCGCCATGGTGCTCTACCCGCGCATCGCCTCCGCCTCGCAGGGGGCGCGCGACCCGGTCCGCACGCGCGACGAAGTGATCCGCACCCACCGCGCCCTCGGCGTGCTGGTTCCGGCCGTGGTGGGCCTCGGCATGGTGTGGGCGGCCCCCCTCACCGGCTGGCTGCTGCCCGAGTTCCGCGAAGGGGTCGACGCCCTCTACCGGCTGTCGATCGGCGCGCTGATGCTTTCGTCGGCCACGGTGCCCGCCTATTTCCTGCTGGCGAGCGGCGCGGCCCGCCCGCTGCTCGCCACCCTGGCGGGAGTCACCCTGAGCAGCGCGGCGCTGGTGTTCTCGGTCGCCGCCCGGGATCCTCGTCCGGCCTCGGTGGCGGTGGCAGCCTCGCTGGGTTACGCCGTGTTCGCGCTTGCCGTGATCGCGCTCGCCTCGCGGCGCCTGTTCGACCGCGGCGTCGAGCGTGCGCGCTTCGCGTTGGCCGGACTGGCCCCCGCGATCGTGGCCGCCGCGCTCGCGCTCGCGGCCTGCCACGTCGGTCCCCGCGAGTCGCTTCGGGCGGCCCTCCTGCGCAGCGCGGCATTCGTTCTCGCCTACCTTCCCTTGGCGATCGCGTTCGGGCGCGGCCTGGGTCTGACCGATCCGGTGCGCGCGGCATGGAGGAGGTTCGCGAAGGGAAGCTAGGCGCATCGGTCCGACGCGGCCGCGCCCGCTCGCGGTGGCGTGCGACCACGAGCCGTTGCTAGACTCGGCGCTCCGCGAAGCTCTCCACCCACGCGAGCGATCATGCACCGAGGACGCCGAATCAGCCTGGTCATTCCGTGTTACAACGAGGAGCTGGGGGTGAGCGCGGTCATCGCCCGCGTGCCGGCCGCGGTCGACGAGGTGGTGGTGGTCGACAACGGCTGCACCGACCGTACCGCGGAGGTGGCTCGCTCGCTCGGAGCGCGCGTCGTGGTCGAGACTCGCAGAGGCTACGGGGCCGCCTACAAGGCGGGGCTCGAAGCCGCCCGTGGGGACATCGTGGTCACACTCGACGGCGACGGCAGCTACCCGCCCGAGGAGATCCCGCGGCTCGTCGACGTGCTGCTCGATCGGGGTTGGGAGTTCCTCTCCGCCAGTCGGTTTCCGCTCGTCGATGCCCGCGCCATGTCGCTCTCGAATCGGCTCGGCAACCGGATCCTGACCGGGGCGACCGGTCTGCTGTTCGGCCAGGCGGTGCGCGATAGCCAATCCGGGATGTGGGTGTTCCTGCGTCCGTCGCTGGAGCGATTGCGCCTCACGTCCGATGGGATGGCATTCAGCGAGGAGATCAAGCTGGAAGCGCTCGCGCGGGGCCTACGGTTCGGGGAGGAGCACATTCCCTACGGCGCGCGGGTCGGCGAGGTCAAGCTCCAGAGGTGGCGCGACGGCTGGAGGAACCTGGCTTTCCTGGTGCGCAAGCGGCTGGGGGTATGAACGGGCTCGACGCCGCGCGGGGTCCCGAACGGGGCGCCGCGATCGATCCACTCCGTGTCGCGGTGGTGGTCCCCGCCTACAACGAGTCGGGCAAGATCGGGGACGTCGTGCGCAAGGTGCCGAGGCGGTGGGCCTCGCGCGTGATCGTCGTGGACGACGGCTCGCGCGACGGCACCGCCGACGAGGCGAGCGCGGCGGGAGCCGAGACCGTGGTGAGGCACGAGCGCAACCGGGGAGTGGGTGCCGGAATCCGAACCGGGCTCGTCACCGCGCGGGAGGCCGGGTTCGAGTTCGCGGCGATCCTCTCGGGAGACGATCAGCACGAGCCCGACGAGCTGCCACGACTGCTGGGGCCGCTCTTCTCGGGGAGCGCCGACCTGGTCCAGGGATCCCGCTGGATGGCCGGCGGAGCGGTGCCGGGGATCCCTCCCGAGCGGCGCTGGCTCACCCGTCTCTATTCGCTGCTGCTGCGCCTTTCGACTGGGTTTCCTTCGACCGATGGCACGAACGGCTTTCGCGCACTCCGACTCTCGATGCTCGATGATCCGCGGATTCGGCTCGACCAGCCGTGGCTCGACCGCTACGAGCTCGAGCCTTACCTCCTGGTCCAGGCGCTCCGCTGCGCATACCGGGTTCGTGAAGTTCCGGTGTCCGTGCGCTATCTTGGCCGGGGCTCTACCAAGATGCACCGGTTGAGCGATGGCTGGCGCATCGTCCGTCCGCTGGTGCTGCTGCGGCTGGGGTGGAAGCGCTAGGGCTCGGTCCGAAGGGGAGGAGGAAAGGCATACCATGATGACCCTGCACGGCCGTCGTGTCCTGGTCACCGGAGGGGCAGGTTTCGTCGGGGCAGCGCTGGTGAAACGCCTGATGCGCGAAGGCGCTCATGTCACGGTGCTGGACGACCTGTTCACCGGGCGGCGCAAGAACCTGCCCGCAACCGGCCTCGAGTTCATCGAGGGCTCGGTGTGCGACGCGCCGTTGGTCGAGCGGGTGGTGCCCGAGCACGAGGTGATCCTCCACGCCGCGGCGCGCAACATCGTGGTATCGACCCGCAACCCGCGCGAAGACTTCCAGACCAACATCGGCGGCACCCTCAACTTGCTGCTCGCGGCGCGCGGCTCCAATGTCCGCCGCATCGTCTACACCTCCTCGGCATCGGTGTACGGCAACCCGCGTACTCTGCCCCTCAACGAGGATGATCCGCTGTCGCTGCTGACCCCCTACGCGGTCTCGAAGCTGGCAGGCGAGCACTACTGCATGGCCTTCTACGAATCGTACGGGCTGCCGGTGGCGGCGGTGCGCTACTCGAACATCTACGGGCCCGGCCAGGATCCGGCGAATCCCTACTGCGGCGTGGTGGCAAAGTTCGTCGAGGCCTTGTTCGCCGGCCGTCCTCCGGTGATCCACGGCGACGGCAGCCAGACGCGCGATTTCACCTACATCGACGATGCCGTCGAGGCCACGCTGCTCGCGGCGTCCGCCGAACGCGCGCTGGGCGAGGTGTTCAACGTGGGAACGGGAGTGGAGACCAGCGTGAACCAGCTCGCGGCCCTGCTGGTGCGCACCACCGGCGTTCCGATCGAACCGGCTCACACCGACCGGCGCGACGTGGACAACATCCGCCGCCGGGTCGTGAACATCGAGAAGACCCGCCGCGCCCTGCGATGGGTGCCCGAGGTGACGCTCGAGGAAGGCCTGCGCCGCACCGTCGAATGGCAGCGCAGCGAGGCCCGGAGCGCCTCGACCGCCCAGACCGCCTAGGAGTCGCTTGGAACCCCAAGCGCACGTCGCACCAGGGAGCGACCCGCACCGGACGCGAGCGAAATCCCAGCCGGAGCCGGTGAGCCTCCTGCTGGTCCAGGGTGGGGACACCCTGGGGATCGCCGAGCGCGTTCTGTGGGAGTTGAGCGCCCGGCTCTCTCCGCGCCGCTACACGATCCGGGTGTGGCTGTCCCGCGCTCCGGCGCTCGACGAGCTCGCCGAGTCTCTGGGCACACTCGGTCACGGCGTGGTGCGCATCGACGAGCTATCTTCGGGCTGGGATTGGCCGGGCTTGCTCTCCACCTGGTCGTCCTTGCGCGCGGCACGTGCCACGCTCCTTCACCTGCACGCCGCTCGCCCGGAGGTGCACCATCGGCTGCTGGCGCTTGCCCGGCGCGCCGGCATCGCGCATCGAGTGGTGACCCGACATGGTCCTATGGGCTCGAGCGATGCGACGTCCGGGCCCGCCCGGCGTGCGTTGCGCGAAGTGGAGGCGATCACGGTGCCGTGCCGCGTGCTGCGGGACGCGGTGGTGCGCGAGCTCTCGGTCGATCGCGCCGCGGTGCGGGTGGTGCCGAACGGTGCCGATCCACCCGACGAGTCGCTTGAGGCCGCCGCCGCGCGCCGCTGGCGGGACGAGCTTTCGGTCGGGATGTTTCGGCCGCTGTGGGTGTGCGCGGCCCGGCTCGAGGAAGCCAAGGGGCATGCGGACCTGATCGACGCGTTGGCGCGAGTTCACGGCCACGGCCTGGATTTCGTGGCTGCGCTCGCGGGCGAGGGCTCGTTGGGACCCATGCTGGAACGCCGCGCCGCGGGCGCGGGGCTCTCCGGGCGCGTGCGCTTCCTCGGGCAGGTGGACTCGATCGGGCCGCTGATCCAAGGCGCCGACGCCTGCGTGCTCGCCTCGCGGTCGGAGGCCCAGCCCTCGTTCCTGCTCGAGGCCATGGCGCGGGCTCGGCCGGTGGTGGCGACCTCGGTCGGCGGGATTCCGGAGCTGATCGAGGACGGGGTCCACGGCCGCCTCGTTCCACCGGGGGATCCGGAGGCTCTGGCCGCGGCCCTCTCGGAGCTGCACGGCAAGCAGGACTTGGCGCGCGAAATGGGCCGCAATGGAGCCGAGCGACACCGAGCCTGCTTCACCTGGGATCGCGCGATCGAGGGATTCGAGGCGGTCTACGACGACTTGCTCGGCCTCGCGAGCTTCTCGCCCTCGGCGAGAGTGTCGCGCCCGGGCTACCCCCGCCTGCGCTCATGACCGGGCGAGCTCGCCCGGCGCGCCCAAGCCGCGATCCCAAGGCGCGCCCTGGAGCCCGATCGACCGGCTTGGCGCTCGAGCCGCTGCGGCCCGCAGCGGCCGCGGCGCTCTTGGCGTGGAGCCTGTTGCTGCTGCTCGCCCCGCCCGCCTCGAACGGGTTTTGGGCGGTGAACGGGCTGCGGTCGCTGCCCACCCAGCCGGCACTCGCCGTCCTGGGCGCCGCCCTCGCCTCGGCTCTGCCGGCGCTGCTTTGCTGGCGCGGTCGTTGGAGGTTGCTGGCGATTCCGCTGGCGCTCACCCTCTCGTTCGCGCTGCGCGAGCACACGCACTTCCTGGGAGATACGCATCTCAGGATCCGAGCCCTCGGTGTGGCGGGCGTGACGCTGGATGCCTCGAGCTTCGCTTCCCTGACCGCGCGGCTCCACGCCGCTCCGCTCGACGTGGCGGTGAACGTGCTGATGCCGCTGCTGCCCAAGTCGTTCGGGATGCCGGTCCTCAGCGCCGTGTCCTGCGTCCCGGCCGTCCTGGCTTGCCCCTATTTCGCCGGGATCTGGCGAGCCACCGCGTTCCTCGCTGTGGCGCCCGAGACCCGCCTCGCCCTCCCGTGTGCCCTC
>Ga0066710_100006706_pt1 | contig 10828 bp, 4 predicted proteins | sample GraSoiAngelo_159_FD_79666 | JGI IMG/M metagenome (GOLD analysis project Ga0066710, IMG submission 79666) | Grasslands soil microbial communities from the Angelo Coastal Reserve, California, USA - 14_1009_16_40cm | ecosystem: Environmental > Terrestrial > Soil > Grasslands | place: USA...
CGGGACCAGCCGATCGAAATCTGGGAGGACACGAAGCTTCGCGCCGGCGACAAGTGGCTGCCGGGGATCGAAGGCGCCCTGAGCTCCGCGAAGGTCGCGGTGCTCCTCGTCAGCGCGAATTACCTCGCGTCGGACTTCATCGCGTCCCGCGAAATGCCCCCCATCTTCGAGGCGCAGACGCGAGAGGGGCTCCGGATCATCTGGATCCCGATCAGCGCCAGCGCGTACGCCGTGACGCCGATCAAGAACTTTCAGGCCGCGTCCGACCCCGCGCGGCCGCTCGATACGTTCACGGCCGCCAAACGCAACCAGCTCTGGGTGGAGATCTGCGACGCGATCGTCGAGGCGATGGAGCTGCCGGCGGCCGCTGCTGAAACCCCGGTCGAGGACGATGGTCCGGTCGAAGACCGAGTGGTGCTGCTGTACAAACGCGGCGCCCAGCCCGACGAACAGCTGCTCCACGCGCTCGAGACCGAGCTTGGCAGGCGCGGGGTTCCTGTGTGGATCGATCGGCACCTGCGCGTCGGGATGGATTGGGCGCGCGCGATTTCCGACCGCCTCGAACGGGCGGTGGCCGTGATCCCGCTGCTTTCCGCGCAGTCGGTGCACAGCGAGATGCTGTCCTACGAAGTGCAGGTCGCGCATCAGGCTCGGCAGCGCAACGGCGGCCGTCCGAAAATCCTGCCGGTGCGCGTCCAGTTCGACGACGCCCTCGCGTCGCCGCTCGACATTCTCAGTCCGCTGCAGCACGCGGTGTGGACGGGCGGTCAGGACACGCCGCGCGTCATCGCCGAATTGAACGCCGCCCTCGCGGCGGAGTCGCACGAGATTCCGCGCTACGTCCCGCCGGTCGGCGGCGCCCTGCCGCTCGACGACGAGTTCTACATCGCGCGGCAGGCGGATACGGATCTGGCCGCGGCGATCCGGCGGAAGGAAAACATCATCCTGCTGAAGGGCGCGCGTCAGATGGGCAAGACGTCGCTGCTCATCCGCGGCTCGAAAGAAGCGCGGACGGCGGGCGCCCGCACCGTCTACATCGACTACCAGAAACTGAACCTCACGCAGCTCGTGTCGCTCGACGTGTTCTACCGCAGCCTCTGCGAGTGGCTGGCGGAGGAGCTCGAGCTCGAGGTGAGCGTCGAGTCCTTCTGGAACACGCGGCGCACGGCGAACATGAACTTCGAGCGGTTCCTCGAGCGCGAGCTGCTCCCCCGGGTGGGCGGCCACTTCGTTCTCGCGATGGACGAGACGGACCGGCTGTTCGACTTTCCTTTCAAGGACGAGTTCTTCGGCCTGCTGCGGTCCTGGTACAACGAACGCCAGATGAACCCGGACTCGGCGTGGCGGCGCATGACGATCCTGATTGCCTACGCGACGGAGCCGCACCTGTTCATCTCGAACCTGAGTCAGTCGCCGTTCAACGTCGGCCTGGCGCTCGATCTGGCGGACTTCACGCCCGAACAGACCGGGCGGATGAACCAGCTATACGGGAGTCCTCTGACCGCGCTGTCAAAGGTCACGTCGTTCCACAACCTGGTGGGAGGGCAACCGTATCTCGTCAGGCGCGGCCTGTTCGAGATCCGCACGAAGAACTACTCCATCGAGCAGTTCGAGGAGCTCGCCGTCAAAGACGATGGACCGTTCGGCGATCATCTGCGCCGCATGCTCGTCGTCCTCGCCCGCAATCCGCCGCTCTGCGAGGCGATGCGGGAGCACCTGCGCACGCGCCGGACCGTCGCGACCGCGGACTTCTACCGCCTGCGGCGCGCGGGCATTCTGGTCGGCGGGAGTCCGCTGGAAGCGAGGCCGCGCTGCCGTTTGTACGCCGAGTACCTGCAGCGACATCTGGACGCGGTCCAGAGCGCCGCGACCGTCGCGGGGTGATCGCCCATGCTGACCTATTCCGATCGGATCACGCCCTTGCGGGCCGCGGACAACGCGTTCTTCATCACCGGCGGCACGCTCAGCCCCGGCGCGGCGAGCTACGTCGAGCGCGCGGCCGATTCGCAGTTGTACGACGTGCTGCTGCGGATGGACTTCTGCTACGTCCTCGACACCCGCCAGATGGGCAAATCGTCGCTCATGGCCCGCGCGGCGCATCGCCTGCGCACCTACGCGAACTTCTCGGTCGCGACGATCGATCTGAGCGGGCTCGGACAGACCGTTTCCGCGGACCAGTGGTACGACTCGCAGCTCGTCTCGATCGGGAAGGCGCTCAACCTGCAGCGCGAGCTGGAGGAATTCGCGGACGCACACGACCGCCTGGCCCCGCTCGATCGCTGGAAGCGCGCATTTACCGAGGTCCTGCTGCCCCGGATCGAGACGAACCTCGTCGTTTTCGTCGACGAGATCGACTACGTGCGCAGCCTGCCGTTTTCGACCGACGAGTTTTTCGCCGGCATCCGCGAGTTCTACAATCGCCGTCCGTTCGAACCGGAGTTCAACCGACTGACCTTCTGCCTGCTTGGCGTCGCGACCCCTTCGGATCTCATTCGATCGGACGAGACCACCCCGTTCAATATCGGCCGCCGGATAACGCTCACCGACCTCTCGGAAGAGGACGCGGGCATCGCCGTCCTGCAGACGGGGCTGTCGCGTGACGACCGCGTCGGGCGCGCGATGTTGCACCGGGTCCTCCATTGGACGGGCGGACACCCGTACCTGACGCAGCGGCTCTGCGAGGAAGCGACCAGAGTCGGCCGCGACGGCAAACGGGCGTATACGTCCGACGCGCACGGCGTCGATGCCGCGTGCCACACCCTCTATTTGTCGAAGAGCGCGCGCGACCAGAACGACAACCTGCGATTCGTCGCCAAGCGGATCGAGGAGTCGGCGAATCCCGTGGAGGCGGTGTCGCAGTACGCGCGGATCCGCCGCGGCGAGAAGGTCCGCGGGACGGGAACAGAACCGTGGGTCGACGTCCTGCGCCTCAGCGGGATCGCGCGACTCGTGGGCAACGAGCTCGAGGTCAGGAACGAGATTTACCGGCGCGTCTTCGACGAGGCGTGGATCGAAGCGAACCTCACGCCCGACGAGCTGCTCCGGCAGCGCCACGCCGCGCGCGATGCGCGGCGGCGCACGCTGACATATATGACCGCCGTCGGCGCGGTGCTGGCGCTGTTGGTGCTGACGCCTCTCAGTTTTCTCTTGTACTCGAAGAATCGCACATTGGATTCCCAGCAGCGGAGCTTGGTGGACGTGACCCAGATGCTCCGACACAGGACGGCCGACCTGCAGGAGCAGCGCGACCGTCAGGCGGACACCAACAGGCAACTCGCCGCAGCCGGAAAGGCCAAAGACGCGGCCCTGGCAGAGGCGAACCGTCGCGCCGTCGAAATCGCGCGTCTGAAGCAACAGGTCGAGACGCAGAAGGACACCGAGCTGCGCGATCAGTGGAGTCTGTTCAGCTCACGCGACCTGGCCAACGCGTCCCGGTTCGAGCGAATGCGTCAGCCGGGTTTCATCACCGGAAGTCTGCTGCTCAGCATCGAAGCCGCCGGACGGAGTCCGAGCGCGCCTGCGTACACCGCGCTCGTCGAAGCCATGCAGCTCGCGGCGCCTCGCGTCGGAACATCGCACCCGTGGCAAATTCAGACGGGCAGCGGCGGCGCGGAGCTGACCGCGTCACGCCGCTACATCGCGATGTGGAACGCGGCAGAAGGCATGTGCGTCCACAACACCGACACTCCCGGGACCGTCGCGTGTGTGCCTCTCAATGACGCATCGCGCGGTGCCGTGGACGACAACGGCAACGTGGTGGTGCAGGCCGGCGACGGACATCTGCAATGCGTGCCCAGAGGACGCGAGCCTGTCCCGTGCGCCGGCGCGCCCGACGCGATCGCCAAGCCCATCTTCAGCACGGACGGGAAGTATGTCGGCTGGCTCTCGGGCACGGGGTCGAACCAGCTGCACATCCTGGACCTGGCGACGGGAAGCCCGACCGACGTTTCCGATCTGAACGCGCTGCTGCCCCGCGAACAAGAGACCGGCTCGCCTGACTCGCTCACACGGTCCTCCGCCCCCGGCGAAACCGCGGCGGCCGATGACTCGCCGGAGTTGTTGCAGGTCGGCGATGGCGGGAGGTACGCGCTGCTGGCGGCGCGAGACTCCGTCTGGATCTACCGAGTCGGCTCGGACACCGTCGCGCGCGCACCGGACGCGACCGCGCTGCTGGTGAGTTCGCCCGATACGGGGGAGAGCCTGCTCGCCACGCCGCGAGGACTGTGGTCGCTGACCGCCGCGGCGAAAGGCCTCGCGCTTGCAAAATCACCGACGACGGCGTTCGAGGACAGGGCGGGAATCGGCCGTTATGACGCCAACGATCCGTGGCTGCCGATCGCCTTCAGCCCGGACGGCAGATTCGTTGGGTATGAAACCTCGCGCGGGCTGACGATCCTCAACCGCGCGACCGGAGAGAGTCACCCGATCACGCTCGACGCCTCCGCCGCCGCACGTCCGCGCTTCTATTTCGCGGTTGGCCCGGAAGGGTCGCTCGCCGTCACAGTTGGCGAGCAACGCGCCATTCGGATTTATGACGCGAAGGGGCATGAGCGCGCGCGGATCGTTCCTCCGAATGCGAAGAACGCTGCCGTGCCGCTGCGGCTGACGGATAGGCGGGTGATCGCGCTCACGGACACCGACTACTCCGAGTGGGCAACCGCCGGCTACCGCGGCGTGGTTCACGACACCTCGGGGGCTGCCCGTTTCGCCGTCTCCTCCACCCCGATCGGAACAGTCCAGATCGTGTCGGCTGTGACGATGGCCACGCCGCTGTCCCTGCCGACCCGCTCGCTTCGGCTTCGTTCGCTCGACGACGGCCGCGAGCTCGGCAAGTGGCCGGTCGCGGAGGACACGACGTTCAAGGCGAGTGCGTCGGCGGCCACCATCGCGTTCCAGCCCGTTTTCGGACAGGTGGACGTGCTCCACCGCGCCGCCCCGTCACAGCCGTTCGCGCGGTTCACCCTGCCAGCCGCGCGAAAGGTCGGAGCGGTGAGCCCGGACGGCCGATGGGTCGCGGCGCTTCGACCGTGCGGGCAATCACCTGATGGGTGTCTTTCCGTCTACGATCTCGATGGCGATCGCACACCGCGGGGGGAGTTCCCCGTGGACCCGGCGAGCATCGTCGCGTTCTCACGGGGGCAGGACGGCAGGCCGGTTCTGGCGATCGTCTCGGACGGGGGCCGTTTCGCGTCGTTCGATCTCACCGGCGCGGTGGTGCATGCCTCGACGTTGAACGTCGCGATCAAGGACGGCGTGTTCAGCGCCGACGGCTCGACGTTCCTCGCAACGGCGGGGACCGGAGCGTCGCAGGCGCTGCTGTTCTGGGACATCGGCGCGGCGCCCCGGACCCTTCCCTTCAACGAGCCGATCGGAGCGCTGGCCTTGTCGAGGGCCGGAGATGCCGCTGCCATCCGCACCCCCACTGCCGTCGTTATGTTCCGTACCCGCGACCTCTACCGCATCCGCTCATACTCGCTCTCGACGCCTCGGCCCGGGGCCAGCAACATCATGTTCGATGGCGGCGGAGACCTCGTGATCGTCGAGGGTCTGAGGGTCAGCGTCCTGAGGGTGGCGAACGTCAGCAAACCGAATCTCATCACGGTCGCCGTCAAAGATCAGTCGACTTTTCGCAGCACGCTGGTCGGCGTCGCGGATGTGGACGGACGCGTGTTCACCATCGATGACGGTTCGCTCGTCGTCACCGGTGGTCCTTCCACGCGCGGTTCGCCGAGGGCGGTCATCCCGTCGGGCGTTCAGTACGCGCAGCTCGCCAACGGCGGGTCGGTGATTGTCTCGCTGGAAGGGATCTCGGGCCCGGTCTATTGGTTGCCTCGTACGCTCTCCCTCGTGGATCCGCTGCACCCGGCGGCCGATCGCATCGTCGAGCGGCCGACGCAAATCACGGCCGTCGCGACGGCCTCGTCGCGCGGTTTGGTCGCCGTTGGAGAGGTGTCCGGCGCGATCGTGTTGGTCCAGGCGGGGAACCCGGGGGCGCCGTGGCGGGAATTCCTGGACGATGGCGTGATCCGCGGCCTCGCGTTCACTCCGCAGGGTGACGCGGTCGCATCCGCGACGAACAGAACGGTGACGGTCAGATCGATCGTGGACGGCGCCGCGAAGGCGCAGACCATGTCACAGACCGACGTCGTGTCGGTCGTGTTCGTCGATGCGGGACGCCTGGCGGTCGGCACGCCGGACGGTACCATCCGCGTCTTCCGGATGCCCGGGATGACCGAGGTCCAGAGATGGAAGGCCTCCCCCGATCTGCATTCGCTCATCGTCAGCAAAGATGGCCTGCTGCTCGCCGCCGTCGGCCGCTGGGGTGCACAAATCTATCGAACGGCGGACTGGCGGCCGGTCGGCGACGCGGAACGAGGGAAATTCGAGTTTGCGCTCTTTGCGCCCACCGGATCGGAACTGGCGCTGTTCGAGGGTAATTCGGTGCACGTCGTGGCGGGCAGGACCGGCACCGATCGCTACACGCTGCGTCACGACACCGCCGTGCAGACGGGCGCGTTCAGTCCGGACGGCCGCTTCCTGGCGGTCGGGACCGAGGAAGGCGTCGAGTTGTGGAGACTCGATACGACGGACCCGTCGAGCGGACGCCGGCTCGTACACTCGCAGGTGGGCCGCTTTCCCGTCACGGACACCATCGGAGCCGTCGCCTTCACGCCCGACGGCGGACAACTGATGATCGTGCTGGCCAACGGCGAGATCGAAGTCACGCCGTGGCGCCGCGACGATCTGATCAAGGTGGCCTGCCGCCAAGTACCCGCGGGAACCGGATACGGTGACAATGCTCTCGACAAGTTCTCTCCCGACGGATTCCGGGACTTCTGCCGGAACCCGATCCTTGCAGAGCGCCACTGACGCGAGTCGGGCTTTTCGGCGTCAGCTTGGATTCTCGGGATTCGCCGCCGACACCGGCAGCGATTCGGCGGCCACTGGGATGGGGACCTTCGTCGGCGCCGGCGCTTCCCCGACGTGGACGGCGATCGACTGCCAATGCCCCTGATAGAACCGGCCGACCGTCAGCAGGCAGCGCGTCACGTGGCCGCAGACGATCGCCAGCCAGATGCGCGACGCGTCCAGCCCGCCCGTCGACTGCCAGAAGGCGCACATCCCCAGCGGCACGCCGATCTGCGATACCAGCGTGATGAACAGCGGACTCCGCGTATCGCCGGTCCCCTGCAGGCCGCCCGTGTAGGTCAGCGCGACGGTGATGAAGAGACCTGAGACGCTCAGGTAGCGCAGCAGCGAACGTCCGAGCGCGAGCACGGTCGGATCGTGCAGCCCGAAGAAGCCCAGGAGCTGATTGCCGAAGAGAAGGAAGAGGGCGCCAATCGTCGCGGCAATCATCAGGCCGAACCGCGCCGCGACGTTCACCGCCCGCACGCTGCGATCCGGCCGTCCGGCGCCGAGGTTCTGCCCCGCGATCGCCGCCGACGCGCCCATCAGCCCGACCGACGTCCACGTGATGAACGAGAACAGCTCCGTGTAGCCGACCGCGTACGCCGCCTGCGCTTCCGCGCTGTACCGGAGCGATCCGATGAACCGCAGCAGCATCACGCCCGCGACGTTCATCGCGACGCCTTGCACGCCCGCGGGCAGGCCGAAACGGAACAGCGATCGGATGATGCCCCAGTCCGGCCGCTTCGGCATCGACCGCGAGAAGTGCACGACGACGCGGCCGGTCGCCATCAGCCAGATGCCCACGCCCGACGCGAGCGCCGACGCGATCGACGTGCCGAGCGCCGCTCCCTGCGCGCCGAAACCCGGAATCGGACCGAGCCCGCGAATCAGCACCATGTTGAGCGCGACGTTGAGTCCGACGATCCAGAGGCCGATGCGGAGCGGCGTCCGCGCGTCCCCTGCCGCGCGCAGCGCGCCCGCGAGCATGAAGTACAGCAGTTGCCCGATGCTGCACATGAACATCGTCCTGAGATACGGCAGCGCCGCCGCGCGGACTTCGGGCGCCGCGTGAACGAGTTCGAGCAGCCGCGGCGCGAGCAGGTAGCCGAGCGGCGCGAGCACGCCGAGCGCGAGCACCACCGACGTCAGGAATGCCTGGTAGACGACGCGGTTGACCTTCTCGGGCTCGTTCGCGCCGGCGCAGCGCGCGACGAGCACGCCCATGCCCGTGAACAGCGAGCTGATGAAGACGACGACCACGAGAAAGATCTGCCACCCGACGCCGATCGCGGCGTTGCCGGTGAACCCGACGTAGTGCCCCACCATCACGTGATCGACGATGCCCTGCAGCCCGCCGATCATGTTCTGCAGCACCGTCGGCCACGCGAGACGCCACACGGCTCGCGCGATGGGTCCTTCGACGATGGAGCGATCGAAGCGTGCGGAGGAAGGCGAGGCGGGGTGTGGCGTAGACGCTATGAGGTGATTGTAGCTGAGTCCGCTCAGCGGCCGTTGGCCGATTTCAACACGCGCTTCACGTCCGCGTGCGCGGGGACGACGGCGGGCTGGCGCTGCAGGGCGTCGAAGTAGCGGCGCGCGAAGACGTCGCCGGTTTCCGACGGCAGCAGCAGGCGGTCCACCTGATCGACGAGCGCACGGGCGTCCGACTCGGTGGCGCCGTCAACCGCCGTCGCCTCGTCGATCCGGACGACGAGCTCGGACAGCTGGTGGAGCCACGCGAACCAGGAATCGTGGATGACGAGCTGCAGCAGCGCGGCGCGCGATCCGATCGACCCGCGATCGAGCTCGTACCCCTTGCGCGCATCGTCGAGCAGCGTCTTGTGGAGCTGCAGCAGGCCCGTGCGCAGTTCGCGGAGCCGCTGGCGCGATTCCGACGTCAGCGGGCCGCCGTTCGCCGCTTTCACCGCCTCGCCCGCCGGCTGCGACGCTTCCGCGAGCAGCGCGTCCAGATCGAGCCGCTCGGTCGTCATGTGCAGCGCCCCGTCCGCGGTGCGGGGCCATTCGGCGCGCGGGCGATCGCGATACAGCTCGAGGCCGTTGCCGTCGGGATCCTTCAGATACAACGCTTCGCTGACGCCGTGATCGGCCGCCCCCTCGAGCGGCACGTGCGCCTCAACGAGCCGGCGCAGCGCGTCGGCGAGCGCCCGGCGATCCGGATAGCGAATCGCCACGTGATACAGGCCGGTGGCGTTGACGGGCGGCGGCGGGCCCCCTTTGCTTTCCCACGTGTTCAGCCCGAGATGATGGTGGTACCCGCCGGCGCTCAGGAACGCGGCCGTCTGTCCCACTCGTTCCATCACCTGAAACCCGAGAACGCCGGCGTAGAACGCGAGCGCCCGTTCGAGATCCGCGACTTTCAGGTGGACGTGCCCAATGTCCACGCGGGGATCGATAGGGTCCGCCATGACTCAATCATCCCTCAGGAGTACGGCCTCGGGCCAGTGCGTCACACACGAGCTGGCATACAATCTCGGCGTCGACGTCGATGCGGATCTACGTTTTCCCGCTGCTGCTCGTCACCCTTCTCCTCCCAATGCAGGAGCCGCGCGAGTGGCCGCAGGTCATCGCCGGCTACCGCGACCTGCTGCACAAGGCGGGCATCGCCGGCAGCACGCTGATGGTCGTGCGCGACGGCCGGGTCATCGCGCGCGACGTCGAGGGCTATCAGGATCTCGACGCGAAACGGCCGGTCGACGCCGAGACGATTTACCACTGGGCCTCGATCACGAAGACCTTCACCGGCATCGCGATCATGCAGCTCCGCGATCGTGGACGGCTGTCGCTCGACGATCCCGTCGTCAAGTACGTGCCGGAGCTGCGTCTGGCCCACGACCCGTTCGGCGACATCTCGCAGGTGAAGATCCGTCACCTGATGTCGCACAGCGCCGGCTTCCGCGCGTCCACCTGGCCCTGGGGCGGCGACAGGCCCTGGCATCCCTTCGAGCCGACGACGTGGGAGCAGATCGTCGCGATGATGCCGTACACCGACGTGGCGTTCGAACCGGGGACGAAGTACAGCTACTCGAATCCAGGCGTGATCTTTCTCGGACGCATCATCCAGCTCTTGTCCGGCGACGACTACGAGGTGTACGTCACGAAGAACATCCTGATGCCGCTCGGCATGCACGGGTCTTTTTTTGATCGTGCGCCGTATCATCTGCTGCCGCACCGCTCGCACAGCTACTTCCGCGACGACGGCGGGCTGCGCGAGGCGCGGTTCGATTTCGACACCGGGATCACCGTCTCGAACGGCGGGTTGAACTCGCCGTTCACGGACATGGAGAAGTACCTCGCGTTCCTGATCGGGGACGAACGGCGACGCGAACCGTACGACCTGGTGCTGAAGCGATCCTCGCTCGAGGAGATGTGGACGCCGCAGATTGCGGCGCGCGCCGGAGAGGGCACGAACGGCACCGATTCGCACGCGGCGCTGTCCTTTTTCGTCGAACGGTACGGCGGCGTCGAGCTGATCGGGCACAGCGGCGATCAGAACGGGTTCATCTCGCATCTGTATCTGCACCGCGCGACCCGCACGGCGTATCTCGTGTCGTTCAACACGGACGTGACCGCGTCGAAGGACGGCGGCCGTCCGGGCACGCGCCAGGTTGACGCCGCGCTGCGGGAACTCGTCATCCGGCACGTCCTCGACTAGATGAGGAGAACCTTGGCTGTGTCCTCCGGAAGGGAGACCCGGGACGGGCGTCTACCTGGAATCGGCAGTAAATACGGGCCATTTCCATGGCAGAGTTATTGCCTCTGTCCGGCAGTGGAGAACCACTCATGCCACGCATTCTGACGTATGCCGTCCTCGCCGGGGCGCTGGCCGTCATCGCGGCGCCCGCGCTCGCCCAGGATCAGGATCACGATCGCCAGCGGGGGCGCGGCCGATCCGACG
>Ga0066710_100006709_pt1 | contig 10828 bp, 11 predicted proteins | sample GraSoiAngelo_159_FD_79666 | JGI IMG/M metagenome (GOLD analysis project Ga0066710, IMG submission 79666) | Grasslands soil microbial communities from the Angelo Coastal Reserve, California, USA - 14_1009_16_40cm | ecosystem: Environmental > Terrestrial > Soil > Grasslands | place: USA...
CCTCGAACAAGGAGGTCGCGGCGGGCGGCTCCGGTGTCTCGGCGACGGACACGGCCGGTTCCGAGGGGTGGAATCTTTCGTGAAAATTGGCAAGGGGCTCGGGAGTCTTTTCCATCTCGACAGGTAAAGGCGCAGGAGCTTTAAAGCCCTCTCCGACACCTTCCCCAAGCTCGACCTCCGGAGTCTCGGGGGCGATCGAGAGGGAGATCCGGCTTGCTTCGGAGAGGTTGGCGGGAGGCAGTTCTTCCTGGACTCGAGGCTCGACACACTCGAGCAGCGAAAGGCCGTAAACCACCTTGCTGGCCGCAAAGTCATCCAGCCCCGTGGCCTGACCGAAATCACGAATGGTCAGCGGCGACGCAAACCGCTCCGCGTATTCCTTCCAGCTCCGCGGTAATTTCGCGCCTTCTCGTCCGTTGCCGGAGCGTTCGGTGTGAGCATAGACCGTGTCAGGGGCCCCCACTTCCAGTAGAACAAAGCTTCGATCGGAAAGATCGCGGATGAGCTCCAGCAGCATCTCCCGGGTGTCCACGTTCAACGACGTGATTTCCCGGGGGAAATAGCCGCTCTGTATCTCATACTTGGCGTCGGTGAGGATCAGAACACTTCTGACGATCTGCCGGAGTTGCTGGCGGGCCCCGGCGAAGAGCTCCCCGCTGGTGAGGAATCCCATTTGCACCAGGATCCGTGCCAGAGACGCGCCCGGTTTGGACGATTTGCGCGCCAGCTCCATCTGCTCAGGTTTCAACTTGCCGGCCCGGATCAGGATGGGGGCCAGATGGTCTTCCTGATCGTTGGAGGAGGCCATCGCGATCTCGCCTTCCCGGAAGAACAGGAGCTTGAGCCGCGCACCACTTGAGATTCGGAGCGTCCCGTCGAAGCGAGTTTGATGGAGGCGGGCGAGCAGCCGTGGGCACGAGACTTCGGTGAAGGTGCCGAGATTTTTCTCTGATTCCATCGACAGGCCATCCTCGGGATGGAGTCGCGGCCGCCGCGGCGGGAGTGGAGGAAATCGCTCAAAGACGCTGAAAGTATAGTGTCGCCCCCGGGGGGTGTCAACCCGGGGGATCAGGGGAGTGATTGGGCTTAACTTCATAGATTGCAGCAACTTCTGAAAGATGGTCCATGGTAGAATGGCTCCGTGAAAGCCTGTTCGAACGGAGCCTAAGGGTGCTGAATCGAGTGAATGAAGAGCGTTTCTTCGATGCCCTGATCGTTGGAACTGGCATCGCGGGGCTGCGAGCGGCTGTGGATTTGGCCGGAGCGGGCCTGAGAGTAGCCCTCGTGACCAAGGACGATCCCACCGACAGCAATACCGGCTACGCTCAGGGTGGAATCGCCGCCGCCCTTTCCGAAGAAGATCGGATCGAGCTTCACCTGCAAGACACGCTCCGCTCCGGGGACGGACTCTGTGACAGAGAGGCAGTGCGGGTGCTCGTGGAGGAAGGTCCCGAGAGGATCCAGGAGCTGATCGATTGGGGTACGCGGTTCGATCGGGAAGGAACGCGACTCGCCTTTGCACGGGAGGGTGCGCACAGTCGCAGGCGAGTGCTGCATGCCCATGGCGATTCCACAGGGATGGAAATCGTCCGGGCACTGCTGTCGCGCGCCCGGAGCTTCTCTTCGCTGGCCTTCTTCAGTCGGACGTTGAGCGTGGATCTGGTGCTCGAAGGAGAGCGCTGCACGGGATTGCTCCTGCTGGACGAGACCACGGGTGAGGTGGGATTGGCACGTGCGGGCTCCGTGCTCCTGGCGTCGGGAGGGGCGGGACGCCTCTACCGTGAAACCACCAACCCACCGCAGGCCACGGGGGACGGCATGGCCATGGCCTACCGCGCTGGGGCAGCGCTGGCGGATCTGGAGTTCGTGCAATTCCACCCCACCACCCTGTTCGCGCCCGGCGCGCCCCGCTTTCTTCTCTCGGAGGCCTTGCGGGGGGAGGGGGCAGTGCTGCGCAATCGACAAGGGGAGCGGTTCATGTTGCCCTTTCATGCGGATGGAGAGCTGGCACCGAGGGACGTCGTCTCCCGAGGCATCGTCCAGGAGCTGGAACGAAGCGGCGAGGCTTGTGTCTATCTGGATCTCACGGTCCGGGACGCGGATTTCCTTCGAAGGCGATTTCCGCGCATCCACGAGACCTGCCTTCGTTTCGGCTTTGACCTGGCCAGGGACCGAGTGCCGGTGCATCCCAGCGCGCATTATTTCATGGGCGGCGTGAAGACCGACCTGTGGGGCCGCACCAGCGTTCCCGGATTGTATGCAGCCGGGGAGGTGGCCTGCGCGGGCGTCCACGGCGCCAACCGGCTGGCCAGTAACTCGTTGCTCGAAGGAGTCGTGTTTGGTGCCAGGGCGGCAAAGACGATGGTCTCCGAAGCGGTGGCGTCGCCATCCACGACGAGTCCTTTTCGCGACATGGAGCTGCTCGCTCCTTCGTCGGCCGAGGCGGAGGCCCTGACTCAGAAGTTGTCGCAGCTCATGTGGGCCCACGTGGGAATCCGGCGGGAAGGAGAGGCTCTCCGCACGGCACTGGAGCAAATCCGTTCCTGGCAGGGATCCGCCCGCCGACAGCCGGTAGGGCGCGCGCCGATCGAAACGCGAAACCTCCTGGTTCTTGGGGCGCTGGTGACGCAGGCGGCGTTGGATCGAGAGGAGAGCCGCGGGGCCCACTTTCGTCTCGACTTTCTCGAAAAGCAGGACTCCTGGCGCCGCCACCTGGAGTATCGAGCCCCGGCCCCGGCGGAGGATCTGCCGCGATTCGGGTAGCGCCGCGACTTTGATGGGTCAACGGATGAGGCTGAAGGAGCGGCTCCAGCGAGTGCGGGTGAAGAGGTGGGTGATCTTGGACCAGATCGCGGCGGCGCGCTCTGTGAGACTGGTTCTCAGGTAGGCGTCCCGTTCCTCTTCATAGGACCAGAAAATTGCGAACGCCCGGCCCTTGACGTAATCCCTCGGCACGAATCCCCAGGCGCGACTGTCCCGGCTGTTGTCCCGGTTGTCTCCCATGGCGAAGTAGCTGTTCGGGGGGACCTTGGTGGGGGCATAGTCGTCGGCGTCCAGGTTGGTGCCGGGCGGGAAGATGTGTTGCACATAGGGCTCGGTCTGAGACACGCCGTTCAAATAAAGCTGGCGGTGCCGAATCTCCACTACGTCGCCGGGTAGGCCGATGACTCGCTTGATATAGTCCTTTTCCGGCTCCTCAGGATACTTGAACACGATGATGTCGCCGCGGCGGATGTCCCGAATGGGGAGGAGTTTCTTCTCCCAGGCGAAGCTGGAGGGGGCATAGACATGCTTGTTCACCATGATGTAGTCCCCTATGAGGAGCGTGGGGATCATGGATCCAGTCGGGATTTTCGATTGCTGGAAGACGAACGTCCGGGCGAAGAGCACGAAGATGACACAGGTGACAATGGTTTCCAAGTAATCTCGGAGGATACCCTTGGGGGGAACTTCCAGGGGTTCCGCGGGCGGGCTCTGGTTCATCGGAAAAAGGAGGCGATCTGGTTCACGGCCTGCTCTGGGGTGCGCGCCAACCGGGTGATCTCCAGCTGCTCGGTCTCGACCATTTGCAGGTTTTTGAGGGGGCTCAGGACTTCCTCCCAGAATTCGCCCAGCAGCACGATGCGCGTGGAGCGAAGCAGCCCGCCGCGGCTGAGGGCCCAAAGGAACGTGAGCTCGGCCAGCGTTCCCGACTTGCCGCGCAGGATTATATAGGCGTCGGAGAGCTCTATCAAACGGCGGGTCCGCAAGAAAAGGTCGTGCTCCCGGAACTCCTCGGTCAGGAACCGATTGCTCGCCCCCCGCGAGAAAGCACTGGTAGTGACCCCGATCGATCGCCCGCCACCTTCGCGCGCTCCGCGGCTGGCCCCTTCCATGACCCCGCCGTAACCACCGTTGACGACCCCATAGCCCTCACGCGCCAGGAGCCGACCCACCTCTCGCGCTTCTTCGTAGAGCGCTTCCCCCTCTCTCGGCTCGCTGCTTCCGAAGACTGCCACCGACCGGTCGCGCATTTCGTCAAGTCTCCCGGCGAGAATTCTGAAAGATCACCGGGGAATAATACTCGAGGAGGAACCGAGGAGAAACCACAACGAGAGGAGTACGGGGGGAGTGGAGCGGAAGTGTCGGGCCACCACCCGTGCGGCGCGACTTCAAGCTTCGTGTTGCCCCTCGTCTCCGGGCAACGAATGCAGATCCGAATTCTCCCGAGGGAGGCGGCCGGCGGCGCAACCGCCTCGGATCGGTCTTCGGCTTGGGGGCCACACGCCCACCCGACCGATCGATCGGCGTGCAAGCCGGGGAGAAGAATCAGGGAGAGAGAAAGGGATGGAGGACCCCGGAATCCTTGGAGACTCGGCAGTGGTTCAAGTCTTCTCCTCCGGCGACAGTCGGGACTTGAGCCGCCGTAGCTGGGAGGCGACGGCGCGCAGCCGCACGGACAGGCTGAGGAGGTACACGGCCAGGAGGATCCAGATGAGGGTGTAAGCCCAGAACAGGTAGTTGAGGTTTTTCATGTCAGGCTCCCGGGGACATTTCCCGATCCTTGATCTCTGCCAGGTCCTCCTGGAGCAGACCGAGGCGGAAACGCAGGGCGAGGAGTAGGGAAAAGAAAAGTGTAAACGTGAACATGCAGAGCATGAAGGTCTTCAACATCGCGGGCTCTAGTCCCTCCCCGCCGCCGCTCTTGAAAACTATGGGGTGGTGCCCTCTCCATAGCTTCACGGAGAAATAGATCAGCGGGACGTCCAGGAAGCCCACGATCCCCACCACCGCGGCGAGTCTTGCGGCCTGGTCTCGGCTCTCGGCCTGGGAGCGGAGCACCAGGTAGGCTACGAAGACGAGCTCGAGCACCAGAGTGGTCGTGAGCCGCGCCTCCCACGTCCACCAGGTGCCCCATGCCGGGCGAGCCCAGATGGGGCCGCTGAGCAGGACGATGGCGCAGAAGAGCACTCCCAGCTCGGCCGCAGCGTGGGCCAGGGTGTCCCAGACCAGCTGGCGAGTAGTCAGGTACAGGGTGCTGGCCACGAAGACTACGAAAAACCCCAGGAAGGCGACCCACGCCGAAGGAACGAGGAAATAAAAGATGCGCTGAACCGCACCCATGGTCACCTCGTTGGGTACCACACAAAAAATGCAGTAAAGGCAGGCGACCATCAAGACCGCCACCACCGGAAACAGGACCAGTTCGATGGTCCGGAGCATCGGATCCAGGCGCTCCATGGCTGCGTCCTCACTCCTCCAGCACATAATCGAACAACAGAACGCCGGCCACAGCGAAGATGGCACCGAAGCAGGCCGAGAGCCCCACCAGATATTCGTAAGCTTCGAGCCCGCGGCCCGCCAGGCAGAGCCGCGTCGCCTTCACTCCCCAGATCACCACCGGTGTCGCCGCCGGAAACAGGAGCAGCGGCAAGAGTAGCTCGCTGCGGCGCGTCCGAACCGAGATGGCGGCGAACAGGGTGCCCAAGGCCGAGAAGCCTGCGGCGTTCACCACCACCACCAGAGAGAGTGGGAGCGCGACGGCGGCGAGATCATAGCCGAAGAACAGGGCGGAGATCGGAAGCACGAAGGCTTGAACCGCCAGTACGAAGATCAAATTCGCCAGGAATTTCCCCAGGAACACCGAGCTCGGGTCACAGGGGCACAAGGCCAGGGCGGCGAGGCAGTTCTTTTCTCGTTCGATGACGAACGAGTTCTGCAGACTCAGGATGGAGGAGAAAGTCAGGGTGATCCAGAGGACTCCTGCACCTACGTCTTGGAACCCCAACCCAAGGCTCTGAAAATCGAAGGCAAAACTGAACACCAGTTGGACTAATAGGGCAAAAAAGAAAGCCGCCGTGAAACTTTCCCGGGTCTTGAGCTCCTGCTGGAGATCCTTGACGCAGATGACCAGGGCGGGAGGAGTGGCGTTCAAGGGGGCAACCTCACGCCCCGCGGCCAGCCAGCGAGGCATAGGCGGCCACCAGGCCTTCCAAAGAGGTGCTCTCCCGGGGAGAATCGAAGGCGAAGGAGCCGCCGGAAAGGATGGCCACCCGATGGGCCACTCCCAAACCCATCTCCAGGTGATGCGAGGTGAACAACACCGCCTTCCCGCGCCGAGGGAGGTCCTGCAACAGCGTGCCCAGCCGGGAGGAGGCGCGAGGATCCAGCCCCGAGAAGGGCTCGTCCAGCAAGACCAGCTCCGGATCGTGGACCAGGGCACGGGCCAGGGCCAGGCGCTGCTGCATCCCCTTGGAGAACTCCTCGACCGGATCGTCCTCGCGTCCGCCGAGCTCCACCATCTCCAGAAGTTCCGCGCAACGCCGAGCGCGATTGTCCACGCCGTACATGCGGGCGTAGAAATGAAGATTCTGCCGAGCCGTGAGGCGCTCGTAGAGCATGCTCTGGTGGGAGAGAAAGCCGATTCTCCGTCGGAGGTGGGAGCGCTGGGCTCGGGCCGAGAGGGGAACCTCGTCGAGAAATGCTTCGCCGCCCGTCGGACGCAGCAGCGTCGCCAGGATCCGGAGCAGCGTTGTCTTGCCGGCTCCGTTGGACCCGAACACGGCCAGGCTCTCTCCCCGATGGAGATCCAGGTTGAGACCGCGCAACACCGGCCGGGCGCCGAACCGAAACTCGAGGTTCCTGGTCGAGACGAGCGACGGGGCGCTCAACGCGTCGCCTTCTCGGGAGGGCGTCGTCCGCGGCTGTGCCCGTCCTCCCCCTTCCGGCGCTCTTCCAGTGTTTCGATCTGCCTGAGGATCTCCGCCGCTTCTCCCTGGTAGCGGACCTTGAGCTCCTGGTAGTCCTTCTCGGCCATCTTTCCCATCCGGAAGTCGAACTCCAGGTCGCGAAGCGTGTCGTAGGCCACGTCCCGCATGACGAGGAGGTCCTTCAGCTCGGCCGCGGTGGCGTACTCTTCGGCCCGGAAGTCCTCGGGGGCCAGGAGGGGCCTCAAGATCCAGAAACCGAGTCCCAGGGTCAGCGCAAGAAAAGCCACCGCCGCCATTTCAACGCTCCACCTCGTCCACCTCTTCCTGAACCCGCTTCAGGAAGGAGGGACCGGGGGAAGGATTCGATCCGTCCAATACCAACGGGGGCACTAGCGGGGCCTCCTGCCAGGGGACACGGGCCCATCGCCGCAGCACGAACGCCAATAACGCGCCTCCCAGGAGGATCGCGGCGAAAGGGGCGATCCAGCCCACCAAGTTGAAACCCTTCGCGGTCGGAGCCGCGAGAATCTGCTCGCCATACTCGTCCACGTAGGCCTGCAGGACCTGCTCAGGGGTCTGGCCCGAGCTGAGGCGCGCGGTTACCTCCGCCCGGACCCGGTCGGCTTTGCCGCAGGTACAATTCTTCACCGTCAGATTGCTGCATCCACAGTCGCAAATGATCCGAGCGGTGACGGACTCTACTGGGTCGCCCGAGGGGGCCCCCACCGCTGCCGCCGGGGCGAGGAGCCAGAGGAGGAGGGCAGCGTAGGCGGTTCTTCTAAGCAATGCTCCGCTCCTCGATGAGCCGGGCCCGGGCGAGAAGAGCCCGTTCCCGGGGGTTCGGCCATACGGCCACTTGGGTACCGAGGAAGATCACCATCCAGCCGATCCAGATCCAGTTAACCAGTGGATTCAGATAGGACTTGAAGGTGGCGAGCCCGGTCTGCGGATCGAAGTCGATGAGGATGAGATAGAGGTCCTCCCTCAGCGTGGAGTAGATGTCTACCTCCGTGGAGGGTTGGTTGAAACTCTTGTAGAAATTGCGCCCCGGGCGAAGCATCGCCGCCGGACGCCCATCCCGGGAAACGCCGAGGACGGCGGTGAACTGGTCCATGTTCTCGTCGCTGGAGGACGTGGTGTCTTCGAAGCGAAGGGTGTACGGGCCCGCCCGGGCCGACTCTCCGCGGTGCAGGGTGAAGGTGGTCTCCTGGCGAAAGAAAGAAGAGCCTACGACTCCTACGAGAATGAGGACGACACCGACATGCACTGTGTAACCCCCGTAGCGGCGGCGGTTCTTTCCCACGAGCTTTGCGAACGCCGCCGGGAACGATTCGCCCGTGGCGCGCTGGCGGGCTCGCGATCCGCGGTAGAACTCGTGAATGACCGTTCCCAGGACGAAAGCGCACAGCGTGAATGCTACCAGGGGGGAGAGGTCACGCATCCCGAAAGTCAGCAGCAGCAGGAATACCGCGAGCGCCCCCGTTGCAGGGTAGAGGAAGACCCGCATCAAGTGCTGGGCGGAGGCGCGTCGCCAAGCGATGAGGGGACAGAGCCCGGTGAGGGCCAGGAGTGCCAGGGCGAGGGGGAAGTTCACCGTGTTGAAGAAGGGGGGTCCCACCGTAATCTTCACGCCGCGTACCGCCTCGGACAGCACCGGGAAGATCGTTCCCCAAAACACGGCGAAGCAAATCCCTACGAGCAGCAGGTTGTTGAAAAGAAAACTGCTCTCGCGAGAAACAAACGAATCGAGCCGTCCCTCGCTCTGCAATCGCGGCAATCTCCAGGTGAGGATGGTCACCGAGAAAGTGAGGATAATGCCCAGGAAGACCGCCAGCACGGTGCCCACGCCTGACTTAGCAAATGCGTGGACCGAGGAGATGACCCCGCTCCGGGTCAGGAAAGTCCCGAAGATGGAGAGGCAGAAAGTGAGAATGATCAAACTCATGTTCCAGATCTTCAACATCCTCTTCTTCTCCTGGATCATCACCGAGTGGAGGAAGGCGGTGGCGGTTAGCCAGGGCATGAGTGCGGCGTTCTCCACTGGATCCCAGGCCCAGTATCCCCCCCACCCAAGCTCGATGTACGCCCAGTAGCCTCCCAGGAGAAGTCCCACACCGAGGAAGAGCCAGGCGAATAGGGTCCAGCGCCGGGTGGTGCGGATCCAGACGTCCCCCACCCGACCGGACATCAACGCGGCCATCGCGAACGCATAGGGCACCGCAACCCCCACGTAACCCAGATACAAACACGGAGGGTGGATGGCCATCAGGGGGGTCTGAAGTTGAGGGTTGAGTCCTTTGCCGTCGGCGGGCGTGAAGCCCAGCCGTTCGAAAGGGTCGCTCGTGAAGTTCAAAAGAATTAGGAAGAAAACCGTGATGCCTGACAGGGTCGCCACCACGTAGGGCATCAACGACCGGTTCTGACGCTGATTCTGCAGGATGACGATGGCTGAGAAAACCGACAAGACCAGCACCCAGAGCAGCAGCGAGCCAGCGTGACCGCCCCAGAAGGCGGTGACCTTGAACAGCGTGGGCATCGCTCGGCTGGAGTAGGAGGCGACGTACTCCACGTCGAAGCGGTCACGCAGAAAAAGCATCAACAGGCAGGCCGAAGTGATGGAAAGGATGGTCGTGACGGCCAGTGAGCCTCTCTCCCCGCTCCGTATCAGGGAGCGGGAGTGCGTAAGGGCTCCCAGGGAGCAGGCGACCAGAGACCAGGCAGCGACGATCAAGGAAAGGATCAAACAGAGACTGCCGAATTCGGGCATGCTTCCCTCCAACCGGAGGACATGAGACTGTTTGCCCTGGGGGAGGTGGCGCGTGAGCCGCCGTGAGCTAAGGGGAAGGCGAGTAATTCGCCTTCTTCTGGCTTTCGTATTTGGAGGGACACTTGGCCAGGAGGGTGTGGGCCTCGAAGCTCCCTTCCCTCATATTTCCTTCCACCACCACTTCCGCCTCATCCACGAAGGTGTCCGGCAGCTCCTTCCTGAAGACCACTGGGAGCTTCTCATTTCCGTCGGTCATCTGAAAGCTGGCCCCCAGAACCCCGGTCTGGCGGGTGATGCTCCCGGGGACAACTCTCCCGTTTACCCGAAAGTGACCGTCAAGATCCGAAGGGGGATGCGACAGGAACTCGCTGACGGTGAGGTAATAGACCATGGTTCCGCGGAAGCTCAACGCTACAAGAATCGAGAAGGCTGCCATGAGAATGACAAGACTGATAGCAATTTTCGGGCTGACGCGGAGAGACATGAAACGAGTCCTCGACGGGTGGAACAAGCTGCAAGCAGATGGTAACCCGGCACTTGGGACGGAGTCAAACCAAGAGCCAGCCGCGACAAAGTCGGAGAAAGGACAGAGAAATTGACTTGACATTCGAACTCACGAAACTATATTCGAGGAAGATTTAGTATATATATGTTTTTAGATGCGTATCCTCCCTTTGCATCGAAAACATATATATACAACCCAGGCAGTCTTTCATAAAGCCTCCCAACCAAACAACCCGAACGGGGGACCGAAAGGTCCCCCACCCTCCTCTGTCTCGCAAGCCTCTTCACCCAGGAGAAGGTGCTTAAACCTTGACTTCGCAAGGCGTTGACAAGTGCCGTATCCCATCGTAGACTTCCAAGGCGTTTTCAAGATGGTGACGTGGCAATGTTCAAGCAGGCCATTGGAAGGCTGGAGAAGGAGCTTCAGGCTCTCGAAAGAGAGTACCGGCACGAACTTCCCAAGGAGATCAAGAGGGCGCTGGCCATGGGAGATCTGCGTGAGAACGCCGAATACCACGCGGCGCTGGAGAGACAGAGCTATGTGAAGGCCAAGATCGGGCAGCTCAAGAAGCGCTTGGGTGAGATCTCGATGATCAGGTTGGACGCGCTCCCCAAGGATCGCGTGGGGTTGGGATCCACCGTGGTTCTTTACGATTTGAATGAAGAGAGAGAGATCCGCTACGAGCTGGTTTTCGCGGAAGATACGGACGTGCCCCGGGGACACATTTCCATCACTTCTCCCATCGGCAAAGGACTCGCGGGTCGCCGGGAGGGAGAGCAAGTGACCATTCAGGTTCCGAGCGGCGTGAAGCGCTTCGAGATTCTCTCTCTCCAGACCGTGCACCAGAAGGAAGACGCCGTCCCTGCG
>Ga0066710_100006711_pt1 | contig 10828 bp, 3 predicted proteins | sample GraSoiAngelo_159_FD_79666 | JGI IMG/M metagenome (GOLD analysis project Ga0066710, IMG submission 79666) | Grasslands soil microbial communities from the Angelo Coastal Reserve, California, USA - 14_1009_16_40cm | ecosystem: Environmental > Terrestrial > Soil > Grasslands | place: USA...
GCTTTCATCCTTGCGAGCGACGACGACCGCCTCCCGCACGGAAGGATGATCGGCTAGCGCCGCTTCAATCTCGCCCAGCTCAATGCGGAAACCGCGGACCTTAACCTGATTGTCGATGCGCCCGATGAATTCGATCTCGCCGGTCGTGCGATAGCGAACGAGGTCGCCGGACTTGTAGAGACGGGCGTTGGATTGGCTCGAAAAAGAATCGCGAACGAACCGCTCGGCATTCAACTCCGGACGATCCAGATAACCTTGCGCGAGTCCATCGCCGCCGATGTAAAGCTCTCCCGGCACGCCGATCGGCGCCGGATTCAGATAACGATCGAGCACGTATACTGAGGTGTTCGAGATCGGATAGCCGATCGGCACAGAGCCGTTGACGCGCTTCAGATCGTCAACCGGAAAGCAGGTCGTGAAGGTCGTGTTCTCTGTCGGGCCATAACCGTTGATGAACCGGCAACCCTTCAATTCTTCAAAGACTTTCCGCACGTGTTGAACCGACAAAACATCTCCCCCGGCCAGCAACTGTCGCAGGCCGCGAAGATCTTCGAGGTGGTCATCGACCATCAAATGAAACAGACCAGCGGTAAGCCAAAGCGTGGTCACGTCGTAGCGTTTGAGCGCGTCGCCCAATTCTTTCAGCGACGCCTTGCCCGCAGGCATCAGCGCCAGGCGCGCGCCGTTCAGGAGACTGCCCCAAATCTCAAACGTCGAAGCGTCAAAAGAAACCGGCGCATACTGAAGAAAAACTTCATCGGCTGAAAAGCTCGCGTAGTTCGTGTTCTTGACCAACCGCACGACATTGCGGTGCATCACTGCGACGCCCTTCGGCTTGCCCGTCGAGCCGGAGGTGTAAATTACGTAAGCGAGGTTGTCAGCCGTCGTCTCGACTTTCGGATTGTCCGCGCCTTCGAAAGCAAGCTCAGTCGATAGATCGTCGACGCAGATCGTTTCCATCGCCCTGGCCGGCAAATCTTTCAGCAACCCTCTCTCAGTCACAAGCGCCGAGGCGCGCGAATCTTCGAGCATGAATTCAAGCCGCGTCTTCGGATACTCCGGATCGAGCGGCACGTAAGCGCCGCCGGCTTTCAGGATCGCCAACAGCGCGACGATCGTCTCCGGCGATCTCTGCATGCAGATGGCTACTCGCGTATCAGCGGCGACCCCGCATTTGCGCAGGTAATGCGCCAGCCGATTCGCTTGCGAATTCAGTTCGCGATAGCTCAATTGCCGGTTGTCGCAGATTAGCGCGACCGCATCAGGCGTCCTTTCGACCTGCTGCTCGAACAATTCCTGAATGCATTTGTTGGCCGGGTAATCGGTCCTGGTGTCGTTCCACTCCACCAACAACTTGCGACGCTCGGCTTCACTCAAGAGCGGCAGCTCGGAAATTTTCTGTTCCGGATTGGCCACAATTCCTTCCAGGAGATTTTGAAAGTGGCCCATCAGGCGTTCGATCGTGTCTGAATCGAAAAGGTCGGCATTCGATTCGAATAGGCAGACCAGTTGCTCGTCTCGCTCGACGATGTCCAGCGTGAGATCGAAGTTCGCCATGATATTGCCGACGCGGAAATGCTCGACCTCGAGGCCTTTGAGCTGGAGTGGCTGGATGTCTTCGCTCTGAAGCACGAACATCACCTGAAACAGCGGGTTATGCGCGAGCGTCCGTTCTGGCTGCAACTCTTTCACCAGACGCTCGAACGGCAAGTCCTGATGCGCGTATGCGCCCAGCGCGACTTCTTTGACGCGGCTCAGCAGATCCCGCAACGTAAGCTCGCCCGAGACACTGATGCGCATGGCGAGCGTGTTGATGAAGAGGCCTATCAGATCTTCGGTCTCCGGTATCTGGCGTCCCGCGATGGGTGTGCCCACTACGATGTCTTCCTCGCCCGTGTAGCGATGCAGCAGAACCTGAAACGCCGCCATCAGCGTCATGAAGAGCGTGACGTTTTCTTTCCGGCAAAGCTGTTTCAGATCGTGGGTAAGCTGCTTTGATAAAGAGATCGTGTGCTGCGCGCCGCGGAAAGCTCGATATGCCTGGATACTCGGACGCGGATGATCGGCGGACAATTCCAGCACTGGCGGTAGCGTTGCGAATTGTTTCTTCCAGTAAGCGAGTTGAGATTGGTAAACGTCACCCTCGAACCATTCACGCTGCCAGATGGAATACTCTGTGTATTGGATTGGCAATTGCGGTAACGGTGACGGCTGTCCATCAACGAGTGCTTGGTACAGCGCCGACAACTCACGCTGAAAAATTCCTACCGACCAACCATCAGTTACGATGTGATGAGTCGTGACGAGCAGAATGTGCTCTCTTTCTCCCAGCCGCAGCAGCAAGCTTCGGATCAAAGGTCCTTGCGAGAGATCGAAAGGCCGTCCCGCTTCGTCTTCCAGAAGACGTTGCGCTTCGGCATCGCGATCCGGCTGCGGGACTTCGATTAAATCGATGATGGACATCTCGAGCGCCAGACTTTTTGCCACCACCTGCTTGGGCGATCCATCCACGATGCCGAACGTTGTCCGCAACGCGTCATGACGCGCAACCACCATATCCAGCGCGTTCTTCAACGCCGCCACATCCAAATTGCCGGTCAATCGCACGACCATCGGCGTGTGATACAGCGACGTTCCTGGCATCAGTTGGTTCAGGACCCAGAGACCCTGCTGATTGTATGAAAGCGGCGCGGACTCGCGATTGGACTGTCGCGGGATCGTCATGCTCCTGGCCGATTGGCGACGATTCTTTCGCATCAAACGCAATTCGAGCAGCGACCGCTTAGCGGGCGAGAGCGCAGCCAATTGTTGGGCGAGGTGCGATTGGTCAGACGATGTGATTCGAGTGCTCATTTTAATCTTGCGGTCTATGCCACGAGGGCTTCATCGATTTGCGTCTCCCTGGCAAATCGGGCCCGTGCCGCTTCCTCCGTCAGACTTTCCAGTTCTTCCAGCAGTGCAAGCAGTTCGCGTTGGGCGTCGTTCTGCGCGCCACGTGTATTCAGCAGCATTGCCAGGCCCGCAATCGTCGGCGCCTCGAACACATCGACCATGCACAGCTCGATATCCAGAACATTTCTTATGGTCGAGACCACCTTCGCGGCCAACAACGAATGCCCGCCCAAATCAAAAAAGTTTTCGTGTATGCCGATTTGATCCATCTTCAAAACTTCTCGCCAGGCGTCAGCCAGCATTGCTTCAAGTGGAGTGCGAGGCGGAACCAGACTTTCGTCCGGCTCCAGGCGAGTGGTGTTCGGCTCGGGAAGTGCTCGACGATCGATTTTTCCATTGGGCATCAATGGCAACGACTCGATCATTCCGAACCCGGCAGGCACCATATAGGAAGGCAGCTTGGCTTTCAGAAAGTTGCGCAACTCCCTGATAGCGACCGATGCTCTCGCCGCCACGACGTACGCCACCAAACGCTTATCGCCATCGGTGTCTTCGCGCAAAATCACCACACAGTCACTAACGTCACCGTGGCTTCGCAAAGCCTCTTCGATCTCTTCCAACTCGACGCGGAAGCCGCGAATCTTGATCTGATTGTCGGCCCGTCCCAAAAACTCAATATTTCCATCGGCGCGATAGCGGACGAGATCGCCGGTCTTGTAGAGCTTCTCGCCTTGGAGGTCGCTGAAAGGATTGGCAATGAATTTTTCGGCGCTAAGCTCGGTCCGCTTGATGTAACCACGCGCCACGCCAGCGCCTCCAAGATGCAACTCTCCGGCCACGCCGATAGGAACAGGTTGGAGGAACTGATCCAAAACATAGGCAGTTGTATTCGCAATCGGCCGCCCGATCAGAACAGTGCGCATGGCATCGCTTTCATCGTCACCCACGTCACACAAGGTGACTGCAACGGTCGTTTCGGTTGGACCATACGAGTTCACCAGCCGCACTGCGTCGCCAACGACTCTCTTCCACGCGTGAACACGTTTCGGCAGGGCCTTTTCGCCGCCGATGATTACCAGTCGCACCGATGTGGGGAGCGTCAACTTCTCAGCGCTGAGAGCGTCGGTTAGGTCGTGCCAGTATGCCGTCGGCAGATCGAGCACCGAGATTTTCGATTCGTCGCAGGAGCGTAAAAAGTCACGCGCGGAGCTGATCATCGCGTCCGTTCGCAAAACGATGGTCGCTCCACAAGCCAGTGCCGGATAGATCTCTTCGGCGCTCAAATCGAACGAGAGCGAAGCAAACTGCAAAATACGGTCTTCACGTTTGATCGCGTATCCTCGCGTCGCGGCCAGCGTGAAATTCACGATCTGGCGGTGCTCGATCATCACGCCTTTCGGATTTCCGGTGGAGCCCGACGTGTAGATCGCGTATGCGAGGTTCGTCGCCTCGACTGGAGACTTGAGATTTTCGTCGCTCTGTTTCGCGATGCTTTGCAATCGGTCGTCGATGCAAACAACCGTAGCGTGGCTACTCGGAATATCTTTCGCCAGACTTCGTTGGGTTAGCACCAGCCGCAATTCCGCGTCTTCGATCATGAAGGCAATGCGACCGCGCGGATATTTGGGATCCAGCGGCACATATGCTCCGCCGGCTTTCAGCACGCCGAGAATTCCCACTAACATCTCTAGAGATCGTTCGACGCAGATTCCCACCAGAATTTCGGGACCGACGCCTTGCTCTTGCAGATAATGCGCCAACTGATTGGCGCGCCTATTCAACTCACCATAAGTGAGACCCTCGCCTTGAAACTCTGCGGCGATGGCGTTGGGAGTCCTGGCTACCTGCGCCTCGAACAGTTGATGGAGGCAAATGTCTGCGGGAAAATCAACCCGCGTGTCGTTCCATTCAATCAATAATCGATGACGCTCGGCGTCTGAGAGCAGCGGCAACTCGGCGATGTGCTGTGCCGGATCGGCGACCATTGCCGCCAATAGATTTTGAAAATGTTCCAACATGCGCTCGATTGTTTCCGGCGCGAACAAGTCCTTTTTGTATTCAAGCGCAACTCTTAGTTCATCTTTCTCTGCTTCTACGTCCAGACTGAGATCGAATTTTGACGATGCGTTCTGCAACTTGAGCGGCGTCAGCTTCAATCCTTCTACTACCAGGGTTGGCTCTGGTTCGCTCTGCATCGCGAACATTACCTGGAACAACGGCGAACGATCGATTTTGCGTTCGGGGTTCAGTTCTTCCACCAGCTTTTCAAACGGCAGCTCTTGATGCGAGAACGCGCCCAGAACCGTCTCGCGCATGCGAGCGAGGAATTCGCGGAAGCTTGGATTGCCCGAGGCGTCGCCGCGAAAAACCAGCGTGTTTACGAAAGCGCCAATAAGATTTTCGGTTTCGAGCATCGAGCGGCCCGCAACGGGGGACCCGACGACGATGTCTTCCTGCTTCGTATAGCGATACAGCAAGGCTTGAAAAGCGGCGAGCAGAGTCATGAACAACGTCGTACCTTCGCGTTGGCTCAAGTCCTTGAGCGAGGTGCCAAGCTCCTCGGGCAACTTAGCCGAGATCCGCGCGCCTTCCATATTTCGGGTTGAGGGCCGCGGAAAATCCGTCGGCAGATCCAGCGTGGTTGGCGCATCGGCAAGCTTCTCTTTCCAATAATCGAGCTGTCGTTCAAGTATCTTGCCTTGTAGTCGGCGCCGCTGCCATATCGCGAAGTCCGCATATTGAATCGGCAACTTAGGCAGCTCGCCGCTTGGTGCGTAGAGAGCGGCGATTTCCCGATGCAGCAAGCCGATCGACCATCCGTCGCAAATAATGTGGTGGATCGTGATTAGGAGTACGCGCTCGACTGCGCTCAACTTCAGCAATTTAAAACGCAGTAATGGACCTTGGCTCAGATCGAAAGGCATTTCTGCCTCAACAGCATGTGTGCGCTCAATCTCAGTTTCCTGATCGCCGGATGAGAGCAAGCCAAGATCGCAGATCTCCAGAGTGATCGCCTGCGGTGGCGCGATCACCTGAATCGGTGAGTCGCTGATCGTGACAATGTTGGTCCGGAGAACTTCGTGACGCGCTACGATTGTCTCCAGAACGCGCTGTAACCTTTGCATATCGAGGACGCCGGTAATCCTGATCGCTGTCCGAACGTTGTAAGCAGAACGGTTAGGCGCCGCCTGATCGAGCAGCCAGAATTGCTGCTGCGTGAATGAGAGCGGGGCGGTGCCGTTGCGCTCAAAAGGTTGTATCGACCAGGAGAGCGCTTGATCATTTTGTTCGTTTAGGTTCTTAACCGGGGCAGCGAGGGAAGCGACTGTCGGATGCTCGAATAAGAGACGCAGCGGCGTTTCGATCGCCAACTCACTGCGCAGGCGCGAAATTACTTGGGCAGCAAGCAACGAATGGCCGCCCAACTCAAAGAAGTTATCGTTGACACCGACGTGCTCAACGCGCAACACGTTTGACCAAATTGCTGCCAGCCGCTGCTCGGTTTCATTTCGCGGCGCCAGATATTCACTGGACAATCTGGCTCTCATCCGATCGGGATCGGGCAAAGCGAGTCGGTCCACCTTTCCATTTGCCGACAAAGGGAGCGCGTCGATCACTATGAACGCCGCCGGAACTAAATACTCGGGCAACTGTGCGCTCAACGATTTTCGCAACTCGCCGGCGTTGGGCGCCTTTCCATTAGCAACCAGATAGGCAATCAGCCTTTTATCGCCGTCGGCATCATCGCGCGCGACGACCACGCACTCGCGAACTGATGGATGACTCGTCAACGCCACTTCGATTTCGCCCAACTCGACCCGAAAGCCGCGTAGCTTGACTTGCTGATCGCGCCGGCCGGCAAATTCGATCTTCCCATCCTCACGCACGCGCGCCCAGTCGCCAGTCCGATAGAGTCGCGCGTCGGTTTGTTCGCCGAACGGAGGCGGAACGAATTTCTGAGCGGTCAGTTCCGAACGATTCAGGTAACCGCGACCGACACCGGCGCCACCTATGTACAATTCGCCGGCCTCGCCGACATCACAGAGGCGCTGTTGTTCATCGAGGACGTAAATCTCGGTGTTGGCGATGGGTGTTCCGATGGGAATGATTTCAAGGTTTCCGTCGACCTGCTCCGGAATGCGATACAGACAAACGATGCCCGCGGTTTCGGTCTGTCCAAACATGTGCACGTGCCGGGCGGGATGCTGAAACTGTCTCATCCACGTCTGCGGAATGTCCGATAACAGCGGCTCACTGGCGGAAAGGATCAGACGTAGTTGATTGTCGAGCAAGCAATCTCTCTCTTCGTCGTCGAGGCTGACGAGAATCGTCGTGCAGTTGCGCCAAAACGACGGCACCGCATCCATCACGGTGACGCGGCGTTCCTTGATCATCGCGAACAGCGCCAGCGGATCTTTTCGTTGCTCCGAATTCGCGATCACCACCGCGGCGCCTTGCGACAGCGGCAGCATCAATTGACGGCGCGAAGACGAAAACGCGATCGAGGCAGTGTGCAGATAGAGATCGTCGCGGCCAATCTTCAGCTCGTGATCGAGGGCAAGTAGATAGTTGGCCAAATTCCCGTGCGTGATCATCGCGCCCTTGGGCCGGCCCGTCGATCCGGAGGTGTAAATCACATAAGCCAAATCATCCGGCGATGGTCCATCAGACAGATTCTCCCTGGACTCTCTTGAAATCCTAGGCCAGTCCTGATCGAGCATCACAACCCGCGGCTCATTCCCCTCTCCCAACGGGAGAGGGGGATGATCTTGGCTCTGAAACTCTCGCGGGAGTCTCTTTTCGAGACTAGACTTCGTCAACACGAGAGTTGGCTGCGCATCTCCAAGCATGAAAGCTAAGCGCTCAGTCGGGTATTCCGGATCCAGAGGTAAGTAAGCGCCGCCGGCTTTGAGGATTCCGAGAATGCCTATCGCCATTTCCAGCGAGCGATCGATGCAAATCCCAACCAGCGATTCGGGCCTCACTCCCAAAGCGCGCAAATGGCGCGCGAGTTGATTGGCGCGGGCATTCAGTTCTCCAAACGTGAGCGTCTCATGGCCGCAGAAGACGGCAGTCTTATCGGGTTCCGGTGCGGCTTGGTCTTCGAACAGGCGCGGGAATGGCCGTTCAGTAAAACGAGCCATCCGCGGACCTCGAACCTGGGCCGACGAAACGGATACGACGTCAGATATGTTCTTTGGCGCGAGACTGGACGTCTCGATCTTTGGGTTAGACATGTCTGGCAGCACTCTGAAGGTATTTTGAACCACCTAGGGCAGCGTGATTTTCATTTTTTGGCTATTTCAGAATTCTCCTTGCTGATTTCGATAATGGCGCCAACTTTCCGCTTCAGATCGGTCTGAATAGAGAGATAGATGTTTCCCTGATCGTCAAGCGTTACTCCTTGAACGTTCTTGAGTTGCCCGCCAAAGGCCGCGATAGTTTTCAGCTCTTCGTTGGGTGTGTAGACATAGAGCTTGTTGTTGTGACTGTCGGTAATGTAAAGCGAACCCTTCGCGTAGAAGATTGTCTCCGGCGAAAAGGAATCTTTACGATCGACAACGCGGTGCAGTTTCTTTTCGCCGTCCAGCAAATAGAGCACGTCGTCTTCGTTGTCTGCGATGTAGAGATTGCCGCGATCGTCAAAGACCATACTCTCAGGCTTGGTAATCCCGTATTCTTTCCCCAGAAACTCAGAGACCTGGCCATCACGCGTGACGCGGAACACTTCGTGTTGCTCGCCATCGCCGACCAAAAGCGATCCGTCAGGGGCGAGCGCGATGCCTTCAGTAGAAATTAGACCCTTGTCCTTGCCGGCCACGAGTCGCGGCGTGCCATTGGCCGTGAATTCCCAAAGGCCGCCGGCATCGTCATCGGTGAAAAAGATGTTGTCCTGAGAGTCGATAACTAGATCTTCGGGAGACTCCGTGCCAAAGCGAGAATCGATCAGCGTCTTCAAGCCATCCTGCTTGGTCCAGGATTCGAGCGCGACGCCGCCCTCGTCCGCGAAATAGAGTTTTCCCTTGTGCCAGACGATTCCATCAGGCGATCCGAATTTTATCTTATTGTTATTCGCAAAAAGCACCGCCTTGTACGACTCGTCCGTCATGACGACCAAGCCTTCCTTCTGAACCTTGCAGGAAGTCAGAAAGACGAGAGCGCAGGCAATGATCCAAGTGCTTATTAGTCTCATAGAATTACTTCGCTTCATAATGATCCTTAACTCATGCCCAACAGCACGTGCCTTCGCATTGCCGCCAGCAATCCCAGAAACGCTCTGACGTGGATCATTGTGCTGGAGACTTCGAAAGCTACGGCGAAGACGAGCGCGCTGGACAACGCGCTGTAGCTCAGCGTTAAGCCGGCGAGTTTGTCGAGCCAGCTACTGAATCTCTTTCTGAGGGCGTACTGGATGATTGTTACTTCGGCGATGGCAACTCCGGCGCCGGCGGCGATATCCAGCGGCGTGTGTTGCGCGCCAATCATCTTGCCCATGAGAATTACCAGGATGGTCCAACCGAGCGCGATCAATCCCAGGCGGCGCGAAGCCAGCCAGATGCCGAGCGAGATCGCGATGAAGAAACCGGCGTGGTCGCTGGGAAACGATCCCAAGTCGTTGGTTTCGACGTCGCCATTTACCAGCGCGCGATATTCCTTCTGGCTGGTTTCATCCAAAGGCACGCGCACCGGCATGCGCTTCATTTCGACGAGCTGATCTCCTTCGAGCCGATAGATTTTGCGCGACTGAATCTCCGGCCTTGGCAGGAAGATGGTGTGCGACAGGACTTTGGTGGTAGCGATCACGCAGACCGCAGCGATTAACCCAACAATCAGAATCTTGCGACGCGTCGTGGTTCCGTTCGTTGTCTTTCCGCCATACCAGGCAGCTAGAAAGCAACAACCAATCACGCCGGCTTTCGCCAGATCGTTGTCCCGAAAAAACGCAACCGTGCTGTCGAACAACCACGATCGGCCCGCCAGGCCGTTAATACCCAGCAGCAGACGATCGTTTAAGTCCGCCAGCGTCGTTATGAGCGAAGCGAGAATGGATGAAAGAACAACTGCGCTGACCAATTCGTTTGCCTCCCAAATCAATTCAACTCTCATGAGATAAAGGTTCAAAACGCCAAACTTGCCAGAAATCGAAGCCGGCGCAACGTCCTGATCCCAACCGGGTTAAATCGAACTTGAATAACGATCGGCCTTCGCCCACACGACGCGCCAATTAGCGCCAGCCAAGCACGGAACCTGCTTGCTATTAATCATTTAACCGTACGGGAGGTTCTTCAGGTCTAAGAGTCCTGAGGACTGATTCACATGACCGCTTCAATCGCGCGCCACTGCTCTTCCGAAATCTATCCGCCTTCAAAGCTTCCCCCGGTCCTGACCCGGCGGACACTTTCGTCAACGCGCAATGTCGCTGAGCTGGTCGCCGCACAGGCAGCGTCAGCGCCAAACCAGCTCGCCGTTGCTGACAACGGCACGGTAATGACTTATGGCGAAATGCATGCGCACGCGAACCGGTTGGCCAACTATCTCATTGCGCTCGGTGTTGGGCCGGAAACAATTGTGGGACTTTGTCTGGATCGGTCACCGCTATCGATCATGGGCGCACTCGCGGTTCTCAAGAGCGGCGGCGCCTTTCTGCCACTCGATCCGGCCTCTCCGGTCGAGCGACTGCTGTTCATGCTGAATGATGCGCAGCCGAGCGTGGTAATGACTCGCGATTCAGAAGCAAAGAACATCTCGCGTGGTCCATGGAAGGTTTTGAGTATCGATAGTGATCGAACGTACGAAAATTATTCCGCTGATACGCCCGCAACCACATTCCGGAGCGAGCAACTCGCTTATGTCATCTATACGTCAGGCTCAACCGGACAACCAAAAGGAGTTGAGATTACGCACGCCAGTTTGCTGAACCTCATCTCGTGGCACC
>Ga0066710_100006712_pt1 | contig 10826 bp, 4 predicted proteins | sample GraSoiAngelo_159_FD_79666 | JGI IMG/M metagenome (GOLD analysis project Ga0066710, IMG submission 79666) | Grasslands soil microbial communities from the Angelo Coastal Reserve, California, USA - 14_1009_16_40cm | ecosystem: Environmental > Terrestrial > Soil > Grasslands | place: USA...
CCCAGAAAATAGGGATTGATCCTGGACATACGTGTGGCGTATTATTGCTCCCGATAAGGGTGTAGGTTTCTAACAAAACCTTAGAGGGGTGCAACCATGAAGCGGTTCGGGGCCGTGATTCTGGTGTTGTTTGCTTTTTCCGTGCTCAACCTGTTCGGGCAAGCGCTAACGTCCTTAAATGGTACTATCAGCGATCCATCGGGTGCTATCGTGGCCGGCGCTGCCGTCACTCTAACCAATTTGCAGACAGGAGCGCAGCGGCAGGACAAGTCCGATTCGGCCGGCCGCTACACGTTCCAGCAGGTCCAGCCCGGCAAGTATAAAGTCGCGGCGTCTGCCGCCGGCTTCGCTGAGACCGTGGTCAACGACGTGGAATTGCTGGTCAACACGCCGTCAGTCGTGAAGATCGCATTCGAGAAGATTGGCACTGTGGCCGAAGTGATTTTGGTGACCGCCGAGGCTGTGCAGGTGAACACTACGGACGCCTCGCTCGGCAATGCCATCGGCAACCGGCCCATCACTCAGTTGCCGTTTGAGGCGCGCAATGTCGTGGGGCTACTGGCCTTGCAGCCGGGCGTCACTTATTTCGGGCCGAACGTCAACGACGATTTTCGCAGCGGGTCGGTCAATGGCGGCAAGAGCGACCAGAGCAACGTAGTGTTGGACGGCGTGGACGTGAACGAGCAGCAGGACCGCAACGCATTTACCTCCGTGCTTCGAGTAACCCTTGATTCGGTGGAGGAGTTCCGCACTACTACCTCCAACGCCAATGCCGACCAGGGCCGTGGACCGGGTGCACAAGTTTCACTGATTACCAAGAGTGGCACTAACGACCTTCACGGATCCCTTTATGAGTACCATCGCAATACGATCACGTCGGCCAATAGTTTCTTCAATAATTCGGCGGGCGTACCCAGGCAGAAACTGATCCGCAACGTCTTCGGCGCTTCCGTGGGCGGTCCCATCAAGAAGAACCGTATTTTTTATTTCCTGAACTATGAGGGGCGGCGCGACGCTACCGAATCTCCAGCGCTTCGCATTGTTCCCAATGCCGACTTCCGGCAGGGAATCTTCACCTATGCGCGAAGCGACGGCAGTATCGGCCAGCTGACGCCGGACCAGATCAAGCAACTGGATCCTCTTCACCTAGGCCCTGATCCCGCCGTACTGCAGTTGCTGCAATCCTACCCGCTGCCCAACACTGACGTGGTGGGCGACCTGCTAAACACCGCCGGTTTCCGCTTCAAAGCGTCGACGCCGTTGCGCTACAGCACATACATTGCGAAGTTCGACGCGCAACTGGATGCGAACGGCAAGCATACGGTGTTCTGGCGCGGCAATCTGCAGAACGACAACAACGCCAACGGCGTCCCGCAGTTTCCCGGTGATCCCCCGTCGAGCGTGCAGCTCTTCAATAACAAGGGATACGCGACCGGGTACACCTGGTTGATGCATCCTAATTTGATCAGCAACTTTCATTACGGCTACACGCGCGAGGGCGCGCAGGTAACCGGCATCCAGAATGCCCCGGCGGTTACGCTGCGCGACATCGATACCCGCTTCGCACTGACGCGCGGTTTGACGCAGATTATTCCAGTACACACCATTGCCGAGGATCTGGCGTGGACGCACGGCGCGCACAGCATCGCATTTGGCGGCGTGGTTCGCCTGATCAACAACGATCGCGTGAACTATGGCAATTCATTCAGCAGCGCCGAGGCGAACAGCTCGTGGCTGCTTGGGACCGGCAAGAGTTTGCTGGCTCCCGACGCTGACCCGAGTACCGATTACACGCGTAAGATGGTGGATTTGCTTGGCATCATCTCCGAAGGTGACGCACAATACAACTACAACAAGGACGGCAGTGTGCTGCCGCAAGGCTCCGGCATTAAGAGAAAATTTGTTGGCCGAGAGTACGAAACTTACATCCAGGACACCTGGAGGGCGATGCGGGGCCTCACGGTTACCGCGGGGTTGCGCATGTCCTTCCTGCCTCCTGTGCATGAAGCCAACGGGTTTCAGACCAGCTCCAATATTTCGCTGAGCGACTGGTTTAACACGCGCGGGAATTTGGCGCAACAGGGAAAGTCGCAGGCCCTCGCACCCAAGCTCAGTTATCAACTGGCGACGGCTCCCGGAGGCAAGCCTCTTTATCCACAACAGAACGATTTTGCGCCCAGATTGGCGCTGGCCTACTCTCCGCAAAGCATGCAGGGGCTCTGGGGCTGGTTGTTTGGCGGGCCGGGCAAGACTTCGTTCCGTGCTGGAGCGGGCATGTATTACGACCTGTTCGGGCAAGGCATTGCACGCCTGTACGATTCGACCGCGCTGGGTTTCTCGACACTATTGCAGAACCCTGCAACGGTTGCCGTCACTGCCGCGCCGCGTTTTACGGGATTTTACGACCTGCCTTCGGGACTGCTCCCTGCCGCCCCCCCGGGCGGATTTCCGCAGATCCAGCCGGACATCTTCCAAATCGCCACGGGGCTGGATGATAAGATCAAGTCGCCTTACAGTATCAATCTGAACTTCAGCATCGCTCGTGAGTATAAACACGGATTCCTGGTGCAGGGGGCATATGTGGGCCGTCTCTCGCGTCACTCGCTGATCGGCGACGACGTGGCCACCCCTACTGACCTGAAGGACCCGAAGTCCGGCCAAATCTACTTCCAGGCCGCCAGCCAGTTGTGGGCTTTGAATGTGGCTGGCGCAGACGTGTCCAAGGTTCCAGCGATCCCCTTCTGGGAGAACATGTGGCCTGGTGCCGCCGGCGGCGGACTCAACGCCACGCAATCGATCTACACCAACGTTTACCAGCAGGTCTCGGACGCCACCACGGCGCTTACTTACCTCGACCTGCCAGATGATACGGGTGCTTGCTACCCTTCATGCAGTGTTCTGGGACCGTATGCACTGTTCAACAGCCAGTACTCGTCGCTCGCCGCGTATCGCAGCCGCGGAACCGGCAATTATCACGCCATGCAATGGACCGTGCGCAAGCGGTTCAGCGAAGGTTACCAGTTCGACTTCAACTACACCTGGTCGAAGTCGATCGACATGGCCTCTACGCGCGAGAAAGACGGTCGCGTGGCCTCGCAAATCATCAATGCCTGGTCCCCCGGCCAAATGCGCGGCGTTTCGGACTACGATACCACCCACATCTTTAGCGCCTTCTGGGTAGCGGAGCTACCATTCGGGCGGGGTAAGAAGTTTGGCAGTGGCATGGGCAAGGGGCTGGACGCGGTGGTTGGGGGCTGGCAGCTGACCGGCATCTTCCGTCAGACCAGCGGTCTGCCGGCGCTTACGGACAACGGAGGTTTCTGGCCGACCGACTGGAATGTGGAAGGTTACGCGACGCAACTCGGCCCCGTGAAAACGGGTACTAACAAGAACGCGGCGTCCGTCGGCGGCGGCAGCGGCCCTAATTTGTTTCCCGACCCGACTCTGGCTCTAAAGAGCTTCGCCAACACCTTGCCCGGGCAGTCAGGCCAGCGCAATATTCTGCGCGGCGATGGATACTTCGGCATCGATGTAGGCCTTGGCAAGCGGTTCGTTATGCCCTGGAAGGACAGTCACAGCATCCAGTTCCGCGTCGAGGCTTTCAACGTTACGAACACGGCTCGGTTCGACGCGAACAATGTGACGTTTGCGAACGTATCGCTCAGCCTGGGTAGCCCGAACTCCTGGGGCAACTACGCCGAGACGCTTACCACGCCACGCGTCATCCAGTTCAGCGCGAGGTACGAGTTCTGAAAAAATAACGCCTCCATGCCACGGCCTCCGCAGCTGATATAGCGCCTTTGGCTTTGGCTACTCTAGTCCTTGCACCCACGCCAATTCGACACCTGCCATTGCGTTACGATGTAATGAAAACAGTGCCTTTGCTATGTGGATAGTCCGGCTCGCGCTCCGGCGCCCCTATACTTTCGTCGTGATGGCGCTCGTGATCGTGATTTTAGGCGTGCTCGCGACCCTCCGCATGCCCACCGACATTTTCCCCGAGATCAACATTCCGGTGGCCAGCGTGATCTGGAGTTACGGCGGCATCTCGCCCGAAGAGATGGCGGAGGTCATCACCATCCGCTGTGAACGCGCCTTCACGACTTCGGTGAATGACATCGAGCACATGGAATCGCAATCGCTGCCGGGCATCGCGATCATCAAGATCTTCTTCCAGCCCAACGCCAAGATCGAGGCTGCGGTGGCGCAGCTCGCCGCCAGTTCGCAATCGGTGCTGCACTCGCTGCCCCAGGGCATTTTTCCCCCGTCGATCCTGCGCTACAACGCTTCCAGCGTGCCCATTCTGCAACTGAGCATTTCGAGCGACACCATGAGCGAGCAGGCGATCTACGATTACGGCTACAACTTCATCCGTACGCAGATGGCCACGGTGCAAGGCGCGAGTTTCCCGCTGCCTTTCGGCGGCCGCCCGCGCCAGGTCATGGTAGACATCGATCCGCGGGCGCTATACGCGCAGGGGCTTTCAGCCAACGACATCTCCGGTGCGATCAACGCGCAGAACATCATTCTGCCTTCCGGCACCGCCAAGATCGGCGCGCACGAGTATAACATCCGGCTGAACGGCAGCCCGGAAGTAATTGAGGCTTTCAATAACCTGCCGGTCAAGCAGTCCAACGGCTCGACCATCTACATCCGCGATGTGGCGCACGTGCGCGACGGTTACGCGGTGCAGACCAACATTGTGCGGCACAACGGCAACCGCGGGGCGCTCCTCACGGTGCTGAAAAACGGCGGTGCTTCGACGTTGGACATCGTGCGCAGACTGAGGCAGATATTGCCGCGCATCGAGTCTACACTGCCGTCGCAGCTGCATCTGCGTATGCTGTTCGATCAATCCGTGTTTGTGAGGGCCGCTATTCAGGGCGTGCTCAAGGAGGCGGTCATCGCGGCGTTGCTCACCGCGCTCATGATTCTGCTCTTCCTGGGGAGCTGGCGCAGCACATTGATCGTCTGCATTTCGATTCCGCTCTCGATCCTCACCTCGCTCGCTATCCTGCACCTTCTGAACGAAACCGTGAACGTGATGACGCTCGGCGGCCTCGCGCTCGCCGTCGGAATTCTGGTGGATGACGCCACCGTGGAAATCGAAAACATCCATCGCAACCTGGCTCAGGGAAAGCCGATTCTTCGCGCAATTCTCGATGGCGCGCAGCAGATTGCTGTACCGGCGTTCGTTTCTACGCTGTGCATCTGCATCGTCTTCGTGCCGGTGGTGTTCCTGACCGGGGCGGCCAAATATCTGTTCACGCCTCTGGCGCTCGCCGTGGTTCTGGCCATGATGGCGTCGTACATCCTCTCACGAACGCTGGTTCCGACTATGGTGAAGTACCTGGTGCGCAGCGAAGTGGACCGCTACCGTGTGCCGGAAGGTGAAGCCGGCGCTCACGATGGCGGCATTTTCTGGGGCGTGCATCACGTTTTCAATCGCGGTTTTGAGCACATGCGCGAGAACTACCGCTGGATGCTGGACGCAGGGCTCCATCACCGCAAGCTGGTGGCCCTGTGTTTCTTTCTGATCACCGTGGCGTGCGCCGCGCTCTATCCATTCATTGGCACTGACTTTTTTCCGCAGGTGGACGCCGGTCAGATCCGCTTCCATGTGCGCGCGCCAGCCGGGACGCGCATCGAACAGACTGCGCAGATCTTCGCGCGCGTGGAAAATGCAGTGCGCGGCATCATCCCGGCGCGCGAGCTGTCCGACGTCCTGGATAACATCGGGCTGCCCTACAGCGGGATTAACCTGGCGTATAGCGATAGCGGCATCATCGGCGAGTTTGATGGCGAGATCCTGGTGTCTCTCAAAGCAGGAGACCACGGGCCCACCGGCGACTACATTCGCGAGCTGCGCGCTCGCCTGAACGCGCAGTATCCGGATCTCACGTTTTTCTTTCAGCCCGCAGACATCGTGGGGCAAACGCTCAATTTTGGCTTGCCGGCTCCCATCGACGTGCAGGTGGGTGGCCCTTTGAGCAACGCGCCAGCAAATTATCAGCTCGCCCGGCAGATCGAACGGAGGCTGGCGAGCATTCCCGGAGCCGTGGACGTGCACGTGCATCAGGTCCTTAACGTGCCGGAGCTGCGCCTTAACGTCGACCGCACGCGCGCCGGGCAGCTTGGCCTCACCCAGCGCAACGTGGCTGACAGTCTGCTGGTTTCGCTCAGCTCAAGCATGCAGACGGCGCCCAATTTCTGGATCAACCCGGCAAATTCCGTGGATTACCCAGTGGCCGTGCAGACGCCAGAGTACCGCGTGGATTCGACCGAAGCGCTGCTTTCCACGCCGATTCACAGCGCCGCAAACCGCTCGACGCAACTGCTGAGCAATCTCGTGAGGCTCGACCGCGGCACTACCGCATCCGTCGTCACGCATTACAACGTGCAGCCGCTTTACGACGTGTTCGCCAACGTGCAGGACCGCGATCTGGGCAGTGTGGCCCGCGAAGTCGATCGCGTGCTTTCGGAGTTCCAGCCCAAGCTACCCCGCGGAAGCTTCTTCGAAACGCGCGGGCAGGTCCAAACCATGCGCTCGTCATTCATCGGGCTGGCGCTGGGACTCGTATTTGCGATTCTGCTGGTGTATTTCGTGATGGTGGTGAATTTCCAGTCTTGGCTCGATCCTTTCATCATCCTTATGGCGCTGCCAGGCGCGCTTGCGGGCATTCTGCTGATGCTGTTTTTGACGCAAACCACGCTGAACGTGCCATCTCTCATGGGCGCTATCATGAGCATCGGAGTGGCTACGGCAAATAGCATTTTGCTGGTGAATTTCGCCAACGACCTGCGCCGCACTGGAGAAGACGCGCGCACGGCGGCGCTCGAAGCCGGTTTTACGCGCCTGCGGCCGGTGATCATGACGGCGCTGGCCATGATCGTTGGCATGGTGCCCATGGCACTGGGGATGGGCGAAGGCGGCGAACAAAACGCGCCGCTGGGCCGGGCCGTGATCGGCGGATTGCTGATGGCCACGTTTGCGACCCTGTTTTTCGTGCCAGTGGTCTATAGCGTGCTTCGTGGCAAGCCGCCCAAGGATTTTGACGAACTGGAAGTCGCGGATCTGTGAGGAACTGAATTGGCAATTGGGGAACCCATCGTTTCGGAAACAGACGCTCAACGCACCAAGCGGCCCAAGCGTGCCAGCCGTGGCTCGCTTCTTGGGCTCTTCCTGTTACTCGCGCTGGTCATTGTGGTGGCGATCGTATTCGGCGTGCGCCCGCGACTGGCACGTGAAAGGGCTTTGTCGGCGGCTTCCGAGGCGGCGGAGGAAAAGCCGCCCGTGGTCAATGTGGAGGCGGTGCGGCGGTCGCCATCCAGTTCAGCGCTCGAGTTGCCCGGTGATTTGCAGGCTTATCTGGAAGGTCCGATTTTCGCCCGCGCCGACGGGTTCATGACGAAGCGCCTGGTGGACTATGGCGACCGCGTGCACGCGGGCCAATTACTGGCTGAAATCGAGACGCCGGAACTCGACCAGCAGTTAGCCCAAGCCCGGGCCAGCGTGGCGCAATCGCACGCCGCTCTGCAGCAATACCAGGCCGCGCTCGTTCGTGCCAATGCCAACCTCCGGTTGGCGCAGGTAACGGTCAATCGCTGGAAGAGGCTGACGGAAAAGGGAGTGGTCTCGAAACAGGAAGGCGACGAAAAACAGGCGGACTTCGACGTGCGCCAAGCGGAAGTAGCCGCCGCTCAGGCCAACATCAACGCCGGAATAAAAGCGGGCGAGGCCAGCGAAGCCGGCCTACGGCGGCTTGAGGAACTCAAGTCTTTCTCAAAAGTCACAGCTCCATTCGACGGTATCATCACTTCGCGCAACATGGACATCGGAACACTGGTGAATGCTGGAAACGGAGGTCCGAACCGCGAGATTTTCCGCATCGCACAGATTCAGCGCATGCGCATTTTCGTCAATGTCCCGCAGACTTATGCGGCGCTCGTCAGGACGGGCCAGCAGGCCGAATTGCGCGTTCAGGAATTGCGCGGCCAGGTTTTCCCGGCCACTGTGGCCCGCACCACCGGATCTGTCGACGCGAGTTCGCGCACCATGCTGGCCATTCTCGAGACACCCAATCCGAAGGGTGTCCTGCTTCCGGGCATGTACGCGCAAGTGAAGTTCTCGTTTCCCGGCAGCAAGAGCGCGCTCCTGGTTCCGGGCGACGCGCTGTTGCTGGGCCGCGACGGACCGCGCGTTGCCGTGGCCGGGCCGGACCACGTTGTGCACATGCGCAGCATTCACATCGTGCATGATTACGGCGCGGATCTGGAGGTCGATTCCGGCGTCGCTGATGGCGATTTAGTGGTAGTCAATCCCAACGATCACGTGCGCGAGAACGTTCGCGTGGAGCCGCGCGGGCCGTCAAAATAAGACGGGCGAACACACGCGTTCAGACAACGGACCGTTTTCATCCGTACAAATGTTCGCAACCGGGCGGGCTCGCATAAAACGCGTTGCCCCGGTAGCCCAGCTCATCCAGGCCAGCGCGCGACGTATAGAAACCGTGGATTACGCGCTCTTTCAGATAAGCGAAAAAGAGCGTGCCTGCATTCTCCGAGCCGCGATCCGGCCGATTGTCGGCGATGCTCTCGATGATCGCCAACTGCTCAGCCAGCCCCACGGAATTGAAATCCCGGCCGTACTTGCGCCGCGATGCCGCGTCCAGCCATGCGAGGCCGTCGCGCACGATTTTCTGCGTGTCAAATTCTTCGAGCTTAGGTGCCGCACCGGCGCCGTAGTAATGCATCGCCAGCGTGCGGTCGGGCGGTGAGAGCGCCCGCGCCGCCGTGCGCACGGCCGCGGCTTCAGAGACGGTGACGTCAATCCATTCGGCGATCTCGCGCACGACTGGCGTCTCCGGCGCCTCGCCCAGTAACATCGCAGTGAGCCGCAGGATGGTTTGATATTCATCGCGCGAAAAAAATGCCGGCTGTAGCGCGGCCGCGCGCAACTCGACCAGTTCCGTCTCGCCGCCTGGGGCCACCGGATGACCTGCCAGCGCATGCCCTAGATGTTCGCGCGAAGCTTCGTAAACACCCGGCGGCAGCTCGGCTGCATCCAGATCGGTGCCCGCCCAGCCCGCCAGCACTACACCCCCGCCCAATTGCATCAACCAGCGGCGCCGCGTGAACATTACAGTTCCCCTTTGCGGAATTGCTCCGCAATGTAATCGGCGGCGCGCGCGGAAATAGCCATGATGGTCAATGTCGGTTCCGAGCACCCTTGCGTGACGAAGCAAGCGCCGTCGGTGACGAATACGTTTTTCACATCATGCACCTGGTTATACGCATTTACCACGCTGGTATTCGCATCATTGCCCATGCGCGCGGTGCCGCACTCGTGAATGTTCTTGCCGAAGATGTTCAGCTCGTCACGCGGCGGCGTCCGATCTTCAAGCTTCAGTGCGTCCATGATTTCGCCCAGATGATCGCGCATAGCTTTAGCCATGGCATGTTCATTTTCGCCGTAACTCGCGTGGATATGCAGCGCCGGAATGCCCCAGGCGTCTTTCTTCTCGGGGTCGAGCGTGACGTAATTATCATGCCGCGGAAGACATTCGCCCTGCGCATAAACGTTGAATGAGTACGGAATCTGCGAGCGCACCTTGTCGCGGAACTCACGTCCGAATCCCGGTGTGGAAAAGGCGTGCCCATAGACTTCCTGGCGTCCATCGCCCGCGAAATAGTAGCCGCGCAGAAAGTTTTTGTTCCGATATGGACCAACTGTGTTTACGTACTTGGGAATGATGTAACCGCACGGGCGCCCCACAGGCTCGCGCACCGCCGACCTGAGGGGTGCCATGGTACCGCCGCCCTGCTCGAGCGTCGTGTGGTCCATCAGATAGTGGCCCAAAACGCTCTGCGAATTTCCGACGCCGTTCGGAAATCGCGGCGAACGCGAGTTGAGCAGGATGCGCGTGGATTCTAGGGCGCTCGCGGCCAGCACGATAATCTTTCCGCGCACTTCCCGGGCCGTTTTGGTGGACCGGTCGATGTACGCCACACCCGCCGCCTTGCCCTCAGCATTCATGATCACGTGGCTCACTACTGCATCGCTCACCAGGTGAAGGCGCCCCGTGCGCGCCGCCGCAGGCAGCGTCACCGACGGACTATTGAAATATGAGGCCGTGAAGCAGCCGCGCTGGCACTGGTCGCAATAGTGGCAAGCCGGCCGGCCGTTGACAGGCACCGTGAGATTCGCGCTGCGGTCCACAATCAGCTTCCAGCCGAATTTCTTTTCGACAATTTCTTTCGCTACCAGCTCGCCGCACGAAAGCCGCATGGGCGGAAGAAATCTGCTGTCAGGCAATTGCGGCAGGCCTTCATACGACCCGCTGATGCCGATGTAGTTCTCCACGCGTTCATAGTACGGCTCGAGTTCCTTATAGGTGATGGGCCAATCCTGCCCGTACCCGTCGCGGCTCGCTGCCTTGAATTCGAAATCGCTGTAGCGATAGCTCACGCGCGCCCAACAGAAAGTCTTCCCGCCCACTTGCCGCCCTCGAATCCACATAAAGGGCTTGTCCGCCGGAAAAGTGTAAGGATGCTCGTGATCGTTGACGAAAAACTGGCGGCTGTAATCGTCGCAGGCATAGCAGAGCCGCTGCACCGGCTGGTCGACCAGTAACTTTTTCTGATTGCCGAAGCCGCGATACTTCAACTGATACGGCCAGATGTGCTCGGTGAAATCGCGTGTAGGAACGCGCGGCGGCCCGGCCTCCAGCATCAGCACTTCCACGCCCTTTTCGGTCAGCTCCTTGGCGACCCAGCCGCCACTCGCCCCGGAACCGACCACGATCACGTCGTAAGTCTTGGTGGCC
>Ga0066710_100006713_pt1 | contig 10826 bp, 7 predicted proteins | sample GraSoiAngelo_159_FD_79666 | JGI IMG/M metagenome (GOLD analysis project Ga0066710, IMG submission 79666) | Grasslands soil microbial communities from the Angelo Coastal Reserve, California, USA - 14_1009_16_40cm | ecosystem: Environmental > Terrestrial > Soil > Grasslands | place: USA...
GAGCACGCCGCCGAGGAAGCCGACGGCGAGCAGGAGGATGATCAGCCAGATCAGCGACAGATGGGCGCTGAAGAGGACGAAGTCGATGTCGACCCGGTCGCTGTTCTTGACGATGAAAGCGATCAGGTAGACGGCGATGAGGACGAGGCTGATGAGGATTGCCCAGAGCTTCGGCTGCCAGTCCTCGAGCTCGCCACCTTCCACGCGTCGGCGAAAGAGGCGCATCGGACGAGGAGTCTAGGCGGCTTCTTCGCTAGGCCGCGTGCTGCGCGATGCCGTCGACAGGACGTGGAATCAGGCGGGCCTGATGCGGGGGAGAGAGCGTACCTCGTCCGACCGGGCGATAAGTCGGGCAGGGAGACTCGGGGAGGGCGCACAGGCCCGCCTGTCGGAAGTAGCAAAGTTCACAGGTTGCTTTATTTTTCTTGCTCATTGTTAGATTTGCTCAAAGGTGGGCGACCTCGGATCAGGCGCGATCATAGGGTGCTTCCGGCAAGTTTCAAGAGTTGCCAGACACGAAAACTGAGCAAATTCCGGCCGGAACGAATTGTCGAAAAGTTGCGTTTCTTACGTTTTCTTATGCAGCGTTGCCAGCACATGCAACGCCTGTCGAAAACTATTCACAGGGACAACGCGCATGCCGCCCGCGTAGCGTCGAGCCTCCGCAGTGTTTTCCCCAGCCGGTACGAGGAAGAGGTCGGCGCCGGCCCGTTTTGCGCCGATCGTCTTCTGTTTCAGCCCTCCCACCGGCACGACCGTCCCGTCCACGCAGAGCTCGCCGGTCGCCACGATCTTGTAGCCGTGGTCGATGTCATGCCCCATTTCCTCGATGATGTCGAGGCCGAAGGCCAGTCCCGCCGAGGGCCCGCCGACCTGCCCGAGATCGATGCGAATGGGAACCGGGAGCTTGATTTCCGACGAGCCCTGGAGTGAGCAGTCGGTGAAGACGCCGATGATCGCCCGTTGGAGGTCATGCGGGTCTGCGATCGTCCTGACGGTCAACTTCTGCAGCCGATCTCCGCGGCGGACGGTCAGCCGCACGGGCTGGCCCGGCCGGTGTTTGACGATCTGCCGCTTGAGATTCGCCGGGAAAGGTGTGAGTCGACCGTCGACCCTGACTACGAGGTCGCGCGGGTGGAGCTTGCCGGCCGAGGGGCCGTCGGGTGCGACGGCGGCGATCAGTGTTCCGTCCGAGCGGACGAGGACGCGGCGCCCGAGCGCCCGCAGCGCGACTGCGGCGGCGATCTCCTGTGACTGCGCCATCTGGTGGAGCTCGGAGCGCCGGTGCTGCTGCTCGCTCTGACCGGGGGCGCGCACTGCGGACCCCGGAACGAGCGTCGATCCCTCGTGTAGGCCGTGAAAGAGCTTCTCGAGAAGGCTCGCCTTCTTGACCTCGACGGCGACGTAGTAGATGCCGCCGTCGTCGTGGTCGGGGTCCGGGCGCTCCCCTTTGAGGGTCACGAACGGCGCAACGGGCCTGGCGCGGTCGGGGAGGAAGATGTACTCGTCCGAAGGGACGAGGTAGAGGAACGCTACGGCGGCGAAGAGGAGGATGCCCGCGATGAGCAGCCGGGTGGGCTTGAAGATGCGGGCCACCGTCTCAGGATACGGCGAGCGCTACCGGTGGGATCAGAGAAGCCCGCGGGTCAGCCCGCCGTCGACGGGAATGACAGTTCCCGTGACATAGGAGGCCCGCTCGGAGGCGAGGAAGCAGACCACCTCGGCGACCTCGCGCGGCCGGCCGAAGCGGCGCAGCGGGATCGTCGCCAGGTCGTCCGCTCTGGAGCGGTTGACGTAGACCTCGGCGAGGCGTGGCGTGTCGATTCGGCCCGGCGCGATCGAGTTCACTGTCACGCCGTCGGGGCCGACTTCCCGCGCGAGCGTCTTCGCCCAGCCGACGATGCCCGGTCGCACCGCGTTCGAGAGCGCGAGGTTGTCGATCGGCTCGCGGACGGAGCTGGAGGTGATGTTGATCACGCGGCCTCGCCCGCTGCGGCGCAGGTGGCGCAGGCAGAGGTTGGTCAGGCGAACGCTCGAGAGCAGGAGCAGCTCGACGGCGTCTTCGATCTGCTGGTCGGCTAAGCCTTCCGCCTTTGCGGGCGGTGGGCCGCCGCCGTTGTTGACGAGGATGTCGATTCCGCCGAAGGCCTCGACCGTCTTCTCGACCAGGCGCTCGAGATCCTGCGGGTTGGTGAGGTCTCCGCGAACGGCGAGCGCCCCGATCCGCTCGGCCTCGCGCGCGAGCTCTTCCCGTCGGCGGGCGAACATCGCGACGTTCGCGCCCTCGCCGGCGAGGGCCTCGGCGATTGCGAGGCCCATGCCCGAGGAGGCGCCGCAGACGATCGCCGTGCGGCCGCGGAGACCGAGATCCATGCCTACGAGCTGAGGACGCCCACGACCTCGCGGACGGCCTCGGCCGAGGCTTCGAGGGCGGCGCGCTCGTCCGGGGAGAGGTCGAGCTCGACGACTTCCTCGATCCCGACCGCGCCGAGTTTCACCGGGACGCCCATGTAGAGGCCGTCGATCCCGTACTCGCCCTCGAGATAGGCGGTGCACGGCAGCACGCGCTTCTCGTCGAGCATGATCGCGTCGACCATCTGGGCCGCGGCCGCCCCCGGCGCGTACCAGGCAGACGTGCCGAGCAGCTTCACGAGCTCGCCGCCGCCCTTCGCCGTACGTTCGACGAGCTCTGCGATCCGTTGCTCGGGCGCGAGCTTGCGGAGCGGGATGCCGCCAATGGTCGTCGCCGACACGACCGACACCATCTGGTCGCCGTGACCACCGAGCACCATCGCGCCCACGTCCTTGACGGACGAGCCGGTCTCCCAGGCGATGAAGGTCGAGAAGCGCGCGGTGTCGAGGATGCCGGCCATGCCGAACACTCGCTCCTTCGGCCAGCCGGAGACGTTCTTCGCGACGTGGCACATCGCGTCGAGCGGATTCGAGACTACGATCAGGATCGCGCCGGGCGAGCGCTCGACCACGTCGCGGGTGACCGAGCCAACGATCTTCTCGTTCGTCGACACCAGATCGTCGCGGCTCATGTCGCCGGTTCGCGGAACTCCCGCGGTGACGACGACGACATCCGACCCGGCGCTCTCCTCGTAGCCGGTCGAGCCCCTGGCGTTCGGCTCGTAGCCGAGCACTGCGCCGGCCTGGTTGATGTCGAGGGCCTTTCCCTCCGCGAGGCCTTCCTTGATGTCGACGAGCACGACATCGGCGTAGTCCCGCCGCGCCAGCTCCTGCGCGCAGGTTGCGCCGACGTTGCCGGCGCCCACGACGGTCACCTTTCGTCTCTGGCTCACACCCGCACGCCCAGCTTCTCGATGATCGCATCGGCGACCTCGCTCGTCCCGACGGCCGTCGGGTCGTCGCGCGTGGGCTTCATGTCGTAGGTGACGCTGCGGCCCTCGGCGATCACCTCGGCGATCGCCTGCTCGAGCCGTTCCGCGGCCTCCTCCTCGCCGAGATGTCGCAACATCAGCATTCCGGAGAGCATCATCGCGATCGGGTTCACCTTGTTCTGTCCCGCGTACTTCGGCGCCGACCCGTGCGTCGGCTCGAAGACGGCGGTGTCGGTACCGAAGTTCGCGCCCGGCGCGAGCCCCAGCCCGCCGATCAGGCCGGCGGCGAGATCGGAGACGATGTCGCCGTAGAGGTTCGGGAGCACCAGCACGTCGTACTCCTCCGGCCGCTGGACGAGCTGCATGCAGAGGTTGTCCACGATCCGGTCTTCGAACTCGATGTCCGAGTTCTCCTCTGCGACCTCACGTGAGATCCGCAGCCAGAGGCCGTCCGTGAATTTCATGATGTTCGCCTTGTGCACGCTCGTCACCTTGCGGCGGCCGTAGCGGCGCGTGTAGTCGAAGGCGAACTGCAGGATGCGCTGCGTGCCCTCGACCGAGATTGGCTTGATCGAGATGCCGGCGTCCTCGCGGAGCTGCCCATCGTGACTGCGGATCCAGTGCGTCAACTCACGCGCCTCGTCCGAGCCCACCTCGTACTCGATGCCCGCGTACAGATCCTCGGTTGCCTCGCGGACGATGACGAGATCGACGCCCTCGTACCGGGACCGGACGCCCTGATAGGTCTTGCACGGGCGTACCTGCGCGTAGAGGTCGAGTCCCCTGCGCAGGGCGACGTTCACCGAGCGGAAGCCGCCGCCGATTGGAGTCGTGATCGGCCCCTTGATGGCGACGCCGCTTTCGCGAATCGCATCGAGAACGTGGTCGGGGAGCGGATTTCCTCCGTACTGGTCCATGACGTCGCTGCCCGCGTGCTGTACGTCCCAGTCAAAATCGACGCCGGTCGCCTCGAGCACGCGACGCGTGGCTTCTGTCAACTCTGGCCCAGTCCCGTCTCCCGGGATCAGCGTCACTCTATGCGCCATGCCGCCGCGACTCTACCGATAGATTTCCGTGCGGATGAGCGATTTCAAGCCAGGCCTCGAAGGCGTCGTCGCCTTCCAGACGGAGATCGCCGAGCCGGACAGCGAAGGTCTGGCGCTTCGCTATCGCGGGGTGAATATCGAACAGATCGTCGGGCACCTCCCATACGAGAAGGTCTGGGGCCTGCTCGTGGAGGAAAGCATCGAACCGGGTATGCCCGATCCCGAGCCGTACGAGCCCGCGAGCCTGACCGGCAACGCTCCGTCGGACCTTCAGGCGGAAACCGCTCGCCTTTCTGCGGTCTGGGGCCTGAAGAAGCTGGTCGACATCGACGCGGACCAGGCTGGCGACGATCTCGGCCGGCTGTCGGCGCAGATGATGTCCATCGTTGCGAAGTCCGCCGCGGTGCACGACGGCCGTGCGCCGGCGCCGGATGACGTGGTCGCGCAGGGAGAGACCGCCGCCGAGAAGTTCCTCCTGCGTTGGCGGGGCGAAGCCAGCCCCGACCATGTGAAGGCCGTCGACACCTACTGGATCTGCACTGCCGAGCACGGCCTGAACGCCTCGACCTTCACCGCGCGCATCACAGCCTCGACCGGGGCGGACTGCGGCGCCGCGATGTCGGCCGCAGTCGGCGCCCTGAGCGGGCCACTGCATGGCGGCGCGCCGGCGCGTGTCCTTCCGATGCTCGACGAGGTGGCGGAAACCGGCGATCCGGAGAGCTACGTTCGGAAGATTCTCGAGCAGCACGGCAGGATCATGGGCTTCGGGCATCGCGTCTATCGCGCCGAGGACCCGCGTTCGCGCATCCTCAAGCGGACTGCCAAGGAGCTCGGCTCGCCACGCTTCGAGGTGGCCGAGGCGCTCGAGGAGGCGGCGCTCGCGGCGCTGCACGAGCGCAAACCGGACTACGTGATCGCGACGAACGTCGAGTTTTACTCCGCCGTTGTGCTCGACGTCGCCGAGGTCCCGCCGGACCTGACGCCGGCCATGTTCGCCTGCGCGCGGGTTGCAGGCTGGTCGGCCCACATCCTCGAGGAGAAGCGGACCGGCCGCCTGATCCGTCCCTCGGCCGAATACGTCGGCCCGGATGAGCGCCCGCTCTCCGAGCTCGGCGGCGCACCGGTAGCGAGTTGAGCCTGGCCGAGGCGGCAGCGGAGGCCGCCTCGCTCGCCGAGCGCGGCGCCGAGCGCGAGCTGGCGGGACTGCGGCAGGAGTGGGCGGACGAGCTCGAGGCGGCGGCGCGGGCGCCGGATTACCGCGAGCGTGCGGTTGCCTACCGGGCGATCGGCCAGTTCCGCTTCCGGCAGAAGGCAGAGCTGCTGCGGCGTGGGCTCGACGACGAGAGCCCGGCCTGCCGCGGGTCGGCGCTGATCTCACTCGAGCTGCTCTCACGCGACCACCCTGGTCTCGTCAACGCCGTACGCCCGCTCCTCCACGAGCTCGCGTCGCACGACGACAACCAGGCGGTTTGCCGCCTCGCGATCATGTGCCTCATGAACGGATCGGCCCAGCGGGAGACGATCCTCATCCTGAACTCGCTCGCCGACGACGACGAGCAGGACCGCGAGCTACGCGCGGCGGCGCGGAAGGTCGCCGAGGTGCTACGGAAGAGGGACGCGACCAAGCGCTAGGCGACCGCTCGCGGGGTCGAGCGCAGGCCGTGCGAGCTTCGCTCACCGCCAACAGGTTATGCCGGAAGGCGAGCTCTCTGGGAGTGGTTGCCAGGCGATCCCGGTCGACACGAAGAGGATCCCGTTTCAACGCCTGCGGTCGTCGATCCGTCTGCGGCCCGGATGGCGGTAGCGCCGCGTTTTTGGCGGCAGGGAGTGCCTGGATCAGTTTCCAAAGCTCATCGTCAACCAGGGTTGATGACATCACGGACCTCCGATCTCTCTCCGCTGTTAGCGGGCATGGTTGCGGGTTAGGCTCTTGATGTGATCATCTGCTCGAACTGCGGCGCCGAGAATCCTTTTGCGAAGAAGTTCTGCGGCGATTGCGGGAGCCCGCTCGCTTCGGTTTGTTCTTCATGCGGAGGCTCTAATGCGCCTGGCAAGAGGTTCTGCGGCGACTGTGGCGCGCCACTGGAGGTTGACACGGTTTCGGTGGCCGCCGCCGCCCCTGCAACAACCGTCGCGCCGGTGGCTGAGCGTCGCCTGGTGTCGGTGTTGTTCGCGGATTTGGTCGGGTTCACGACCGCATCGGAAGGGCGTGACGCGGAGGACACGCGTGAGGTCCTAACCCGCTACTTCGACAGCTCCCGACAGATCGTCGAGCGCTACGGCGGCACCGTGGAGAAGTTCATCGGTGACGCGGTGATGGCCGTCTGGGGTGCGCCGGTCGCGCAGGAGGACGATGCCGAACGGGCGGTTCGCGCCGCGCTCGACCTCGTCGCCGGGGTCTCCGTGCTCGGCCAGGAGGTCGGCGCGCCCGACCTGCGCGCGCGAGCCGGTGTGCTCACCGGCGAGGCAGCGGTCTCGATCGGCGCGGAGGGCCAGGGGATGGTCGCCGGCGACCTCGTGAACACGGCGTCACGGGTGCAAAGCGCTGCGGAGCCCGGCGACGTCCTCGTCGGCGAGGCGACCAAGCGGGCGTCGGAGGCGGCGATCGTCTACGAGGACGCGGGCTCGCACGAGCTGAAGGGGAAGGGAGAGCCGGTCCAGCTGTGGCGTGCGTCCCGATTCGTGGGGTCGAGGCGCGGCGAGGGTCGGTCGACGGGGCTCGAGGCGCCGTTCGTCGGCCGCGACCGAGAGTTCCGGCTCGTCAAGGACCTGTTCCACGCGACCGCCGACGACCGGCGCGCGACCCTCGTCGCGGTGGTCGGTGTAGCCGGCATCGGCAAGTCGCGCCTGGCCTGGGAGTTCGAGAAGTACATCGACGGCCTCGTCGACAACATCTGGTGGCATCGCGGCCGTTGCCTCTCCTACGGCGACGGCGTCGCCTACTGGGCGCTCGCCGAGATGGTGCGGATGCGCGCCCGCATCGCGGAGGACGATCCGCCGGAGGAGGCGCTCGCGAAGCTGCACGCGGCGATCGAGGAGCACGTACCCGACGCGGACGAGCGCGAGTGGGTGGAGCCGCGCCTCCAGCATGTGCTCGGGCTGACCGACCGTGTCGCGCCGGACCGGGAGGATCTCCACTCGGCCTGGCGTCTCTTCTTCGAGCGGATGGCGGAGACCGGCCCGGTCGTGCTCCTCTTCGAGGATCTCCACTGGGCCGACGCTGCAATGCTCGACTTCGTCGAGTACCTGCTCGACTGGTCTCGCAGCCATCCGCTCTACGTGCTCACCCTCTCCCGGCCGGAGCTAGGCGAGCGGCACCCGACGTTCGGCACGCGGATCCGCAACTCCACTGCGCTGACGCTCGAGCCGCTCGACGCCGAGGCGATGGATTCGCTCCTGCACGGGCTCGTCCCCGGCCTGCCGGAGGAGCTGCGGGTGACGATCCGCGACCGCGCCGACGGCATCCCCCTCTACGCCGTCGAGACGGTGCGGATGCTGCTCGACCGCGGATTGTTGGAGCGCGACGGCGACGAGTTCCGCGTCAGCGGCCCGGTCGAGGCGCTCGAGGTGCCGGAGACCCTGCATGCGTTGATCGCCTCACGGCTCGATGGGCTCGAGCCGCCGGAACGGCGCGTGCTCGAGGACGCAGCCGTGCTCGGCAAGACGTTCACCCAGCGCGGGCTCGCGGCGATATCGGGCAGCGCCGAGGCCGACCTCGATCCGATCCTCACCGCACTGGTGCGGAAGGAGCTGCTGACGCTCCAGACCGATCCGCGCTCGCCCGAACGGGGCCAGTACGGCTTCCTGCAGGCGCTCGTCCAGCGTGTCGCCTACGAGACGCTTGCGCGCCGTGACCGCAAGGCTCGGCATCTTGCGGCCGCCGGCTACCTGGAGCGCGAGGCGGGGCTCGACCCGGATGAGATCGCGGAGGTGATCGCCGCGCACTACGTCGACGCGCACGCCGCCGACCCTGCAGCCGACGACGCCGAGATCGTCAAGGCACAGGCGCGCGACTGGCTCTCCCGGGCAGGAGAACGAGCCGCCGCTCTCGCGGCGCCCGAGGATGCGCGCCGGGCATTCGATCGCGCCGCCGGGCTCGCGGACGCCGAGGAGGAACGGGCGAGCTTGCTCGAGCGCGCCGGCGAGATGGCGCTGTCCGCGAACGATGCGGTAGCGGCGGAGGAGGCGCTGCGTGACGCGCGAGCGCGGTTCGAGGCAGCCGGCCTACCGCACGATGCTGCCCGCGCCACCGCCCACCTCGGCCTGGCCCTCTGGGCACTCGGACGCGGTGAGGAGGCACTCGAGCTTCTCGAGTCCGTCCTGGCCGTGCTTGCCCAGGACGAGCCGGACGAGAACGTAGCGCGGCTAGCCGCTCAGGTCGGGCGAATCCACCACTTCCAGGGTGACGACGAGACGGCCAAGCAGCGAATTGAGCTCGCGCTCGAGATCGCCGAGGAACAAGGATTCCCGGCTGTGCTCTCAGAGGCGCTGAACACGAAGGCGTTGCTCCTCCACGGACGGCCGAACGAGTCGCGCGCACTCCTCCGAGAGGCGCTCGCGATCGCGCTTCAGCATGACCTCGTTCCCCAGGCACTGCGGGCCTACAACAACCTCGCCGTGATCGCGATGAACGAGGACCGCGACGAGGAAGCGCGCGCTGCCACCGAGGCGGGCTTCGAGCTTGCCCGTAGCCGAGGCGACCGCTGGTTCGCCCCCTCGCTGGGCATTGGCCTGATCGCAGAGCTGCTAATGGATGGCGACTGGGACAGCGCGTTCGCCCTCGCCGATGAGCTGCCGCTCGAGCCTCAAACGGCGGTGTCCAGCCACGTCTATGGCTGCGTCTTGCTCACCCGCGTGGCATATGAACGCTCTGAGCCGGAGCTGGCCGAGAGCTGGCTGGCCCGAATCTCCCCGGAGGTCGGGACTTCAAGTGACGTGCAGCTCCAGAACATCACCTTGTGGCAGCGGGCCGTCGTAGCGATCGGAGAGCGCCGGCTGGCCGATGCGCTCCCCCTCCTCGAGGATCTCACTCAGGATCTGATTACTCAGGACCTTGTTGGCCTCGCCGGGCCCATTTTCGTGGACGCCGCGACGGTAGCAAGTGATCTGCAGGACCCCAGCCTGGCGCTTCCATTCGCGGCGTTGCTCGACGCGATTCCACCCGGACGACGAACTCGCCCGGTCGAGCTCTGCCGCGCGCGAATCCGAGCCAACGCGGCTGCCGGGAGAGAAGAACACGACGCCGCCGCCGAGGAGTACGCGCTGGCGCTTGCAACGGCGCGCAACCTCAGCAGGGCCGCTCTGCTTGGACCAGTTCTCGTCGACTACGGTCGCTGGCTGGTACACACAGGTCGCACGGAAGAGGCGGCGCCGCTGCTCGAAGAGGCGCGGGCGCTCTTCGAGCAGATGAAGGCAACTCGCTGGCTAGAACGAGTGGCAGAAGTCCTTCCCAGCCGCGAGCCGGAGACCGCGATCTCCTGACAGCCACCGAGCCCGCGAACCCGGCGGCTCATTTTGTTACACGGTCTAAGTGCAGGCGCAGGGGGTGCGGCCGCAGGAGGGGCAGGCACGGCGGCGTTTCCAGTCGAGCAGGCTCTTGCCGACGCCGCTCATGACCATGAGGTAGCCGACGCCGCTCGTGAGAGCGAATAGGGCTGCGACCTGTGGATCAAGTTGAGCCATCCTTCTTCGGTTTTGCCATCGGCGTCGCGTCGGAAACCTTGAGCCTGCGCCTCGCATGCGGGTGAGCCGCGAAGTAGGCATCTCGGCGGCGGCGGTCGGTGACATGCGTGTAGAGCTCGGTCGTCGCGAGGTCCGCGTGTCCGAGCATCTCCTGAACGCTCCGGAGGTCGGCGCCTCCCTCCAATAAGTGAGTGGCGAAGGAGTGACGCAAGAGGTGCGGGTGGACACGGCCCGGCTCGAGCCCGGCCTTCTCGGCGAGCTTGCGGAGGATGAGGAACGCGCCCGCCCGGGTGAGCGCGCCGCCATGCGCGTCCAGGAGGAGCTCGGGCCGGTGCCGCCTGTCGAGGAAGGGTCGTACCCGGGCGAGGTAGCGGCGGAGCGCGTCCGTCGCACTCCGGCCGATGGGGACGATTCGCTCTTTGCCGCCCTTGCCCACGGTGCGGACGAGACGCTCGTCGAGGTCGACGGCGCTTCGCCCGAGGCCGACCGCCTCGCTCACGCGGAGGCCGGCGCGGTAGAGGAGCTCCACGAGCGCGCGGTCGCGAATCGCTCTCGGTGTCGTCCCGGCGGCCGCCTCGATCAGGCGCTCCGCCTCGCCGGCCGAGAGCGTCCGCGGCAGCCGGCGCGCGCGCCGTGGGAGGCCGATCTCGGCCGCCGGGTTGTCGTCGCGCGAGCCGAGCAGGAGCTGGTGACGGAAGAACGAGCGAACAGCGGCGAGGCGGCGCGCGATCGTCGACGCCGCGAGCCCCGCGGC
>Ga0066710_100006714_pt1 | contig 10825 bp, 9 predicted proteins | sample GraSoiAngelo_159_FD_79666 | JGI IMG/M metagenome (GOLD analysis project Ga0066710, IMG submission 79666) | Grasslands soil microbial communities from the Angelo Coastal Reserve, California, USA - 14_1009_16_40cm | ecosystem: Environmental > Terrestrial > Soil > Grasslands | place: USA...
GTCCAAGCGCTGTGTGCTCCTTGCTGGTGTGTGCTTGCGCTACTGCTTTACGTCCTGTGGGGACCGGGGGGCGCATCCGAGGTGCGCGCGCGCCCGGCAGAAGCCAATAGGGGAAATGTCGCTGTAGCACAGTATACAGCGTCGTGAAACCGCTCTCCTCCTCGCTCGCCCACGAGCTGGTGCAACTCTCCCGCGAGATCCATGCCGATCCGGAGCTCGCTTATCAGGAACGTCGCGCCGCCGCGCGGATCGCTTCCCTGATCGAGCGTCACGGTGTGCCGGTACAAATGGGTATCGGTGGCCTCGAGACGGCCTTTCGTGCTCGGGTCGGTCCGCCCGGGCCCTCGGTCGCGCTCCTCGCGGAGTACGACGCGCTCGCCGGCGTGGGTCACGGCTGCGGTCACAACCTCATCGCCATGACGAACGTCGGCGCCTTCTTGCACGCCGTCGCGGAGAAGGATCTCGGGATGGCGATCGAGCTCATCGGAACGCCGGCGGAGGAGGACGGCGGTGGCAAGATCGATCTGCTCGGCGCCGGCGTGTTCGACGACGTCGCGTTCGCGCTCTCGACGCATCCCGCGGCGCAGGGGAGCTGGGGCGTGAGCGGCACCGGCCTCGGGATCGTCGGCAAGCGCGTCATCTACCGCGGCGCGGCCTCGCACGCGGGCTCGTCACCCGAGCGCGGCCGCAACGCGCTGAACGGCGTCATCCGTCTCTTCGTCGGCATCGACGCGTGGCGGCAGCATCTCCCGAGGGACAGTCGGGTGCACGGCATCATCACCCACGGCGGCGATGCGGTGAACGTCATCCCCGCCCGCGCCGAGGCGAAGTTCGGGCTCCGCGCGAAGGATCTCGTGACGCTCGAAGCGATGGTCGCGACCTTCACCGACGTCGCGCAGGGTGCGGCGCTCGAGACGGGCACGACGGTCGAGATCACGGACTACCTGCCGCTGTACGCGCCGGTCGTGGCGAACACGGGGCTCGGCGACGTGGTCGCCGACGAGCTGCGCCGCCGCGGGATCCACGCCGAGCGCGGCGTTCTCGTCACCGCCTCGACCGATCTCGGCAACGTCTCGCAGAAGGTCCCGACGGACTGGATCCGCTTTCCGGTGACCGAGCGGCCGATCGCTGGACACTCCGACGCCATGCGCGACGCGAGCGCGAGCGAGCTCGCGCATCGGAATGCGCTTCTCGTGGTGGAGGCGCTGGCCGCCGCGGCGCAGCGCGTCGCGTCCGACGCGTCGCTCCGCCGGTCGATCCAAAATGGCGCGAAGGTGACCGTTTGACCGCGGACGCGCTGCGCTCCGAGCTCGTGGCGCTATCGCGCGCGATTCACGGCACGCCCGAGCTCGCGTACCAGGAACGGACCGCGGTCAAGAACATCGCCGCGCTCCTGGCCAGTCACGGGCACGCGGTCGAGCAGCACCTGGGTGGGGTCGAGACCGCCTTCCGCGCACAGGTCGGTCCGCCCGGTCCGGCCGTCGCGCTGCTCGCCGAATACGACGCGCTGCCGGAGATCGGGCACGCGTGCGGCCACAACCTCATCGCGATGTCGAACGTCGGCGCGTTCCTCCTCGCCGCGGAGCGCGCGAAAGAGCTCAAAGTCGGCGTCGCGCTCGTGGGAACGCCGGCGGAGGAAAGCGGCGGCGGCAAGATCGACCTCATCGACGCCGGTGTGTTCCGCGACTCCGTCGCCGTCCTGTCGTCACATCCCTCCGGCGATCCGGACTGGGAGTTCGGCGGGAGCTCGCTCGGCGTCGTGGCGAAGCGCGTGACTTTCCACGGGGTTGCCGCGCACGCGGCGTTCTCGCCCGAGCGCGGCCGCAACGCCCTCTCCGCCGCGATCCGCCTCTTCGTGGCGATCGACGGATGGCGGCAGCACCTCCCGGCGGACGCACGCGTGCACGGCATCATCACGAAAGGCGGCGCCGCGCAGAACATCATCCCCGAGCTCGCCGAATGCGACATCGGGCTACGCGCGGCGACGGTCGAGACGCTCGACGAGATGCAGCGGACCTTCGCGCAGATGGTCGAGGGCGCGGCGATGCAGACCGGCACGCGGGCGGAGATCGTGGACGACATGCGCCTGTATGCGCCGGTGAAGCCCAACGCGCGCGTCGGCGATCTCCTGGCGGACGAGCTGAAGCGACGCGGACTTCACATGGTCCGCGGCAAGTTCGTGCTCGCGTCGACGGACTTCGGCAACGTGTCGCAGGTCGCACCCGCGGACTACATCGGGTTCCCCGTGAGCGAGCAGTCGATCGCCGGCCACTCGCATGTCATGCGCGAATCGTCGGCGACCGATCTTGCGCACCGCAACGCGATGGTCACCGCCGAGATCCTCGCCGCGGCAGCGCTCCGCATCGCAACGGATGCGAGCCTGCGCGCGACACTTCGTGCGTGAGCGTGGCGTGATCAGCAACGACAACCTGCACCTGAGCCCGCGCACCGACATCGCGGCGCGGCGCGTGCTCGAGTTCGACTTTCCGGGTCTTGAGGTCGGCGTGGCCGAATACGCCGAGGGGCCGACCGGCTGCACCGTGTTCCATTTCCCCAAGGTCGCGTCGATGCACATCGACGTTCGCGGTGGATCGCCGGGCATCAACGGTGAATACCTGACCACGATCAATGCGATCTGCTTCGCGGGCGGATCGCTGTACGGACTCGAGGCGTCGACGGGCGTCGCCGCGGAGCTCTTCGCGAAACGCGGTTACTCCACGAAGTGGATGGACATCGCGCTCGTCTCGGGCGCGATCATCTTCGACTACGGCCGGCGGCCCAATGCGATCTATCCGGACAAGGATCTCGGCCGCGCCGCGGTGCGCGCGCTGCGGCCGGGTCGGCTCCCGATGGGCGCGCACGGCGCGGGATGCTCCGCGACCGCGGGTCACGGCGAGACCGCGGAGCTGTCGGGGCAGGGCGGCGCGTTCCGCGTCGTCGGCAAGACGCACGTCGCGGTCTTCACCGTCGTGAACGCGTACGGCGGCATCGTCGACCGGGCGGGGAAGGTCGTGCGCGGCAACCGCGAGGCGCAGGGTGGGAGGCGGCACGCCGCGGAGATCGTGACCGCCACCGGCGCGTACTACCCGTCGGCCGAGCCGCGCTCGCGCAACACGACGCTCACGCTGGTGGTGACGGACCAGCAGCTCGACTCGCTGCAGCTTCGCTCGGTCGCGCGACAGGTTCACACGTCGATGGCCCGGGCGATCCAGCCATTCCACTCACGCTGGGACGGGGACATCCTGTACGCGTGCTCGACGCAGGCCGCCCTCGACCCCGCGCTCGACGAGGTCAGCCTCGGTGTCGTGGCCTCGGAGCTGGCGTGGGACGCGGTGCTCGCGTGCTACGACGAATAGCCCTGGTCCTCGCGGTCGTCGTGGCGACCGCATGCCAGCAGGTGCAGCTCCCCTCCCCGTTCGCGTCGCAGACAGCGCCGCAGCTGCCGCTGCAGCTCGAGATCCCCGACGGGTACCGCGGCTACGTCGTGCTGCAGTACGCCCTGGCCTCGTGCCCGGTCCTGCCGCGGCGCGACGGCTACACGGTGATCCGCTTCGCCGACGATGGCCGAGCGTGCACGTCGGAGACGAAGGTCGAGACGACACTCAAGGACACGGCGTTCTATATCTCGCCGAGCGGCGAGCATACCGGCGAGCTCCTCGGCTTCGACGTGGACTTCGAGCAGCGGCAGGAGGCGACGCACCGGATCATCGGGACGGTCTTCGCCGTTGCACCAGATCCGTTCGTGATCAAGGCGATCGACCAGTGCCGCTGGGAGGACGCGACGTGCTGGGAGGGACTGCGCTCGCGTTAGACACAGCTCTGATGCGCCTTCGACCGGCGTGTACGTTGATATAGGTCTGATGCGCATCGCTGGGGTCCTCGCAGCGCTCGCCGTGCTCGTGCTCTCGTGCGCGCCCGAGCACTCGCGCCCGTCCGAAACGCCGGCGCCCTCGACCGCCCGTCCCGCGCTCGGACCCGTGCTCGTGAAGTACCCCGTCGCCGCGAAGTTCGGCGAGCAGGGCATCCGCGTCTCGCCGAATGGGGAGATGGTCCTCGTCATCGAGCGCGAGGGCTTCGTGCAGACGATCTACGACGTCGCCGGCCGTAGCCTCGCCTCCGCGAAGTTCGGAGAGATCGGTATGAATCCGTTCTGGCTGCCGGACTCGTCGGGCGTGCTCATCGGGAGGCGCCTCCAGCGCGAGGCGGGCGGTCCCTTCCTCCTCGACGTCTCGATCCTCGAGCCGGACGGCACCATGCGCGACATCGCCCAGCGCGTCGGCTATCCGCGGGCCGAGGGTCAGCTCGTATCACCCGACGGCAAGCTCCTCGCGTTCGACACGCCATGCTGTCCGTCGAGCGTCGTCGTCGTTCCGCGGGCCGGTGGCGCGCCGCGCGAGATCGCGACCGCGCCGACGCAGCTGCACGTCCTCAGCTGGGACGCGGATGGCCACGTCGTCTACTGGAGCGGCGGCGACGCGATCGATGCCGCCGGCGTCGACGGGACTCGGTATCGCGTCCCGCTGGGCCTGCCGAGTGGCGTGAAGGCGATCGACATCGCGCCGGGCGCCCGCACCAGCGACGCCGCGGCCACGGTGTTGTCCATCCAGGCCGACGGGCCGTTCCCGGGCACGACGCATGGCAACAGCGCCGATCGCACGCTGGTAGACCGCGAGCTGCGCGCGTACCAGAGCGACGTGCCGCTGTTCACGCGGCTGACAGCGCACGAGGCACTGACGTACACGCTCGGCGGCGCTCTGGGTGCGTACGACATCACCACCGGCGTCACGCGCGCCCTCACCACGATCAAGGACGAGCTCGGCTTTCCGCCGACGGCGATGTCGGCCGGAATGCTGATCTCGAGTCCCGGTCGCACCTGGATCCGCGTCCTCGATATCGATCGTGACGATCAGTGGCACGACACCGACGTCGGTCGGATCCTGCAGACCGCCGGTTATGCGCTCTCGCGCGGCCGCTTCCTCCTCTTCGACGAGGACGGCCTGCCGTATGTGCTGGACGGCGTCTCGGCGCGCGCCGCTCCCGCGCGCGCGCCGTCAGTGGCGAGCTCGCCGAACATGGCCACCGGGACGGTCCGCGTCGCGCGGAACGGCACGCTGGGAAAGAAGATGGAGCTCGCGTGGCGCATGAGCGACGGCGCTCCGCAGTCGCTGGACTACTTCGGCGGCAGCCTCGTCGTCATCACCCTCTGGAAGCGAGCCTGCGTCATCTGCACGCAGCAGCTCGGGCTGCTCTCCGACGTGACGATCGGCGCGAGAGTCGAGATCATCGCCATCGGCATCGACGAGACCGAGGCCTCGGCGCTTGACACGGCGAAGGACTTCCGCCGGTTGCGGCCGCTCGTCGGCAGCAGCGATGTTCTGAAGGACATCGGCGCGAACCTCCTGCCGCAGACGTGGGTCCTCGACAGCGACCACGTCGTACGACAGGTGATCTTCGGCACCCTCACGTGGGACGCCTTGGTGCGCGCGCTGACCGCGGCGTCGAAGAGCCGGCTAGCCTAGCGCTCCGCGATCGGGATGTAGCGCTTTCCTAGCGGCCCGGTGTACTCGGACTCAGGCCGGATGAGCCGGTTGTCGGCGTGCTGCTCCATGATGTGCGCGCTCCAGCCGGCGATGCGCCCGAGGGCGAAGAGCGATGTGCCGAGGTCCGCGGGGATGCCGAGGAACGTGTAGGTCGTCGCCGCGTAGTAGTCGACGTTCACCACGTTGACCTTCGCGGCCGCGCTCGGCGACATCTTTGGACGCCGCTCGGCGATCGCCTTCGCCAACCGCTCCTGGATCTCGAAGTAGGGCTTGCCCTTCCAGTCCTTCGCGAGCTCCATCGCGAACTTCCGTAGATGCTTCGCGCGCGGGTCCTCGGTGAGGTACACCCGGTGTCCGAAGCCCGGGAACTTGTACTTCTGCTGGATCGCCTTGTCGACGAAGGTCTCGACGTGATCGGGCGAGCCGATGTCCTCGAGCATGCGCATCGTTCCGTCCGTGGCGCCGCCGTGGAGCGGACCCTTGAGCGCGCCGAACGCCGCCGTCACGGCGGCGTGCATGTCGGCGTTGGTGCCCGCGACGACGCGCGCAGTGAACGTCGAGGCGTTCAGGCCGTGTTCGGCCTGCAGGATGAAGCACGTGTTGAGGATCTCGGCGGCGCGCGGATGTCCGTCGTCGACGCCGGCCATGCGCGCGAAGTTCGCGGCGTGATCGAGGGACGGTTCGGGTGGGACGGGCTGCTCGCCGCGGCGGCGTCGCATGTACGTCGCGAGGATCGTCGGCAGCTTCGCGGTGAGACGGATCGCCTTGCGGTACTCGGCCTCGGGTGAGTTGTCGCCCTCCGCGGGGTCTTCGACCGCGGACGCTGACGCGACCGTCCGCAGAACGTCCATTGCCGTACCGCTCTCGGACATCTCCTGCAGGATCTTGCGTAGGAACGGCGAGAGCGTGCGGTGCTTGACGAGCTCCGCCTTGAAATCCCGCAGCTGCTCTTTCGTCGGAAGGTCGCCGTTCAGCAGCAGATACGCGACTTCCTCGTATTCGGCCTTGGTCGCCAGCTCGTCGATGGAGTAGCCGCGATAGACGAGGCTGTTGTCCTCGACCTTACAGATCGCGGTCGTCGTCGCCACGACGCCCTCGAGTCCGCGTGTGGCGACCTTCGCGCGGCTCTCGTCGGTCACCTTCCGAGTGTCGCATAAAGGTGTCGGTCGCCCGCCCGATGCTTGCTTGCCCCACTTTGCCCTCTTGCCGAGCCGGGGCACCGGGAGTACAGTCGCGCCCGCAGGGTCAGTCGGCACTAAACCCTGTGGGGAGGACGAAACGGACGCGGCCGGGCCGCGTTAGGCACCCTGGGGTGCCCGCCATCAACTGAATGCCCCTCATCCCACCCACCAGCGGAGGGCGGCGGCCATCGGGCCGGCGCCCTTTCGCTATCTTGGACCAGAGCGCACGGGAGGTTGGGTGAAGGCAGGAGCAGCGGTTCCAGGGCATCGTCCCCGCGTCTCGCGCGACACCTATCGGGCGACCGCGCGCTCGGTCGGGATCGCCCCGCGCCTGCGACGCCGCAGCGTCATCCTCGACGCGGCGATCCTCGCCGTCGCCGGCGCCTTCCTCCTTTTCACCGGTCCTCTCATGGGCGCCGCCGTGAGCGACGGCGTTCGGCAGATCACCGAGGGCGTGAGCCAGTCGCTCGGGGGGCAGCTCGGCACCGCTCAGATCGAATTGCCGAGCAGCGGCGGCAACAGCGTCGGCGGTGCCGAGCCGGTGGTGAACGGCCTGCCCGACTTTACGCGCGACACCGAGCTCCAGCTCTCAGGGCGCGTGCCGTCGTTCGCGATGGCGCCGGGACGCAGCGTGGAGATCGTGCTCAATGCCGCGGTCATCGCGGACGCGACGATCGATGACAACGGAGCATTCGCGGCGTCGCTCACCTTGAAAGATGGAGCCAACGCGATCGGCCTGACGCTGCTCTCCGCGAAAGACGTGATCGCGCGCTCCGCCTACACGGTGATCCTCGACCGACAGCCGCCGACCCTCGACGTCATCGGACCGGTCGACAACTCCACCGTCGATGGACCGAACGTCGTCGTGCAGGGGAAGGCTGAGATCGGCGCGACGGTCACCGTGAACGGACGCACGATCGTGCCCGGCCAGGACGGCTCGTTCAGCGAATCGTTCACGCCGCCGGTCGGCCCCGTCGCGATCACCGTCGTCGCGCGCGACCGCGCGGGGAACGAAACGACGAAGAAGTCGAGCGTGACGCTGCGCGCACCGACCGCCGCGGCGACCGTCGTGACGGTCACGCTCGATCGAGCGAAGGTGCGCCCAGGCGAGATCGTGAGCGCGCTGATCCGCGTGACCGAGCACGGGATCCCCAAGGTCGGTACGCTCGCGACGCTGTCGGTGGGCGTCGTTCCGATTGGTAGCGCCGCGACTGACGTGTTCGGCAACACGCGCATCGCGTTCGCCGCGCCGCCGAACGAGGGTGATGCCACGGTGGTCGTCTTCGCGGCCGGGGCATCAGGGAGGACCGTGCTCACCGTCGCGCGCTGAGCGCCGAGTCTCGATGCCCGGCGATACTGCCCCGGTGACCTCCGCCGACCTCGTTCTCTTCTCGCTCCTGGGTGGCACCGCGCTGCTCCTATACGGCGTGCGTCTGGTCGGCGAGGGCCTGCAGCGCGTGGCGGGAACGCGTCTCCGCCACGTCCTCTCGACGATCACCGGAAATCGGCTGAAGGCGCTCGCCGTCGGCGCCGGCGTCACCGCGGTCCTCCAGTCATCGAGCGCGACCACGGTGATGCTGGTGGGATTCGCGTCAGCGGGCCTCCTCTCGCTGCGGCAGACGATCGGTGTGATCCTTGGCGCCGACGTCGGCACCACCGTCACGGTGCAGTTACTCGCGTTCGACCTCCTCGCCGTCTCACCGCTCGTCGTGTTCCTCGGCTGGGCGACCTGGGCCATCGGGCGCGGCACGGTCCGCTACATCGGTCAGGCGGTGCTCGGCTTCGGCTTCCTTTTCCTCGGCATGAAGCTGGTCTCAGATGGCACCGCGCCGCTGGCGGCGAGCGGCTTGTTCCGCGACATGCTCACGGCCCTCACCGGCCAGTCGCTCATCCTGTTGCTCGTCGCGGCGGTGTTCACCGCGCTGGTGCGCTCGAGCGCGGCGGTGATCGGGCTCGCGTTGTCGCTCGCGGCGAGCGGTCTCATGCCGCTCTCGAGCGCGATCCCGATCATCTTCGGCGCGAACATCGGCACCGCGGCGACCGCGCTCTTCGCCGCGATCGGCCAGAACGCCGAAGCGCTGCGCGTCGCCGCCGCGCACGCCGCGTTCAAGGTGGTCGGGGTGATCCTGTTCTTGCCCTTCGCCGGGCCCTTCACCGATCTCGTCGCGCACACGGCGCCCGACGTGCCGCGACAGATCGCGAACGCTCACACGCTCTTCAACGTGATCCTCGCCGCCGTCTTCCTGCCGTTCACGAACATCGCAGCGGATCTCTTCACGCGGCTCGTCCCGGATCGGACGACGATCTCGACGGGTGCCATCTACCTGAACCCGCAGACCATCGACACGCCGGCCGTCGCGCTGGGTCAGGCCCTCCGCGAGACACTGCGCATGGGTGACGTCGTCGTTCAGTCGCTGCGCGATTCGCTCACCGTGCTCGAGCACGACGACGAGCGGCTCCTGCACGAGGTCGTCTCACGCGACGACGTCATCGACCGCCTCGAGGAGGACATCAAGCAGTTCCTCATCGGCGTCGGTCAACAGCAGCTCACCGAGGAGCAGGCGGAGCGCGAGACCGCGCTTATCTTCGTGATCGCGAACCTCGAGGAGATCGGCGACGTGATCGAGAAGAACCTCATGGAACTCGCCGCCAAGAAGATCGCCGGGCACCATGTGTTCAGCCAGCAAGGCTGGTCGGAGATCCGGGAGCTGCACTCCAAGGTGCTCGATAACCTCGAGCTCGCGATGTCCGCGCTCGCGGCGAACGACGCGACGATCGCGGAGAAGATCATCCGCCACAAGAGCGTGGTCAACGTCCTCGAGCGCCAGCTCCGGCAAACACACATCCGCCGCCTGCACGAAGGGCTGCGTGAGACGATCGACACCTCCTCCATCCACCTCGACCTGCTCGCGAATCTGAAGCGCGCGAACTCGCTCGTCGCGGGTATCGCCTATGCGGTCCTCGGGCGGCACGCGGTGAAGGAGGTCGAGGAATAACGGGCCGCGCATTCGTCGGCACCTCGGGCTGGTCGTATACGTCGTGGCGGCCCAAGTTCTATCCCGAGGGCACGAAGAGCGCGGATTTCCTTCGCTATTACGCGACGCGCTTCACGACGATCGAGATCAACTACACCTTCAATCACCTGCCGAGCGAGACGAATGTCGCGCAGTGGACCGCGGCGACGTCCGACGACTTCGTCTTCGGGCTCAAGGCGTCGCAACAGATCACGCATCGCATGCAGCTGCGCGAGCCCGCCGAGACGCTGCCGATCTTCTTCGAACGCGCGCGCCTGCTCGGCCCGCGGCTCGGGCCGATCCTTTTTCAGACGCCACCGTGGGTGAAGCGCGACGACGACCGACTCGCGATGTTCCTCGCGGCGTTGCCGCGCGACGTGCGCTGCGTTCTCGAGGTGCGCGACCCGTCCTGGTACGCCGCGGACGTCTACGAGCTGCTTCGCGCGGCGAACGTCGCGCTCGTGCACGCGGAGGGGGAGAAGGCGCCGTCGCCGGTCGAAACGCTCGGCACGACGGCGGACTTCGCGTATGCGCGCCTGCGGAACCGCGCCGGTTACACCGACGACGCGGTTGACGCCTGGGCCGTGCGCGTGCGGGACATCCTCGGCTCGGGCAAGGACGTGTACGCGTACTTCCGCCACGACGAGGACGGATCGAATGCCCTCTCGGCGGAGCGCCTGCGACGCGCGATCTCATAACCGCGGTCGCGGTCGGCGGTGGCGTCCTCTTCATCGTGTCGGCGCAGCTCGCGCAGCGCCGCGCGATCGGGCGTCGCGGCGCGACGATCCACACCGCGGGCGGCCTCGCTTCGCTCGTCCCGTACTTTTTCCCCGTCCCATATATCGTCATTGCGCTGCGGCCGGGTTCCGAGGTCGCCGTGCCGGTAGCGCTGCAATTGCTCGGCATTGCGTTCTGCGCCCTCGGTGTGGTCTTCTCCCTCTGGTCGATCGCCACGCTCGGGCGGCATTATGACCTCGTGCTCGAGGTGCACGCCGATCACGAGCTGGTGCGCCGGGGGCCATACGGTCTGGTGCGCCATCCCGTGTACACCGGGCTCGGGCTGCACTTCGCGGGCGCGTGTCTCGCCACA
>Ga0066710_100006715_pt1 | contig 10824 bp, 6 predicted proteins | sample GraSoiAngelo_159_FD_79666 | JGI IMG/M metagenome (GOLD analysis project Ga0066710, IMG submission 79666) | Grasslands soil microbial communities from the Angelo Coastal Reserve, California, USA - 14_1009_16_40cm | ecosystem: Environmental > Terrestrial > Soil > Grasslands | place: USA...
AGTAAGGAACTGGAAAATTATGTTAGAATTCGGGATGGTCTGAGCGGTAAAGGGATCAGCGTCGAAAAGCTCGACTCGCTAGCGCAGGTCATTGTTGAGTTCGAAAAGTATGACTGGCAGGCACAGACGATAATCGAGGACATCGAGAAGAACGGCAGCCTGAAGGCGCGGCTTCAGCTAGTCAGCGATGTTCTATCAAGGACTTTAGAAGAGGTTGAGGCTAGGAAGAAAGAGAAGAATAATTTGACCCAACAGATTGCCGATGCAGAGTCCCGCATTAGAGAGCTTGAAAGCACCGAGGTTAATGTTAAGACGCGACTCTCCCAAATTCAGCAAGAACTGCACAGCAACTATCTACGAGCGGAACTCGTGGAGACGTTTTTCGGTATCTTGCATAACCCCGCGATGGTTGGAGACTTTCGACTAGCTGCTATGAAGGAAAAGCTGAGTCAAGTCCTGAAGGCTCGACAGGGAATGCAAGGCTTTCCGATCAATTATGATCGGATGCGAGATGAAATGATCTTTCTTGTTCAGACTGTGCTGGGGAGCTTCCTTGTTCCGAGACAGACGGTCGACGAGGAGATCGGGCGCCTCAGGAACGAACTTACCGATCTCAAATTGGACCGCTTGGGGAAACTCGAGAAGGATAGGATCAGCTTCAACAAAGAAAAGGATGAATTTATCCGATTTGAACATGAGTTTGCAACGTTTGCAACCGCGATCCTTTGCAAAATGGCCGTGGGTATGGTCAAGCAGGGAAAGATTGGCCTCATGATCTGTGACAAGTGCCGTCTGGTCTTCGCTTGTCCAGAATTTCGGAGGACCGGGTATGCGTCCCGTTCTGGCTGTCCACGCTGCTATGGGTCCAGTCGACAATTTTCTACTGCTGTTCTAGAGCGGAGGCTCAAAGAAAGAGAATCGATAGAAAGTTGTTGATGAGCATCATCTGCGACCTAAATGCGGGAAACGGATTCTTGTCCAGATGTCTCAATCACAGGTGCAGGTCAAAGCCAGATGGTAGAAGTGCCAACAAAAGTGCTAAATGTGCTAACAAAACCGCTAAACCAAACTGCACGAGGAATTCTAGGACCCAACCGGGCCCCAAATCAGCCCTAGTAGCCGGTACTTGTTTTTTCGCGGGCCGAAATTTTTTTGGCCGGTTGCAGGAAACGGTTGGTACCTGTATTCAGGTAGATGTATGAATACTAGGGCAGGAATCTGCCGGTAATTCTTGAAGAATTCACCTATTGGCTGCGATGTTGACTGCTGAGACGGGTGTGACGAACCCATTAGAGCTCTAGAAGTGAAAGACTTGTGGAGGCTAGGAAGCCTCTGCGGCTAAAGCTTCAGGATCGAGACGAGTAAGACAAGGAGACAGACAGCAGACCCGAGAACATCAAGACGCATGCGTCAGAGGCCCCGGGGGCCTATGATGGGGAAGTAATAGAGACCTTTGTGTCAATAGTACTGACCGAGAGACCCTCGAAGCAGTAGCATGCTGCGCCGAAAACGATGAGCCACCATATCAGGCTCATTGATTCCGTCCTGGAAGGGTCATTTGCAAAACGATTCTCACCCAGATGACATGACCGATGATACCCCCGAAATGGCTCATGAGTTTCCGGGTAACTAACCGGGCCATCACACTACTCTGACACGGCGACTTTCAAAACGAAAGAGAATCCGATGAGGCAAGAACACTTGTCTTTCAATTTATGCATGTTTTGGGCGTTGTTTCGTTCTGTGGGCATGGATTGAATAGCTGTTCTAGATTCTAGGCTGGAGCGTGCACAGAACGCTGGTTTCGGTAGAAATTATAAAGCTATTCCGGATGGGTTCCCAAAGACTTTGCCCGACAGTTACGAAGAAGTATTGAGCAAATTCATGTTGCGGCTTGTCTCCGAAAGAGACCGAAGGGAGGGGCTGTTTCATCAACTCTGACGATGATGGGTCTCACGAAATGTCGACTGAGGAACTGAAGTCACTCTACGATAATGATGGGCGCGACTTCGTTGTTGTCGATGTTCGTGAGCCTGAAGAGTTTCAGGACTGGAATATTCAGGGTAGCACCAATGTCCCGCTGGGTGACCGGTTTGCTTCGAGAGTAAAAGCGATTGCCAATAATAATCGAGTGATAACTGTCTGCAGAACAGGCGTAAGGAGCCTTCACGCGGTCCGTGAACTGCAAGAAACTGGTCTGTCCGTCAAGAGCCTTAGAGGAGGAATTGTAGCTTGGAGCAACACCTACGTCACCAGTGAAGTTCAGGTCCCTAATGCCCTAGAGGGTAGGGTGATACAGATCAGAAGACTGTCCAAAGGATGCGGCAGCTACCTCATCAGTGACGGGAAAGAATGTGTTGTTGTTGATCCGTCTTCAAAGATAGAAGAATATGTTAGAACTGCGAGAAAGGAACGCCTCAGCATAACTCATGTTATTGATACTCACAAACACGCAGATCACTTATCTGGCGCAAGACGGCTCACATCAGCGACGGGAGCGAAGTTGCACCTTAGTCCCATGGATAGTTATTGCTTTGAGGGATATTGTCCTCTCGTCAATGGGACGGGAATCGGTCTCGAAAGCAATCACATCGAAATAAGCGCGATTCATACCCCTGGCCACACGCAGGGGAGTATGAGCCTCCTCATAAATGACCGAATGCTGTTGTCAGGGGACACCCTGTTCCTTGATGCCATAGGACGGCCGGACCTGCAAGGTCCCGCAGAAGAATCGGCCAAACTACTGCGGCACACGTGCCTGAAACTGTTTGATGAACTGGACTCCGAAACGTTGGTATTGCCCGCTCACTTCGGTCCGAACACAGATTTGATGGTAAGTGCGCCAGTCGCGGCACCTATCTCCACCGTAGAGGCAAGAATTAGGAGGGCAAACCTGTCTGATCCCGATTCCGTGAAGGGACTCGTTTGTAATCTACTGAAACCTGCAAATTACGAAACCATTCTTAAGATCAACAGCGGACATGCCAGTTTCGATCCCTCACTCTGCGATCTCCTTGAGGAAGGGCCGAACAGGTGCGCTCTCTCGGCAGAGGCTCGGTGAGACAAGCCATGAGAGTCTTGGTCGCGGGCGTAGATGGTTACTTGGGCTGGCCCCTGGCTTTGCATCTAGCCGCTAGAGGTCATGAGGTCTACGGCATTGACAATTTCTCCAGAAGAAGAAGCGTTGCTGAGGTAGGCTCATGGAGCGCAATCCCGATACCGAATATGGACAGGCGGGTCGAAGCTGCAAGAAACTTGCTTGGTCTTCGCATCAAGTTCTTCCGTGGTGACCTCCGAAGATATCAAGACGTTTCGTACGTCTTGCGAGAATGCAAGCCAGACACGATCGTCGATTTGGCCGAACAGCCATCAGCCCCCTACAGCATGATCGATTGTGAACATGCCTTATTCACACAGGAGAACAATGTCATCGGGACTCTCAATCTTCTATGGGCGATGAAGGAATCCAGTCCGAACGCACATCTTGTCAAACTCGGTACAATGGGAGAGTACGGAACCCCCAACATTGAGATACCCGAAGGATTCTTCGATATAGAGTATCGCGGACGAAAAGATAGACTTCCATTTCCTCGCCAACCCGGGTCTTTCTACCATCTGAGCAAAGTGCACGATTCGGCCAATATCGCCTTGGCTTGCAAGATCTGGGGATTAATGTCAACTGACATTATGCAGGGGGTCGTCTACGGCACGAGACCTGACGGCATCACCGATCTTCGCCTTCACACTAGGTTCGATTTCGACGAGACATTTGGAACTGTAATCAATCGTTTCTGCGCTCAAGCGGTTATCGGCTACCCACTTTCTCCCTATGGTAGAGGGAAACAGCGAAGAGGATTTATAGCGCTCGTAGACTCCATCCAATGCTTGACGATTGCGATAGAGAATCCTCCGAAGAAAGCCGGGGAGTACAGGGTCTTCAATCAGCTTGACGAAATCTATGGCATCAACGAATTGGCTGAGCTTGTGCGAAAAGCCGCCGATTCACTCGGCATCGGTGTGGAGATACTTTCGGTCGAGAATCCGAGGGTCGAAATGGAAGAGCATTTCTACAAGGTGGAACATGAGCATCTCAAGCGGCTTGGATTCCGACCCACCAGACATATTGATGAAGAACTCGAAATCATGTTGACAGATCTTGCGAAGTTCAAAAATAGGGTCCGAGCCAAAAGAGATGCTATCACTCCAAGAGTCAGATGGAAGGGGGGGGTATCCTTGCCCCTTAAGACAAGAGTTTATGACGAGAGATCGATGCTCCAAGAGCAAACGATTCGCCTCGCCTCTGGACGATAGAGTGATCCAATTGGGTGCTGAAGAGAAGTGGATCCATCTGTGGATCCGACACTTTTCAGGGATGAGAGCCCCTCGTGCTCTACTCAGACCCAGTCAGAGGCAATAATCGATCTAGTTTTTTATACGGCAAGGCACAACTGCGAATCGTGTTCTGAAAGAATGATCGCTCGAGTTGGGGCACGGGTTGTATACCTACTCTTGTCTGAAACATCGCGTTGCGTAGCCGTTGCTTCCACGGCATGATTGGTAAGTAAGTAGAGAACCTTGCTAGAAGCTCCAACGACGAGTCGCGAGAAGCAGACAATTGCACATCCGAAGTTAGACTTGAACTTCATCAAGCCCGATACTGTTTCGCTCATAAGTTACCCATACGCCCCCGTAATGTCAGGTAGGGGCATCGACAGGTACTGTTATTTTCTGTATAGATTCCTTGCGGAAGTGGGAGTCCATGTTAAGATTGCTGGCGTTTCTCCTGTTAAAGCCTCACTTAGATCTGTCGCTATTTCAGAGCCTAGGATGATGTGGAAGGTTTGGCGTTCTACGGCCTCGATATTCCACGCCGTTTCCCCAGTTGGAGGCAGGCTTGCCGCCGTCGGGAACAAAAGGCCCCTGATAACGAGCATACATGATGTCATTCCGTTTTTCTTGCACAATTACTCGCCGATGAAATATGCATTCCTCAGGCTTTGTATCGGTGTGTCTGCGAGATTCAGTGACGCACTGATAGTTCCTTTTGAGTTCACCAAGAGATTTATCGTCAGGAAGTTCGGGATTGAGCCCAAACGTGTGAATGTCGTCAACTTAGGAGTCGACCTCGATCAGTTCCATCCCAAAAGTCTAGGGCAGGGTTCAGGCAAACAGATTCTCTTCCTGGGCGGGGCATTCCCGATAATTAGAGGGGGAGATATCTTGCTGAGAGCGTTTTGTCGTGCTAGCCCGGAACTCGACGATACTGAGCTTCTAGTAGGCGGGACGGGCCCCGAGGAAAATGCGCTACGGACCTTAGCGAATAGTCTCGGGGTTAGTAGTAAAGTTAGATTCCTTGGTTTTATAAGAGAAAGTGAACTAGCTAGTTACCTTCGACGCGCGGATCTTCTGGTTCATCCGTCGCGTCTGGGGTTCAGCCTTTCGCTTCTTCAGGCGATGGCATGCAGAACCCCGGTCCTGGTGACGGATAATTTGGACCTCCCCGAAGCTGTCGGAGACGCCGGCGTAGTCTGCCGGTCAGGAGATTTCGTCGGTCTTTCAAGAGCCATGGTTCGAATCCTTACTGATTCCGAGCTTGCCGAAAATATGGCTCAGAGAGGGTACCAGAGATCCACCGAGTTCTCTTTGAATCGAATGTTTCTTGGAACTCTTGATGTGTATAACCGGTTCTGCAACATCGAGAGGTAGTCACGTTAAGAACAAGCGGATAAATCTCAGGTGAAGTTAGGGACTACGACTAGATAGTCGATAGGATCCGCCCATCCAACTGTACCTTCGAAGGTGAGCTTCAAAGAGACTTGCCCCTTCGGCAAAAACGCAGAGACTGGCGACCCGTAGCTCCATCCTAGGGACTCGAAGAATACGGGTCCCAGTGTAACCTGATCCTTTGATACTAAGGCGTATTCAGACATGTTAAACACGTCACGGTGCAAGTAGATGGAATAATTGCCTGCCTGTTGAACATCCATGACATAGCTTGTAGCGTTCCCATCGTAAGAATCCCCACTGGGGCCACTCGAAGAGATCGAGTTAGGAAAGTCGGGGTACGAGACCGACGCGTTCAGCGCGCCTTGGCCGGAGTACTGGGCCAGAACTCCTTTTGTGGCAGACGCATAACTTGTTGCCTGTATCAGAAATGACGAACTCGCCATGAATCCCGTATAATGAAATATTTCGACACTAGGGTTACTGTAGACTAGCTCCATATATGGAAGCAACGAAAATGCTTGAATCTGTTTGGTGCTGTAAGGAATCTCAAAGAAATAATAGGTGAAGTTCATCAACTTGTAAGCGTTCTGGACATTCGTCGAATTCGGGTTGGTTAGAACGAGATTTGCAAAGTAGAACGGTAGATTGAAAGGATAGGGGTTGCCATACACTGTTTGAAAATCTTCGAACTCGTCGCGGTATAGCACAGGGTGTCCTGCAAAATTCAGTAAGAAAACAACATTGTAGGAGCCGTTGTTGGCATCCGCCACCACGACTCCTTTGCTCGCATTTTGCCTCAGCCAATCCGCTGCGTTAAGTTGCCAATGACCAAAGATGTTCGGTTCTGCCAAACCAGAGGAAACCCTTTGCACATTGAACTCGGCGCTAACGTAGCCAGTCGTAGCGATCAAAGCCAAAATGGCGATAGGCCCTAGTCTGGCGAATCTAAGTCCATGCATGAGACTGAGCATTCTCTGCATGCCTTCTGCAATTAGTGGAATCATGACTAAGGGAATGTATTCTACGAAACGAACCGCTTGAATTCCCAAGAGAGAGCCACCAACCACAGAAAACGCAAGTACACTGTATCCAATTATCCCAACAGTCAATCCACCTACCATCGCTGTTACTCTTGATCGGTCTTTGGAATAGACTGACTTACCGACCCCGAGCAAGGGGAGTGCTATCCCGGGGACGAGCAAGATCGTGCCAATTGCGCCGATCGACATTACAAGTGATTCGAAATTGTTTGCATATGGCCGATAAATTTGGTTCAAAACATCCGAAGGAACCCTACTCGCAGGGGAGTTGCCAAACGCAGCTTGGAACTCCAAGTAAGGGGGAAATAGAGCAAGAATCACAGATCCTATTACTGCGCAGCTCTCCAAGAAGCGTCTCGGCCCTTTAATTGTCAAAATGATGAGGCCAAAGGCGAGCAGCAAGAATCCCATCATAAGAAAAGTGAGTTGACTGAGCAACATCACTCCGCCTACGAGGGTCCCAAGAAGCAAGAGTCTTGACCTGGAAAAAGACTCATCCTGAACAATATCAACGAAGCAAGCTAGGGACACTATGTAGAGGGGGATGCTAAGGATGCTTTCTGGAGTTCCCCCCTGAAATGCAAATGTTAGCATGAGGTTGAAAAGAAACGGAGTCCCAGCGTAGCCCACTAGCCAGACAAAAGGGAGCCCGTACACTATTACTGGGTTATTGCTAAATCGACGCAGGAGGAGCGACAGAGCGAGAACTGAAAGCATTGCGGAGAGAATTCCGAAAAAAGGAGAAACGTAAATTGGATTTGTTCCAATGGCTGAGCCGAACAATCCAAAGACCAAAGGTCCTCCTGGGGCTATGTCGGCTGAAGAGACGTACGGATGAAGAACGTCACTTAAGTTCGGCCAGCTTCCCAGTTGGAAAGCGCTTTGACCCACTCGTGCAATGATAGCATCATCGCCCCCGACCAGAAGACCGTTTAATAGCAAACTTAGTCGAGGGATCAGAAACGCGACTGACAGGCTTGCACTAAGTCCGAGGAATACTAGATCAGAAAGTCGACTCCTAATATGCGATAGTTCGTCTCTCTGCGTGAGGAGCCAACGGGAGCCTATTACGGATCCGAGTATTATTTCTTGAATGACGATGATGTTCAGATATGTCAACAATCCAGCTCTCGCGAGGGACCAAGATATTGCCATCAAGATTGATATGCCGAGAATGTTGCTGTATACAGCCACATCAATGACCGTTGGACTCAAGATCGCCTTGCCTCGGAGAGACTGGAAGGCCACCAGTCCGGGAAGTACTAAGAAGGCAAGATATGTGAGGATTCCCCTGATCCAAGGTTCGATCCCCCCGAAATAACCCAGAACTGCTACAAGTGGAATCGGTAGCAAGCCCGAGATTAGGGTGAACAAGTCAGTTCTCAGCCAGCTCCGAATAGTTCTCTTCAAGTCCTCACTGCCTCGGGATGATGGTCGCGTCTTCGACGGCGAAGCGCGCACGCAAGATCTTATCTGGAGTTAAGACAAATGGAGACGCATTAGAAATGGTAAAGGCATTGTTCGCGTCGGCCACTCTTCCTGCCACGACTGCCACATAGGCCACCCCAATTTGCAAGCTAAGGTTGGTCAGATTGTTCCTGCCAGTCATCAGAACATATGTGCAGAAAACGCATTGGCCGGAAGTATCATTCAGTGTCAGCAGTTGAACTGTCGTTTGGCTTGGGCCTAGTATCGAAGCAGACTCGGAACCTGTAGCCATCAAAGGCACAGCCACAAGTGCATGACAGGACCCCAAAGGTATTTTCGAGTACATTGTCGTCCCGCTTCTGATAAAAACTGCTTCGAAATTCATGCTTCCTCCTCGACCTACCCACAATCCCACTGATCCAATGTTTGGGACGTAAGCGGTACTATCTACGTCTAGTATCTGTGTTGAGTTAACGGCAATTGAAAACGATCCCCAACCATTTGAGATAACGGTGAGGTTCTGATACGATTGTGTGTTTATCGCGAACTTGGTTGACGAAGCAAATGGAAGGAATCCAACTCCCTGTGTCCATGAGTACGCATTGATCGTTGCATTTACAATTCCAGTGCCATTTGCTGAGATTTCAAATAAATAGTTTGAATACGGTGGAATCAACAGCCCGGCGCCGCCAATTGGCCACTCATTGACGCCACCAAGTAGGACGGAGGTCACCGCCGGTCCTGAAATTGCTCTCTCTTGGCTTACAACAAAGTTGGAATCGGAAACATTTTGTGCCTCAAGAGCAGGTTGTCCTTCCGAGCCACTTTTCCAGCCCACCGGCGTTTGGATTTTTAGGTCTTGTCCGCAAGAAAGCGATGGCGATAGTTGGATCTCACTGGGGGTTGTCTTCTTTGCCATCAATCCCACCTGGATTGATGAACTGAATGAATACAGGAGTCCTTTGTCGTAAAAATACGGAATCCCTAACGCTGGCACGAGTTGGGTTGTCAACCCCTCAGCGGAGAAATCAAAGCTCGCGACGGGACCAAGCGAACTTGAGAATACGTTTCCTGAAACTCTCATATTTCCAGAGAGTTTTTTTGCCATATCTACTTGGGTGGAAGCTACTTGGTACGATTGCCACAAAATTATCGTGGTGATTACCAGGATGATGATAAACGTAGGGACGCCTCTTAGAGCATGATGACCAGTGATTCTAGAGATGATATTTCCTTTTGATCGTGTTTCCAAAATTGGCGACCCTAAATGCGATCCCGTTAGACTGCTCTCGAAATGGCAGTTAAGTTCCAGTCTTTGTTGCTTACCTTGAGATCTGGACGCAAGAAAGGATGGAGAGAGACAAGTTGGAAATCGGTGAGACTGAGCAACAGTCGTACCTCTTCAGGGAAAAAGAATCTCATTGTGTGAATCTCAGAAAACATTTGCTTGTCCTGGCCATGCCCAGATACGGTCATTAAGTATTTCACATTGCACACATTTTTAATCGCGTCTAGCTTCGGCGTGGCCTCTCTTGTTATGACAATTTCATCCCCTGCAACTCGTTTCCTTTTAGCGGAAGGCAAGACCTGCAGAACAGCGACACCGTTCCAGAAATCGAATATTAGCAGCCCGTTGGGCTTGAGGTGTCTATGCATCGCCCTTAGGGCTGCCAAGACATCCTCATAGGATGACAGATAGCCTATCGCTGCAAACATGGATAGGCAGGCATCAAACTTTCCCATTGGCCTGAAGAACCTCATATCGCCCCTTCCTAAATGAACGCGGTTCTGGAGGCCAGCCATAACCACTTTCTTTCGAGCCTGGGCAAGCATATGCTTCGAGATGTCCGTCGCAGAAACGCTATAGCCTCTTTTTGCCAGAGGTATCGTGTGCCCGCCGGTCCCACATGCAACGTCTAATACTCTGCGGATTTTTCGTGATGAGAACCTTCTGAAGACAGTCTCAATGTAGTCACACTCTCCTTCGTAGTCCTTGTCTGAGTAGAGCAGATCGTAGTACTCGCTATATCTTTCCCCGAAGGCTCGCGCGGGCCTATTGCGAATAGATCCGCCGATGGTCATCGATCAAGCGTATATCGAGTTACGATTACATTGGAATCGTCAGGATACAATGGGGCGTCCCATGGAAAGACGTCACCCTTTCGATTTGCCCTCCAACGTTCAAGGTCAGCATTAACCATATTCGTAACAAGATCCTTGAAAGTTTTCGACGGTTCCCATTCCAGCATCTTTCGTGCCTTAGCAGAATTCCCGACCAAGTTGTCTACTTCAAGAGGTCGAATCAGCCTCGAGTTGAGTTTCAAGTACTTCTCAGGGTCCAGACCTGTGACGCCGAACGCTATATTGACGAAGTCCCGAACCGAGTGGGCCTCCCCGGTGGCAATGACATAATCGTCAGGCTTATCCTGCTGAAGCATCCTCCACATGGGCTCCACGTAGTCAGGGGCATAACCCCAGTCTCGACGTGCATCTAGGTTTCCTATGGACAGGCAGTCTTGCAGTCCAAGAGAAATCTTCGCACACGCGTTGGAGACCTTTCTGGTGACGAATTCTAATCCTCTCAAGGGGGACTCATGATTGAACAGAATACCGTTGCAGGCAAACAGCC
>Ga0066710_100006716_pt1 | contig 10824 bp, 13 predicted proteins | sample GraSoiAngelo_159_FD_79666 | JGI IMG/M metagenome (GOLD analysis project Ga0066710, IMG submission 79666) | Grasslands soil microbial communities from the Angelo Coastal Reserve, California, USA - 14_1009_16_40cm | ecosystem: Environmental > Terrestrial > Soil > Grasslands | place: USA...
CCGCCCGCAACGCCCCCGGAATCGTCGACGTCGTGTCCGGGGACAACCACGTCCGGTACCTGCAGGGGGAGATCATGCACTCGGCGAAGGGGTGGAAGGCGGTGCCGGGATACGACCTGGCCAGTGGTCTGGGAACGATCGACGCCGCCAAGCTCGTCCCGGAGCTCGCCCGACTCGTCGGCGAATCCTGACGCCTGGCGCAGGTTGTCAGCTGGGGATGACCGTGACGGGGCAGCGGATCCCCACCGCTCGACTGAGGCGTCGGTCGATGGTGAGGAGCGCGCAGTCGAGCAGTTCGGCGAGCGCAACATAGGAGACGTCGTATGCGGAGAGGTTTTCGCGAAGCTGCCAGATGCGGTCGAGCATCCCGGCGACGGGGTAGCGGATCATGCCCAATCTCCGCCAGCCATCCAGGGCACCCCACCCAGCTTCGGCAGTGATCTCGCCACGCGAGACCAAGCGCCGAAGTCCGTTGGCGATTTCGGAGTCGATCAGGTGGGGGACGTGCAGCTGCTCCGACGCAAGGGACCGACGGGCGGGGCCCGCGTTGAGGAGCGCCGCCAGGGCCGCCGACGCGTCGGCGACGATCATCGCGCGGCTCGCTCGTCCTCCAGGCCGGACACGATCCGCGAGGCCTTCACGCCGAAGTCGGGAAGCGCCTCAAGCAGCTCGGTGTTGTCGGCCCGGCGAGACACCTCGGCCAGCTCACGTACGGCCACGGCGTTCATGGACATGCCCTCGCTCGCGGCCAGTCGTCGCAGTCGCTCCACGACCTCGTCCGGGACGTTCCGCAGATACAGAGTGCTCACGTCGCAACATGCTAGCAGAATGCTAGCCTGCTGCGACGTCTACCTGGTGGCCCAGCGCTCCAGCCCGGCGAGCGAAGCCAGCAGCAGGGGGATCGCCGCGGTTAGGGAGATCGTCATGAGGATCATGGGCGCAGTCTGACGCCCGGGTCTGACACGAAGCTGGCGGTGCTTTCCGCGCGGCGAGAAATGGGGTCGGGCTATCCTGTCCGTGGATTGGATTCCAGCCGTCGATGGAGAGCCGTCGTCGTGCTCGCGGGCCTCGTGCTCACCGCGTGCACAGGTGGACATGTGCAACCGTCTCCGACGGAGACGCCGCCGAGGAGTGGGCCCGCCGTGCCCAACGTCGTGGGTGTGACCACGGAGGTGGCGGACGTTCGCCTCGGCGCAATCGGCCTGCTGCTGGAGGTGAACACGACGGGAGGGACGCCTGAGGCCGGCCAGCCCGACGGCCTGGTCCGGAGCCAGTCGCCGGCGGCAGGCACGGTCGTCTCGGCCGGCTCCGTCGTCACGGTTGACGCGGTGTGCGCCCCGAAGCCCTGTCCGTCCCCGATTGGTGGGGCCCACATCTACGACCCCTGCACCTGCGCAATGCGCTGAGTTCGTGGGGTCTCCGCTTGACGGACGGATCGGCCGGGGCTCTTAGTTCTCCTCGCCGTGCTTGGTGTGGCCTGGGGCGCTCCCGCTATTACCGTGGACGGAGTCCTGGGAGTGCCCGTGACCCTGACCGTGCGATCCCCCAAGCTTGCCGGCATCGTGCGCCTGGTGCTTGGCAAGGTTCGCGATCAGGTGATTCAGGGCGTTCACCAGGCCCGGGTTCGAGTGCGCCTGGCAATTCGCGTACACGTGGGCAATGGCGTTCTCGAGCCCGTGACGCTTGACAGTCGTCGTGGCGGCGGGTGGGGTGGGGCACGTCAAGGCACCCGTGGGCGGAGATTCGGATGGAGATGGGCTCGGCGACGAGCTTTCGCTCGGCGACGGACACGGCTCCGAAGAGGGCTCGTCGCTTGGCTCTGAGGAGGGCTCATCGCTGGGCTCTGAAGAGGGCTCGTCGCTTGGGGCAGGCGAAGGGGCCTCGGTCGGCGACGGGGAAGGGGACGGGGACTCACATACCTCGGTCCCGCCGTTCTCATCGCCGGTCAGGAAGAGGTGGGCGGGGGCGGCGTTCGCGGCGGCAGCGAACATCACCGCGGCGGCAACGCCCAACATGATCCAACGTGAGATCTTCACCCGATCCTCCTGTCGTCTTTCGTTCGTGGTTCACACGAGACATCGCGCCGGGCATGGAACGCGTTACATAGGGCCTGGGACAATGCGTGAAATAGGCGGACGCGCCTCCCCGAAGACGCTACACTCTTACGTCGATCGACCTACGCGGAAGGCCGTTCGGGGGTCGCGATGTTCTGCCGGGTCGGTCGTTCAGCGTGAAGTCGTTGAATCGCCCCGCTGGTCAGGCCCGCTCATCCGCAGGGATGTCCTTCGGCCCGATCATCGCGGCCCGGATCGAGGCAGCCTCCGTGCGTTGTGCACGTGACGCCTCATCGCGGGGATCAAGGTCCGCCAGGCACTCCAGCGTCGTCGCGGCTTCCGGCAACATGCCCATGCGGCGGTAGGCATCGAGCGCTCGGCGAAGCCCAGCCTCCGCCCCGGGCGTGTCGCCGCGGGCGGCGAGCTGCAAGGCCTCCGCGCGATCGACGGCGGGCGCAAGCCACGCGACGCTCGCGCCACGAGCTCGCGTGGCGGGGAGAACTGCCTCCAGCTCGTCCCACTGACCCAGGGCAGCCAGCGCATCCACGAGGACCGGAAGCTCGTAGAAGGGTTGTTCGATGGTCACGCCGCGGCCGAATTCAATCGTTCGCTTCGCGATCTCCCGAGCCGCATCGGGCTCGCCGGCGAGCAGCGCCCGCTCGGCCATCCAGGCTTCGACCGTGCCGGGCTCGTGGTCATTCGGGACGATCGATTCGGAGGCCCTCTTGGCGTCATCCGTTCGGCCGAGCTGGTCAAGGACCACGGCTCCGATCACGGGCCCGCCCCGTGTGTAGGGGCAGTTCATGTCCACGGTCTCTTCGGCGAAGGCCGCGAGGTGCTCGTCGAGCAGTGGTGGGATCTCCTGCCAGCGACCCAGGCGGAACAAGGGAGCCATCACGAAATAGGTCGCGTGCATCCGCTCGTGGGCGCTGAGGTCAACCGATCGAAGGCGCGTGTCGAGCGCAAGCTGTAGGGTGCGTTCGAAGTCGCCGCGCAGGTCCATGATCTGCGCGAGTGCGAGCAGTGTGTTGATGAGTCGATCTCGAAGCACCTCGACGCGATCGACGACAGCGAGCAGCTGGTCGGCGAGGGCGAGGGCATCCGCCGGCCGGTCGGCATCGAGGTAGAGCCCGCCCAGGCTCCGCAGGGCAAGGGCCAGCATGTCGGGATTGTCGAGCTCTCGTGCGATCGCGGCCGACTCCTCGACCGCCGCGACTCGCGCTTCCCAGGGATGTGGGTCTTGCTCGCCAAGGCTCGAATACGACGATCGAGCGAGCCCCTGGAGCGCGAGCAGCCAAGCGCGTGCGAGTGGTTCGCGCGCACGCTCGAGGCCCTCGTCCAGGTACCGGTCGACGGTTGCGCCCGGCGGCCGGCTGGCGAATCCACCCCAGTAGATGGCCGTATGTCGCGCGACCTTCAGACATACTCGCGCGCACGATTCGTCGTCGCCTAGCCTTCGCCATAGCTCCAGCGCTTGGTTCCAGGCCTCCGTACTCGTGTCTCCGTGGTAGCTCCATCCATGGTCGTCGCCCAGCTCCTCGAACGCTCGTGCACGCTCCTGGTCACCGAGGGCCAGCTCCAGGGCCGCCTGGTGGAGCTCCAAGCCGCGTTCCGTCGCGTTGCGGTTGCGGGCGGCCGCACCGGCCCCGATGAGTGCTGGAAAGGCCCGGTCCCGAGCGTCCTCACGGGCCGCGAAATCGTCCGCCCAGGCGAGGTCCGACCCCTCGCCGAGGAGGGCGGCCCGGTAGTGGTGGGCGATCAGCTCGAGGAGGGTCTCGTCGCCATGCGAAGCCAATCCCTCCAGCCAGCCGGCGACCCGGGCGTGCGACCTCGCTCGCCGCGCATGCGGGATCCCCGCGTACGCCACGTCCCGGACGAGCGCGTGCTTGAAGGCGAACTCGGTCTCGTCGGCCACACTCGAGGTATCGCGCACGACGATCAGATTCTTGGCCTCGAGCCCGCTCAGGGCGTGGCCCACGGCCGCCACGTCCATCGAAACCCCGAGCGCGGATGGCCAGAAGTTGCGACCCACAACCGCCGCTTCCTGCAGCGCTCGCTTCTCGGGCCCCAGGAGCCGATCGACCCGGGCCGCCAGGACACCCTGGATCGTGTCGGGAAGACTGTCGGCAAGTGCCGACCCCTCGAAGCGCCAGCCCCCATCGCGAAGCGCCAAGGCCCCCGCATCGATCAAGTCGCCGACCAGCTGCTCGAGGAAGAACGGGTTACCTTCGGCCCGGTCGAGCAGGACTGCGCGGAGACCAAGCGGAACGCTGTCCGAGCCGAGGAGGGCGCCCGCCATCTGTTCGGCGTCGGCCTCGCGGAGTGCCGGCAGCCAGATCGAGTTGGTGTCCTCGCCCGCCAACCCGAAGTCCGGATGATCCTCCGCGAATTCAGGCCGTGCGGTTGCGATGACCATCACCGGACCCGCCGACCGACGCACGATGCTCTGGAGCATCCCGAGTAGTTGGTCGTCGGCCCAGTGGAGGTCCTCGACCAACAGGACCGTAGGGGCGCGACGCGCATGGGCGGTCACGAAGCGAGGCCATGCCCGACCGAGCGCAGACGCCACTTCGATCGGGCGGATTCGGTCCAGCGGGTTGTCTTGAGCGCGGATGCCGGCCGTCGTCGCCATGGCGAACTCGACGTCCCGCACCACCTGCGAGTCGGAGGAGCGGTCTTGGAACAGACCTTGGGTGGTCGCCCGAAGCTTGGCCAGCGCCTCGTCGCCGGGCTCGTCCAAGGAAATGCCGCACGCTTCGCGGACGATCTCGCCCAGCGCCCAATAAGTGATCCCACGACCGGCGGCCAGGCAGCGGCCGCGCAGGGCAGTCAGCGCCGGGAAGTGTGCCGCTGCTCGCTCGACGAACTCGCGGACGAGACGGCTCTTGCCGATCCCCGCGGGACCGAAGATCAGGGTGAAGCGAGGACGAGCGACGTCGACGATCTCCACGAGCGTGTCCTCGAGGAGGCGTAGCTCGCGATCCCGCCCGGTCAACGGTGCCTGGAGCAAGGGCACGAGTGGACCGGTGCCCGCCGCGAACGCGACCTCCTTCGATCCGAGCACGCGTCGCGCCTGGACGGCCTTGCGCTTGCCCTTGAGGTCCAAGGTCACGGCATCCGCGAAGGAGAAGGCTCCTCCGGCCCTTTCGGCGGTGCGGACCGCGGCAAGTACGGTACCCGGCTTGGCCGCTTGCTCCAATCGGGCGGCGACGTTGACGACGTCACCCGCCATGAAGCGCTGATCGAGGCCCGCGGCGGTGGCAGCGAGGACGTCGCCCGTGTTCACTCCGATCCGGGCCGTCAGGCGGACGCCGTGTGCCCGCTCCAGCTCGTCGTTGAGCGCCTCGAGGCGCGCGTGGATCTCCAGCGCGGCATGGAGGGCTCGGGCGGGGTCGTCCTCGTGCGTCGCCGGAATCCCGAACGCGCCGACCACGGCGTCGCCGATGTACTTCTCGACGGAACCACCCCAGCTCTCGATCACCTCACGGACGGCGCTCGCGTATGCACTCAGGATGCGGCCAACTCGCTCGGGATCGCGCCCTTCAGCTATGGCGGTCGAGCCGACCAGGTCGGCGAACAGGACCGTGACCACCTTGCGCTCTTCTTCTGGGCCGTCTTCGACGACGGCACGGCCACACGACGGGCAGAAGCGGGCAGCCGCAGGAATGGCCGAACCGCAGGTCGGACAGCCGGCCAGAGCGGCTCCGCAGACCGCACAGAAGCGGGCACCGGGCGTGGCTGCCGTTCCGCACTGCGGACACGCCGTAGGCATGGCCCGAGTCTAGGGCCGCCGGCCCCAGGCCGAGTAGCGAAAGCGGACGGGAATCGAACCCCGCCTGCCGGCTCTCGCCGGCACACCGCTTTTGAAGATTGGTCCGGCCTTGCCGATGCCTCCAGGCCTGTGACCAGGGACTTTGGCTTCAGGCCCGTCCTCGAACCCGCAAAGACTTGTGAACTCGATTCGGCTCGAAGACTTGTGCGGCGATTCACGAAGACTTGTCCGGTGCATCACCTCCTCGAGAATCTCTCGATTACGCTGTCGCCCGAGTTCGCCAGCTGGCGCGACGGGTTCAGCCACGGATTGGAGTAGCCGAGGTGCTGGCCCAGCGGCCTGGCCCACCGTCCGCGATCGGCGTATCGTGGGTTCGAAAGGGAGGGCCATGGGCCTTCGTCACGCGGACTACCGCGGCATCCTGTTGTTCCTCGGCGATCTCGGCACAGCGAACGACGTGGATGGCTTCATGACCACGAGCGTGGGTCGCCTCCACGATCTCGTGCCGGCCCAGTGGATCTCGTTCCACGACCTCACGTACACCTATCCTCGGCCGTTCCATCCCGAGGTGATCGACGTCTTCGCCTACCGCGAGTACCCCCCCGTCTCCGAGATCCCGGATGCCGCAGACATCCAGTCGTCCTGCGAGCACGCGAACCCGCTGTGCGCCACCCACGACGGCCTCCCGCACGTACGACGGATCTCCGACGTGATCGACCGTGCCGCCGTTCTGGCCCGGCACGACTTCTATCAGGAGCTGATGTACCCGATCGGTCGTGAGTTCGAGTCCAAGGCTTCGCTTCCGTCCCAACCGGGCTCGTGCCGAGCGTTCGTCCTCTCGAGGGATGGACGTAACTTCTCCGACCGGGAGACGCTGATCCTCGAGGCGCTCCTGCCCCACCTCACGCATGCGTTCCGGAACGTCCGGGATCGCGAGCTGACGAGCGCCATCGTCGCCACGCTCGATGAGGTTGCAGGCGTTAAGAGTCTGGGGATCGTGGTGCTGGGGGCGAACGAGCGGATCGAGGCGTTCGCCGGCAGGGCCAGGAGCTCCTCGAGTCCTACGTCGGACGCGAGAACGGCCATCTCCCGGAGCCGGTCGCCTCGTGGATGCGGGACCAGCAACGGCGAACTGCGTCGCCGGAAATCGGGTTGCCGCCCGAGCGGTTCGTCGTCGAGGGCCCCGAAGGGCACCTCACGATCCGGCTCGTCTCGGCGGGGAGGCGCCCACGGTTGCTGCTAGAGGAACGCGGGATCCCGCCCTCCGACCCTGATCCCGACTGCGGGCTCACGCCACGGGAGGTGGACGTCCTTCGGCTCGTCGGGCGAGGCCTCACCAACAAGCAGGCTGCCCGGCTCCTCGAGGTGAAGCCGAGCACCGTTCGCAAGCACCTCGAGAACGCGTTCGCGAAACTGGGCGTCGGGACCCGAACGGCCGCGATCGCCCGGGCCTTCCCACCATAGAGCAGCGGGGCGCCGGGGAGGTCGCGCACGACCCGCACGGCGCCCCGTCATCGTCGAGGTGACGTCCTCAGCAGATCCCGGGATCGTCCCGGTCGATCCGGCTCGGACCACCCGTTGGGATATCGAACAACACGACCACCATCTCGGCGGAGTCCGTCGCCGACGCGTTCACGACGATGAACGTGTCCTGGGGATAGGCCACGAACGCCTGCCCCGCCGTGTAGGTATTGATGCGGCACGCCCCGCCACGAACCCGTTTGAACGTGACCGCACCCGACTTCACCGTCACGATCTCCGCTCCTGGATGGGAGTGCCACCCTGTATACCCGCCCGGATCGAAGGCGACGTCCACGATCTGCGCGTCGGCGTTCGCACTCTGCTTCGCGTGAGCGCTACTGGTAAAGGTGCCCGCGCTGAGCTGCGTCGAGGTCACTCCCGATCCGGGCGTAGCGAGCGCGACGCGGGTGATGAGTCCCGCCAGGAGCACCCCCGCCACTACCACGTGCTTTGGCCTCATCGGATTCCTCCTTCCTTGCCGGCGTGCCGGCTGGATCGAGCGTGGCTCGGCGGAGCAACGAGTTCCATTCGACGTTTGTCGAAGACGAACGATGGGGAGGTGCAGGACGACGCCGCGGGGGCGGACGGGAAGGGAATCAAACCTCGCTGGCCTGGACAAGCAGCTTCTTCGGGTTCGTGATCTGGCCGACCAGGGCTCGGTTTTCTCTAGCGGCGCAAGAGAGACTCCGGTCAAGAAGGGCTACCGAAGGGTCGGCGCCGCGTGTTTGCTCGACGCCTCCAGGATCGCGAACCCGCGGGAGCTGCACGCTCCTATCTATCGCTGCGTCAGGCAGGTCGTCAGGTGACGATGATCGTCCCCTTCATCCCCGGGTGGAGCGTGCACAGGAAGTCGTACGTGCCCGGCGCCGGTGCGGTCGCCTGGCCGGTCCCGCCGCCCGGAAGCGGGACGGCGACGTTCGTGTCCCTCACCGTGAAGTTATGGGCCCTGGCGTCACCGTTCGCGACCGAGATGGTGGACCCTGAGGCGACGGAGAAGCAGTTCGGTCTGAACGCGAAGTCCTTGACCGTGAGTGTCCCGGTGAGCTTGGTCGCGTTCTCGGACGTGCAGTCGATGCCTCCACCACCACCACAGGCGGGGCCGGTCAGCGCGAGCGCCACCATCGTTGCGAGCAAGGCCTTCGTCATGTGGCTTCCTCATTCCTTGCCGGTGTGCCGGTTGGATCGAGCGTGGCTCGGCGGAGCAAGGAGTTCCATTCGACGTTTGTCGAAGACGAACGATGGGGAGGTGCAGGACGACGCCGCGGAGGCGGACGGGAATCGAACCCGCCTTCGAGCTCTCGCCGCACACCGGTTTTCAAGTTCGGGGGCGGTCGTGTCGCCGGGTGTGATCTGGTGCCTGCTGGTGCCATCCAGTCCAGGTCAGCGGGCGTCGTCGTGTTATCTGGTGCCCTCCTGTGACCTCTGATCATGTCCTGGATGTTTGCAATGCGTTTGCAAGCAACCCAAGCTCCCAGGGCTGACTTTTGTCCGCCGCGTCGATCGGTCGACGGGTTCGCCTGGTGGAAGGAGGTGTTGGCAGCTTAGCGATACGCCTAGTCTGAAGCCCATGGAGAACCGACTGGCGATGGTCGACATCAGGAAGATCCTTGAGGACTCGCTCACGGCCGAGGGTATCGACCAGTGGCTCCGCGCCGCGAATCGGCTGTTGGACGGACGACGGCCGATTGACCTCATCGACGAAGGCGATACCCAGAGCGTCAGGCAGCGGCCCAGGCATTCCTGGATGGCGGTTACGTCCGACCCGAGCCCTCGATCTCGTCTGCGCCAACCCTCCAACGCGAAGGCCAAGCGCGAGCTCGGCTGGACCCTACAGCACCCAAGATGGCGGCAGGGCGTGATCGAGACCAGCCGATGAGCACGTTCGCGTTGATCCACGGAGCGGGAGACGTGGGTTGGTACTGGCACCTGGTTGAGGCCGAGCTGCGCGGTCGGGGGCACGACACGGTGGCCCCGGACCTCCCGTGCGATGACGACTCGGCGGGGCTGAAGGAGTACACGGAGACTGTGGTCGAGGCCGTCGGCGACCGAACGGACCTGGTAGTGGTCGCTCAGTCGTTCGGCGGGTTCACCGCGCCCCTGGTGGCCGATCGGCTCGCCGTCGAGCGGTTGGTCCTGGTGGCGGGGATGGTCCCGCTCCCCGGTGAGGCCCCGGATGATTGGTCGGAGTACACGCGCTTCGGTGAGGCGCTGCGGGAACAGGCCGAGCGTGACGGGGGCCTGACCGGCAACGAGGACCCATACGTCTGCTTCTACCATGATGTGCCCCGCGAGCTGGCCGAGGAGGCGCTGAGCAAGACGCGCGCGCAGTCGTCGACCCCGGGGCGTGCGCCGTGGCCACTCGTGACGTGGCCGAACGTGCCCACCAGATTCGTGCTGTGCACCCAGGATCGATTCTTCCCGGCCGACTTCCTTCGCCGGGTGGTCGCCGAGCGTCTGGACATCGTGCCGGACGAGATCGCGGCCGGCCACTGCGTCGCCCTCAGCCGGCCGAAGGAGTTGGCCGCCATGCTGGAGGGCTACGCGTCCGAGGACTGAGCACATAGGAGGGAGCCAAGGGCCACCTTTGATCGCGAGGCGAGGCGGCGACATTGACTTTTGTCCATCGAGGTCGAACGCCCGTGGAGCCAGCGGCAGCGTTTTGCCTGGAGATCGTGGCCAATACCTGTGAGCGCGAAGGGCCGCCCTGGGGAAGTCGGACCAGCAGTAGTCGAGATGAAGACGTTGGCTGCTTCGACGTCGGGATCTGCGCGGACGTGGTCGACCCCGGCCGTGTCAACATCTTCGGAGCGCTGGGAGTCGCAGGCGGCGCCTGGAGACTTTCCGCAGCCGCGACCCTGACACGGAACGGCGCCTGGCTGTGCACGCGGTGTACGTTTCAGGAGTACGACATCGTCGACGCTGGCCGTGTGTCGGGGAGGGTGCGGAATGGATCGGCCGGACGGACTCTGCTGCGACCGGTGAGATCGGCGCCGCGGTCCCGTCTAATCGAACAACGACAAACCCAGCGAGAAGGGAACCGCCACCATGAAACTGACGACCACGGCGCAGGTCTCCGTTGACGGAGTCATGCAGGGGCCCGGCGGGCCGGAGGAGGATGAGCGCGGCCGATTCAAGCGCGGCGGATGGGCGCACTTCGACGACGAAGCCTCGACGGTCATGGACGAGATCTACCAGCGCGCCGACGCGTTCCTGTTCGGCCGCCGGACCTACGAGATCTTCGCCGGCTCCTGGGGATCATGGGACGATCCGGGCGACAGCCCCATCTGGACGGCGTTGAACACGCTGGCCAAGTACGTCGCATCGACCACGCTCACCGAACCGCGCTGGGCGAACACGACCGTCCTCTCCGGCGACCTCGCGGCGGCCGTCGGCGAGCTGAAAGCCAAGCCGGGACGCGAACTGCAGGTGCACGGCAGCGGCGCCCTGTTCCGGTGGCTGCTCGACAACGCCTTTGTC
>Ga0066710_100006717_pt1 | contig 10824 bp, 10 predicted proteins | sample GraSoiAngelo_159_FD_79666 | JGI IMG/M metagenome (GOLD analysis project Ga0066710, IMG submission 79666) | Grasslands soil microbial communities from the Angelo Coastal Reserve, California, USA - 14_1009_16_40cm | ecosystem: Environmental > Terrestrial > Soil > Grasslands | place: USA...
AGGACAATCGCTCCATTCGGTCCACCCACGTCTTTCCAGTTGGTAATCTCGCCTCGGAAGATCTGTCCTACCTGCTGCATCGTCAGATGCTCGATGGGATTCTGTTTATTGAGGTAGACCGCCAAAGCGTCCAGCGCGACCGGAGTTTCGACGGCTTCGGCTTTGCGTTGGTCCTTCACTGAATTCTTCTCTTCAGGCTTCATCGGACGCGATGCCTCGCAAATCTGAGTCGTTCCATTAATCAACGCGGCAATGCCTGTTCCGCTGCCGCCGCCAGTGACCTGGATCGTTGTTTGCGGGTGCTCCTTCATATAAATCTCCGCCCAACGCTGACCGAGCGGAACCATCGTATCGGACCCCTTCACCGTGATTGCTTCAGAAGGAGCGCTGCATGACACAAAAAGAAAGGCCAAAGCTGCGACAGCTATCACGCGTAAGTGTGTTGTTTTCATAGATCCAGCATAGCTTACGAAATGTTACGGAGCGGTTAACTATCCGTAAACAATTCGAAACGTTTCTCGACGGAAAACTACTTAATTACCCGGTAGGCAAATGCCGCGATCGCCGCGGCGGCTGGGATCGTGATAATCCAGGCCCAGATAATGCGCCGTGTCACTCCCCATTTGACGGCTGTCACCCGGCGCGTTGCGCCAACACCGACGATAGCCCCTGTAATCGTGTGCGTGGTGCTGACCGGAATACCACCGAGTGCCGCGCCGATGATGCTGATTGCCCCGGCAGCCTCGGCGCAAAATCCGCCGGGTGGCCGGAGTGCGGTGATTTTCTGGCCCATTGTGCGCACAATGCGCCAGCCACCCGAAAGCGTTCCCAATCCAATGGCAGCGTGAGCCATCAGGACAACCCAGAACGGAATGTCCAGCGTCTTCAAGTATCCCGCGGTGAACAAGACGACGGCGATTACGCCCATGGTTTTTTGGGCATCGTTGGTACCGTGACCCAGACTGAATAACGCAGCCGAAAGCAGTTGTAAGCGCCGGAAATACTTGTCCACGCGCGAGGGTGCAGTTCCTCGAAATAACCACTGCAGGGAAATCATGAAGATAAGCCCTAGGATCATTCCGATCACCGGTGAAAGAACGATAAACATCAGGGTTTTGGTCCAACCGGAGGCGATGATTACTCCAAAGCCCGCCTTGGTCACAGCACTCCCGGCGTATCCTCCGATGAGAGCATGTGACGAACTGGTCGGTAAACCGAAGTACCACGTGATGAGGTTCCAGGCAATAGCGCCAACCAGACCCGCAAATATTACTTTCTGGTCGACGGCATTGGGATCGATCATGCCGGATCCAATCGTCTTGGCCACTCCAACTCCAAATCCGAATGCTGCGACGAAGTTGAAAAAGGCCGCCCAAAGAACAGCCTGTCCGGGAGAAAGCACTCGCGTCGACACGACCGTTGCAATGGAATTTGCCGCGTCGTGAAAACCGTTCAGAAAATCGAACACCAACGCCGTAAATATAATGCCGACAATGACTAAGAATGTGGGCGAAGTGTAATCCATGCTAGAGTTGTTATCCTCATTGTTAATAATGTCTCACTGAATTGTTACTAAATTATTACAGCTCAGGAGATGAGCATGAGCCTCGGTTCAATTGTTCGATTTCTCTTACCCAGAGATGACAAGTTCCTGAATTACTTTGAGCAGGCTGCCGACAACCTGAAGAAAGCGGGAAGCCTATATGCCGATCTGACCAGGGTGAACTCGCGTGCCGAGATGGTCGCCCTGCGGGAGGAGATCAAACGCCTCGAACATATCGGCGACGAAATCACGCATAAGATCTTCGAAGAGCTGAATCTCTCGTTCATCACACCCTTCGATCGAGAAGATATTTACACGCTTACGAAAAGCATGGACGACGTGCTCGACCTTATCGATCACGTTGCGGACCTGTTGCTCCTCTATCAGATCGACAAACTCGACGATGAAGTTTCATTATTGCTGAAAGTGGCAAGTCGAGCCATCAATGAAATCCACAAGAGTATCTCGCTACTTCGCGAGATGAATTACGAATCTCTGCGCGAACATATTGTACGTGTTCACGAAATGGAAAACGAAGGCGATCGGCTTTATCGGCTTTTCATGGGGAAACTCTTCGCAGAACAGACCGACGCGATTCACCTCCTCAAATACAATTCGCTTTACAACGAGATGGAACACGCGATCGACAAATGTGAGGACCTGATGAATTCGATCGAATCCATCATGCTTAAAAACGCTTAGAACCCCCTTAGCTCCGCTTCAGATCGTAAACATTTTGAAACTTATCTGAGACAGAAAATTCACGGAGATGTTACCGACTCGTTTGCTTCACTTGTGGCATTGGTTATAGCCATGGTGAAAAAGATTTTGATCGTGGAGGACGAGAGCGATCTGATCAAGCTTTTGAAGTACAACCTCGAGAAAGAAGGATTCAGAGTCAGTTATGCTACGGACGGCAGCATCGCTTTGGCAGAAGTTCGCCGCGATCCTCCCGACGTCGTCATTTTAGACTTGATGCTTCCAGGACTCGACGGACTGGAAGTCTGCCGGCAACTGCGCCGCAGCGACAAATTCTCGCGAATTCCAGTACTCATGCTTTCTGCAAGAAGCGAGGAAGCCGATCGTATCGTCGGGCTCGAGCTCGGCGCCGACGACTACGTTACGAAACCTTTCAGCATGCGCGAAGTCGTTGCCCGGGTTCGTGCTCTTCTCAGGCGCAACGAGCAGGCCGGACCACAGAAGTCGAAACTGCAGCGCGGCGATATCATGATCGATCCGATGGCTCACAGCGTGATGGTGTCCGGGAGGACAGTTGAACTGAGCGCGCTTGAATTTCGTCTTCTGCACCACCTGGCTTCGCACCCCGGCATGGTCTTTTCCCGCGATCAACTGCTCGACAGCGTCTGGGGCAACGACCGGACCGTCACACCTCGCAGCGTCGACGTCTACATCCGCCGTGTGCGGGAAAAAATCGAGAACCAACCCCAGCAGCCCATCTACGTTCAAACCGTCCATGGAGTCGGCTACCGTTTTGCCGTCAACGGCGACGAGTAACTGCTGCAACGGCGCAGCCTCTGGCTATTCGGCTGAATTCTCCAGCGTCGCGGGACACTGAAACTTCACCGGACAGTAACAATTTTGAAATATGTCTTTGTTCTCATGAATGTTTGCGCTATGTCCATGCCGGAACGCGAGCACACCAGCAAACAGTACGAACAGCAACTGCGCACTGTTAAGGAGAAACTTCTCCTGATGAGTCACAGGGCGGAGATGGCAATCGCCGATGCTACGCGCGCGCTGGTCGAGCGCCGCCCGTCACTTGCGGAACGTGTGATCAGTGACGACGACGAGTTGGATCGCCTGGAACTCGAAGTCGACGACATGTGCTTTGAGATTCTTGCCCGCGAACAGCCTGTAGCATCCGATCTTCGATTTATCGCGACCGCAATCAAGATTGTCCCAGATATCGAGCGCATCGGAGACAACGGGGTCAATATCGCCCGCCGCGCGCTCGAGATAATGACCGAGCCTGAACTTGATCCGATCATCGACGTGCCGGTCATGGCTCGCGCCGCCCAGCGCATCCTGAAGGAGAGCCTGGACGCTTTTGTCAACGAAGACGTCGAACTGGCAGAACGCGCGATTGAAAGCGACAGCTATATCAATGACGTCTCCGAGCAGATGTTTCGCGAGTTATTGACGTATATGTTGGAGGATCCATCCACGGTCTCGCGCGCTCTGCGGCTGATGTTCGTTGCCAGGAATCTCGAGCGTGTCGGCGACCATGCCGCCAATATCGCCGAAATGGTCGTCTTCCTTGTTCGCGGCGAAGATATCCGGCACGGGCATCAGGTGTCCTGAAAACCCATCTTTCGAATGAAGCCTTTCTAGTGGATGGTTCTCACCCACACTGGCGAGGTCACGTCGTGCAATGGAAGGGCCTGGGTTGCTTCCTGATCCGGTTTTGGTTTTGGCCGCGGCTTGCGAACGGGAACAAGCTCCTCAAAATGAGCCGACGATTTTCTGATGCTGGTCGCAAGGCGTTGGCGCTTTCGCCCGAGCTGAGCCAATTCGGGAGCCACCGCTTCGACAACTTTCTTTCCCTTCTTATGCGCCCATTTTTCGAGACGAGTCTTCAAAATGTCAAGATCGCGCGCGTCCCCCAGGAGCTGCTGGCAGGTATGCATTTCACGCGAACGTTTACGCGCCCAACCTCCAAGGATGGGTTGCGCGGCTTCGATGACGTATCGAAGCTTTTTTAATGCGATCCGCATGTTGTGCAGCGTCTCCGGATTCGCCGGTTTAAAGCGGCCACGCGCTCTCCAAAACGCCCGATGACGTATGGCGACAAGGCTGTCGATCGCATGGCGTACGGTAGCATCGTCGACAGGTTTTCGGGGGTTCTCAAAACCTGCGCGAACGTGGTGAATCCCGTTCGACAGCCCCCGCCTCCGCCGCCGTTTCAGATCCTTTGTGACGCGACCAATTTCCCGGCGCTCACGGCGCTCGAGACTCCGCTTGAATTCTTTAACTGGATCGATAGCGCGGATCTGCGAAAGATTCTCCAACTGTACCTGAACATCCCGCAAAGGCCCCATTCGCTTGAGCACCTTCTTGAATTGCTTTTGTACTCCTGAGAGTTCCTTATCCCTGGAAACGGCGCCAGCCAGTTCCAGAGTCGCGATCAATCGCCGCGTGCTGACGCGCAGATCGTGAACTGCCTTTTCCGATCCTTTGGCGCGTGCCTTTTTCCATGCCGAAGCAAATTGTTTCCACGACTTATCGACGGAGGATAAGAGAGTGCTTGTTGGCGTCATGAGGGGCCATATCATAACAAGAAGTTCAAGCCTCCGTTAAGGATTCTAAATAGCCCGCGTTCATTAGATTTCATGCTTTATTCACATCGGCGCAATCTTTGCAGGCAACGATAAAAGCATGAAACTGGCGTTTTCACGAGGGCTCTTCGAGCAGATCCATTCACGAAATCTCATCTACAACCAATGCTGGGAAGACCCTGCTCTCGACCACGAAGTTCTCAACATCGGCGCCTCGGACCGTATCGTGATGATCACCAGCGCGGGCTGCAACGCCCTCGATTACTTGCTCCACAATCCGGCGGAGATCACGTGTGTAGACGTTAATCCGCATCAGAACGCCTTACTGGAGCTGAAGCTCGTGGCATTGGAAAGACTTCCATACGAACGGTTCCTTCAGATGTTCGGCAGAGGCCGCATAAGGAACCATGTCGGGGTCTATAAGGAATTGCTTCGAGACCGGCTGACCGAACGCTCCAGAGAAATATGGGATCGGCGGATCTATTATTTCGATCCGGATGGACCCGGACTTTACTTCCACGGCACGGCGGGCTCTTTCGCCCGTACCACACGATGGTATTTGCGAAACTGCCGGGGACTCGGTGAGGCCCTTAAAGAATTCCAGCAGATCCACAACCTGCGGGAACAGGCCGAGTTCTATCGTCAGCAAATCGCGCCCAGGCTATGGTCGCCCCTGATCCGCTTTTTAATCAACCGCACGGCCGTTCTCTCGATGCTCGGAGTGCCTGCAGAACAAATCCAGCAGATCAAGCAAGCCTCGCACCGCGGAATCAGCTCTTTCGTAGAAGAGAAAATGGAAAAGACGCTGACCGGAATCCCGATCGCCGAAAACTATTTCTGGCGTGTCTACATGAACGGCTACTACCCGGCGGGATGCTGCCCGAACTATCTCAAGCGTGAATACTTTGAAGTTCTTCGCGCGCGGATCACGCGGATCCAGATCCAAACATCGACTCTGGCACATTTCCTGAGTTCAGCGTCGAAGCGTTACAGCGTTTTTGTGCTGCTCGATCACATGGACTGGCTCTCGGCGAGGCCGCAGATACTGGAAGAGGAGTGGCGTTCGATCATGGACTGCGCTCTCCCGCGCGCACGGATCATTTACCGGTCCGGCCACATCAATTGCGGCTACATCCCCGAGTTTGCCGCGCGCCGCCTTGAATTCCAACCGGACCGGACCGCCGAGTTGAACAATCGCGACCGCGTCGGGACCTATGGATCTTTTCATTTCGCAAGGGTGACAACATGAAACCACGGTACCTTCGCAAACAACCCGATCATCGCGAAACGATGACCAACTACTACAACACCCAGGCCGGCTTTTACGATGCCACCCGCTGGATCTTTCTGTATGGCCGAGAGCGGCTGATCCAACAATTGGACATCCGCCCCGGCGAGCGTGTGCTCGAGGTCGGATGCGGCACCGGAAAGAACTTCGATGCGATCCAGCAAAGACTGCAAGGTACGGGTGAAGTCATCGGTGTGGATTGCTCCAGGCCGATGCTTCAGAGGGCCGCGGAGCGCGTTCGGGAAAAGGGTTGGAAGAATGTTCGTTTGATCGACATGGAGTACGGCAAGGAACCCATTACCCGCGGCAAAGCGGACGTCATCGTCTTTTCTTACTCGCTTTCCATGATTCCGGAATGGGAGCTTTCCCTCGCGTGTGCCCAATCGGAACTGTGGCCGGGCGGCAGGATCGGCGTTGTGGATTTCTACAAATCGGCGAACGGTTCCAGATGGTTTGAAGAATGGCTTGCGGTCAACCATGTCAACGTGGATCGGCCGTACGAGGAAAGACTGCGCCAGTTTTTCAGAAAATGTACGTATATGCGGTGCGACGCCTGGGCAGGTTTGTGGTCCTTCTACCTGTTCATTGGCGTGCGTCCCGCGTTCTCAATGATGAATGCGGCAGCATAACTGGAGGTAGAGTGAAGCTTGATGCACATGTCCATACTTTGTTCTCAGGCAAAACCACGATTTATCCCGTCCACAAGATTCTCAACGAATCCTACAACCCTCCCGAACTCGTTTACAGCCGGGCCAAGGCCCGCGGAATGGACCTGGTCGCAATCACGGATCACGACACGATTGATGGCGCGCTGACCCTCGCCGATCGCCCGGACCTGATCATCGGGGAAGAAGTAACCGCCATCTTTCCCGAAGACAAGGTGACCGTACATCTCGGGGTTCTGGACATCAATGAAGCACAACACCGCGAGATTCAGAGGCTGCGGCGCAATATTCGCGAGCTTATGCCCTACCTGAAATCTCAAGGCATCTTCACGACACTGAATCATCTCGCGTCGCAGACTGCCGGGCGGTTAACCGCCGCGCACATCGCAACGCTCATACCCTGGGTGGATGGCCTTGAAGTCCTGAACGGGACGCGTCTGCCCAGCCAGAACCGCACTGCTGCGGCCCTCGCGGAGGCATACGGCAAGGTCGGCGTCGCGGGAAGCGATTCGCATACTTTCCGAGGCCTGGGCAAAACCTACATGGTGGCCGATCATGCGTCCAACAAGTCGGAATTCATGAATGCCCTGCGAAATGGCCGGATCCGTGTTGAAGGAAAGCAGGGACACTGTTTCACGCTTGCGTCGGACATTCTTAGAATCATGGGCTGTTTCTACCGGCAAGGCCTCATGGATCTCGCAAAGTCGCCGCTCGAATGGCGCCGCCAGGCTCTGGTTTTAGTCGCCACTCTTGGACTTCCTTTGACTGTGTTTTCGCTAGCCGGGGCGCTACTGCACTTCATCCTGGACGACAGATTCAATCGTTCTCGATGCTTTTCAGCGGCAACGGCAGTCACAACGGGTTCACATTCCAGTTCATAAACGAGGGGCAGCGCTTTCGTATCACGACCTGCAACACAGTGCACCCGAGATCATCTCGTTCTACCACTCGCGCCAACTTCACGACTGGTGCTCGCTGGTCGTTGGCGATCGAGTCGTTACCACACCCCCAAATGACCTGAGCTCCTGCTCGATCCTCATTTATGACAAGCCCCGCGATCACATTGGCTGGCACTACGACGTCAATTTCTACCGCGGGCGCCATTCACAGGTCTCCTTTCGCTGGTGAACCGGAACAGGGAAGGCACCGGACTTTCTTCCGCGAAGTTGATGGTTCGGCGCAAATCCGGCGATACCGAGATCCGACGCCGCCAAATACCTTCGTTCTCTTCGAGGGTGCCTATATCTATCACGGCGTGACGGCGCTTGGAGAAGGAGAGCGGAGGGTGATTTTGAGCATGACCTTCTGTACGAAGCCAGCGGCCGGCAGGCTCCAGGCGCTCGAGCGGCGTTTCAAAGACATTGCCTACTTCGGGATCAGAGCGCTTTGGACGTAAGCTTTTTCGAACTGTTCATGCCTTATTCACAGAAATGAAAAGCATCTGGAAGAGGCTGAGGCCAGGAGGAGACAACATGGACATAGTGACAAGTATTCCTGTTCGCCTTGAACGCCTGGAGTCGGTATCGGCCCTCACTGAGCCGCTGAGAGAGCGAATTGCCCGGCTCGCTCACGACAACTTCGTACAACGCGGCTGCCTTCACGGTTATGACTTCGAAGACTGGCTCAACGCAGAACGGGCACTGGTTGTGAAAGCGGCGGCAGAAATCCATTACAGCGCAGACGATCTTATTATCGAGATGACCTTGCAGGAAATTGAGCTCCCCAATCTCACCCTGCACGCGGGATCGGCGCAACTGGTTCTCTCGTCTGATCCCAATGATGACGGGCTTCAGCTCATGCACGTAATCGATCTGCCATCCATCATCTCTCTCGATGGACTGGATGCCGAGCGCACTCGCAACAAGCTTAGGATCACCACCGCCCTCGCAGGCTACCACGGAGTCCAGCAGGCGACCGCCTAGTGAAATAACCGCGGCTAAACCGGCACGGCGCGGCTGGCCCACTGCTTGAATCGTGCTTTGACGGCATACATTCGCTCGTCGGCGTACTGCATGGCGTCCCTTACGCTTGCGGCATCGGTCGGGACACTGGCCAATCCGCAGCTCACGCCGAAAAGCATTTTCCTGTATGGCTCGTGTGCGGGATCCCAAACCACCATGTGGCGGAATTTTCGGATTTGCGCGCGAAGGTCGTGTCTCTGGGCGAAGGTCAAGACCACGAATTCGTCGCCGCCGAGGCGGCAGATCAACTGGGCATGATTGAAGGCTGCGCGAAGGTGCGCTCCAATGCGGATGAGAGCCGCATCACCGGCTTTGTGCCCGTAGTTGTCGTTCACTCCCTTGAACGAGTTGACGTCAACGAGGACTATCGAGAAATCCAGGCCGGCGAGCGATTCGCAGGCGGTCTCGAAAGCGCGGCGGTTTGCAAGACCAGTGAGCTGGTCAACGGTGGCATCACGTATCGCTGACTCGAGAGCCATGGCATTGGCCAGGCTGGCAGAAATTTTTTCAGCTACGGCCGAAATCAGCCACAGCTCATCGTCTGTAAGCGGTTTGCCGGGACGATGGACGAAAATCGTGGCGATGACAGCGCCTCCAAACATCACGGGAATTCCGTCCTGATGCTCACCAACCTGAACGGCGACGGTGGACTCCGGAACGGAGTTCGTCAGCATGGTGCACGCAGCCCCGATGATCTCCTTCACCGTGCTAAGCCCTGTGATGGATTCGGCCAGAGACTCGAGGATCTTGATCTCCGAGGTTGCCCGCTGAATGCCCGAATAGCCGGTCGACGATGCCGCTTGCGGGAAGCTCACAACACCTTCATAGATGGATTCCCAGACATCAACAACCTCCGGATCAAAGAACGTACCGGCGCCCTCTTTCAGGACCTTGATTGCGTCGGCGATCGTCCGTGCGCACTCGACGTGTTCAGAAACGTACGCGTCGAAGACATCTGCTACAGTCAGTACGCGTGCGCCAAGCGGGATATCTTCCCCCTTGAGGCCATTGGGATATCCCAGCCCATCAAACCTTTCGTGATGGGCGAGAATCGAATCCGCAACCGGATACGGAAACTTGATGTTCGAAATGATCTCGGCGCCGAGCTGCGGGTGCAGACGCATTTTCCGCATCTCTTCGGGGGTCAGAGGTCCTTGTTTGCTCAGGATGTATTCGGGCACGGCCAGCTTGCCAATGTCGTGCAGCAAAGCAGCCGCCGCAATCGCATCGATCTGTTCCTGGTCCAGACGCATAGCATCGGCAATGGCCCGCGAGTATTTCTGCACACGCTGAACGTGGCCGTGCGTGTTTTTGTCCTTCGCGTCGATAGCCAGCACCAGCGTCGACAATGTGGAATTGAACAGCTCGGCCATTTCTTCCGCGTGCTTCTTTTCGTTTTCAAGGCTCTGCAGGTAGACCCGATAGGAGTAATAACTCAAATAAAGGATAGGTATGACCACTAAAAGCACCGGGGCCGGAAAAGATTGCATAAGCTCCAAAACTGCGAATGCCAGGATGCCCGCTAGAAAGAATGTTGGTGCAGTGTAAAGAAAGTTGTCGTGCCACACCCGGAAGATGGATTTGCCGTGCGACAGGCCGATCATGAGCGACACACAGAGCGAATTCCCGAAATAATAGAGAAGCGAGGCGATCATCGATCCGACAAGCCGGTCGGATACAGATGTTGAATCCTGCACGATCCAATGGTAGGCCGTTCCCGCCATGGTTACCGTCAACCCGATCATTCCAAGGTTGAAAATCAGGAAATGCCAAACGAGGCGTTTCCGGGGAAACGAAAACTGGACAAACACCCCGCAAATGGCAACGATGACAGCCGGTTTCGTCCCCAGCACCATGACGGAGCTGAGGGCAACCGTGGTGAGCAGGGAAAGCGAGGATCCGCCGATCAGCTTCACCTTGGTGTGAGCCGTCACGACCGCGACGAAAACCATCAGCCCGAACCAGTAATACTCGATGGGGCCGAGGTCCAGCGCCGATCTCATCAGCGAACAGAATCCCACGATCCCGAACAGGATCACGGCGATCTGGGCCGAGCGCGGAAGTCCTTTAA
>Ga0066710_100006718_pt1 | contig 10824 bp, 9 predicted proteins | sample GraSoiAngelo_159_FD_79666 | JGI IMG/M metagenome (GOLD analysis project Ga0066710, IMG submission 79666) | Grasslands soil microbial communities from the Angelo Coastal Reserve, California, USA - 14_1009_16_40cm | ecosystem: Environmental > Terrestrial > Soil > Grasslands | place: USA...
ACACCGATCAATCGGGAACTTTTGGACACTCTGCTCTGCCATGACCGATTCTTTCGAGAATTGTCAGGTTCTTGTGAAATGCTACCTTGGTCGCATGACGCGGCATTGCTGGAAATGCGGATGGGAATGGATGTTGTCCGGCCAACCGGGGCGCAGCGAGAGTTGCCCGCAGTGCCGGTCCGACCTGCGGGTCTGCCTGAACTGCGTGAGCTACGACCCGCGCGCGGCGCACCAATGTCGTGACCGGCGGGCGGAACCGGTGTTTGAAAAGCACCTCGGTAATTACTGCGAATACTTCGAGTTCGTTCGCCGCGCCTTTGTCCCGCCCGCGGAGGAAAAGTCCCGCGAGTCCGCCGCGCGCGACCAGTTGAAGAAACTGCTGGGGGACTGAACCGAAAGTTTCGCAAACGCGAAGCGTTGTAGCCGCAATCTTCAGGTTGCGCTCATGGCCATCGGCAATCCGCGGTCCGCAACCTGAAGGTTGCGGCTACAGAAGCGGCCCTCCCAGGCAGAGTCAGCATCTGGAACCTGACCGCGCCGGCCGTATTCAGGAGCCGCCGGATGATTCCACGGGATTTCAACTTGTCAGCCTGTATCACGGCACCTAGATTCTGCTGGTGCCGAAAAAGAAGCCGTTGTCCAACGAAGATTTCCTGAGACACGTCCGAGATTACCTGCCGATGGACGCGTCGGTCTGGAACACCGACGAGAAGGGCAAACCCTGTTCCTGCGCCCTGTCGAGCGGGATGATGGAAAACCATTTTTACCGGTTCGACGCCGAGGCGATTCTGGCCGCGAGTCATGCCATCGAAGAGCTGGCGCTGGAGGAGGCGAACGGCTTTTTACTGGCGACCATGCAGGAATTCAGGCATTTCGAGCCCCATCGCGAGCGTTACTGGCAACTGGCGGCAACGCTGAGGGAAGTGCGGGTCGTGGCGGAAGGGAGGAAACCGGCGCGCCACGGGCACTTGAAATTCGCGGGCACAAATCACAACGCGCTCGCGCTTTTCTGGACAGTGCTGTATCAAGGACATCACCGCCAGGCACTCCTGATTTGTCGACAGAACGGCGCGGGAATTTTTGAGCAGAAACGATTCGACGGCTTTTACACATTTAACCCGGGGCTGATCGCGCGCGTGCGGCGGGACGTCGAGGAAATCCTCTCGGGACGATCGTCCCGGATGCGTGAATTCGAGCGGTTGCTCGCGATTGACCTGGCGGCGAAGCGGCTTGGCGCTGAATTCGCCCGCGAGCGCCAGGCGGTCGAAGGCGCGCTGCGCAAGTTGCAGATTGCGGGCGGGCGCCACGAGGCGCGGCAGTTCGCCGCTGACCTGGAAAAAGCGCTGAACCGGCTGAAGCTTTTGGCCGATAGACTGCCGGGTCTGGTGAGCGCCGTTGACTCTCGCCTCGCTGCATGATTGAACTGGTTCAATTTCCATGGAGTCCGTTTTGCATCGTGCAGCGGCGCATTCTGGAGTACACCGGCCTGAAGTTTAAAATCGTCAACGTTCCCAACACGGTACGATCTCTGGTCTGGAAGCTGACCCGGGGCCGGTATTATGCCGTGCCGATCATCAAAGATGGCAGAACCGTCGTGTTTGAAACCGATGAAGACTCCCAAGTCATCGCGAAGTATCTCGATGACACATTTCATCTCGGCCTGTTTCCGCGCGAACTCGAAGGGGTGCAGAGCATTCTCTGGCGCGGCATCGAAACCGAAGTGGAAAGCCACGGCTTCAAGCTCAACGACATTTACTGGCAGGAGTTCGTGCCCAGGCCGGAGTGGTGGGCTTTCGTGCGGCACAAGGAACGCAAGTTCGGCCGTCATTGCCTGGATCAGTGGCGCAAACAGCAGGCGCAGTTGCTCCAGGACCTGGCGCGGAGCCTGCTGCCCTTCGAAGAGATGTTGCTGGATCATGCGTTTCTGCTCGAAGGGCGGCCGCGCTTTGTTGATTTCGACCTTTACGGCATGCTCGGCAATTTCCTTTATTCAGGACACTATGAACTGCCCGCCGCCCACTCCCGGCTCAAAGACTGGCACCGGCGCATGACCCGGATCCGATCCGATCGTTTTCAGTGAAAAATTATATTCTCGATACCAACGTCCTTCTTCACGACCCCAACTCGATCCTTAATTTTCAGGAGCACAACGTCCTGATTCCCATCGAGGTCATCGAGGAGGTTGACCGGTTCAAACGCGAATCCACCGAGCGCGGCGCAAATGCCCGCACCGTTTCGCGCACCCTCGACAGTTTGCGCGCGCAAGCCCGATTGAGCGAAGGGGTCACCCTCCCGAACGGGGGCCGGCTCCGCGTCGTTTTCCAGAACGGAAGGCGGAACGGCCACGCCACACTCCGCGACAACAACGTCGATAGCCGCATCGTGGGGCTGGCTATTGCCGTGCAAAAAGCGCACCCGAAACAGCGGGCGATTCTCATTACCAAGGACATCAATCTTCGCATCAAAGCCGACGCGCTCGGTCTGCAAGCCGAGGATTACGAGAGCGACCGCGTGCTCATCAAGGACCTTTACACCGGCATGTTCGAGCTGACGGTCAGCGCGGCCGAAATGGCCGCTTTTCGAAAGGATGAAGAATTTGAACTCAACGGCGGAGGCCGGCATTTCCCGAACGAGTTCTGCACCCTAACCGAAGAGACCAATCCCAAGCGCGCCGCGTTGACCAAAGTCGATCTCACCAGCCAAAAACTGATTCCCATCACCGACTCGCGCGAGGCTGTCTGGGGCATCAAACCGCGCAATCGCGAGCAACACTTCGCCTTCGACGCATTGCTGGACGAGCGGATCAAGCTGGTGACGCTGATGGGCAAGGCCGGCACGGGCAAAACCTTGCTGGCGATGGCGGCCGGCCTCAGGAAAACGGTGCAGGACCGCGAATACCGACGGCTCGTCGTCGCGCGCCCGACCATTTCCATGGGCAAGGAGCTCGGGTTTCTCCCCGGTTCACTCGAAGAAAAACTGAACCCGTGGATGCAACCGATTCACGATGCGCTCGAAATGCTCAGCGACCTGAACATGGGTCAAGACCACCGGCGCAGCACCGACCTGATGCGTTCGGGCACCATCGTCGTGGAGGCATTGAGTTACATCCGCGGCCGCAGCATCGCCAACCAGTTTATGGTGATTGACGAGGCGCAGAACCTCACGCCGCTCGAAGTCAAAACCATCATTACTCGCGTCGGCCACGGCACCAAGATTGTGTTCACCGGCGACCCTTACCAGATCGATAACCCCTATGTGGATTCGTCGTCGAACGGGTTCAACTATATCATCAGCAAGTTCCGGCCCGAGCCGATCGCCGCGCACATAGAACTGCAGAAAGGCGAACGCTCCGAACTCGCCGAACTGGCAGCCAATATTCTGTAATCTATACTCTATACTCGTTGCGTGCACCGGTTTTTCACGCCGCTCTTGCGCAGGCTCTACGGCTTATTCGCCGTGTTGGTCGTCGTTTACGCCGCCTTCTTCTTCGGGCAGTACACGCGTTGGAACAAGGAGCGTCTCTACCGAAAACTCCTGTCCGGCGACCGCGGCCAAAAGCTTTCCGCCGGGTTCGATCTGGCCTGGCTCGGTGGCCAGGAACAACTGCTGCACGCCCTCAGGTCCCCTTCGGCCCCGGTTCGTGAAATCGCCGTTGACTCGCTCTGGAGCCTCTGGTTTCACGCGGCGGGCAAGGAGGCCTTCCGACTTGCCCAGTCCGCCAGTCTCGCGATCGAACGGCAAAAATTCTCCGAGGCGCTCGCCATTTTGAATCAGACCATCTCGAAATATCCGAATTTCGCCGAGGGCTGGAACCGCCGCGCGATTCTTTACTGGCAGATGGGACAATACGAAGAATCCATCGCCGACTGTAAAAAGGTCGTCGCCCTGAACCCCGGCCATTTCGGCGCATGGCAGGGAATGGGGCTTTGCCAGTTGCGCGTCGGCGATCTGGAAGGCGCCTGCCAATCGCTCCGTGTCGCGCTTAAGATCAACCCGCGGGATGCCGGCCTGCGACGAAAGCTTCAGCAGTGCGAAGAGCTGCTCCGCAGACTCTCGCCTGACCGCTTCCATCCGGTGGATTGGGTCTGACGTCTTTTGTTTTGGGTCTCACGCGCGCCATGATTGTCGGCATCCCCAAAGAGATCAAAGACCAGGAGTATCGCGTCGCGCTGCTGCCGTCCGCCGCCTATCAACTCATCCAGCGCGGGCACCAGGTCGTGGTCGAGCGTGGCGCCGGCGCCGGCTCCGGCTACCCGGACGGCGACTACGAGCAGGCCGGTGCGAGGCTGGTGGACAGCCACAGCGCGGTGTTCGAGCAGGCGGACTTGATTGTGAAAGTCAAAGAGCCGCAGCCCTCCGAATATCCGCTGTTGCGTCCCGGACAACTGCTCTTTACCTATCTGCACCTTGCGGCAAGTCGTTCGCTTACCGACGCGCTGCTCAAATCCGGCGTTATCGGTCTTGCCTACGAAACAATTGAAGTGAATCGCCGCCTGCCCTTGCTCGAACCGATGAGCGAAATCGCCGGGCGCATGTCGATTCTGGTTGGCGGTTATTTTCTGGCGAGACATTTCGGCGGCAGCGGCGTGCTGCTCGGCGGTGTGCCCGGCGTTCTGCCGGGTCGCGTCGTGGTGCTCGGCGGCGGCGCCGCGGGCGTCAACGCGGCCCGCATGGCGACCGGTCTGGGCGCGGACGTCACCATTCTCGAAGTGGACCTGGAACGCATGCGCTTCCTCGATATCACGCTCCATACCGCGCACACCCTTTACTCGAGCGAGGCGCATTTGATGGAGCTGTTGCCGGCGGTGGATTTGCTGATCGGCGCCGTGCTGGTGCCGGGCGCCAAAGCGCCGCGCTTGATTCGGCGCGAGATGTTGCGCCGGATGCGAACCGGAAGCGTGCTGGTGGACATCGCCATTGACCAGGGCGGTTGCGCGGAAACTTCGCGTCCCACGACGCATCACGATCCGGTGTTCGTCGAGGAAGGCGTCATTCATTACTGCGTCGCCAACATGCCGGCGGCCTACGGGAGGACCGCCACGCAAGCCCTCACGAATGTCACCCACCGTTACATCGAACTGCTCGCCGATCACGGACTGGCCGAGGCCTGCCACCGGATGCCGGCTCTGGCCGGCGGCGTCAACGTGATGAACGGAAAAGTCGCCTGCAAAGCGGTCGCGGAAGCGCACGGGCTGCCCTATTCGGCGCCCTCGTTCGGAGGCTGAGGGGTTCTTGATATTGGCTACTGTTCACGACATGCCTTTCCTCGATTGTACCGAACCGATCAAACATGGCTCTGGCTTCTAGATTGACCTTGTCTATCCCTCCCGCGTTCTCAAGCAGCTTCATGGCTTTACCCTTCGTTGTTTGGGAACTGCCGCATCCTTGTCCGGATAAAACACTCAGACAAACTATCAGACATAAAGATCTGAATGGAGTTTTGTTTATCATTCGCTGCTCACTTGGGTTGAACTTGTCCCTCAAGCCCACAACTGCCGGTCGAGCGAGCGATACTGGATCGCCTCGGAAATGTGTTCCGAGGCTATTTGCTCCGAGCCGGCCAGGTCGGCAATCGTCCGCGACACTTTCAGAATCCGGTCGTAGGCGCGGGCGCTCAGCCTCAATTCCGCCATCGCCATTTTCAGCAGTTCCATCGTCGCTTCGTCCAGGGCGCAGAAGGCTTTCAATTCCCTGGTTCCCATCCGCGCGTTGCAGGTGATGCTCTTTTTCCCGGCGAACCGCTGGTGCTGCCGGCGGCGGGCGGCCACGACGCGCTCGCGGATTTGCGCGGAGGTTTCGCCGGTTCGTTCGGAAGCAATATCGCGGAACTTGACCGCGGGCACTTCCACGTGGATATCGATGCGATCGAGCAGCGGACCGGAGACGCGATTCAAATAAGTCTGGATTTCGCGCGGCGAACAGTGCGACTCCCCCGGCATCTTGCCGTCCGGTGTCGGGTTCATGGCGGCCACGAGCATGAACTGGGACGGAAAAGTCATCGTGCCAGCGGCGCGTGAGATGGTGACTCGGCCCTCCTCCAGCGGTTGGCGCATCGTTTCCAACACGCTCCGTTTGAACTCCGGCAATTCGTCCAGGAACAGCACGCCGTTGTGGGCAAGGGAAATCTCGCCCGGAGTCGGATTCACGTTTCCGCCCAGCAGACCGGCGTCGCTGGCGGTATGATGGGGTGCCCGGAAGGGGCGTCGCGTGATGAGGGCCTGGCCGGGCGCGAGCAGGCCGACGATGCTGTGAATCTTCGTCGTTTCCAGGGCTTCGTCGAGCGTGAGCGGCGGCAGGATGGTCGGCAATCGTTTGGCGAGCATTGATTTGCCCGTGCCCGGCGGACCGATCATCAGCACGTTGTGGCTTCCTGCCGCGGCGATTTCCAGGGCGCGCTTCACCGATTCCTGGCCTTTGACATCGGCAAAATCGAGTTCGTCGTCATGGGGCTGGTCGAAGATGCTTGCGATATCCACCTTCGTCGGCGCAAGGCGCACTTCGCCTTCCAGGAAGCCGACGGCCTCGCGCAGGTTCTGAATCGGGATGACTTGCAGGCCTTTGACCACGGCCGCCTCGGCGGCGTTATCTTTTGGCACGAGCACGCCGACCTTGTCCTCGGCTTTGGCCCGGAGGGCGACGGGCAAAACTCCTTTGACCGTTCGCACCGCGCCGGTCAACGCCAGCTCACCCACCATGACAAAATTCTCCAATTGATCCGAAACGAACTGTTCGCTGGCGGCCAGCATTCCCACGGCGATGGGCAAATCGAAGCTGGGCCCTTCCTTCTTCACGTCGGCAGGGGCGAGGTTGATGGTGGTGCGGCCCATGGGGAATTTGAAACCGGAATTCGTAATGGCGGTGCTGACGCGGTCGCGCGACTCCTTTACGGCGGCGTCGGGCAGGCCGACGATGACGACCAGCGTGTCGCCCCAGCCCGCGTTGACCTCGACCTCCACGGGATAGGCTTCGATGCCGTTGACGGCGGCGGAACAAACCTTGGCTAACATGGTCTAAATGTATGAACAGCACAGAACCGACTGCAATCTGTTTTTGAAATTTGTGAAGGCCGCGCGAAACAAATCCAGGAAACTGACGCGCCGCCGATTCCTGCGCCACGCCCTCTGGGCGGGGCCTCTGCTCGCGGTCAGCGACGCGTTCGCCCTGGAGCCGGAATGGGTCAAGGTCCGCACGGTGCGCCCGTGCCCGGGCAAATCCACCGGCCGTTTCGTTCAGTTCAGCGACGTGCATCACAAGGGCGACCACGCCTATTTGCAATCGGTGGTGGACAGAATCAACAAACTTTCGCCTGAGTTCGTGTGTTTCACCGGCGACATCGTCGAAGATGCAAAGTTCCTGTCCGAAGCGCTGGAGTTGATGCGAGCAATCAAATCGCCGGTGTATGGCATCCCCGGCAATCACGATTACTGGTCGCACGCTGATTTTGATGTCATTGCCAAAAGCTTTTCCGCAACCGGCGGCGCGTGGCTGCTGGATCAGGAAATCGTCACCGCGGACAACGGAATCAACATCATCGGCGCCACCTGCATGAAGGCGCCAAACGTCAGGCCGCGCGCCGGGATGAGAAACATATTGCTGATCCACTACCCTGCCTGGGTCGAAAAACTGGCCGGACAGGAATTCGATTTGATTCTGGCGGGTCATTCGCACGGTGGGCAGGTGAGAATTCCCTTTTATGGACCTCTGATGGTGCCGTTTGGAGTCAACCAGTATGATCTTGGTCTGTTTCGAACCCCGTCCGGTCCGCTTTACGTGAACGCGGGTATCGGCTACTTCCACCTGAACGTGCGGTTCAATTGCCGGCCGGAGATCACGGTATTTGAGATTTAGCTTCCCCGTTTGTCTTCCGGGCGAGGGATTCATGGCGGTGTGTCGCGGCAGGGCGCGATGTCATCGCCTACCTCTTTAGCGCGGCGACGACGCGCGGTAGCGCAGATTTCCAAATCTGCTGTATCGCGGGTTTCTAACCCGCAGAGGTTTCGCCGCCTCCAAAGCCTCGGAACTAAGGACGCTCTGCCGATTGGAAATCGGCGACTGGCTCACTCGCTCCCGCTCGCTTGGCCCTGCGGGCCTTGCCTTCGCTTTGCTCAGGCAATCCCTTTCGCCGTCTCCCGGACGGCTCAAGTCAGCAGGTTGCAAACCTGCGCTAGGTTCAAGGGCCCGGTGTGTCAGCGCGCCGCCTCTGCGGCGGGCTGAGGACAGCCCGCCCTATGTGTTTCGACGGTCCGCGAAGACGCTCGCACTGGCGAGTTTGTTTGATTATAGTTCGTCAATGCGCATCGGTTCGCTCGAATTAAGCTCGAATTTGTTTCTCTCGCCGCTGGCAGGTTACACCAACCTGCCGTTTCGGCTCACGCTGCGCGAGGTCGGCGGACTCGATCTGGCGACGACCGACCTGGTCAACGCCCGTTCGCTGCTCGAAAAGAACCCGAAGGCGCTGAAGCTCATCGAAACCTGTTCCGCCGACCGGCCGTTGGCGGTGCAGCTCTTCGGATCGGATCCGGAAGAAATGCGCGATGCCGCGCAGCAGCTCGAAGCCGCGGGCATTTCCTCGGTGGACATCAACATGGGTTGTCCGGTGCGCAAGGTCTGTCGCGTCGGCGGCGGCTCGGCGATGATGACCGAGCTCGGCAGGACGGCGAAGCTGGTCAAAGGAATGGTGGAGGCTGTCAAAATTCCCATCACCGCAAAAATGCGGCTCGGTTGGGACGAGCAGAACGTCACCGCGCCTGATCTGGCGGGCGCGTTGGAGGACGCCGGGGTTGCGGCGATTTTCGTGCACGGCCGCACGCGGGAGCAGGGCTTCGGCGGTTCGGTCAACCTCCGCGGCATTCAGGCCGTAGTTCGGGCGGTCGAACGCATTCCGGTCATCGGCAACGGCGATGTGACCACCCCGGAAGCGGCCAAGAGAATGATCGAGGAAACCGGTTGCGCCGGCGTGAGCATCGGCCGCGGCGCGTTTTACAATCCATGGATTTTCCTGCACACACGGCATTATTTGCGCACGGGCGAAGTCCTGCCTGAACCTGGCTTTGAAGAACGAGTGCGCGTGATGTGCCGCCACCTGGAATTGATGCTCGAGGTCTTCGGTGAGGAGCACGGATGCCGCATGTTCCGCAAAGTCGCGCCGTGGTATGCGAAGCGGTTTGGCCCGGCGAACGTCTTCAATAAACGCGTCGTGACGATTTCGTCGAAGGCCGAGTTTTGCAAAATTCTGGGTGATTACATCGATTGGCGAAAGCAGTTCCTCGACGAAAACGGCGAGCTCAAACTCCAGTATCAACCGGCGCCACTGGTGGCTTCGTTCATGCATGAGCCGGCGGTTTCGCAACGCGAACAAATCCCCGTGCCGAAAGGGCCGGTGGAAGTGTGGTGAGGTCGTTCTGAAGAGGCGCTGGCCCATTCTGTTGGCGGTCGCGCTGGGAATCGCAGCGGCCGTTGTCGCGGTGAACCGGCGGTCCCCGCCGGAGCCGGTGTATAAAGGCAAGACCGTCACCGCCTGGGCGCGCGACATGAACACTTCAGACCCGCTCGTGCGCAGTAACGCCGCACTGGCGCTGGAAGCAATCGGGCCGTACGCGGTGCCGGTTCTTGTTCAATCCCTCGACCGGCGCGATTCGATTCTCAAAAGACTGTTTTTGTCTCTGGCACCGAAGCTGCCGGTCTGGTTCCGGCGCTCGTTCATTCGCGCATTCAGACCGTTCGACGCCGTCAACGACCGGCTGGCGGCTGTGAACGCGTTGGGGGCGCTGGGCACCAACGCGCCGGTGCGGGCCCTGACGAGGGCGCTTCATGATCCTGAAAGACAAATCGCCGTCCAGGCCGCGACCGCATTGGGAAACATCGGCAAACTTGCCGTGCCTGAGCTGATTCGGGCGCTGAACGACAAGGATGGCTATGTGCGGTCGATGGCCTGTTACGCAATAAGCAAGATCGGCCCCGACGCGCCGGGAGCAGCGCCGGTGTTGATCCAACGGCTCACGGACAGCTTCGTGGGCATTCCCGCGCAAGCGGTTGACGCGCTGGGGAGGATCGGCAGACCGGCTGTTGTGGCGCTGAGCGGGGCACTCAAGAGTCCCGACGAACAGGTTCGAGCGCAGGCTGCGCGCGCTTTGGGAGGCATGAGCGTGCAAGCAAAAGACGCCGCGCCCGCTTTGATTGAAGCAACGCGTGACCGGCAATTGGCAGTCCGGCACAACGCGGTGGAAGCGCTCGGCAATGTCTGGCCGTTTTCAGTCGGATCAATGACGGCGCTGGCCGACGCCCTGAAAGACAGCGACGCGGATGTGCGTTTGCAGGCCGCGCAAGGGTTGGCTCGCGCGAGCCGGCTGGCGGCACCGGTCGTCCCCGCACTGGCCGGAGCGCTCAACGATCCAGACCCGCGCGTCCGCGCGGGAGCGGCGCATGCGCTGGGGCAAATTGGTCCGGCGGCAAAACCTGCGGTGTCTGCGCTGATTGAAATGTTGAAGGATGAAGAGGCATCCGTCCGCGGGAAGGCGCAGGAGGCATTGACGAAAATCGAACCTGAGGCGGTGCCTGGGGCGGAAGTGAAATGAAGAGAGGGGAGCCTGCAATCCCACAAGATCGGGAGCGCATTGGGACGGTGGACGGTGGGGCGAGACTCCGACGAGCCCTGACCTCCAATGGATAGGAATCAGGGCTCGACGGAGGGATAGGAATCAGGGCTCGACGGAGTCTCGCCCCACCCGGTTCATGAAAAGGGAACACCTCCAAAAATCGGACGTGAGTTGCGGCCATGAACCGGGCCGCCGGCTGCAGAGTGGGACAGGCTTCCAGCCTGTCAGC
>Ga0066710_100006720_pt1 | contig 10821 bp, 11 predicted proteins | sample GraSoiAngelo_159_FD_79666 | JGI IMG/M metagenome (GOLD analysis project Ga0066710, IMG submission 79666) | Grasslands soil microbial communities from the Angelo Coastal Reserve, California, USA - 14_1009_16_40cm | ecosystem: Environmental > Terrestrial > Soil > Grasslands | place: USA...
CGGTCTTGCTCATGCCGGCCGCGAGGTACCCGGCCAGGAACGCGGCCTGGGCGGTGTCGAACTGCATGGAGTAGACGTTCGGCGAATCGATCTTCGCGTCGATGATGCCGAACTTCTGGCTGGGCGCCGCCTTGGCCGCATCGGTGGTCGCCTGTGCCATCAGGCCGCCGACCGCGACGATCAGGTCACACTTCTGCTGGACGTATCCGTTGAGGTTCGGCCCGTAGTCGGCCTCGGCGGCGGACTGGGTGTAGTCGATCTTGATGTTGGGGTTCTGCTTCTGGGCCGCCTGCATCCCGGCCCAGGCCGAGGCGTTGAACGACCGGTCGTTGATACCACCGATGTCGGTGACCATGCAGGCGTGCGCGGCTTTGCCACCGGCGCTCGCTCCCGCACTGGCCCCGCCACTGTTGCTCGCTGGCGGCTTGCCACAGGCTGCGGCGGCGAGCACGAGGCCACCTACCACGAGGACACTGAGCAGCCGAATCCCACGCACAGGGCGCAAGACGATCTCCCTCCCTCGCACACCCGCATCGTTGCGGTCCCAACTGCCGGGAGCGTACGCCAGACCCCCGACGCCAACCGAGTCCCGCGCACCGACGGTCCTCGGCCGTTATCCGGGTGTGACCAACTCGTGTCCCGCGCGGGTACGCATCACCAGAAGACGGCCACCCCGGCGTTGACCAGGACCAGGCCGATGATGGCGAGGAAGTGGCCGCGGTTCACCTTCTCCCGCTTGCGGGAGAAGAACGTCATCGCCAGGATCATCAGCGCGACGACCAGCTTGACCGCGAGCTTGCCGTGGTTGAGCTTCTCGCCCGGGTCCAGGCCGAACGGCGCCGCCAGGATCAGCCCGGTGACCACCTGGATCACCGCGCCGCCCAGCATCGCCGCGTTGATCCGCAGCTTGCCGGACAGGTACTGCGCGACGCTGCCCCCGAGCAACAGCGCGAACCCGATCAGGTGCAGGTAGAACACGACGTTGCGGAGGATCTCCATGATCCGGCACCCTAGCGCAGCGCCGCCGCCCCGCCGCGCAGCGCCGCCGGCCACCCGCGCGACACCGCTGGCCCGCGCGACGCCGCCGGCCACCCGCGCGGCCCCGCCGGGGCGTTCCGGCTCGCTCCCCCCGCCGGGCGGCTAGCCTGGGCAGGAGCCCCTGAGTGACGGAGGGTCTACTGTGGACAGTGCCGCATGGTGGCGGGACGCGGTCATCTACGAGGTGTACCCGCGCAGCTTCGCCGACGGCACCGGGGACGGCACCGGCGACCTGCCCGGCCTGACCCGGCGCCTGCCGTACCTGCGTGACCTCGGCGTCGACGCGATCTGGCTGACCCCGTTCTACCGCTCCCCGATGTTCGACGGCGGGTACGACGTCGTCGACCACCGCGACGTCGACCCGCTGTTCGGCACCCTGGCCGACTTCGACGCCATGCGCGCCCAGGCCCGCGAGCTGGGCCTGCGGGTGATCGTCGACCTGGTACCCAACCACTCCTCCAACGAGCACCCCTGGTTCGTCGAGGCGCTCGCGGCGCCACCCGGGTCGCCGTCGCGCGAGCGGTACATCTTCCGCTTCGGCCGGGGCAGCCGGCCGCCCAACGACTGGGAGTCGGTCTTCGGCGGTATCGCCTGGGAGCGGGCCCCCGACGGCCAGTGGTACCTGCACCTGTTCGACCTCACGCAACCCGACTTCAACTGGCGCCACCCCCAGGTGCGCGCCGAGTTCGACAGCATCCTGCGGTACTGGCTGGACCGCGGCGTCGACGGCTTCCGGGTCGACGTCGCCCACGGCCTGCTCAAGGCCGAAGGGCTGCCCGACGTCGGCTACCCCGACCAGATGCGGCTGCGCAGCAGGGCCGAACTGCCGTACTGGGACCAGAACGACATCCACGAGATCTTCCGCTCCTGGCGCGCCATCCTGGACAGCTACCCGGGCGACCGGATGGCCGTGGCCGAGGCCTGGGTGTCGCCGCCGACCCGGCTGAGCCGGTACGTGGCCGTCGACGAGTTCCACCAGGCGTTCAACTTCGACCTGCTCACCGCGCCCTGGTCGGCCGCCGCCTACCGCGAGGTCGTCGACGACTGTCTGGCCGCCTCGGCCACCGTCGGCGCGACCACGACCTGGGTACTGTCCAACCACGACGTCCGCCGCCACCGCACCCGCCTGGGCGGCGGCCTGCCCCGGGCCCGCGCGGCGACCCTGACGATGCTCGCCCTGCCCGGCTCCGCCTACCTGTACCAGGGCGAGGAGCTGGGCCTCCCGGAGGTCGTCGACCTGCCCGACGCGGTCCGCCAGGACCCGGAGTTCCACCGCTCCGGCGGCCGGATGCCCGGCCGCGACGGCTGCCGCGTCCCGCTGCCCTGGTCCGGCACCGCGCCGCCGTTCGGCTTCACCACCGCGCCGGCAGCGTGGCTGCCTGCCCCGGCGTCCTGGGCCGAGCTCACCGTCGAGAAGCAGGCGGCCGACCCGGCGTCGACGCTGTCGTTCTACCGCGCGGCGCTGCGGCTGCGCCGCAAGTACGCCGGCGGCACGCTCGCCTGGCACGACGCTCCGGCGAACGTGCTGCACTTCACCGGCCGTGGCGGGGTGCGCTGCGTGGTCAACCTCGGCCGCCGGCCGGTCCCGCTTCCCAAGGGGTACCGTGACCCGCTGCTCTCCAGTAACGGCCGGCTCACCGACGCCACGCTGCCACCGGACACCGCCGCCTGGTTCTAGTCTCCGAGCAGCCGCGTGGCGATCCGCGCGAACCCGGCCCGGATCTCCGCCGGCGTCGGCGCCCCGACATGCTGGTGGGCCGGCTCCTCGGGTTCGTCGTCCGCCTCGTCGGGTACCACGGCGTCGCTGTCGCTGTCGTCGTCGGCCTCTTCGGCGGCCACCGCCCGCGCCGTGTCGATCTCGTTGCGGATCGCGTCGACGCTCACGTGCGGTACAACGGGCTCGACGACCGCCATCAGGTCCTCGTCGGCGACGACCTCCTGAGCGAGGGCCAGCGCGTGCACCCGCTCGTAGGGTCCGCAGACGACCGGCTCCCATTCGTCGTCGTCGGACAGCGGCCCGATCGTGATGATCCACGGCAGCGTCAGCATCGGCGAGTCGGCCGACAGTTCCAGTGTCACGAGTGCGCCCACGCCGCCATCATGCCGCCCGCCACCGCCGCTGCCGCCCAAGGACGCGCCGGATGGTGGCGACTGATGGCGAGATCTTGGACGCGTCTACCCCCTGCGAGGGGTACAAGCGTCCAAGATCCGCACTAGCGATCAGCGGGCTCGGCGGGCGGCTGCGGACCCGCAGCGAGATCCCGCACCCGGCCGCGCCCCGTTGCCGCCCACGCCGCCCCGAACAGCAGCAGCTGGCTGAACAGGTACAGGAACACGAGCAGCCCCGCCGCCACGCTCACCACCTGGTACGCCGGATTGTTGCTGGTGCGCTGCACGTAGACCTGCCCCACGGTCGTCAGTGCCGTGATCCCGAGTCCCACGAGAACGACCGCCACGGATACCCGGCTCGTCGACACCCACAACCGGGGTACCCCCACGAGCAGCCCGGCCGACATCACGAAGTTGATCAGCTGCGCGAGGATCAGGCCGACCACCCCGGACGCGAACGAGGGCGCCTCCGCCTGGATCCGGCTGCTGAGGAACAGCGACACGGCGAGCAGCAGCCCGAGCCCCACCAGGATGGCGAAGTCGACCAGCCACCGGATCACGAAGTTGCCGGGACTCTGTTCGAGCTGCCACATCGCCCGCTGCGCGGACCGCATCGAATCGATCCAGGCGACACCGGCGAACACCAGCGCGACAGCGCTCACGACGGCGATCGTGCCGCGCGCCCCGGCGATGTCCTCGACCCGCAGGAACGGCAGGTTCCGGTCGAGGTAGGCGGTCGCCGCCCGGGCCGCGGCCTGGTTGCCGGCCAGCACGAACCCGAGTACCGAGAACGCGAGCAGGCTGATCGCGAACGCCGCGAAGAAGCCGTAGTAGGCGATCGCCGCGGCCAGCCGCAGCCCGAAGTACTCGTCGAACCGTGCCGCCGCCCGCCACAGGTGGTCGATCCACCGGACCCGGCGCCGGAGCCCGGCCAGCGCCGCCTCCGATCGCGCGACCACGTCGGAAAACCGGCTCACGGTACCCCGAGCGCGAAGTCGCGTACCGGTCGCCACCGCCCGTCGGCTCCGTGCACGTACAGCGTGAAGTGGTCGACGGGGAAGCGGGCGGAGAAGTCGGCGAGTTCCTCGAAGACCTTGTCCAGCGCCTCGGTCGAGATGTCGTGCGCGACGGTCACGTGCGGGTGGTACGGGAAGTGCAGCTCCCGCTGCAGCGGACCGGCCCGTACCGCGGCGGCCAGCTGTTCGAACTCGCTGATCCCGGCCGCCACGGCGACGAAGACCACCTGGGTCAACGGCCGGAAGGTACCGGTACCGCGCAGCTGCACGGGGAACGGCGAAAACAGCGGCGCGACGTTAGATAGATGGTCTTCAATCAATGGCAAGGCGGGTGAAGGGACGTCGGTAGGTCCGAGAAGCGTCACGTGCGACGGGATGAACTCCGCCATCGGGTCGCCGGCCGCCGCCCGGGCCTCGTCGAGCATGCCGCCCCAGGGTTCGGGGATGCCGACCGCCACGCCGACGCGCAGCGCATCCACCTCAGGCACCACTGGCCGGGGCCAGGAAGCCGATCCGCTGGTAGGCGGTGCGCAGGGTGACCGACGCGACCGCGCGGGCCTTCTCGGCACCGAGGGCCAGCACCTTGTCCAGGTGCCCGGGGTCGTCCAGGTATGCCTTGGTGCGCACCTGCACCGGCCGGACGAACTCGACCACGACCTCGGCCAGGTCCTTCTTCAGGTCGCCGTACCCCTTGCCGGCGTAGTCGGCTTCGAGCGCGGCGATGCTCCGCCCGGTCAGCGCGGAGTAGATGGTCAGCAGGTTGGCGATGCCGGGTTTCGTCGCCGGGTCGTAGACGATCTCCCGACCCGTGTCCGTCACCGCCGACCGGACCTTCTTCGCCGACCGGGCCGGGTCCTCCAGCAGGTCGATGATGCCGTTGGGCGAGGACGACGACTTCGACATCTTCGCCGTCGGGTCCTGCAGGTCGGTGATCTTCGCGGTCGACTCCGGGATGAACGGCGCGGGGACCGTGAACGTCGCGCCGTACAGGGTGTTGAACCGCTGCGCCAGGTCGCGGGTCAGCTCCAGGTGCTGCCGCTGGTCCTCGCCGACGGGTACCGCATCGGCCTGGTACAGCAGGATGTCCGCGGCCTGCAGGATCGGGTAGGTGAACAGCCCGACGCTGGCCCGGTCGGCGCCCTGCCGCCCGGCCTTGTCCTTGAACTGGGTCATCCGGCTCGCCTCGCCGAACCCGGTGATGCAGCCCATCACCCAACCGAGCTGGGCGTGTTCGGGAACGTGCGACTGCACGAACAGGGTGCACCGCTCCGGATCCAGGCCGAGCGCGAGAAGCTGCGCCGCGCTGAGCCGGGTGCGCTGCCGCAGCAGGGCCGGGTCGTGCCCCATCGTGATCGCGTGCAGGTCGACGACGCAGTAGAACGCGTCGTGGGTCTCCTGCATCGCCACCCAGTTGCGTAGCGCTCCGAGGTAGTTGCCCAGGTGGAACGAGTCGGCGGTGGGCTGGATGCCGGAGAGCACCCGCGGCGGGCGGCCGGAGGACGAGGACATGGCCATGAGGATAATGCGGCGGCACGCCGCTCCTCCCGTGAGGATCAGCTAAAGGCGCGGCACCGTCACGATGCCGACGCGGGCCGCCCGCCGGCCGTCGAGGGAGATGACCACGAGGCGGTACCCGTCGACCTCGACCTCGTCGCCCACCCGCGCGAGCCGGCCGAGCGAGGCCATGAGGAACCCGCCGAGCGTCTCGTAGGGCCCGGCCGGCAGCGCGAACCCGCAGCGCTCGGCGAAGTCGGTGAGGTTGAGCCGGCCGTCCACCTCGCTGGGTACCCCGCCGTCGGCCGGCAGCGGGTCGGGTGCCAGGTCGTACTCGTCGGTGATCTCCCCGATCAGCTCCTCGATCAGGTCCTCCAGGGTCACGATTCCCGCGGTACCCCCGTATTCGTCGACCACGACGGCCAGGTGCCGGCCCTCGTTGCGCATCTCCGACAGCGCCGGCAGCACCCGCTTGCTGGCCGGCAGCCGCTTGACCTCGCGGGCCAGCTCGCCCACCGTGACCGCGCCGTCCGGCTCCGGCCGGATCAGCAGGTCGCGCAGGTGTACGAAGCCGACCACGTCGTCGTGCGAACCGTCGATGACCGGAAAGCGGGAGTGCCGGGCGGCGCGTACCGCGGCCACGGCGTTGGCCACCGGCAGGCTGGCGTCGAGGAAGACCACGTCGGTGCGCGGCACCATCACCTCGCGGACGTGCCGCGCGCCGGCGGCGAGCACCTCGTCGATGATGTGCCGTTCCTCGCCGGACAGCACGATGTTGGCGGCCACAAGGTCGCGCAGCTCGGCCTCGGAGATGGACTCCCGCCCGGCGGTGGCGCTGGCCCCGAGCATCCGGGTTACCCAGCGGGCCAGGCCGTCCGCGGCGCGGACCACGACCGGCGCGAAGGTGCCGGCACGTCCGGTGCCGGCGCGCTCGGGCATGGTTCGCATCGTAGTAGTGACAGGCTGCACCCACCGATCCTGTTGGAAACTGTTGGGTTCTGTGGAATGCTGGGCCGGGACTGCGTTGCACCGTGTCGTCAAGGGAGGACCCGTGCTCGCACAGCAGAGACAGGCGTCGATCCTTGACCGGGTCCGGCGCAACGGCGGCGCGCGGGTCGCCGACCTCGTCCGCGTGCTCGGCGTCTCCGACATGACGATCCGGCGGGACATCGAGGCGCTGGCCGAGCGGGGGCTCGTCGCGAAGGTGCACGGCGGTGCGATCGCGATCGAAGGCACGACCGACGAACCGGGGTACGCGGCGAAGTCCGGGCAGCAGCAGGCGGAGAAGGTCGCGATCGCGCGCGCCGCCGCCGAGCTGGTCAACCCGGGCACCGCGGTGGGCATCTCCGCCGGTACCACGACCGCGACGCTCGCCCGGGAACTGGCCGGGGTACCGGAGCTGACCGTGGTGACCAACTCGATCCCGGTCGCCGACGTGTTCTACCGCACCGGCCGGCTCGACCAGACGGTGGTGCTGACCGGCGGCACACGTACCCCCTCCGACGCCCTCGTCGGCCCGGTGGCCCAGGAGGCCGCCGCGCGGATCAACCTCGACCTGCTGTTCCTCGGCGTGCACGGGATGAGCGCGCGGGCCGGGTACACCACGCCGAACCTGTCCGAGGCCGACACCAACCGCGCACTCGTGGCCGCCGCGCGCCGCCTCGTGGTGCTCGCCGACCACACGAAGTGGGACATGATCGGGATCGCCACGATCGCCGCGCTGGGTGAGGCGCACGTCGTCGTCACCGACTCCGGCCTTCCGCTGGAGGCGCGCGCCGAGCTCGACCTCAGCGTCGACCAGCTGATCATCGCCGACGTCGACCCGGTTGAGCGGGAGTGGATGTGATGAAGCGGACCTCGATCGAGCTCGCCGACGGTCGCGAACTGATCTACTTCGACGAGCGCGACGACGCGGTACGCGACGAGATCGACCGGCGCGACCTGCCACCCCGGCCGGTCGCCGGGGAGCTGCGCTACGACCCGCTGGTCGACGAGTGGGTCGCGATCGCGGCGCACCGGCAGACCCGCACCTTCCTGCCGGCGACCAGCGACTGTCCACTGTGTCCATCCACTGTGGACAGATCGACGGAGATCCCCGCCTTCGACTACGACGTGGTGGTCTTCGAGAACCGGTTCCCCTCGTTCAACCACCACCTGCCCGCCGAGCCGCTGGTGGCGCCGACGCCGCTGTCCCCGCTGCGGCCGGCGGCCGGGCGCTGCGAGGTGGTCTGCTTCACGCCCGACCACAACGCGTCGTTCGCCGCGCTGCCGCACGACCGGGTGCGCACGGTCATGGCGGCACTCGCCGACCGCACCGCGGAACTGTCCGCGCTGCCCGAGATCGAGCACGTGTTCCCGTTCGAGAACCGGGGCGAGGAGATCGGCGTCACGCTGTCCCACCCGCACGGGCAGATCTACGGGTACCCCTTCGTGCCGTCGCGCACCCGCGCCATGCTGGCCGCGGCGCGGCGGTACGCCGACGAGACCGGCGGCGTCCTCGGGTCCGCGGTCCTCGCGGCCGAGCAGGAGGCGAAGGTGCGGGTCGTGGGTGGCAACGACCACTGGACGGCCTATGTACCCGCGGCCGCGCGCTGGCCGTTCGAGGTGCACGTGGTACCGCACCGGCACGTCCTGGACCTGACCGGCCTGACCGACGCCGAGGTGGCCGCCTTCGCCCCGGTGTACCTCGACGTGCTGCGCCGCTGCGACGGGCTGTTCGGCGCGCCGTTGCCGTACATCGCGGCGTGGCACCAGGCGCCGGTGCGGCATCCCGACCGCGCGCTGTCCTACCTGCACCTGCAACTGACCAGCGTCCGGCGGGCCGCCGGTAAGCTCAAGTACCTCGCCGGTTCGGAGTCGGCGATGGGCGCCTTCATCAACGACGTCCGGCCCGAACGCGCGGCCGCGATGCTGAGGGAAGTGACACTGTGAGCGGAGCGAACCATGAACGCTGTGAGCGAAGCGGAGCGCCGCGGCGTCTGGACTGAGGCAACGCGCCGACGCAGTCGGTGCGCGGGGCCGAGGGAAGACGGCGCACAGGGCGCGCAGCGAAGCGAGCCGGGAGGCACAGACCTATGAAGTATCTCGTCACGGGGGGCGCCGGGTACATCGGCGGCATCGTCACCCAACTGCTGCTCGACGCCGGCCACGAGGTGACCGTGCTGGACGACCTGTCCCGCGGGCACCGCGACGCGGTCCGGCCCGGAGCGTCCTTTGTGGACGGTCGGGTGCAGGAGCTAGCGGCGCAGGTGCTCGACGCGAGCTTCGACGGGGTACTGCACTTCGCCGGCCTGATCCTCGCCGGCGAGTCGGTGGAGCAGCCGGAACGGTACTGGGAGAACAACCTCGTCAGCTCGCTGCGGCTGCTCGACGCGATGCGCGCGGCCGGGGTACGGCGGCTGGTGTTCTCCTCCACCGCCAACATCTACGGCGATCCCGACGAGCTGCCCATCAAGGAGACCGCGCAGTCCCGGCCACCGAACCCGTACGCCGCCTCGAAGCTCGCGGTCGACCACGCGCTGCGCGACGAGGCCCGGGCGCACGGGCTGGCCGCGGTGTCGCGGCGCTACTTCAACGTGGCCGGCGCGCACCGCAGCAGCGACGGCACACTGATCGGCGAGCGGCACGACCCGGAGAGCCACCTGATCCCGATCGCGCTTGCGGTCGCCGCCGGGAAGCGGGAGAAGCTGCAACTGTTCGGTGACGACTACCCGACCCCGGACGGCACCTGCGTCCGCGACTACATCCACATCTCCGACCTCGCCGCCGCGCACCTGCTCGCACTGTCCACAATGGAGCCGTCGACGCACCGGGTCTACAACCTGGGCAACGGCACCGGGTTCTCCAACAGGCAGGTGGTCGACGTGGTCCGCGAGGTGACCGGGCACCCGGTGCCGACCGAGATCGCGCCGCGCCGCGGCGGCGACCCGGCCGCCCTGGTAGCCTCGTCCGACAAGGCCCGCGCCGAACTGGGCTGGACGCCGCACAAGCCGTCGCTCACCGAGATCGTCGCCGACGCGTGGGAGTTCTGCCGTGGATAGTGGAGTGTGGGCCGCGCCCGGCCGGGTCAACCTCATCGGCGAGCACACCGACTACAACGACGGGTTCGTGCTGCCGTTCGCGCTGCCGTTGCGCGCATACGTGACCGCGTCGGTCCTCGACAGTCCACAGTGGATGGTCTCGTCGCGCGAGGAGCCCGGAGACGCGACGCTGACGGCGGCCGAACTGGTACCGGGCGGCGTCGAGGGCTGGGCACGGTACCCGGCCGGTGTCGTGTGGGCGTTGCGCGAGACGGGGTACGACGTGCCGGGCGCGCGGCTGGACATCCACTCCGAGGTACCCGTCGGCGCCGGCCTGTCCTCCTCACACGCGCTGGAGTGTGCGGTACTCACGGCGCTGTGCGACCTCGGCGGCCTGGACCTTCCCCTGGAGGAGCGCCCCCATCTGGTACAGCGGGCGGAGAACGACTTCGTCGGCGCGCCGACCGGCATCATGGACCAGACCGCGTCGCTGCGGTGCCGGGCCGGCCACGCGCTGTTCCTCGACTGCCGTTCGATGGCGACCGAGCACATCCCGTTCGACCTCGCCGCGGTCGACCTCGCGATCCTCGTCATCGACACGAAGGCGCCGCACCGGCACACCGACGGCGAGTACGGGGTGCGCCGGCGCACCTGCGAGGAGGCGGCCCGGATCCTCGGCGTACCGGCGCTGCGTGACGTAACCGTGGCCGGCCTCGACGTCGCCCTGGGCCGGCTGCCCGACGAGGTGAGCCGCCGGCGGGTACGGCACGTGGTGACCGAGAACCAGCGGGTACTCGACACCGTCGCGCTGCTGCGCGCCGGCCGGTACGGCGAAATCGGGCCGCTGCTGACCGCCTCGCACGTGTCGATGCGCGACGACTACGAGATCACCGTGCCGGAGGTCGACACCGCGGTGTCCGCGGCGCTGGACGCGGGTGCCTACGGCGCGCGGATGACCGGCGGCGGCTTCGGCGGCTGCGTGCTCGCGCTGATCGACGCGCCGGCCGCCGAGAAGGTCGGCACCGCGGTCGCCAGCGCCTTCGCCGAGGCCGGGTTCACCGCGCCGGCCGCCTTCCCCGCGGTACCGAGCGGCGGCGCCACCCGGCTCAGCTGACCGCCACGCGAATCGGTTGAGCTTGGCCCAC
>Ga0066710_100006721_pt1 | contig 10821 bp, 10 predicted proteins | sample GraSoiAngelo_159_FD_79666 | JGI IMG/M metagenome (GOLD analysis project Ga0066710, IMG submission 79666) | Grasslands soil microbial communities from the Angelo Coastal Reserve, California, USA - 14_1009_16_40cm | ecosystem: Environmental > Terrestrial > Soil > Grasslands | place: USA...
ATCGGAGGAGCGGTGAGCGCAATCGATCGTCGGTCGTTTCTCGCTGCCATCGTCGCCGCTGCGGCGCGCGCGAATTCAGCGACAGCGGATGGACAGGCCGCGACATCGCGGCCCGAAACATTCACGCAGTGGATCGGCGCGTCGCGCAAGGCTCGCGCGGACGCGCTGCAGCCGTGCCTCGATTTCATTCGCGCCAGCGACCCATCGATCCGCGCCTGGGTGCAAGTGCAGCCGGAACGGCCGACGGGAAACGGAAAACTCTCCGACATCCCGTTCGGCGCGAAGGACATCATCGAGACGAAAGGGCTCGCGACCGAGTACGGTTCGCCGATCTACAAAGGACGGATCGGCACCGCCGACGCCGCCGTCGTGCGCAACCTGCGCGAGCGCGGAGCCGTCCTGCTCGGCAAGACGCACACCACCGCGTTCGCGTACCGGACGCCGGCACCGACGCGCAATCCGCGCGACCTGACGCACACGCCGGGCGGCAGCTCCAGCGGATCGGCCGCCGCGGTTGCGGCGGGCATGGTGCCGTTCGCGCTTGGCACGCAAACCGGCGGATCGGTGCTGCGGCCCGCGTCGTTCTGCGGCGTCACCGGTTTCAAACCCACCTACGGTCTCCTGCCGATGGAAGGGGTGTTTCCTTTCGCGAAGAGCCTCGACACCCTCGGCCTCTTCACGCATTCGGCCGCCGACATGATCGCCTTGTGGGAATCGCTCGACTACCCAACCGGTCGGTCCGAAGATTTTCCGCTGGCGGTGCCGGAACCGATGCCGGACGTCGAACCCGCGATGGCTTCGACCTTCGAGAAGACGGTGACTCATCTGCGCCGTGCCGGCGTCGCAATCCGCCCCATCGACATCGCTCCGATGCTCGCAAGGCTCGTCGATGCGTCGAGGATCGTGATGTTCTATGAGGGCGCGCGATTTCACGAGCAGCGGTTCAAGCAGTACGGCGATCGTCTCGAGGACATGGCGAATCTGGTTCGAGAGGGTCTGCGAATTCCGCCGGCGCGATACGACGAGTCGATGCGATACATCGGCGAGTGCAGGTCCACCGTCGCGGAGCTGTACAAGGCGACGCCGATCATTCTCGTTCCCGCGGCGCCGGGCCCGGCGCCGCTCGGTCTCGCGTCGACCGGCGATTCACGCATGAACGCGCCGTGGACGGCGCTTGGCACACCCGCAATCACTGTTCCGATGCCCGTGGGAAGCGCGCTGCCGCTGGGCCTCCAGTTGACGGCAGATCGAGGACAGGACGCGAGCGTCCTTCGAACCGCGGTGCGGCTCGAAACGCTGCTTCGCCAGCAGTAGAAAAGGGTTTGCTCAGCGGATCGGCAGGAACTCCGCCGGCGCGAGGGCGCGGCGCGTGAAGCGCGCGGCGCGAATTGCGCCCTTGAAGTAATTCACCAGATTGATCCGCACCCCGATCGACGAGCGGCCCGGACCCTGGGGATCGAGACGAATCTGGGCCGCGCCTTCCTGCACGCCGTTCACGTAGTTCCGGAACTCGCGGCCGTCGTACACGGCTGCCACGTGATACCACTCTCCGAGCGCGTGAAGGCGTTCGGGATTGATGAGCGCCTTTTCGGCAGCGCCGCTGTGCACGTAGCTGTCGAAATACCATTGCCCTCCGACGATCCGGAGCTCGAACAACATGCGGTCGTCGCTGCCGGTCTGCTGCAGATGGAACCACCGCTGTGCCGGCTCGCCTCCGTCCGGACGGAAGATGGCCTCCCATGTGAACGTCGACGCTCCGGCCAGCGGATGGACGCCGACGACGAGCGCATCATGGACGCCGTCGAAGGCGATCGCCTTGCCGATCGGCGTGTCGATCACCCGCGGGTCGCCGACGACCGTCGTCTCGTGGCCGCCGATGCCATCGAGCCGATCGAAGGTCCACAGCTCGGCGTCGGCACCGATTAGAATGACGCCGGAAGCAGCAAGGAGCGAAGCGATGACACGTCGAGCGCGCGTCTTCACGGACATCGTCGTGATTCTCCTCGGGTGCCGTCTCGCCGCCGGCGTCGCGATCGGGCTCGGCGCATTTCAGGGTCGAAACTTTACGCCAATCACCGATCAAATGCTGCTCACTCCCGATCCTGCGGATTGGCCGAACTGGCGGCGCACGCTCGACGGATGGGGATACAGCCCGCTGAAGCAAATCAACAAACAGAACGTTCATCAACTCCAGCTCGCGTGGTCGTGGGGCCTCAAGCCCGGGCTAAGTCAGCCGACGCCGCTCGTCGCCAACGGCACGATGTACGTGCCGAGCCCCGGCGGCGGCGCGCAGGCGCTCGATGCCGCAACCGGCGATCTGCTGTGGGAGTACGCCGCCACCTCCGCGGACGGCGCCGCGCGCACGTCGCCGATGCGAAATCTCGCCATCTACGGCGACAACGTGTACGTCGCTACTGCGGATGCGCATCTCGTCGCGCTGAACGCGCGAACCGGCGCGGTCGCGTGGGACCACCGGGTCGCCGACAGCAAGCTCGGTTACACCTATTCGAGCGGACCGATCGTCGTGAAAGGACTCGTCGTCGCCGGCGTCACCGGGTGCCAACGCTACAAGAACGACGTCTGCTTCATCTCGGCGCACGACGCGCGGACCGGCAGAGAAGTGTGGCGCACGCCGACGATCGCCAAGCCCGGCGAACCGGGCGGCGACAGCTGGGGCGAGCTGCCGCTCATGTTCCGGGCCGGCGGCGACGCGTGGATGCCCGGCAGCTACGATCCGGCGACCAACCTGATTTACTGGGGCACCGCGCAGGCCAAGCCGTGGACGCGATTCGCGCGCGGGACCGACGGCGACGCGCTCTACACGAACTGCACGCTCGCGATCGATCCGGCGACCGGACGAATCGTCTGGTACTACCAGCACATTCCCGGCGAGACGCACGACCTCGACGAAGCGTTCGAGCGCATCCTCATCGATTTCAACGGCCGCCAGTCGGTGTTCACGATGGGCAAGCTGGCGATTCTGTGGGAGCTGGATCGCAGGACGGGCGCGTTCGTCAGCGCGCACGACCTGCGCTATCAGAACGTGGTCGACGTCGATACTCGAACGGGGAAAGTGACCTATCGGCCGAACAAGATTCCGCAGCCGGGTGTGCCTCTGGAATTCTGCCCGAGCTCGAGCGGCTTCAAGAGCCTGCGCGCGATGGCGTACCACCCGGACACGCAGGCGTTCTACATCCCGCTCTTACTGAGCTGCGAGCGAGCCACGTTCGGCAGCGACATCAAGCGCGAGGAAGGCGGCGGCGGATCCGGCGGCGTGCGGCGTACGAACCTGATCCACCCGGAAAGCCGCGACGGAATCGGCGAGTTCCTCGCGATGCACGCGCGGGACGGCAGCATTCTCTGGCGTCACCGCACGCGAACGCCGCCCAACACCGCCGCGCTCACGACCGGCGGCGGCCTCGTCGTGGTCGGCGACTACGACCGATATCTCTACGTGCACGACGCCGCGAGCGGCGACATTCTGTTTCAGACGCGGCTGCCGACGTCGGTGCAAGGGTTTCCGATCACCTACGCTGTCGGCGGCAGGCAGTACCTCGCGGTACCGGTCGGCACCGGAGGCGGACAGTGGGTGACGACGATTCCAGCGGACCTCACGCCGGAGAAGAAAATTGCGCAGAGTGCGAACGGGATCTTTGTCTTTGCCCTGCCGCGATGACGAGTATCCACTCTCGTACTTTGCCCGCGCACGGCGGAAGCGGATCGCAGGCCAGCAGATACAGCAGCACCGTCGTCAGCAGGACGAGGAAATAACTGAGCAGGACGATGCGGACGCGAAGATTGAAATAGACGAGCGCAACCGGATACCAGAGCAGGATCGCAAGCGTCATGAACGACATTCGGAGTTGTGCATCCCGCACGCGTCTCGGATTCCTGAAGCCCTTCGCCACGCGCCGATACGCGTTGGCTTCGTACTCCTCGATGGACACCTTGAAGATCGTCTGCGTCAGCGCATAGAACACGCCGCCGCAGAACAGCGCGACGAGCATTCGCAGCCAGAGCTCGGTGCTCCAGAAATACAAACCCGCCCACACGAAGTACACGATGATGCTCAGATTCGTGAGCTGCACGGCAAGCCACACGTTCGTCTTGCCCGTCAGGAGCTGAAACTTACGACAGGCCCATTCGGTCACGTCCAGGATGAAGACGTCGATGCGATTCATTTTTCGTTCGGCTGTCTATTGTGGATCCCGCGACGTTGTGTTGACAGGTAGAATCTGGCCGGGATCGACGAGGTGAAGATGTTCTCGAGGTCGGTGCGATCGCTCGCGTCACGACCGATCCTCTCGGCCGTCGCCATCGCGACGCTCGCGGTCGGCCTCGGCGCGAACGCCGCGATATTCAGCCTTACGCGTGAAGTGCTGCTGCGACCGCTCCCCTATCGAGATGCCGATCGCCTCGTCTGGGTTTTCGAGCGCAGCCCGTCGACAGGCGTCGAGAGCATGGGCATCACGCCGGTCAATTACGTCGGCTGGCGCGATCGCGTCGACGCGTTCGAGCAGACGTCGCGGTTCCTCCGCGTCTCGTTCAACGTGTCGCGGAAGACCTCGGCCGTGCAGGTCGAGGGATTCAAGGTTGCGGCGGGCTTTCTTCCGATGCTCGGCGTTCAGCCGGCTCTCGGCCGCGGTTTCACGGAAGACGATGCGCAGCCGGGTCGCGACACCGTCGTGATTCTAACCGACGGGTTCTGGCGGCGTTATTTCTCCGCCGATCCGGACATCGTCGGTCAGTCAGTGGACGTCGACGGCACGGCGTGCACGATCGTCGGCGTCCTCGGACCGAACTTCACGATTTTCCACGTCCTGAATCGCGAGGTCGAGCTGTTCCGACCGCACGTGCTCACCCCGACCGACCGCGAGCAGTCCATCGGCCTTTACGCGAAGCTGAGGCCGAACGTGTCGATCGATGCCGCGCGAGCGCAGCTCGCCGCCGCGTATGCCGGCTTGCCGATACCGAATCACTTGTGGACCGCCGGCCTGCGGCCGCTGTCGACGACGTTCGCCGCCAACGCGCGGCCGACGCTGATTGCGCTCGAGTGGGCGGTGGCGCTCGTGCTGCTCATCGCCTGCGCGAATATCGCCAATCTGCTCCTGGCCGTGTCCGCCAGCCGCAGAAAGGAACTGGCGGTGCGCCATGCGCTCGGCGCAACGCGCTGGCGGATCGCGCGGGATCTCGCCGGTGAAACGATCGTCCTGACCATCGCCGGCGCCGCAGGCGCGACGCTTCTGGCGACGTGGACCGTCGCCGTCCTCAACTCGACCGTCAGCTTCCTGGACGTGAATCGTCTGCATCCGTTTCAGGTGGATGGATGGGTGCTCGCCTTCACGATCGGACTTGCGCTGATCGTCACGCTGTTCTTTGGCGTGCTGCCGGCACGCGCGGCGGCGCGTATCGACGTCGTCGACGCGCTGAAAGACCTGACGCACGGCGTGACGGTCGGCATATCCAACCGCCACCTCCGTCACGCTCTCATCATCGGCGAGCTGGCGCTCTCGATCGTGCTGACGGCCTCGGCGCTCGCGCTCACGCGGAGCGCCGTGGCGCTCCAGGTCCTGCCGCGCGGCCTCGCCATCGACGGCGTGATGACGGCGCAGGTGACGCTGAACGATCCGCGCTATCTCGACACCGGCCGGCTGGTGCACACGACGTCTTCGATGCTCGACAGACTCGCCGCCGCGCCGGCCGTCGCCGACGCGGCGCTCGTGAACTATCCGCCGCTGGCGCTCATTCGAGTCGGCGTACCGGTCTCGATCGAGGGTCATCCGCCTCCTACCGATCTGCCACTCGGCGCGCGGTACTGGGTCGTCACGCCGAACTATTTCCGTACGCTCCGTATCCCGATGCTGGCCGGTCGCGACTTCACCGCGGCCGACGACGCGAAGGGCGCCGGAGTCGCCATCGTGAGCGAAACGTTCGCGCGTCGTTTCTGGAACAGCGCCGACGTCGTCGGCCGACGGGTGGAGACGTTGTTCCCGCAGAGCGCCGCCTTCTGGGTTCCACGCGCGCGGCGCGGTCCGCTGACGATCGTCGGCGTCGCCGGCGATGTCCGCGAGGACGGCCTTCGCGACGCCGCCGGCCTGCCGCAGCTGTATCTGCCCTACGCGCAAAATCCGACGATCGTCGCCACGCTCGTCGCGCGGACGCGGGGCGGTCCCGCCGAAGCGGCCGCGCCGGCCATCCGCGAGGCGGCGCGCGGCGCCGATGCGCAGGCGCCGGTCAGCTATGAAATGAGCCTCGACGCGGTGATCGGCGAAACATTCGCACGTCCGCGTGTGATGGCGTGGCTCGTCGGCACGTTTGCGGTGCTCGCGCTCGGCCTGTCCGCGATCGGGGTGTACGGCGTGATGACGTACCTCGCTACCGCGCGGGCGCGCGAAATCGGCATTCGCATCGCGCTCGGCGCCACGCTCGGCGACATCGTGTGGCTCATCGTCGGTCACGCGATCGCGTTGACCGGCGCCGCCGCCGCCCTCGGGATCCTGCTGGCGCCGATGGCGCTGCGCCTGCTCGGCGGCGTCCTGTTCGGCATCGGTCCGTTCGATCCGGCGACGCTCGCGGCGGTGCTGCTGTTGCTGTGCGGTGTGTCGATCGTTGCGGCGGCGATTCCGGCCGTTCGCGCCGCGCGCTTCGCATCCGTCTCGTTTCGCTGACTCGGATCAACGAGTCAGCGTTCGACGAAGCTCTTCAGCCGGTCGAGTGTCTCGTCCCACTGCGCCGCGATCGTCTGCAGCTGCCGGCGCGCGTCCGCGAGCCGCTTCTGTTCCAATTGCCAGACGCTCTCGCGCCCCTGCTGCTCGCTGCGCACGAGGCCGGCGTCTTCCATCACGCGCAGGTGCTTGGTGATCGCCTGACGCGTGATGTCGAAGCCGTCGGCGAGTCTCGCGATCGACATCGGACCGTCGTGGCTGAGGCGCGAGACCAGGCGCAGCCGGGTCTCGTCGCCCAGCGCCGCAAACACCGGCGCCGCTCCGATGAACGCCGCGTTCGCCTTCCTGGAGTTACGCGTTGTTCGCAAGATACTTCTCGATCAGCGTCATCTGTATCGTCCATCCACCCTCGTTCGCCGCGAACGCCTTGGCGCGCCGCTCGAGCGGGATGCGATCGAAGCCCGATTCGGTGACGGTGAGCAGCGTGCCGTTCGGGACTTCCTCGAGCGCGAAGGTGATGAGCGTCGTCGGTTCGGCCGAGTAGTCGACGCCCCGCTCGATCGCGAACGGATGCCACCGGAACGCGAAGATCCGCTCGGGCTCGATCCGGTCGATCGTGATCTCGAACGGGACGTCCTTGTAGTCCCGCTGCATCTTCGCCACGTTGGCGTCGACGGTGGTCCCGACCAGCACGCCTCGCTGGAGCGCGCCCACCTTGAAGGGCGCGTCGAACCTCACGCCGAACCAGGCGCCGAACTCCTCGGCGTCGGCGATCGCCCTCCACACACGCGCGCGCGGCGCGCGCAGCAGGACCTGTTTCTCGATGCGATCTGTGCTGTTCACAATGGACATATGCAACCTCGTGGTTGCCATCGTATACGAGGCGGCCGAATTGTGCAACCCCTGGGTTGCAGATTCGCCGGCCCGACCAGGCGGCGTCAGACGGCAGCGGTGAGGGCGGCTCTTGATGCGCTTGCGGTGCGCAACTTGCTTGGTACCGCGCATGGCGCCGCATCGGTCTGACCTTGACCGCTCATGCAGGCGTCGAGACAGCTGGGGCATACGTCGGTTGGGGACGGACGAGGACCGAAGATGGGCAACACGTCACGGCACATCGACCTGACGCCGCGCGAGCGCGATGTCGTGCGCGGCGTCGTCGCCGGACGGAAGAATCGCCAGATGGCGCAGGAGTTCGGTCTGACCGAACAGGCCGTGAAGAACGTCCTGTCAAACGTCTATCACAAGTGCCACGTGCGCAATCGGCTGGAGCTCGCGATGTTCGCGATGCGGCATCATCTAGTACCCGACTGATGGAAGCCTTCCCCGCCGTTTCTCGAAACGGCGGGGAAAGAGCTCACATTCGAGCAACCGCCCGCCGCCGAAACAAGAATGCGACGCACGCCAGACCGCCGACCAGCATCACGAGCGTCCGCGGTTCGGGCGTTGGGCTCACAGGCGCCGGGCTGAAGGTGAATACCGTGCTGCCCACAAGGAAGCTGCCGCCGCCGGTGTCCCGGAGCGACACGAGCGATGCCGTTCCGTGGCCCGCCAGGTTCGCCGTAAACAGCGGCAGGCCCGCGCGGTCGCGATCGGAGAATCCAGAGAGCACGCCGCTCATCGTGAAGAGAGTGGTGAACGAACCAGAAATCGTGGCGGGAACGATAAACGGCGTCGCGTTGAAATTGAGGCCGCCGCTGAGGAAGACGTCGAATTGCGCGCCGTTGACCGTCTCACGCAATGGATGGTTGAGGAATTGCGACGGTGTAACGGTCGTGCTGAGATCGACCCGCGTGCCGGCACCGACGGCCGGCGTTCCCTGCGCGAAGGTTTCGACCGCGATGGCGGTGTCGTTTCCGAAGAGCTCGAAGCCGAACGGCGGATCCAAGCCGCTGAATGGCGACGCCAACGCCACCGTTCCGCGACTGATCGCGATTGGGTCGGCGAACGCATGCGGCACCGCGCCCAGACAACTGACGGCCGCCAGCAGCAACAGGCGCAGCCTCATTAGATTCCTCCCAAGCGCTATCGCCGTCACCACCGCTCGTCGGGTTAGGTATGCACGTAAAGCGGCCTTCACTGGCGAGTCCTCGATGTGCAATTGAAGCGCCGAGGCTCCAGTGCGGGATTGCGCTCCGCGACTCGGCGGCGCCGTTCGAGCGAAGGTGCTGCGTGGCCATGGAATGGTAAGGAATTGCTTAGAGTGAGCAGCTGGCATCCTGAAGCTGGCGAACACCGAACAGGCCCTTTCCGCATGGCACTGATGAAGACGAAGCGCCGGCATCGAGGCCGACGAGAACTCCAACGCCCGATGTCCTCACCTGCGACACTCCATGCGCGGCGGATGTATCGCGGCTGCTCGCAGAAACGATTGAGGTGACGAGGAAGAAAATCAGTTCTGAAGCATCGGCCCCAGATACGTCCATACGGTTTCGGCAATGCGGCGCGCGCCTGCCGCATTCGGGTGCACGAGGTCCGGTCCGTTGAGATCGGGAGCCAGCGCGACCCCCGCGAGCAGAAAAGGAACGAGCGGAACGGACTGCTGCTGCGCGAGAGTAGGAAAAATGAAGTGAAACGCGACCGAGTAGTCCAGGCCGTACGTCGGCGGCGCCTCCATCCCGCATAAAAGCGGACGAACGTTCCGCTCGCGCGCGCGCTGGACGATCGCCAGAAGATTCTGCTCGATCGTCGAGACGGCTACTCCTTTCAAGCCGTCGTTCGCACCGAGCTCCACGACGAGCACGCCGGCGTCACTGGTGAGCAGCGGGTCGAGACGCCGCAGCCCGTCGACCGTCGTGTCTCCGTTGACGCCGGCGTTGACGACCGTCCAGCGAAGGCGCTGCGCTTCGACGCGTGCCTGCAGCTGCGACGGAAAACTGTCCTCAATCGACGGCGACACGGCAAGGCTGTCGCCGAGCACGACGACGCGGCGGATTGGTGTCGGGGTTGCGGACGGAGATGTGGGCGTGTCGCGCGAGCCGCATGCGGCCGTGACGAGCAGCAGCAGCGCTGACCGGAACTTCCAGCGGGCCATGGTGCGCGAGGGAGGATCCGCGGGCTGCTACCCTTTGGATTTCTTCAACTGTCGCCGCGCACTGTTCATATGCTTCCTCGGGCCGTCGGCACTCTGACGCGCGCGATCCCGACCCTCACGCATGCCCGCGACGTTCCTGATGTAGTGCTCCAGGTCCTCGTGGTTGACTCTGTATTCCTCCATCAGCGCGTCGATGCGGGCGAAGCGCTCGTCCGCATTGTCCTTCTTCGTCGGCACCTTGAAAGTGTACCACCCTGCTCTCGTGGCATCGGGCCTTCGTCAGAACAGCTGACGCGATCGCGCGGCGGCGCTCGAGCTCGTCGACGATCGCTGCGGTTGAAATAACTGCGGAGCGAACGTCGACAGATAGTCGCGCCAGTTCAGCCATGTGTGCGCGCCCTCGCTCTCGACGAACACCGGCTTGAAGCCGTGCTTCTTCAACAGCTCCACCGTGCTGCGCGTCGTCGCGATCAGAAAATCCTCCTTGCCGGTGCCGAACCACAGGAGGTTCAGGCCGCGCTTGTTGGCAGCGTTGTCGAGCGCGGCGAGATGCTGGCGCTCCCAGGCTTCCGCGAAAGGCGCAGAGGTCGAGTCGGCTGACGGCGGCGCGCCGCGGCCGGCGCTGATGATGCCGGAGCTGAACACGCCGATGTACGCGAACTTGTCCAGATGCGGAATCGCGATGTTGAGCGTCTGATTACCTCCCATCGAGAGTCCCGCAATCGCGCGGCTCTGGCGATCGGTCAACACGCGATAGTTCTTCTCGACGTACGGCATCAGGTCGGTCAGGAAGTCGTTGGCGAACGGGTCGGGGCCGGACCCGATTCCCGGGATTCCCTCCGCCGCAGCGAACGGCACCGACCCACCGAGCGCCGCGCCCGCGCCGTTCACGTGCCCGGCGGGCATTACGACGATCATCGGCTTCGCGCTGCTGGCTGCGATCAGGTTGTCGAGGATGAAGCCTGCGCGACCGACCGACGTCCACGAATCATCGACGTCGCCTGCGCCGTGGAGAAGGTAGAGGACTGGATAGCGATCGCGGCTCGTCTCGTAGCCCGGCGGTGTGTAGATGTGCATCCGGCGGATGCCGCCGAGCGCCGTCGAGTTGTAGTGAACCGCGGCGAC
>Ga0066710_100006722_pt1 | contig 10819 bp, 11 predicted proteins | sample GraSoiAngelo_159_FD_79666 | JGI IMG/M metagenome (GOLD analysis project Ga0066710, IMG submission 79666) | Grasslands soil microbial communities from the Angelo Coastal Reserve, California, USA - 14_1009_16_40cm | ecosystem: Environmental > Terrestrial > Soil > Grasslands | place: USA...
GGATGAGCAGACCCAGGCGTGGAATCGTGGCAACCTGGAAAATTTTATGCAAGGTTATTGGAAAAATGATTCTCTCATGTTTATCGGTAAATCAGGAATAAATTGGGGATGGAAGGAAACAATGGCAAGGTACAAGAAAGGTTACCCCGATACTGCAGCAATGGGTAAACTGACTTTTGATATTCTCGTGGTAAAAAAACTTTCTGCAGAATATTACTATGTAGTGGGAAAATGGATGCTAGTGCGAAGCATTGGCGACCTAAGCGGCTATTACAATTTACTTTTTAAAAAAATCAGTGGGATGTGGGTCATTGTAGCTGACCATAGTAGCTAGTTATTTTTTCCATAAGCGATAATAGTAATAGAGGAGTGCAACCAGGCTCAAAACAAACCAGGTAAAAAAAAGAATATTAAAAATTGACAGTCGGTCCTCAATGATCGCATAGCCCCAGTACAGTCCTCCAAAAACATTCAGTGTTAACCAAAGCAGACCGAAACAAAGAGAATTAAGAACTTTAAACAAATATTTTTTTGCTTCCGGTTCCATTCCCTGTGGCATATGGCACAATTGATATAAGCAAGGTACTAATTACTTAATAAGCAATTGGCTGAACATGGCTGAGTCGCCTCTGAATACATCGAAGTCAACCGGGGTGGAGACTCCGTTCACCCTGCCATTATCATTGTGTTGCCAGAAAAGCCAATCCCTTTTTATACGCGGCTGTCGTGGTTGGTAGTAGTGGGCAACCCATAGGGGGTAATCATCGAAATCACTCCCTAGATTTTGCTTGTAAAAATCAATATTTGTGTAGATGATCGGCTTCACGTTGTAATTTGCTCCAACAATATCCAGCCACTCCTTCACCTCATTTTTTATCACGTCCCTGGAGAGGCCATAAGTTTGTTCGATATCGAGGACGGGCGGGAGATCACCTGTTTTCAGGTCAACTGCTTTAATAAAATTTTCTGCTTGCATTCGTCCATCTTTGGTAGGCAGAAAAAAATGATATGCGCCTCTTATCATTTCCGCATCCTTTGATCGTTTCCAGTTTCTGCGAAATTGAGGATCGGTATTGACAATACCTTCCGTTGCTTTAATAAAAACGAACCCAAGTCTGATTTTCTTTACCTGCATGGCCTTCACTGCGTCCCAGGCGATCAGCTGCTGGTACCTGGAAACATCAATGCCATGGATAGGATATTCTTCGGGAATTGAAATACCGAATTCCGCGTACCTGACAAATCTTGCTTTTCCATATAACCACCATTGATAGCCAATATACCCCGCAAGAATCGCTAAAGCAGCTAAGGAAACAAAAAAGACAAAACGAACGCGGCGTTTTTTTTTGCGCGAAGCCATGAAAGTAGAACCACCTAATTATGTATGGCAAATATAAACGCTGTGCTTAAGGTCAAAGCGTTAATTCAAAAAAAATAAAATAAAACAATTGGAACAGATGACTTACTAAACATTCCCGCATTCTGCACTCAACTCGTCGATCGCCGGATCATTAACAAGATTTTGGTAAATTACTGAATTGAAATCTGCATATTTGATCTTTAACAGCCAAAATCTTCATTATGAAACCAATTATCTTTTTATTGACAATCTCGCTGGTTTTATTTTCCTGTGTCAGTTCGAAAAAATATAAAGAATCATTGTCACGGTACGATGAGCTGAATACAAAATTGACTGCTGTGCAGGGTGATCTGACCAATTGCAACAGCGACAAAAATACGTTAACACACCAGCGCGATGATTTGCAAAATCAGAATGCAAATCTGAACAGTAAAATTGCTGATCTCAATAAGCAAATTGATTTTCTGAAAGAAAACAATACCACTGTTTTGAGACAGTTACAGGATCTATCCGTCCTTTCTTCTTCGCAAGCCGAAAGCATAAAAAAGTCGCTGGACAATATAGGCGCCAAAGATATTTACATCAAAGACCTTCAATCAGCATTGGCCCGCAAGGATTCATTGAACATGGCCTTAGTGATGAACCTGAAAGGAGCCATTGGAAACCTGGATGACAAAGACATTAACATAAAAGTTGATAAAGGCGTTGTGTACATAGATATATCCGATAAACTTTTGTTCGCGACTGGGCGCTACGAAGTCACAAAAAATGCTAAGCAAGTACTAGGAAAAGTGGCGCAAGTTTTAAAAAATCAACCCGACATCGAGTTCATGGTGGAAGGTCATACCGATAACGTTCCATATCATAATGGTATTCTTCTTGACAACTGGGACCTCAGCGTAAAAAGGGCCACAGCTGTTGTCCGCATTCTTCAAAATGAATATGGTCTTGATCCCACCAAGATCGCTGCTGCAGGTCGAGGCGAATATAAACCGCTTACGACAAATAATGATGCCGAAGGCCGTGCCGCCAATCGCAGAACAAGAATTGTTATTTTACCCCAATTGGACCAGTTCTTTAAATTGTTGGAACCTAAAAAAAGCTAGATTTCAAAATCAAGAAAGAAAACCATCCCGTTTGGGGTGGTTTTTTGTTTTTAAAGGAAATTGTTTAACAAGCAAAGCTTGATAATAAAAGATATTTTTGCAGCGCAATTGAATATCCATGAGCAAAATAAAAATAGGGCTCGTGCAAATGAGCTGCACGAGCAACAAGGATGAAAACCTGGCAAAAGCAATTGGCAAAGTCAGGGAATGTGCAGTGAAAGGCGCGCAAATTATTTGCTTGCAGGAGTTATTCACCTCCCTGTATTTCTGTGATGAAGAAAATTATGACAACTTCAAACTGGCAGAACCCGTGCCCGGTCCTTCCTCAGAAGCGCTTTGCAAAGTAGCGGAAGAAGCGGGAGTCGTTATTATCGCTTCATTGTTTGAGAAAAGAACGCAAGGAATTTATCACAATACAACGGTAGTGATCGATGCAGATGGCAGTTATCTTGGCAAGTATCGCAAAATGCACATTCCCGATGACCCTTCCTATTATGAAAAATTTTATTTTACTCCAGGCGATCTTGGTTACAAAGTTTTCAAAACAAGGTTTGCCAATATTGGAGTTTTGATTTGTTGGGATCAATGGTACCCGGAAGCAGCACGGATTACTTCTTTGTTGGGCGCAGAGATCTTGTTTTATCCGACCGCCATTGGTTGGGCGACATCGCAGGATGAAGCGACGAACAAGGAACAGTACAATGCGTGGCAGACCATTCAATGCAGTCACGCAGTTGCTAACGGAGTGCATGTTGTGAGCGTAAACCGTGTGGGCTTTGAACAAAATGGCAAGATGAAATTCTGGGGCGGCTCATTTGTTTCTAACCCATTTGGAACTATACTTACACAAGCCTCGCATGAAAAGGAGGAAGTAATTGTCCAGGAAATTGATACAGATAAAACAGATAGCTATCGCACACACTGGCCATTTCTCCGTGATCGCCGGATAGATTCCTATCAACCAATTACAGAAAGATTCATTGATACTCCTAACCCCTAAAGGGGAATTAAGTTTTTAATTTCCACCAGCAATAATATTGGTAAGATGAATTTGGCAAGAAAGAAAAACTTTTCAAATAGCTCCCCTTTAGGGGATGGGGGTATTACTACTCCCAAACAACTTGGCTATCGTTTTCCCGCCGAATATGAGCCGCATGCGGCTACCTGGTTGAGCTGGCCCCACAAAGAAGCAAGTTGGCCGGGGAAAATTCATACCATTTACTCTTATTATTGTCAATTTATAAAAGAGCTCACTAAGTGTGAAAAAGTTTGCATCAATGTAAACGATGAGGCAATGAAAAATTTTGCGATCGGGCATCTGCAAATCGTTGGAGTTGATCTGGCCAGAATTGAATTCTTTTTTCATCCGACAAATGATGCCTGGTGCCGCGATCATGGTCCAGCTTTTTTAATAAATCCAAAGGCCGAACACAAGAAGATCATTGTTGATTGGAATTATAATGCCTGGGGAAATAAATATCCTCCCTTTGATCTCGACGATATGATCCCCACTTTAATTGCGAACCATTATGATATTCCCGTCTATCACCCGGGAATTATTATGGAAGGTGGTTCTGTTGAGTTTAACGGCAAGGGAACTGTGATCACATCTACAGTTTGTTTATTAAATGAAAATAGGAATCCCGATCTTGCGCAGGAACAAATAGAAAATTACCTAAAGAATTATTACGGCATTGACCAAATATTGTGGGTGTGCGAAGGAATTGTTGGCGATGATACGGATGGCCACATCGACGATACGGTTCGATTCGTGAATGAAGACACGGTGCTGACAGTTGTAGAAGAAAATAAAAATGACGGGAACTATAAATTATTGCAGAGAAATTTGAGAGATCTTAAACAAATGCGTTTACTGAATGGCAAACAACTGAACATCGTAGAGTTACCGATGCCTGACGAGGTCATTTATGAAGATCAGCGACTGCCAGCTTCCTATGCAAATTTCTATATTGCCAATCATGCAGTAATTGTTCCTACTTATCGATGCAACAAAGACGATAAGGCACTTGATATTATTCAGCATTGTTTCCCTGGAAGAAAAGTAGTTGGCATTGACTCCACGGAAATTATCTGGGGATTGGGAAGCTTCCATTGTCTTAGTCAACAGGAACCTTCTGTGTAAACCTTTTGAGAAATTTCCTCAAGGTAAGGGCATTATCTATTCCATAGCCAAACCAGTCATTATTGAAGAAGATCCACACATGGTGACCCTGCTGTAACCACTTTGCAAACATTCTGGCATAGTGCTTCAGCGTCGCATCATCATATTTGGTGTTGTACAATGACCCGGGCCCGTGAAACCGGAAATAAATATTTTCTGACGTTACAACTTCGGCATAAGGAAAATGATTTCCTGAATGAGAAATAACAAAGGCAATATTATATTTCGCCATTAGGGAATAACTATTTTCTGTCATCCAGGTATTGTCGCGGACTTCCATAGCAAATTCATAAGTAGAGTATTTTTCTTTTAACAGCTTGTAAAAATGTTCGGTCACATCATAATCAAAAGGCACAACTTTGGGTAATTGTATTAAAACTGGCCCCAGTTGTTTTTTCATAGGTTCGAAAATTCTAAAGAATCGTTCAAGCGGTTCATCCGGATCCTTTAACCGCTTCATATGAGTCAGGTAACGACTCATCTTAGGACAGAACAAGAAATTCTTTGGCACTTTATTTACCCAATTGATGACTGTTTGTTGTGGTGGCAGTCGATAAAAACTGCTATTTATCTCTGTACAGTCGAAAGTTTTTGCATAGTATGTCAACCAATCACTGGATTTCAATTTTTTGGGATAAAAGACTTCGACCCAATCTTTATAACTCCAGCCTGAAGTGCCGATATGGAATTTTTCAGATGTCACAATAATCTTTAAACCAAATTTGAGCCACATCATCAGTGTTGAATAGAATTGTTACAGTTAAGGAGCGATGACAATAAATGCCGCGCTGTTGACATGAAACTTGTCAAATGTAACGACGGCGGCGTCGACAAGCGACGTCGGCCATGACCAAAGAGGTTGAATGGACGCGTGTGCCAACAACTTCAAGAATTTTCATAGTCGCTGTGCTATCCTAAATTCGCAGTCTTTGGGCATGAATTGCTTAACTTTAACACAAGAACTAAGGAATGGCGACGATTATTGATATAAAATTGCCAAAGGCGCTTGCCACAGCTTTAAGAATCCCGCAAAACGACCCTCAACGACAGCAACTTCGCGTCTTGAAAAAATTGCTCAGGAAAGCCCGCTTTACCGAGTTTGGCCAACACTATCTATTTGATGAGATCTTGTTCAGCAGCAACATTCGCCAGACTTTCCAGGAATTGGTTCCGGTTCATGATTACAACAAAATTTACGATCGATGGTGGAAAAAGACGCTTGACGGCGTGCCTGATGTAACGTGGCCGGGAAAAATAAAATACTATGCATTAAGCTCGGGCACTTCCGAAGCGGCCAGCAAATACATTCCGGTAACCAGGGATATGCTGCGCAGCAACACGATTAATTATGTACGGCAGCTCATTAGTTTATTTAGTTATGAAAAGTTGCCACGGAACGCCGTAACGAAAGGGTTTTTGATGATTGGTGGATCAACTGATTTTCAAAAAGGTAAAGCTGGCTGGTACGCCGGCGACCTGAGTGGGATACTCGCGAAAAAAAGACCTTTCTGGTTTCAAAGTTTTTATAGACCTGGCGGCCGAATCGCTGCAATTAAAGATTGGAATCAAAAACTAAATGAGATCGTAGAACATGCAAAGGAATGGGACATCGGTTATGTAGTTGGCGTGCCCGCCTGGTGTCAAATGTGTATGGAAATGGTGGTAGAACACTATGGGGTAAACAATATTCACGATGTATGGCCCAACTTTGGGTTTTTTGTGCACGGCGGAGTTGCATTTGAGCCATACAAAAAAGGTTTTGAGAAATTGTTGGGCAAACCGATCGTCTACATAGAAAACTATTTATCAAGCGAAGGATTTATTGGCTACAAGGATCGTGAGAATGCCAAAGGCATGAGATTGATATTAAATAATAATATCTACTTGGAATTTGTTCCATTCGATAATAAAAATTTTGACATCGATGGAAAGATGGCGGAAAATCCGACGGCATTAATGATCCACGAGGTTGAAGAAAATACAGATTATGCTTTACTCATAAGCACCAATGCGGGTGCGTGGCGTTATTTGCTTGGTGACACCATCCGATTTGTAGACAAGGAAAGAGCTGAGGTTGTGATCACCGGAAGAACGAGGCATTTTTTGAGCCTGGTGGGTGAGCATTTAAGTGTTGACAACATGAATAAAGCCGTTGAGGTTGTTAGCGACGAAATGACTATAAGCATTCCCGAGTTTACAGTAGTGGGCTTTCCGTATAAAAATCTTTTCGCACACAAGTGGTATGTGGCATGTAATGACCACGTAGATGCGAATGAGTTGATCAGAAAAATTGACCAAACGATCTGTACATTGAATGACGATTATGCCGTTGAGAGAGCCAGTGCTCTAAAAGAGGTTTTTGTTGAAGTATTGCCCGAAGAAAAATTCTTGCAGTTTATGGCGGAGAAGGGAAAGCTTGGGAGCCAGCATAAGTTTCCCAGGGTGCTCAAGGGGAAGATGTTGGATGATTGGAACAAGTTTTTGACAAACGGGAAACTTGAGGCAGCGCACAAAACATAAATATTACTCAAAACGCTTTTGCGATGGGCATTTGAGCCAGGTGTGAATTTTTTCAGTCAAAATTTTTGTTGAGCTCCAACAGATTGCGAGGGTGTGATAAAAAATTATTTCCTCAATTTTTTGTAATCAATCTTCTTTCAGCCTATCTTTGCGACCCCAATTTTAAGGAAAATGAACCCAGGTTCATTTCGGCATTGGCAGCGTGTTGAGGGATGGCTCAACCGCTATTTTTAAATCTCAAAGAATTCTTACATGACCAAATTACATTTTACAACTAAGCATGCGAATGCGGCTACCGTACAACATGACTGGTATGTTGTGGACGGTACCAATCAAACCGTAGGACGTATGTGTGCAAAAATTGCTGCAGTCCTTCGTGGCAAGAACAAAGCATACTACACTCCTCACGTTGACTGTGGCGATTATGTGATCGTTACTAACTGCGACAAAGTGGTTTTTACGGGCAACAAACTGGATGAAAAGATCTATGATACATTCAGTGGTTATCCGGGGGGCCGTAAAGAGGAAACAGCCAGAAGTTTAATGAGACGCCGTCCCGAGGCAGTGATCGAAAGAGCTGTAAAAGGGATGCTCCCAAAAAACAGGCTCGGTCGCAAAATCGTCAAAAAATTATTCGTCTATGCAAGTGCGGAGCATCCACATCTTGCACAGCAGCCGAAAGAATTAAAATTTTAAACAGTGATGAGTTGCGGGCAATTTTGCCCCGACGCTCAGAAAAAAAGCAAATAAATGGAAAAACAGAGAACCGGTGTTGGTCGTCGTAAAGAAGCTGTGACAAGAGTATTCGTTTCAAAAGGAGACGGTAAGATCACAGTGAATGATAAAGACTACAAACAATATTTTTCGCTGGTGTATTTACAAAACCAGGTGGAGCGTCCCTTAAGAACCATTGACGCTTTAAACAAGTTTGATGTAAAGATCAGCGCCTCCGGCGGTGGTTTTAAAGGTCAGGCCGAGGCGGCAATGCTGGGTATCGCCCGCGTGCTGGTTGATATGAATGCTGAATTTCGACCGGCATTAAAGGCTGCTGGTTTGCTAAAACGTGATCCGCGGTCTGTTGAACGGAAGAAATTTGGTCACAAAAAAGCAAGAAAGAGCTTCCAGTTCAGCAAACGCTAATCTCATTCGCTGAGCCAAAAAAATTTTAAAAATATATAACACGAAGAAATGGAAAATAACCCTTCGCTTCAACAACAACTTTTAGAAGCTGGTGTGCATTTTGGCCACCTGCGCAAGAAGTGGAATCCAAAAATGCTTCCTTACATTTTTGCAGAAAAAAAGGGGATTCATATCATTGACCTGAACAAAACGGTTGAATCTCTGCAAGAAACTGCCGCTGTGATGAAACAAATTGCCCGCGGTGGCAAAAAGATTTTGTTTGTGGGTACGAAAAAGCAGGCAAAGGATATTGTGAATGAGTGCGCCCGCAGAGTTAACATGCCCTTTGTAACCGAGCGCTGGCTGGGAGGGATGCTCACTAACTTCAACACTGTTCGTAAAAGTGTAAAGAAAATGCAGAGCATTGAAAAAATGCTGGGTGATGGAACCTTTGACAGCATCACAAAAAAAGAGCGTTTGACGTTGAGCCGTGATAAAGAAAAGATGGAAAAAGTTTTAGGCGGTATTGCTCAACTCGGCCGCATTCCCGCTGCGCTTTTTATTGTTGATATCGGGCATGAGCACATTGCGTTGGCTGAAGCAAAGCGTCTAGGCATAACAACCTTTGGGGTAGTGGATACCAATTGCGATCCTAATAAAGTTGATTTTCCGGTTCCTGCCAATGATGATGCAACAAAATCAATTGCCATTATAACCAACTATCTAACCGCAGCTATTGCAGAAGGCCTGGCTGAGCGACAGGCTGCAAAGGAGGAAGAAGCAGAGGAAACCGTAACAGCTGACGAAAATGAAAAGAAGGCCGCAAAATTACTCGCCGAAGCAGAGTCTGAAGGAGGTCGCGGCGCAAGACCGAGAACTGGCGGACCTGGTGCGGGTGGCCAAAGACGCCGAACTCCAAGTGGTGGTGGCGGCCAAAGGGGCGGAGGAAGAAGATAGTACTACACATTTCCGAGCGAGCGGCAGAAACAAAACATTTACTAATTAAAAAAAATTTAGGACCGCCAGTCGGCGGATTTAGAATATGAGTACAGTAACAATCAGTGCACAGGATATTAATAAGCTGCGCCAAATGACGGGAGCGGGAATGATGGATTGTCGCAAGGCGCTGACAGAAACCAATGGGGATTTCGAAGCAGCTATTGACTGGCTACGCAAACAGGGCCAAAAAGTAGCGGCTAAGCGTAGCGATCGTGAGGCAAAAGAAGGAGTAGTGATTGCAAAAACGACCCCGGACAATAGGACAGGTATAGTTGTTTGCGTAAGCTGCGAGACAGATTTCGTAAGCAAGAACGCGGATTTTGTAGCATTCGCACAGACAATTGCTGACGCAGCGATAAACAACAATGCAAAAACTATTGATGAGCTAAATAATTCAACCGCGAACGGCTCCAGGGTTTCTGATCTTGTAAATGATAAGCTTGCATCCATTGGCGAAAAGATTGGCATCACAAAATTTGAGCGGGTAGATGCTCCTTACGTAGCTTCTTACATTCACGGTGCCTATCGAATCGGCGTACTCGTTGGGCTAAGTAAAGAAGCAGCCGACGCCGGAAAAGATGTGGCTATGCAAATTGCTGCACTAAACCCGGTAGCAGTAGATGCGGAAAATGTGCCTGTCGATGTGATCACCCGAGAGAAAGATATCGCACTGGAACAACTAAAAAATGATCCGAAGATGGCGGGAAAACCTACTGACATGCTTGACAAGATCGCCGCCGGTAAACTCAATGCTTTTTTTAAAGAACAAACGCTGTTGCAACAGGCCTTTGTGAAGGAAAGCAGTAAAACAGTGGCGGACTATTTGAAGAGTGTAAACCCTGATCTAAAAGTGACTGAATTCAAAAGGGTAGCCTTAGGATAATTCGGCACTATAATAAATAATAAAAGCTGGGGAGCGTCGGGCTCCCTTTTTTATTTCGTCATTAAAACCTGAAGGGTCAATTGCGCAGTAGGTCTTGAGTCGTAGTTGAGGACAACTCTATTTTAGGTGTGACTTCAAGTGCTTCTTTAAATTCAACATCAACCCTGAGTGCTTTGAGACCTACCACTCCATGTAATTCCTCCAATTCAAGTTTTTCAATCCCCGATTTTAGTAATCCCTGGCTTTGAAGGAATTCGATAAATTCCTCGTACTCGACCGCTTCTTTTGGTTGCGTGTATACAATAGCAATTTTACCTGGCTGAGTAAGTCTTTCATTGGTTCCTTTGATACAAACTTTGTCAATTCTTTTTTTAATGATCTCATACCGGATGTTGTAAGCACCATCCACGTCAAATTTTCGCTCTGCGGTGCGAAAACTTATTGAGATAGGGATGCTATGTGCCAGTATAAGTTGCGTCGTTTGCATCAAGTTGGATAATTCAGACTCTAGTTTCTTCGTCAACCTCGCGGTCTTGGCTAACACAACCAATTGCCACATTTTTAAATTGCGCAGGTAGATGTCATTGAACTTGCGGCGGGGATAAATGGACTGCCCGATATAGATATTAAATTCGACTCCGTCGGTAACA
>Ga0066710_100006723_pt1 | contig 10819 bp, 8 predicted proteins | sample GraSoiAngelo_159_FD_79666 | JGI IMG/M metagenome (GOLD analysis project Ga0066710, IMG submission 79666) | Grasslands soil microbial communities from the Angelo Coastal Reserve, California, USA - 14_1009_16_40cm | ecosystem: Environmental > Terrestrial > Soil > Grasslands | place: USA...
CACACCGGCCGGAACTTCTTCATCTCCAATATCCAGATCCTGACGATCTCGGTATCGGTCGGCTTGACGATCGTGCTGGCGCTACTCGTCTCACGGACACGGACCGGGAAGGCGATGCGCGCGACGTCGTTCGACCGCGACGCGGCCGAGATGATGGGAATCAGCATCGACCGCGTGATCTCGTTCACCTTCTTCCTCGGGTCGGCGCTTGCGGCAGCGGGCGGCGTCATGTTCGGGCTCGTCTTCGGCCAGATCTTCTCGTTGATGGGCTTCACCGCAGGCCTGAAGGGCTTCACCGCAGCCGTCGTCGGTGGGATCGGGAGCATCCCCGGTGCCGTGCTCGGCGGTTTCCTGATCGGCCTCACGGAAGCCTTCGCGACCGGCTACCTTCCGGGCGGGTCGGTCTACGCAAACCTCTACGTCTTTGCGCTCCTGATCGTCATGTTCCTCATCCGACCGACGGGCCTGCTCGGCTCGCCAGTGATCCAGAAGGTATGACGCTGGGCCGCGGACAGCCGAGCGAGGGCGGCCTGCCCGCGCCGGCTCCAGAGCCGGTTGACGCCGCCGACCGGACTCGGGTGGGGGTGGACGAGTGGGTCGCCGAGGCCGAGCAGCGGCGGGCGGCCCAGACCGGTCTCAGCGGCATGGTCGTGCGGGTGTGGGAGCGAATCCCGGCGCCCGGCCGGCTGGCGATCCTGATCGGGCCGTTCGCGATCTTCCCGTTCATCACGAGCCAGGGAAACCTCTACCGCTACGGGCTGATCACGATCATCTACGCGCTGCTGGCGCTCGGACTGAATATCGTCGTCGGCTTCGCCGGGCTGCTCGATCTCGGCTACGTGGCCTTCTTCGGCGTTGGCGCCTACCTGTACGGGATCATGGCCAGCGGCCACTCCGGGCACCACCTGCAGGCCGAGATCGCGATCCCGATCGTCGTCGTCTCGACCGGTCTGCTCGGGCTGCTGCTTGGGCTGACGTCCTGGCGACTGCTCGGCGACTACCTCGCGATCGTGACGCTGTTCTTCCTACAGGCCTTCGTGATCTTCGTGAACAACGCGAACGGCGGCCTCAACGACTTCTCCTACCCGTTCGTCGGCAAGGTCGACCTGACGGGCGGCGCGAACGGCCTCGACCAGATCGATCCGTTCAATCTCTTCGGCTACCACATCACGACGACGAAGGGGTACTACTTCTTCACGCTGATCTCGCTGATCCTCCTGATGACGATGCTCTACTTCGTCAACGGGTCGCGGACCGGCCGCGCTTGGCGCGCCCTCCGCGAGGACCCTCTGGCAGCCGAGGTGATGAGCGTGCCGGTCAACCGGCTGAAGCTGCTCGCCTTCATGTTCGGCGCCGCCACGGCGGGGTTCAGCGGGACGATCTTCGGCGCGGTCCAGTCCGGCGCCTTCCCCGGCGACTACGACGTCGGCCTCCTGATCACGATCTACGCGATCGTCATCCTGGGCGGCCTCGGCAGCATCGGCGGGGTCGTGATCGGTGCGCTCGTCGTCAACGGCGCGCCGGAGCTGCTTCGCTCGTCGGCGAACGCGCGCTTCCTCTTCTACGGCGTGCTCGTGCTCGCGCTCCTCGTCGCCATGAAGCCCTGGTACAAGCCGGTCATCGTCCTGCTGGGGACGATTGCATTCGGCTTCGCGGTCCACGGGATCGCCAGCGCAGTCTGGTCGCGCGGGACCGCCGGGCACATCGAGGGTGGCGGGCAGTTCGGCCGGGGGCTCGAGCACTGGGTGCTGCTGCCGCGACACACGCAAAGCATCGCGGGCTGGGCCTACTTCGCGCTGATCGTCGCGGCGCTCGTCCTCACGATGCTGCACGGCTGGCAGCGTCTGCTCGCCTTGATCCCGACCCTTTACCTGGCCTCGTTCGTCTGGGAGAACAAACTCGTCGAGCAAGTGTCCGGGGCGACGCGGCTGATCCTCCTGGGCGCGCTGCTCGTCGTGATCATGAACGTGCGCCCGTCGGGGATCTTCGGCACCGCCCGAGTGGAGATCGTCTAAGTGCCCCTCGAGGCAATACACGCAAGGCATCACCTGAAGGGGCACTAGATGCCCCTGCTCGAGCTTCGCGATGTGTCGAAAGCCTTCGGCGGCCTGCAGGTGATCGACCATCTGAACCTGCACGTTGACGAGGGCGAGATCGTCAGCGTGATCGGCCCGAACGGCGCCGGCAAGACGACCGTCTTCAACCTGATCACCGGAATCTTCCACGTCGACTCGGGCGAAATCGTCTTCGAAGGCGACAAGATCTCCGGCCTTGCTCCGCACAGGATCACGAACCGGGGGATCGCGCGGACGTTCCAGACGCTGCGGTTGTTCCTGAACATGACGGTGCTCGAGAACGTGATGGCCGCCGAGTACGGCAAGACGAAGGCGACCGTTCTCGAGGCGATGCTGCAGCTCCCGCGCTCGCGCAAGGAGGAGAAGCGCATTCGGCAGCTCGCCGAGGAGAAGCTCGCCTTCTTCGGCCAGCGGCTCGCCGGCTACCGTCACGACCAGCCGGCCTACAGCCTCTCGTATGCCAACCGGCGCCGGCTCGAGATTGCGCGCGCGATGGCGACGAACGCGCGCCTGCTGCTCCTCGACGAGCCGGCCGCAGGGATGAACCCCCACGAGACGCACGAGATCACCGAGCTGATCGGCAAGCTCCGGGAGGAGGCGGGCTATTCGATCCTCGTGATCGAGCACGACATGCACGTCGTCGAGGGAATCTCCGACCGCGTAGTCGCCCTCGACCACGGCGTCAAGATCGCCGAAGGCGCCTTCGACGAGGTCGCCACGCACCCGCTCGTGATCGAGGCCTACCTCGGTGTGCGAGCAGAGGCCGAAGCCGTCTGATGCTGCTCCGGCTCGAGAACGTCGATACCTACTACGGCCAGATCCACATCCTGCAGGACGTCTCGCTCGAGGTGAACGACGGAGAGCTCGTCTGCCTGCTCGGCGGGAACGCGTCCGGAAAGTCGACGACGCTGAAGACGATCATCGGGATCGTGCGGCCGCGCCGGGGCGCCGTCCGCTTCGACGGCGAGGAGGTGAACGACCGTCCACCCAGCTACCGGATCGGCAGGGGCATGGCGATCGTTCCCGAGAACCGGCGCCTGTTTGCACCGATGACGGTCAAGGAGAACCTGGAGATGGGCGCCTACCTGCACGGGGGCGGCGCCCAGGAGGACTTCGAGCGAGTCTACTCGCTCTTTCCCCTCCTCTACGAGCGGCGCAAGCAGCTCGCCGGGACGCTCTCGGGCGGCGAGCAGCAGATGGCCGCGATGGGGCGAGCGCTGATGTCGCGCCCGAAGCTCCTGCTGATGGACGAGCCTTCGATGGGCCTGGCGCCGATCCTGGTGGAGCGGAACTTCGAGATCATCAAGGAAGTGCACGAGTCCGGCGTCGCCATCCTCGTCGTCGAGCAGAACGCGAACGTCTCGCTGTCGATTGCGGATCGTGGCTACGTCCTGCAGACAGGAAGGATCGTCCTCTCGGGAGCGGCCTCGTCCCTGATCAAGGACGAGGATCTGCGAAAGGCCTACCTTGGCCGTTAGCGTCGACGTGCTGCCGGCGCGGATCCGGCATCGCTTCCCGATCTTCGACCGGCGCGTCTACATCAACAGCTGCTCGCAAGGGGCGCTTTCGGACGCTGTACGCGGGGCGTATGGGCGCTACCTCGCCGACTGGGACGAGCACGGCGCGCCCTGGGAGTACTGGGTCGAGCAGCTCGAGGGCGCGCGGCGGAGTGTCGCGGGTCTCCTCAACGCCGCGGAGGACGAGGTGGCGGTCACGACGTCCGTCTCGGCGGGAGTCAGTGCGATCGCGAGCGCGCTCCCCTTCCAGAACGGCCGTGACAAGGTCGTCGTCAGCGACTTCGAGTTTCCGACGATCGGCCAGATCTGGCATGCCCAGGAGCGGCGCGGCGCCCGCGTCGTCCATGTTCCCGCCGAGCCCGGCGCGACGATTCCGCTCGAGCGCTTCGAGGCGGCCATCGACGAGCAGACGGCGCTCGTCGCGGTCACGCACGTCTGTTTTCGCAACGGGAGCAGGCTCGACGTCGCCGGCGTGGCCGAGCTCGCCCACGAGCGGGGCGCCCTCGTCCTGCTCGACGCATACCAGTCCGTCGGTTCGCTCCCGGTGGACGTGAAGGCGCTCGGCTGCGACTTTCTCGCCGCCGGGGTCCTCAAGTACCTGCTCGGCTCGGCCGGGCTCGGGTTTCTCTACTGCCGCCGCGACCTCGTCGAGCAGCTCGAGCCGACCGCGACGGGGTGGTTCGCCGACCGCAACATCTTCGAGATGGACATCCACGACTACTCGCCGGCCCCGACGGCCCGCCGGTTCGAGTCGGGCACGCCGCCGATTCCGGCCATCTACGCAGGGATCGCCGGGATCGAGCTGATGCGGGAAATCAGGATCGAGGAGACGGAGGCCCACGTCCGCGAGCTGAACGCGCTGCTCCTCGCAGGCCTCGACGAGCTCAATGCTCAGGTCGTCACGCCGCGCGCGCCGGAGGAGCGGGGCGCGCTCGTCTGCGTCGCCTCGACCGACGTCGAAAAGCTCGTCGCCGCGCTGGCGGACGCAGGCGTCGTGACCTCCTCGCGGGACGGCAATCTCAGGATCTCGGCCCACTGCTACAACACCGCCGACGACGTGGGCACGGTCCTCGACCTGCTTGCGCGGAATCGCTCGCTGCTTCGTCTCGAGGCTTAACCCGCGGCTCGTCTGCGTCGGACCGTGACCAACGGAAGGGCACGTCGTACGCTTTGGCTGTGGTGACCTGTCCGAGCTGCGGTCAGCAGAATCCCGAAGGGGCTCGTTTTTGCAATTCCTGCGCAAGTCCGCTGCAGGCTGACGAGCGCGCGCTCGGCGAGGAACGGAAGATCGTCACGGTCGTCTTCGTCGACCTCGTCGGATTCACCGCGCAAGCGGAGCGGCTCGATCCGGAGGACGTCCGCGCGCTGCTCTCGCCCTATCACGCCCGCCTGCGCGCGGAGCTCGAGCGGCATGGAGGCACGGTCGAGAAGTTCATCGGCGATGCGGTGATGGCCGTCTTCGGCGCACCGGTTGCGCACGAGGACGATGCCGAGCGTGCGGTACGGGCGGCCTTCGCGATCCGTGACTGGGTCGCGGAACAACCGGATCTGCAGGTGCGGATCGCGATCAACACCGGCGAGGCGCTGGTGCACGTCGGTGCGCGACCGGCCGAGGGCGAGGCGATGGTGGCCGGCGACGTCGTCAACACGGCCGCGCGATTGCAGGCGCCGGCGCCGGTCGGCGGGGTGCTTGTCGGCGAGACGACCTATCGCGCGACGCGCGACGCGATTCGGTATCAGGACGCGCCACCGGTACAGGCGAAGGGCAAGGCGGAGCCGATCCCGGTTTGGGAAGCGGTCGAGGCCGTGGCCCGGTTCGGAGTGGACGTGGCCGAACGCGCAAGGACGCCGTTCATCGGACGCGATCGCGAGCTCGAGCTGCTGCGCTCGAGCCTCGGCCGCGTCCGCGAAGAGCGCGCGGCGCAGCTCATCACGCTCGTCGGCGTTCCCGGAATCGGCAAGTCGCGGCTTGTCGCCGAGCTCTCGCAGGTCGTCGAGCGCGAGCCCGAGCTGATCACATGGCGCCAGGGCCGTTGTCTGCCCTACGGCGAGAGAGTGACGTTCTGGGCGCTCGGCGAGATCGTCAAGGCTGAGGCGGGGATCCTCGAGACCGACGGTGCCGATGAGGCTGAGCGGAAGCTCCACGACGCCGTTGCGAGGCTGACGCCGGAGGCGAGCGAGGCGCGTTGGCTCGAAACAGAGCTCCGTGCGCTCATCGGTGTGACGGGTGACGGCAGCGCCGACGGCGGTGCAGAGGCCGCGATGGCGGCGTGGCGTCGCTTTTTCGAAACGATCGCCGAGCGCCGGCCGGCTGTTCTCGTCTTCGAGGACCTGCACTGGGCGGACGACGGCCTCTTGGACTTCCTCGACGACCTCGTCGACTGGCTCCGCGGCGTCCCACTCCTGATCGTCGGAACAGCACGGCCGGAGTTGTTGGAGCGGCGCCAGGCCTGGGGAGGCGGGAAGGCAAACGCGACCACGATCTCGCTGCAGCCTCTCGGGGACGACGAGACGGTGCGCCTGCTCTCGGCGGTGCTCGAGCGGCCGCTTCAGCTTGCGGACGAGCAACAAACGCTGCTCGAGCGAGCGGGTGGCAACCCGCTGTTCGCGGAGCAATACGTTCGCATGCTGGCGGAGCGCGGTACGAGCGGCGAGCTGCCGGAGTCGGTTCAAGGTGTCATCGCTTCTCGACTGGACGCCTTGCCCCGAACCGAAAAGGAGCTGCTCCGAGAGGCCGCTGTGCACGGGAAGGTCTTCTGGCTCGGCGGCGTCGCAACGGGGAGCGGCCTGTCCGCTGCCGATGCGGAAACCCTGCTCCGTACGCTCGAGCGCAAGGATTTCGTTCGCCGGGAGCGGCGATCGGCGGTCGCCGAGGACACCCAGTACGCCTTCCAGCACGTGCTGCTTTGCGACGTCGCCTACAGCCAGATCCCGCGTCGCTCACGCGGGGAGAAGCACCGTCGGGCAGCTGAGTGGATCGAAGGGCTCGGACGCCCCGAGGATCACGCGGAGCTGCTTGCTCACCATTACCGGCAGGCGTTGGAGCTCGCCCGCGCGGCCGGCGTCGCGGACGATCCGGTCCTGCTCGAGCGCACGCGCGCGTCGGTAGCTGCGGCAGGCGAGCGCGCCTTGGCGCTTTCCGCGTCCGAACCGGCTGCGGCTTTCTTCGCGGACGCCCTCGCACTGTGCTCTCCCGACGATCCCGAGCGACCGCGGCTCTTGCTCCAGCGCGCACGCGCGCTCTTCCTGCTCGGGCGGCCCGGACTCGACCTGTTGAGCGAGGCGCTCGAGGGATTCCGCGCAACGGGAGACCTCGAAGGCGCGGGTGAAGCGGCAACGCTCGCGGCGCGCTTCTGCTGGTTCGTCGGCAACCGCGCCGGAACCGACCACTACATCGCGGTCGCTCTCGACGCCGTGGCTGCCCAACCCGCATCTCGCGCGAGAGCGGAAGCGCTGACGAATCAAAGCGGCTTCCACATGCTGGCCGGCCGCTTTCACGAGTCGATTCGCGTCGGAGCCGAGGCCATGCCGCTGGTCGAGGCGCTCGGAATGGAGGACCAGCGCGCTCGCCTCCACATCGTCGTCGGGTGTGCCCGCTGCTGCCTCGGTGACCCCGGCGGCCTCGACGAGATCGAGACCGGCATCTCGGTCGCGCAGGCCGCAGGTGCATTCGAGATGGTTGTCATCGGCTACGGCAATCTCTCTTCCGAGCTCCAGTTCTTCGGGAGGCTCATCGACGCACGGCGCGCGTGGCACCATCACCTCGAGCTTTCCGGGCGTTACGGCCTCGCCCGACACGTGCTTAACGCACGAGCCGACGCCGCCGACTGGGCCTACCTCGATGGCCGATGGGACGAGGCGCTCGCAATTGCGGAAGAGTTGATCGCAGCGGCCGAGGCCGGCGACCGCTACTACAGCGACCCGCGCGTCCTCTCGCTGCGCGCATGGATCAGGCTCGCGCGCGGGGATTCGGCCGGCGCCGAACGTGACAGCGCGCGCGGGCGCGACCTTGCACGCGCCTCGGATCTGCAGGCGCAGTCAGCCGCGTACTCCGTCCGTGCGGCCGTTGCACTTCTAACCGGAAGCCGCGGCGAGGCCGATGAGCTCGCATCCGAGCTCGCCGGAATCGGCGAAGTGATGGTGCCTGCGCTTTGCTCGGCCTTTCCGACTCTGGTCGACGTCGCGTGGGTGTTCCGTGACCTCGGGCGCGCGAACGAGTTTTCCGATGTGGTGCTGGACGCAGATCCGATCAAGAGCCCATGGAACGACGCGGCTCGGGCGATCTGTGAGGACGATCTCGGTCGAGCCGCGAACATCATCGACGGCATCGGGCATCCAGCGGCAGCCGCGTACGTGCGACTACGGGCGGCCGACGCGTTCGCCGCTGCAGGTCGCGAGACCGAGGCCGAGGCGCAGCGTGCGCACGCGGAATCCTTCTACGGGAAGGTTGGCGCCGCAGCGTTCCTGCACGGGAGCGATGCCAGCGCCGGCGCGGCAGCAGATACCCGGAGAGCTTCGTCGCAGCCGTAGCGGGCCGTCGCTAGCCAAGACCGAAAAACCGTGAGACCATCTGCGCAGGGGAAGTGCCAGAAGATCGAAGGCCGCGAGACCGTCTAGAGATCATCGGCAACAACAACTGAAGGGATGCGGCGTGAAGAAGCTACTCATTGCAGTGACGCTCGTCGGCTTGGGCGTCCTGATCGCCGGCTACAGCGCCTGGGGCAAGGACTCCAACACGAGTGACCAAAAGCTCGCCAACCTGTACAAGATCGACCAGATCGAGAAGACCTGGCACAAAGCGGCATCGAGGAAGAACCTCAATCTGATGATGTCGCTGTGGGCGCCAAAGGCGACGGCGACGATCGGCGGCAAGACCTACACGGGGAAGACCGCGATTCGGGGAGTGTTGGCCAAATCGGGACCGTTCCAGCTTCAGAACCACTGGGAGTCGGATACGCCCGCCTACAAGATCCGAGCGACGGTGAACGGGAGCAAAGGAACGCTCTACTTCGAGTGCCACTACGTCGACGTCGACACGGGCAAGGTCGTGACGGCGGTGGGCGCAGACCAGGAGGTGCGCAAGATCAACGGCCGGTGGCTGATCACCAACCTGACCGCTGCAACGGTGACGCTGAAGCCGTGAGCTCTTGACCGAATCGGCGGTCGCACCCAGGCAAGCAGCCGATGCGGACAAACGGCGGCTGCTCAGCCGCGCCGACAACCCGCTCGTGCGAGCGGTCGGGCGGCTGCCGGTCAAGGTTCGCACGAAGCTGCTCGTCGGCTTTCTCTCGATCGCCGCGCTGTTGGTCCTCGTCGCGCTGCTCGGGCTTCGGGTTCTCGGCCAGTCGAACCTGCGCGCAGAGCATCTGGGCGCTCTCCAGGTTCGCGTCGCCGGTTACCAGCAGCTCGAGGCGGACGCGGCCGCGCTCCGGCAGGAGCTCGCGATCTGTGCGGGGAACGCTGACTACGCGACATGGCTGAACGGCGGACGACGCTCCGCTGCAGGAGCCCTCGGGCCGGCCTGCCTACGCAAGATCCAGCAGCCGGTTGAGAGCGTGCTCGCGCTGCTTGGAACGGCGACGCAGCTCGGGTTCAAGCCGACAGCGAGCGAGTCTGGTCAGGTCCGTCAGATCAAGAGCGACTACGGAAGAATCAAAGTGCTCGTCCCGAGGATCGCGCGCTCGAGCCGTGCCTCGAGCGCACTCCATGCGCGTGCGGAGCAACTGTCCGTCGACCTCGAGGTCGCCGCGCGTGGGCTCGCCGAGACTACGACCGCCAAGACGAAGGCGTTGATCGCCGAGAACCAGCACTCGTACTCGAGCTCGAGGAATCTCTTCGTCGCGGTCGCGGCGGGAGCTATCGCCCTGGCCCTCGCGCTCGGACTGCTGCTCTCTTGGTCGCTGATCGGCCCGCTTCAGCGAATCGGCCGACGCTTGGCGGCGATCGCCTCTGGCGACTTCACGCGCCATGTCGAGGTCGCCAACCGCGACGAGCTGGGCGCTCTAGGGGCGAACGTCAACCGGATGAACGACGAGCTCGACCGTCTCTATCGCGAGCTGGAGACGGCGAGCAGGCACAAGTCGGAGTTCCTCGCCAACATGTCGCACGAGCTGCGGACGCCGCTCAACGCGATCATGGGCTTCTCGCAGGTCCTGCGCGAGAAGCTCTTCGGCGACCTGAACGAGAAGCAGGAGGAGTACATCGGCGACATCCTCTCGTCCTCCGACCACCTGCTCGCCCTGATCAACGACATCCTCGACCTCTCGAAGGTCGAGGCCGGGCAAGTCGAGCTCGAGATCGCGCCCTTCTCCGTCCGGGAGGCGCTCGAGCGCGGCACAGTCATGGTCAAGGAGCGGGCCCTTCGGAACGGCGTCGCGCTCGGCCTCATGATCGACCCGTCGGTCGGGATCGTGGCCGCGGACGAGCGCCGGGTCCGGCAGGTCGTCTTCAACCTACTCTCGAACGCAGTCAAGTTCACGCCTGCGGGCGGAAGCGTGGAAGTGCGCTCGGCGCAGGTGAACGGCGAGATCCAGGTCTCGGTCGCCGACACCGGCCCGGGCATCGCGCCGGAAGACCACGAGCGGATCTTCGAGGAGTTCCAGCAGACGCAAGTCGGCGTCGAGCAGCGCGAGGGAACGGGCCTCGGGCTCGCGCTCTCGAAGCGGCTGGTCGAGTTGCACGGCGGGCGGATCTGGGTCGAGAGCACGCCGGGCGTGGGGAGCACGTTCACGTTCACGCTTCCGGTCGAGGCGGGCTGATGGCGGGCGAGCTCGTCCTCGTCGTCGAGGACAACGAGAAGAACATGAAGCTGTTCCGGGACGTGCTCCAGGCGACCGGCTACCGCACGCTAGAGGCGGATTCCGGCGAACACGCGCTCGAGCTTGCCGCGCAGCACGCTCCCGACCTCGTTCTCATGGATGCCCAATTGCCGGGAATCGACGGCTTCGAGGCGCTTCGGCGACTGCGTGCAGACGAGCGCACGGCAGGAGCATGCGTCGTCGCCCTCACCGCGCAGGCGATGGCCGGCGACCGGGAGCGTTTCCTCGAGGCCGGGTTCGACGGCTACATCTCGAAGCCGGTCGACGTTCCGGAGTTCATCGTTACCGTGAAGCGCTACTGCGGAGCGAACGCTGAATAGCAGCAACGGCGCGGCCAAGATCCTCGTCGTCGACGACCTCCCGGAGAACGTGCGGCTGCTCGAGGCGGTGCTCGCTCCGCGGGGCTACG
>Ga0066710_100006724_pt1 | contig 10819 bp, 10 predicted proteins | sample GraSoiAngelo_159_FD_79666 | JGI IMG/M metagenome (GOLD analysis project Ga0066710, IMG submission 79666) | Grasslands soil microbial communities from the Angelo Coastal Reserve, California, USA - 14_1009_16_40cm | ecosystem: Environmental > Terrestrial > Soil > Grasslands | place: USA...
ATGCCTCGCGCTCCCAACACAACGCGGGCCGGAGGCGCGGCTGCCAACTTTTCGAGGAGATTTGCTTGCGCGTCGCGTGCCAGACCTTGATGCGTCGCGTCAATTCGCTCGTCGGACGGCGACCGCCACAACGACTGCATCCCCGGACGCGCCCACGTTCAGCGTTCCGGCAATGACCGGCACGTCTTCATAAGTGCTAATGTCCGTGCGCAGGCCGATCGATTCATAATTAACTACGGGCAGCAAAGTTCCCGTTGAAGCATTGGTTAAGCCTACCGATGACGTAACAATCGGTACACGCGCGCCAAACTTAAATTCGTTCATGCGCACAACTTCTTTGCCCGCCTCGTCAGTCGCCAGTTTTATTTGAGTGTAAAGCTGGCCGAAGCTGGGATTGCTGGTTGCTGCCGGCACGAGAAAAGGACCGCCCACCCATGTCACGTCCAGTCGCCCGTTGTTTCTTACTCGATTGAGAAATGTGCCCGCAATACTGTAATGCTTGAAAGCTAATGACTCGTGAAGCTTCTTTAGAATCGGATCAAGAGCCGCAGGCATTTTTCCTTCTTCGACTTCGCGATTGGTTGCGAAGATCAGGTATAGCTGCACCTCCACGTTTGTATCGTCCTCTCGGGCCGCATTCACCGATGCGCGCTGGCTAGAGTCTTGAGAAAAAGCGGTGGGCGCGACAATTGCAGTTACCGCACAGAACACCGCAAGACATACGAGGAAACGGATCTTAGTTGAAATCATAACTCGATTCTCCTTTGCAGAATTTTTCGAAATTGCGATTGCTCGCCGGCAGGTCGGTTGCTCGTCCGTTGCTGTCACGCCGTGATTTGATCAAAGTTCCAAACAAATCGCTGAGCGGCGAGCAGTAGCGCGCGGATAAAGATTCAATTTGCATTGTAACCGGAACGCCATCTGATGGCTCGTTGGGGTGAGCCTTTACCCGCTCACTACCGTGCGCGGTTCTGTAGCGGCAGACGCAATTCAAATTTTGCTCCATCGCCATTCTGCGATGCCAGAAGCTTGGCCGAACCTCTGGCTTCCTGCATTCGTTTACGCACGATGGCGAGCCCTAACCCGGTGCCTCTCTGACGTGTCGTAAAGAAAGGCTCCCAAATTCGGGCTCGCACTTCCTGCGCGATCCCTGGTCCATTATCGGCGACCGTAAAGCTGAGCTCGTCATCAGTCACGGACGACTGCAGCGTTACCTCACCGCCGGCCGACGTCGCCTGCAAAGCATTTAAGACAAGATTCGAGAGCGCGTCGCGCGCGGCAGCGGTTTGAACGCCATCCAACACACAATTTGCTGTAGCGGCAATGGTCAGTTTCACGTGGCGCTCTTCTGCCTCGGCGCGAAACAATGCCGCGACGCCACGAATTATTTCTTCAGCCGTCGCCGGCGTAGCTGTTAGCGGAGTCTTGCCGGCAAAACTGAGCAACTGCGTAACGCTGTTATTGAGCCGATCTGTTTCGCTGACGATCAAACTGAGATCTCGCGTATAAGCGGCGTTGAGATTGTCGTCTTCGCTCATGACCTGGGCAATCGACTTGATTGCCGACAGCGGGTTTCGTACTTCGTGGGCAACTGTCGCCGCCATTTGACCGAGTGCCGCCAAACGTTCACCTTCCGCAAGCTTGCGCTCAAGGCGGATGTTCTCTTCGACCAGACGCCAATCGTCGATCGCCACCGCAATCTGACCCGCAAGAACTTCGAGGGTGGCGCGTACGTCGGGCGTTAAGGCACCAGCTGCGCATTCAATTAGCAATATGCCGCTGATCCGATCCTCGCGGCGCAGGGCGAAGGCGATGTTGTATCGACCGTGGTCAAGTTCAGACACGTCTTCGAAGATCGAAGTATCGCTGGCTTCAGCTTTGCCCATAAGCTTTCGCGCCAAGACAGAATCTGTGTCGCGCCAAGTCGGTTCTGCTTCGCTAACCCGCGGTATGATCTTGACTCGGCGAAGTGATAGCGCCGAGGCCACCTGTGATTCGATGTAGCCGAGCAAATCCGAAAGTTGGCGATATTGTCCAAATTGAGGAGCGCTTACGCGTGTAACGACATCTCGATAAAGGGCCGTCTCTCTTTCAAATAAACCGCGAAACCATTTTTCCAGCCAGCCCCGCAGCGGAGCCGCCGACAAGGTCAAACCAAGGATCAGAATCGCTTCAACAACTCCCGCGCGCACGCCGTATCGGGCGTTTGCCCATTCGCCAATGCGTCGAATTCCGTAAACATAAACGGCGAGCACTACGGCTGCGAACGTCGCCACCACCAGGCTCTCTTTGATGATGAGTTCAAGGTAACGATATCGATAGATGTAATAAGCCAGCAAGGCTGACGGCAGCAGCGATCCCAGGTTTGCGAAAGTCTGAAGATAGAGTCCGGCTGTCGTTCCCCGTCCAAGTCCAAACCCTAACGCGGCAAGAATCAGCGCAGCGATGACGACGAAAGAGCCGGCGAGGGTACGCAAGATGCGACGTTCACTGGTCGACGTTGAGAGTCGTGCCACCAGCAATTCTGTGATCGCGCACACAGTCAACGAGTAAGCGGCCCAAACTGCAAACGGGAGAACGAAACTGGAAAGCTTCAGGATCATTGGTTGATAGGTTCCCAACCAAATTCGCGGCACGGTGATGAATAGGAAGAGACAGGGAAGGTACGACAGATAAACCCGAACGCGTTCGATCTTTGTAAGTTTCCGTGAATGCGCGTGCGCCCAAAGATGCAGATGAACGTGCAGCAACAGCGAATAGGAGGCGGTAATGCTGATTACTGCAATGGTGTTAGCGAGACGAAGCAGCGGCGCCCATTCAGCGTGTGGCAGGCCAAGCAAGCTCCGCAGCGTTATGACGAGATTGCCGCCGTGCCAGCCAATCATGCATAGCGCGAGCGCGATTAACAGACGTTGGATCGGGACCATTCCCAGCCGCTGCCTGGCGAGGAGATACCCAAGCCACAACGGCAACATCGCGCCAAGGCTGTAACCGATAAGTTGAAGAGCTTCGAGTAGGGTCATGCTAACTTCGCCGGGATGAATATTGAAGAAACATGTGTGTCCCTAACGATTGAGCTACTGGCCCGAAAGGGTCAACGTAATTTCAGTCCGGCGATTCTTTGCTCGACTCGCGACAGTGGTATTCGGTGCCACCGGATTCTGAGCGCCCAAGCCGGTCGCTTGAATCCTTGTGACATCGACACCGGCTGAAGCAAATCGTTCAGACAAAACGCGTGCGCGCTCCTGAGTAAGCTGCTGCAAGGCATCTTCGACGCCGCGATTGTCTGTGTACGATTCGATCGAGATTTGATAGTCCGGATTGTTCGCGAGTAGCGCCCCGATCTGATCCAGTTTGGCGCCCGATGCGGCCACAAGATTGCTCGATCGCGGGTTAGCCCAGAGCGTTTCTGAAAGTACCAGCACGAGGCCACGATCCGTTTGTCGCAAGGAACCGAAGCGAGCCAGTGACTGCTTGAGCGTCTCGGCAGCGGAGCGTAGATCGGCAGCCCGCTTCTCTGATGCGCGGCGCGCCTCTTCCGCCTGCTTTTCACCCTCGATCCGCGCCAACTTTATCTTTGCATCTTCCGAGTCCGCGCGAACTGTTTGCAGCTCTTCCCGTAGCCGCGCTATTTCGGTGCGCGCGTCGCGAAGCTGTTCGGTCGAATTAAGGGCATCTCGCTCGGCAAGCTCGCGCGCATGGCGTTCGTTATCGAGCTCACCTTTTAGTCGCGTGATTTCGTCGTTGGCGTTCGCGGCATTCTCTTCTGCGGCGCGCACTGCTTGATCGCGACGCTCCAGCTCTTCGCGCCTCTCGCGGGCCGCGCGGCGCGCCAGCGCCATATCTTCGGCTTTGACCGCGCTACTGATTGTGTCACGCGCGAGAATGTCGATGTCATTTGTAGCAGAATGCATTCGCCACGCGCCTTCGGCTTGCTGCAAATCAGCGACTGCGGTGCGCAGCTCATTCGGTGCATCGCGTTCAGCACCTGCGTAGCGTGCAAGATTCACCGCCTGCCGCGCGCCCAGCAGCGCCGTCGGGATGTCACGATAATCTGATTCAGCGATCGTTGGCACACCCTGGTCGCGAAAGTAATCGCTGCTGTTGCCGATGTACTGGACCGGAACAATTTCAATTTGCGCGTCACGCGGCATCGGCGGCCTGAGATTCTCCAGCACGACCATGCGGCTTGGCGAGTGAACCAGGAAATGCGGCTCCGCGGTGACAATCAACGCGAACGTTTGCAGTGGCGTTGTCACGTCAATCTTCGAATCGATAATTCCACTGCCACTTCGCTTGATTTCGCCCAGGTTGTCGACGTGACCATCGGGGGAGATCGCCCACAGCACAAAAGTGGTGTAAACACTGCCGAGCTCGTATGCGCGCGGCAGATTATCGATATTCAATTCAACCCGAGTTCCACGTCGGCCTTGTCTTCGAACTTTGGCATCGCCCTTTAAGCGCGGCAGACGTGTCGTGCCATGAAAAGGGACCTCGATCGTTTGATTCAGCGGATAAGTGATTGCTATTGTCGTGCGCCGCACATCGTTTTGTGCCAGAGCACTGACGGCAACAAGAGTAATGAGTAGGAAAGCTGCAATTCTGATCGTCGATAATAGATTCGGCATCTGATTAACTCCTTAGCAACTGATAACGCGTGACATAGCCTCGCATTATTGATGCGCTAACCGAAGTTTATTGTTGCCGATGCGCCGAAAACTGGCAAGGATAGTGAGGTCAGAGATCGCGGCCGGACTTGTAGGCTCTGGTGCGACGGTCCTGAGCAAATTGCACAACGAAGCAGCCGATTGCGGCAATCAGAAGCATGGGCACAAAGCCTCCACCTTTGTGAAAGATAAGTTTTTCACCCAGCCAGACGGCAAGCAAGAATGCGCCCAGATACCAAAGCATAATCAAGGTTTGGCCGAAGTAATCATCAATACCTCGGCGCAGTCAGCCTTTCGAATTCCAACGCCCGCAGACCCGTATGAAATTGATCGGGAGCAATGAGTAGCGCTCCGGACATCCCAGGCGCAACCAGGACGAAACGTCGCTCAAGCGATGCAGAATGATTTGCAGCAAACGCAGCTGGCGACTTCTCTTCCCACAGCACTGCACCATCGCGACCCGACAGCGCAGAAGCGAAAGCTTCTTTTCCCGTGATAATCAAATCAAGAACACCATCCCCATTGACATCGAGAAACGCGGCGGTCTGGGCGCGGCGGGCGTCGGTTTCCCAAACTATTTTTCCGTCAGTTGATTTCACTACAATCACGCGACCCCGCTCAGTGAACATGATCGCTTCGGCGACGCCATCACCGTCCAGATCTTTTGCAAGCAAGTCGCCGCGCGGATAATCCTCGTTGATATTCACCCTGCCCAGGGGATGAAGATCGTCAGCGTTCAGCGCAGTTAGGCCGCTTTTGGTTCCGACGAGTATATATCCGCCGCTCGCAGTGCGAATGAACAACGGAGCAGTTGTGGCCGCGCTGCCCGCGTCTCCCGAGCGGATCAGCTTTCCGGAGTGATCTAAAATTTCCAGCGCGCCATCCTCAAGCGCAATCATCACCCCGCGCGTGGCCTGGTAATCGACAGGTGAAGCGCCACCTACAGTACGTTTTGGGAGGTGTACCTGGCTACTTACCGACCCCTCGCTCGCATTAAGCACGAAAAAGTTTTGAAGTGAATTATCAATAACGAAGATGTAGTCTGTATTGTTATCTTTGATCGACGTAGCGCTGCTAACAACGCGAGGCAGGGATCTTCGCCAGATTTGTCGACCAGTTCTGCCCTCGAGCATCATTGCAGACATCTGCGAAAACAACACAATATTATCCAAACCGGCTGGCGATCGAACGGTCACAAACGGTGATGGGTACTTGATCGCGCTATTCGATTTGCGAACCTGTCCAGAAGACCTTACGCTCCATAGCACTACTCCGTCAGAAGCATTCAGCGCAAAAAAGATGCCCTCATCATTCACTGCTATCACATCTGAAGAGGTCGGCGACCGCAAATGTGCCAAACCAATCTGTGCAATGTTACCAAGGGCCGTTTGCCAGCCGGCGCCAAGCTTGAATGTAGTTGATGGCCCCGTCGCAGGCTCTGACGTGGCCACAGACTGGGACGAGGCTGCGGGAATATCGACGACACCGGCTGAGGAGAATTCGCCCAGTCTCGCAGTCAAAGGTGCGACGCGCCAGTAGTACCTGCCGGCAGGCAATTCGTGTATCTGATATTGATTACCGGAAACGACTCGATCAAAGACGATGTCGACAAACCCCGAGTCGATCGCTAATTGCAGACGATAGCGGTTGACGCCGGGTCTCGATGCCCACCGCAGCGTGACGACCGTCGGATTGGACCCCGTCTGCGGCGCCAAAATTGGCGAGCGAGATTGAGCGATGCGTGCCTGGCCGCAGACGCAGATCGCGAACACAATAGCCGACGCCAACGGCAAGGCAACCAATTTGTGAAGCAAGCGATGCATCTTCCTCTACTTATAAACGATGAATGTTGCCGCTTTCCGCTTTGCGGAGAGCCTCGATTGAAGATCGATATGGGTGCGTGAAAGTTGTGAAAATCAGGGGTTCTCGTTCAGCTTGTAACCAACTCCGCGAACGGTCAAGACGTAGTTTGGCTTCTTCGGATCAGCTTCCAGCTTCTTTCGCAGACGATTAATGTGAGGGTCAATGTTTCGCTGATAGCCTTCATACTCGGTGCTCCATACGCGGTCAAGCAAGTCATTCCGCGACCAGGCGGGACCAGGCTCTGAAGCCAGTAACTCGAGAATCTGAAACTCCAGCGGTGTGAGATCGATTCTTTCGCCACCGCGCAGGACCTCGTGCCTTCGTTTATCAACCACCAGGTCGCCAATCTCCATTCGCTCGCCATCCTGGGTTTGTTCGATGGCCAGCTGGCCCCGCCGCAATAACGCTTCAATGCGATATTCGAGTTCGCGCGGACTAAATGGTTTTGCCAGATAGTCGTCTGCGCCCGCTTCGAATCCGGCAACCTTATCGTCAAGCAAGTCATGCGCGGTCAGGAACAGCGCTGGTGCCTTAATTCCGCGGTCGCGCAGCTTCTTTAATAGATCAATACCCGACATCTCGGGCATGGCCACGTCGAGAATAAAACAATCGAAGCTATTGGCGGTCGACGCTTGCAGGGCCGCGGCGCCGCTCTCTTTCTCGGTAACTTCGAAACCCAGGCGCCGAAAGTATTCTGCCAAAAGCGTGCGCATCTCAGCGTCATCGTCCACAATCATTAACTTCTTAGCGGTGCGATTTGTCGGTTCGGAATCCATGATGATGTTTCCTTCTGCTATTTTCTACAGGCTTGAATTTGCGCCTAATTTCGAACAATTGAAACCAGGCGGCCTCTCTAATCTCTGGAGCATCAGGGGTTTCGATAATAGTATGGACAGGGCAATGCCTTGACGTCAAACGTTTGCCCTCAGTATATTCCGTGATTGCATTCATTTCCGGACCGTTCCTTCAGTAGGATCTAACCTCGACTATCATGCGCGATCTCCGACGGCTGTTAAAGTATCTGCTTCCTCACACCGGCACATTCGCGGCAGCCACCTTCGCGATGATCGTCGTGGCCGTGCTGGAAGCGGCCACGAGCGCGCTGATCGTGCCAATAATCAATCAAGCATTCGCTCACGGTAATGCGCGCCCGACTCCGACCCCGTTTGCCCTGCAACGAATCATTCCCGCCTCCGGCCTTCATGCGTGGCGGATGATTGCGTTGCTCCTGATCGTTTTTACCCTGGTCAAAGGAATTGCCGAATACTTTTCGACTTATTGGATGGCCTATATCGGCCAGTCTTCGATTCTTAGCCTTCGACAGGAACTTTATAGTCATATCCTCGCGCAATCGGCGTCCTTCTTCGAACGACATCGCACCAACTATTTAGTTTCGCGTTTGATCTCCAGCGCGACGGCGATCGAAGCAGCAGTGACTCACACGCTGCGCGACATGTTGCGTGAAGGATTTACGCTGATCGCATTTATGGCGACATCGTTTTACGTGAGCTGGCGGCTTACTCTGGGCTCGTTGCTGCTTGCTCCACCGGTCGCTGGACTGACTATGCGCTTCGGGAGGTCCCTGCAGAAATTAGCGCGCGAGTCTCTCGAAGGTAACAAGTATCTAACCGATGCTGCCCAGGAAACATTGACGAATCAAAATATTGTGAAGGCGTATCGCGGCGAAGCGCACGAACGCACGAGGTTCGCCAAAGTGGCCGAAAGAATTCGGCGCGCAAATTTGCATTCAGCGAGCATCTCAGGCATGGCGCCGCCCATAATTGAATTGATTGGAGTCCTGTTTATTGCCGTCCTGCTCTTCTTTGGCGAGCGCGAAACTAGATTAGGCCGGATGGACCTGGCACAGTTCCTGCTTTTTATCGTACTTCTGCTTCGCAGCTATGATCCCATGCGCAAGCTTTCCCGTCTGCAAAATTCATTTTCTCAAGCCATGGCCGCGGCGCAACACGTCTGGGAAGTTATGGACGAGCATGCGGAGATAGGTGAAAAGCGAAACGCGATCGAGTTGCTGCCGCTGCGAAACGAGATTGAATTTCGTGATGTGCGATTTGGTTATGCTGAGGAAGGACGCCCAGTATTGCGCGATATCAATCTTACTGTGACGGCCGGCAGAATGGTCGCATTGGTTGGCGAGTCTGGTGGCGGAAAATCCACCCTGACCAAGCTGCTGCCGCGGTTTCACGATCCGACCAGCGGCGCCGTTCGGTGGGACGGAATTGATTTGCGCGACGCGAGCATTGCCAGCTTGCGAAAGCAATTGGCGCTGGTCACTCAAGAAACCGTGCTCTTCAACGACACAGTCCTCTACAACATCACCTACGGAAAGCCGGACGCGAGCGAAACAGAAATTCAGGATGCCGCGAAGACGGCTTTGGCCCATGATTTCATCATAGCTCTGCCCAACGGCTACGACACAGTGATTGGCGAGCGGGGCACCTTTCTTTCGGGCGGCCAACGACAACGACTGGCTATCGCGAGGGCGATCCTCGTAGACGCGCCGGTGCTGGTATTGGACGAAGCGACGTCCGCGCTTGATGCTGAGTCAGAGCAACTCGTGCAGCGCGCGATTGCCAACTTAATCCGGAATAGAACGACGATTGTGATCGCGCATCGCCTTTCGACCGTACGTCGAGCCGACATGATCGTCGTGATGGAAGGCGGGCAAATTATTGAGCAAGGCACACACGCACAACTGCTGGCGCGCGGGGGCCAATATCAGAGACTGTATGAATTGCAGTTTGCGGATGAAGAGGAAGAATTAGTGAGCAGTGAGCTGTGAGCAGTAAGCAGTTGAGAACTGTTTCAATGATCCAATATTTCCTAACAGGAGAATCGAAAATGAGCAAACCTCACAAGAAACTTCTTGCCTGGCAGAAGAGTATGGACTTAGTAGAAGAAATTTATGACTTGACCAAAACTTTTCCACGGGAAGAGATTTATGGGCTTACTTCACAGCTGCGTCGAGCCGCAGTATCAGTGCCTTCGAATATCGCTGAGGGTGCTGCTGGTCGATCTCGCGTACAATTCAAGAACTACTTGAGTGTCGCAATTGGCTCATTAAACGAACTCGCAACTCAGCTTGAGATCGCTTCTCGAATTGGCTATCTCAACGCTGCGAGATTTGGTATTACCGAGCGAAGGATTGACGAGTGTCTAGCAATTACTTTTGGGCTTCGGAAAAGTCTTCAGTAACTGCTCACCGCTTACTGCTCACGGCTTACACTTATGAAATCGATGACCGGATTCGGACGAGGCGCGGCCAGCGGTGATGGATTTGCCCTGGCTGTCGAGATTAAAACTGTCAACAATCGCTTTCTCGATATTCATCTGCGTCTTGGCCAGGAATTATCGGCAATCGAGCTGGACATCAGAAAACGCGTGAGCGCGCGTCTTTCTCGCGGACGCGTTGATATCAACATCAATTTTGATCGTACGGGCGAGACTAAGTACGAACTCAATCAAGGCATAATCGCCGGCTATGTCGACGCCTTGCGCGATATTCAACGCCAGTTCAATCTTACCGGCGACATAGACGTTAACGCCGTCGCCCGCCTGCCGGGTGCGCTTACAACGGCCCGCGAAGGCTTAAACGATACAGAGCGTGCAGCGATCTATCATGCACTCGATCAAGCGCTGAATGACTTGGAGACAATGCGCGCGAGTGAAGGCGCGGCGCTGACTGATGAAATGCGTGGTCGGGTTGCGAAGATCGAGGCGACCGTACCGCTTATCGAAGCCCAAGCCGCCAATCTTGTTAATGCGTATCGTGAGCGGCTGGAGAAGCGAATTAGTGAGTTGGTTGCGCGTGGCGGACAATTACTCGATCTGGACGCCGGCCGTTTGGCACAGGAGGTTGCCTATCTCGCCGATCGGAGCGATGTCACCGAGGAACTGGCGCGTTTGAAAAGTCACCTGGAACAGTTTCGCGACGCCCTCAATACCAGCGGTGAAATTGGCAAACGTCTCGATTTTCTATTGCAGGAACTGAATCGCGAAGCGAACACTGTTCTGGCTAAATCGACTGACGTTGCCATCAAGGAGGCAGCTCTAGTCGTCAAGGCTGAGGTTGAGAAACTACGAGAACAAGTGCAAAATGCTGAATGAGGTTGCCAGAGCGCCAAATCCTGAAAACGCGGATACAAACAGCGGTCGCGGATTGCTGATCGTGGTGAGCTCACCATCAGGCGGTGGCAAAGGAACTTTAATCGATCGCGTTTTGCAGACCGTGCCCGATGTCAGTTATTCGGTTTCTTACACAACCCGAGCGC
>Ga0066710_100006725_pt1 | contig 10818 bp, 5 predicted proteins | sample GraSoiAngelo_159_FD_79666 | JGI IMG/M metagenome (GOLD analysis project Ga0066710, IMG submission 79666) | Grasslands soil microbial communities from the Angelo Coastal Reserve, California, USA - 14_1009_16_40cm | ecosystem: Environmental > Terrestrial > Soil > Grasslands | place: USA...
CGACCATCCCTGCGTCGGTCCCGGCGCACCCGCCGTCTCGGCACCTCCCAGCGTCATCTATCGGACTAGCATGGCGAGCGGCCGCGCGCGGGTCGTTTGCTACACGCCGCACCACGACCTCACGCTCGCCCAACTGCCCGAGTCTGAAGTGCTCGGTCTCCTGCAGGCACTGCAAGCGCAGTATCGCGAGCTCGGCGCGCAGGCGGGTGTGCGTCACGTGCTGGTATTCGAGAACAAGGGGGAAGTCGTCGGTGTCAGCAATCCACACCCGCACTGCCAGATTTACGCGACCAACTTCGTGTTCAAGACCATCGAGCTCGAAGCCGCAGCGCAGGCGGCGTACCTGGCGGAGCACGATCGACCGCTGTTTCAGGACATCCTTGCCGCCGAGGAAGCGGACGCAAGGCGACTACTGGTGCGGCGCGACCTGGCACTCTCGTTCATTCCGTATTTCGCGCGCTATCCGTACGAAACGTTCGTCGCGCCGCGTGAGACACGCGCGAGCCTCGCGCATCTCAGCGCCTCCGAGCTCGGCGACTTTGCGATCGTGCTACGCGAGACGCTGATCCGGCTCGACAACCTCTGGCAGATGTCGTTTCCATACGTGATGGTGCTGCACCAGGCGCCCACAGACCAAGCGTATTCAGGGTTCCATTTCCATATCGAGATCCACCCGCCACTGCGCAAACCGGGTCTCCTCAAATATCTCGCGGGACCGGAGATCGGCGGCGGGAATTTTCTGAACGACACGGCGCCTGAAGAAAAGGCGGCGGAGTTGCGTGCGGTCTCGAACATTCATTACACACAGGGCGGCGAAGGGCGGCGGAGGGCGGCGAAGGGCGGCGATGGCGAGGGCAGCTGAGGTGGCCACGGCTGAGGGCCTTCTCGAGCCGATTCTGGCGCTGCACGATTCCATCCGCGACACCGTCGTGGACGCGTGCACGAGGCAGACGCCGGAGCAGCTCGCGATCAACGCGACTGGGTCGAGCGACGCGGGCGACACGATCTACGCCATAGATCGCGTGGGCGAAGAGGCGCTGGTGCGTGGGCTAAGCGAGTTGGCGCGGAACGAACCGGTGTGCGTCGTGGCTGAGGGAATCCCGGATCCGCTCATTCTGCCGCGCGGGGCGCGCGAGAGCGACTGTCGCTGGCGCTTGCTGGTGGATCCGCTCGACGGCACGCGCGGCCTCATGTATCAGAAGCGTAGCGCCTGGATCCTCACCGGCGTCGCGCCCAACCGCGGTGCCGCGACAAGGTTATCGGACATCGTGCTCACCGTGCAGACCGAGATCCCGCTGCTGAAGCAGCACCTCTCCGACCAGCTCTGGGCGTCACGCGGCGCCGGAGTCGAGGCCCGGCGATGGAATCGCGTGTCGGCGAAAGCCGAGCCACTCACGTTGCGACGCTCGGGCGCCGTCACGATTGCGCACGGTTTCGCGACCGTCGTGCGCTTCTTCCCCGGAGCACGAGAGATCCTGGGCGCCATCGATGACGAAGTCGTTCAGGCGCTGGTCAAGCCCGAGCCGCGCCGTGCGTCATGTTTCGAGGATCAGTATGCCTCGACCGGCGGCGAGCTGTACGAGCTGATAGCGGGCCACGACCGCTTCGTTGCGGATCTGCGTCCGCTGGTGAAGTCGGCGAGCCCCCCCTTGTGCTGCCACCCCTATGATTTGTGCACCGCGCTGATCGCGCGCGAGGCGGGTGTGATCATCACCGATCCCTCGGGGGCAGCGGTGGATGCGCCGCTCGACTTGACTACCGATGTGGCGTGGGTCGGATACGCGAATGAGGCACTGCGCCACGCGATCGAGCCCGTGCTGCAAGGCGCGCTGCGCCGGCGCGGGCTCCTCAGGTGAATTGGTTCCAGCCTTCGATCGACCTGCTGCACTCGTTGCCCTCCGCGTCCGATACCCGCCTGCGCAGTTTCTTTTCCCTCGCACGCCCCATCTGCATCGCGCGGGCGCCGGGCCGACTCGACGTCATGGGCGGAATCGCCGACTACAGCGGTGCGCGCGTGCTCGAGCTGCCGCTCGCGTGCGCGACGTTTGCGCTCGTGCAAAAGCAGGACGCGCCGCGCTGTGAGGTCGCCAGTCTCAGGGGCGATCGATGGGATTTCTTCGCGACGGAGCTTCCCTGGGTTCGCGAAGCTCAGGCGGATCGCTGGGCGACCTACGTCGTTGGCGTCGTGCAGGCGCTGCTCCCGACGGAAACGGCCAGGTCTGGTCTGCGGATTCTGATTCACTCCTCCGTACCGGAAGGCAGAGGCGTCGCGTCCTCCGCCGCGCTGGAAGTCGCGGTTGCCGCCGCCGTCGCCGCGAGCTCCGACATTCGCATCGAACCGGCCGACCTGGCGGCGCTGTGCCAGCGCGTCGAAAACCACGTCGTGGGCGCACCGTGCGGGATCATGGACCAGATGACGAGCGCGTGCGGCAAGCGCGACCGGTTGCTGCAACTGCGTTGCCAGCCAGGCACAATCGAAGGCTACCTCGAGGTTCCTTCAGGGTATCGATTCTACGGCATCGATTCCGGGATCAGCCATGCGGTCTCGGGGGCCGACTACGGGACCGTCCGCACCGCCGCGTTCATGGGACTGCGCATCCTCACGACCGAAACCCCATGGCGAGGCCGCTATCTCGCCGATCTCACGCCGGTGCAGTTTTCGCAGTTCGCTCCTTGCCTGCCGGAGGAAATGACAGGCGGCGAGTTCCTCGAGCGCTACGGCGACATCAGCGACACCGCCACCGTCGTGGATCCCGACCGCCGCTATCCCGTGCGCCGTGCGTCAGAGCACCCGGTCGGCGAACAAGCGCGCGTGGACCGCTTTGCAGAGTTGCTCGCTGCGCTCCCGCGTCAGCCCTATGTCGCGACCGAGTTGGGCGAGCTCATGTACGGTTCACACCGGAGTTACAGCGCCTGCGGACTCGGCAGCGATGGAACGGATCGTCTCGTGGAGCTCGTGAGATCCGCGGGGCCCGAGCGTGCTCTATTCGGCGCGAAGATCACGGGTGGCGGCAGCGGTGGAACAGTTGCGGTCTTCGGAACGAGCGAGGCAGAAGGTGTGGTGCGGGACCTCGCTGCCCGCTATGCAGCCGAGACCGGCCGCACGGCACGCGTCTTCGCGGAATCAGGGCCGGGGACGGCGGAAGCGGGAGGCCTCAGTGTCCGGGGCATGCCCCCGGCGTTAGTCCACCCGCACTGAGCTGGCCGAGGTTGTGCTGCTTCAGGAGCGCATTGAACGCCGTGAGCTGCGCGCCGGTGATGCCCTTCCACGTCGCGAGCGCCGTCCCCAAGTCCTTGCACGCCGCCGCGTAAGCGGCCAGCATCGCCGGTGTCGGCGCCATGTCACCGTTCTCGAGCGCGTTGATCTGACCTACGAGGGTGTTATTCACCCCCACGAAGGTCGGCGGCGGCGGACCGCCGGGCCGGAAGCCGCCTCCTCCAAACCCCCCGCTACGCTCCGGATCGCCACCGACTGCGGCGAGGGTCGAGTCGAAGGTCTTTGCGGCAGCAATGACCGCGGCGGGATAAGACGTGGCAGTATCGCCGCTCACAGCCGTGCGTAGCTCCGCGACCTGGCGGTATGCATCCCAGGCTGTCTGCATCGCGGTGGTGATCTTCGTCTGCAGCGCGTACTGCACCACGACGTCGGCGGTCGTTGCGGGCGAGCGCGGATCGTTCACCACCGTCACCCGCTGCGTATAGCTCTTCCCGTCGACGGCGAGCCTGACGGTATAGACGCCCGGCGGGACGAGCGGACCTTGCGGTGACGGCGGCGTGAGACCCGGATTGGCGTTGATCTCGAACGAATGTGAGAACGCCGCCGGCGCATCGGCGCGCACGTCCCAGTTCACGCGGTTCAAACCCGCGCCCTTCGGCAACACGAACGGCGGGGCGAGCCACCAGTTGGGCTCCGGCGGCTGCGCCGCCTCTTTCACCGGCGGGGTCGGCGCGCTCGTCATGTGCCGGACTACGGTGCCGCCGGGAGCCAACACCTCGAGCGTGATCGCACCGGTCGGGGCCGACGCCAGATAGTACGTGATCAGCCCGCCCTCGGGCGCGTTCGGGGCGTGCGGCACATCGGGCTGGAAGGGCGTGTCGGCACCGACGTTGCTACGCACCCGCACGGCGTCCCCCGGTGCGAACAGATGCACCCGCTCCGCCGCGGTGGCGGCCGTCATCTGGCGCAGCGGCGCGATGTCGTCCAGCACCCAGATGCCGCGCCCGTACGTCCCCACGATCAGGTCGTTGCCCTTGATCGACATGTCGCGGTACGACGTGTTGGGCAGATTCTGCTGTAATGACTGCCAGTGGTCGCCGTCATCGAACGAGACGTATACGCCGCTCTCGGTCCCGGCGAACAACAACCCGCGCTGCTTGAGATCCTCCCGGATCACCCGCGCGAAGCTGCCGCTCGGCTGATTGGTGGCAAACCCGTTGGTGATCAGTGTCCACGTCTTGCCCGCGTCGCGGGTGCGGTAGAAATACGGCGTGTAATCGCCCTGTGTATGCAGGTCGACCGCGGCGTACGCCGCCCCCGCATCGAAGTGCGACGCGTCGATTGCGAGCACGTCGGCGCGACCCGTGACGCCGGGAAGATTGGGAATCGACACATCCTCCCACGTCTTCCCCTCGTCCGCAGTGAATTTGATCAGGCCGTTGTTCGTCCCTACCCAGATCACGCCGCGCTTCACGGTGGAGAGCGCCATGGACTGGATCGCGCCCCCGATCAGATATCCCGGCTTGCCACGCAACGAGTCCGGCGTGGGCACCGTGTCTTTGGGGAAGCCCAAATCGGGGGAGAGCCTGGTCCAATGCACGCCGCCGTCGGTCGTCGACATCACGACGTTCAGTCCGGCGATCAGCTCGCGTGGGTTCCACGGCGCGAATGCCAGCGGTTGCGAGATAGAGGTCCGGGCCCGCAGCGCGGGATCGACGTTGGGGCTCACGTTGATCCATTGCTCGCTCGGGTAGGTGATCTTCACGATGCCGCTGCCGCTCGCGTACACGACGTTGGGGTTCAGCGGATCGGGGGCTTCGCTCCCCCACTCCCATCCCGGCACCGGATTCCAGTCGAGCGGCGTGACGGCGCCCTGGTTGCCGCGGACGCGAGTGCGGATCGCGCCGGCGTCCTGCTGCGAGGCGTAGATCCAGTAGGGCCACGAGTTGTCGGCCGCGATGTGGTAGACCTGCTCCGTCGACTGATTGAACCACGAGCTCCAGGTCTGGCCGCCGTCCAGCGTCACCACCGCCCCCTGATCGAGTCCCATCAGCATGCGCTGCCCGTTGGTGGGATCGATCCACAGCTGCTGCGGATCGTCGCCGCCCGGGGCACCTTTGAAGCCGGTGAAGGTGTTACCGCCGTCGGTCGACTTGTACATCGCAGTGTTGACGGTGTAGACGACGTCGGAGTTCCGGGGATCGACGTAGACGCCGCAGTTGTAGCCGCCCTGGCCGTTGGCGATGCGCCGGTCGGCCGCGTCCATCTGCCGCCACGTCGTGCCGCCGTCGTCGGAGCGATACAGGCCGAAGTTGCCGATGAGGTACATGCGCTGCGCGTTGGTCCCAATCGCGACGGCGACGGAGGTGCGACCGGTGAGGCGCGGCAGGCCGCCGCCGGTGATCTCGTGCCAGGTACCGCCCTCATCGGTCGACTTGAACAGCTTCGTCTGCGAGATACCCTGCGCCGCTCCCGCGCCCGCCCCACCACCACCGCCACCGCCGATCGCGCCGTAGCGCGCCGGTCCGGTCGGCGGCGTCGCGTAGTGGCGCACCGTGGTGGCGAGCATGATTTCGGGATGGTCGAAGGCCCAGGTGATCTTTTGCGCGCCGGTCGAGTCGTCGACGTACAGCGTCCGGGTCCAGGACTTGCCGCCGTCGGTGGAGCGGTAGACCCCGCGCGTGTCGGACTTCTTATGGACGTCGCCCTGGGCGGCGAGCAGCACCACGTTGGGATCCCTGGAGTCGACGAGGATCGAGGGAATCTGCTTCGTCTGATCGAGGCCCAAGTGTTGCCACGTCTTGCCGGCGTCGGTGGACTTGTAGACGCCGTTACCCTCGTTGATGCTGCCGCCCGTGATCAGATCTCCCATGCCGACGTAAATGATGTTGGGATCGGAAGGCGCCACCTCGATCGCGCCGACCGACGACGCCTCGACGGCGTCGAAGATCGGATACCAGGTCTCGCCGGCGCTGGTCGTCTTCCAGGCGCCGCCCATAGGCAGGCCGATGTAGTAGACGCCGGGCTGGCCAACGGGCGCGGAGACGGCGGAGACGCGGCCAGCGCGGAACGGGCCGAGGTTGCGCCAGGTGAGACCGGACAGGAGCGATGGGGGAAGCGGGACAGGGAAAGGGGGAAGGGGGATGGTGCCGAGCACGAGAACGAGCAGCGACGAACGCGCGATCATGGTGAGACCCTCGAAGTGAAGGATGCCCTTCATCCGCTCCTCCCAAATTGGCGCGTGTACTTCACAATCAGCGATCGGGCCTGCGGGCGAGTCCATTGGAAGAAGCCGTCCGCCTCCTGTCCCTCGTTGAAGACCACGAACAATCCCGTGCCGGCGGTGCTGAGCCACCCGAACCGCGCGTTCGCGGTCCACGCGCGCGCCTGGTTGCTGTACTGCACGAGCGTTTGGAACATGATGCGGGGCGTAAAGAAGTACGCGATGCGCGGCGCGATCAGGACGCGCGTGAAGTTCCCCTGATCGAGGCGCACATCGTTGTACTCGGTGAGCAGCGAGGCCGACAGCGAGCTCCCGTGCCGCGCCGCGAGCGTCACACTGCCGCCACGACGCGACCCATTGTAGAACCCGCCGACGTCCGCGCGCAGCAACAGTGAAAGCGGGGCGCTCGGGTTGGTCCCGAAGTCGAAGCCCATCGAGGTGTAATCGTATGATCCAACCGGCAGCGTCACATTGCGCGCGATCGCGAACGGCTGCTGCAGCCCCTGATGCTCGATATTCACCTCGGGGCCGACCGTGGCACCGCTGGCGAGATACCACTCGGTGATGTCGATGTGGATGCGATCTTCCTGCCGATAGCCGTCGAGCCCGTAATAGCCCCGGTAGCCCACGTGCGGGTGCCAGTCCTTGAACAACTTGCTGTTCAGATACCGCTTCTTCCACATCACAGTCGTCTCGAAAAACCGATAGCCGCCACGCCGATTCAGGAAGCCGACCTCAGGATCGAAGTCCCGCCCGACCTGAATGATGCGCGCGAGGTTGCTCCAGGAACCCGTCTCGTAGCTGAGCCGCGCGCTGTACGCCTTCGCGTCGCCGTCGGGGCCGGGCGTGGCGGAGGCGGCGCCCCACCAGTCGATCGTCCAGGCATCGCGAATGCCGATGCGGCCGTCCACGCCGGCGACGCGATTCCAGTCTCCAGGGTGCGACGTCGCCGCGCGCTGCACGGCGATCACGCCAACGTGCGAGCGGGCGGCGAGCTCCCGCTGGAGCCGCACCACGGAGTAGGACGTCGCCGCCTGCACTGTGGCGCGGTCCGTGAAGATCTGCAGCGCGCCCACGGTGAAGTCACCGACCCGTCCGGTGAGCCGGCCGCCGCCCAGGATCGGCACGGGCTGGCCGAGCGTGTCGATGCCGATGCGACGGGTGAAAAAGAGGTCAACAGCTTGCGGTGTGCCGGCTGAGAAGGTACCGGCATTTTCGAGAAAGAAGGGGCGTTTTTCCGGAAAGAAGAGCGGAAAGCGCGTGAGATTCGTGCGCTGCTCGTCGACCTCCACCTGTGCGAAGTCGGTGTTGTAGGTGAGATCGAGGGTGAGGCTGGGTGTCACGCCGTATTTGATCTCGCCGCCGACGTCCCCGCGTCCCTGCGCGGAGGGGTCAATCGCGTAATTGCGTTCCACCCCGGTCAGCGCGTAGGGCGTCACGGTCCAGATCCGCTGCGACGGCACGCTGATCCCCGACAGCGTTCCCGCGTGCGAAATCTTCATCAGGCTGAACTGGCGCGGGACGAATGACCAGAACGCCTCTTCGTTCTTGCGGCGGATACTGCGCACGAGATTGAGTCCCCACGTCTGCAGCTTGCCCGAACCATACCGCAGCGTCGTGAACGGGATGCGAAATTCGGCATACCACCCCGCCGAGTCCATCGACGTGGCGACGGTCCACGTGCCGTCCCAATTGAGGTTGAACCCTCCGAGCGAACCCGCCATCACCCGCGTTTGGCCAGGGAGCTGGATGCCGCCACCTTCTCCTTCGTTGACGACCTGTGCGTCATACTCGATTCCCGCCGGCGTGGTCGTGAAGACAAAGCCGTTCTGCCGATCGTGGTAGGTATCGAGCACGATGCCGAAGTAATCGCTCTTGGAGATGTCGCCGTCGCGGACCTTCTCGCCACCGACGATTCCTGTTGGGTCACTGTCGTAGAGCCAGGCGCCCACGTACAACGCTTGCCCGTCGGTGAGGATGCGTACTTCAGTGCGCTCGGTGATCGGCGCGCCTTCGTGCAGCTCGCGCTGGATGAAACCGGTGACCGGCGTCGCCTCGAGCCACGCCGGATCGGTCAGCCGGCCGTCGATGACGGGCGGTGTTGCGACGACGTGGGCGGTGGCTGTCGGCGGAGTCTGACCGGCCGGCAGGCCCCGGGCGAGTGGGAGCACTAGGAGCAGCGCGACCACGAGACGGCGCATTGATCCTCGTACGGTTCGGTGGCGACAAAAAGGCGCAAACGGGCGCCGGTGTTGCAAGCTGAAAGATTACTCACCGCGCCGATCTGCGCAGTAGCGGTGGGGATTGAGCCAGGAATACGGACGCTCGTTCCACATTAGAGCAACGTCGCGCATTCCCGTTACCACCTCAGCAACGCAGGAGTCTTTAGTCTCTCCACCTGGAGTTTGCTGATGCGCGTTCGCGGCTGGCCGTCGGTTGCGATTGGAATTCTTCTGGCAGGGTGCGGCGGAAGCAGTCCGACTGGCCCATCGGGTCCCCCCGTCGTAACAGCTGTTAACGGTGCCACGCTGCCGAGTGGTCCCACCGGCAGCACCATTCTCATCGAAGGATCGGGGTTCGGAAGCACGCCCACCACGGTATCGGGCACAGTGCTGTTCTCGAATGGAACAGGTGGTACGATCGCTGCGACCATCGCGAGTCCGAGTGACTGGGGTGACACGTTCATCATCACCACCGTTCCGAGCGGCGCCGCCACCGGGAACCTCGTCGTCCAGACCAGCAAGGGCAGCAGCACGCCAATCACATTCACCCTTTCAGCCGGCGCACCGTTCAGTCCATCGGCGATTTCCTGGACGAGCACGAGTGCGCTGCCCGTCGGCCTGAGTGGTCATGAGGCGGCATTCGTCGAGATCCGCGGTGCGACCATGACGCGAGTCGTGTACGTCGTCGGCGGAGCAGACAGCACGCGCGTTCCGCGGTCGACTGTGTACTATTCGACCGTGGGACCGACGGGCACGCTCGGCGCCTGGACGGCCACGACAGCGTTGCCGGCCGCTCGCGCCTTTTCCCAAGCCGTAGTTGCCACAGGAGCGAACTCGAGCGTCAGCGGAGCTGGGTATCTCTATGTCCTCGGTGGCGCAACGGATTCCACCGGGACGCCGAGCGCGACGATTTACCGTGGCACGATCGCGTCCGATGGGACGATCAGCGGTTGGACCACGCTCTCGACTGCGTTGCCCGCTCCCCTGCATTCGTTCGGTGCCGCAATCTTCTTTGGCAGTCTCTACATCTGGGGCGGCGCCACGACCGGAAACGTTCCGGTGAAGACCGTGTATCGCTCGAGCATCGATGCTGCCGGAGCGCTCGGCGCCTGGCAGGCTGAGGCGGCGTTACCCACCAGGCGGGCGTATTTCGCTTCCGGCTCGTTCAGCGGCTACCTCTATGCCGTGGGCGGCGACAGCGGAACGGTCACCCCGAACGACGGCAGTCTCACGGCCACCCGCATGGATCAGGTCGCATACGCGAAGATCGACTTGAAGACTCGCGACATTACCGCCGCCGGCTGGGTGGTCAATGGCACCGCACTGGGGAAGACGCGCTCGAAACACACGGCGGGGATTGCGAGCGGAAGCGTCCTGGTCACCGCGGGACTCTACACCGGCGCGGCCACCGGGTCATCGGAGAACACCTACGCGACGATCAACGTCGACGGCAGCGTGGGCAGCTTCGGTGGCGCGACGGGATCGAATACGATCCAGTCCCGGGGCGGCGGCAACGTTTTCAATCAGGCCGAGGCGGGTTATACCGACGGCAACGGCGCATTCCACGTGCTCGTTGCCGGTGGCGACGACGTCAGCGCGCCAGGCACCAAGCACAAGACGGTGTTCTTCAATTAGACCGAGAGAGCAGCAGAGAATGCAAAAGGGCCGGCTCGAATGAGCTGGCCCTCGGGATCATCGAGGGCTAACGGAGGCAGCCGATCCGAGTCTTGGCCACGACCACATCGTCGAACCACACGGTTCCAGCGCTCGGGTCCGTGATGTAGTTCTGCAGCCAGATGTGGTTCAGTTGCAGCGCCGCGCTGCTCCGGAACTGGATGTCCAGCGGGCCCGGCACGGTGGGCGAGAAGTTGCATTGCGAGCCGTCGGCACCAGCCGGGCAGTAATGGTCCTGCACCCAGTACCCGATCGCACCGGTCTCAGGAAACCGCTGGACCAGGACGTCATTCTTCCATACTTCGAGCTCGGCCCCTGCCGCCGATCCCATGTCGGTGTTGAGGTTGGCGTGCACCTCGAAGCACGCCCACCAGTCGTCCTCTACGGTGAAGGCGTTCCGGCTCACGAGGGCGTTCCCCCAGTATGCGCCGCCGCAGCTCGAGCACGTGTGCATCTTCATCCAGTAGTTGTAGAAATCGAAG
>Ga0066710_100006727_pt1 | contig 10818 bp, 9 predicted proteins | sample GraSoiAngelo_159_FD_79666 | JGI IMG/M metagenome (GOLD analysis project Ga0066710, IMG submission 79666) | Grasslands soil microbial communities from the Angelo Coastal Reserve, California, USA - 14_1009_16_40cm | ecosystem: Environmental > Terrestrial > Soil > Grasslands | place: USA...
CAAATTCGCTAACCTATTCAGGAATCCTTATTAGAATTACCTGCAGGCAACATAGATCCAGGGGAAGGTCCAGAAGTCACAGCCTCCAGAGAACTCGCAGAGGAAGTAGGCTACACTGCGGGTTTTCTGGAGTAGTTGGCCGAGTTTTACACCACACCCGGGTTTTGCGATGAAGAACTATTTCTCTACCTTGCCAGAGACTTGAAGCCTTGTTCGAAATCCCAAGATGACGACGAAGATATCGAGATTGTACGGTATTCACTCGGACAGCTCCAGGAGCTAATTCAGAGCGGGAAAATTGTCGATGCAAAAACGATTATTGGGATCCAATTTTTGTTGTTGTCTCAGCATTGAGGAAGACTTTCATGGAAAGGGGGGCCTGATGTATGACCATCCGTGCCGATGGCGTTCATTCTGAACTGGCAGATTTCTTGAGTGAAGTGAATTGTCCAGGTTGCAGCTCGCCGTTAAAAGTGGCGCCGGTTTGGGAGTTCGTACTTCGCAAAGGCTGGTCCGCTTGCGGAAGCTGCTGGCGAATTTTTTCGCTGAAGGCCGGAGCCAAATTGGAGGGGTTTGTCGTGAAAAGCGAAGACCTTGATACGGTGGTCGATGACTTTGAGACCGCTAATGCCGGAGCCTACCTTTGGGATGCTGCTAAATTGGAAGATACTCGCACCACGGCCGTAGATTTCTTCATTAGCCTGGCCTTGACCGCGTTTTTCGATGGTTTGGAGCGTAGCTACCCGATTCTGCAAAAGGAAGATTTTGAGATGACTTGGAGGTACCTCTCGCAGGCTGGAGCGTTAGCGGTCGATAATCTGGATACTCGTCTGATCGCGGATGCCTTCGAGAAGGTGGAGAAATATAAACCCATAGATTGGAACGGGTGAAGGGGCTCGCCAGTCGATGAAGAGATTAATTGTCAACGCTGATGATTTTGGCCTGACTGAAAAAGTCAATCAGGCGATCATCGAAGGACACCTGAAGGGGATCATCACCAGTACGAGCCTTCTGGCTAATGGGGTTGCGTTTGAATCGGCAGTTAGGCTGGCTCAGCTGCATCCCAAACTTGGAGTCGGCGTTCACTTAAACCTTACGGATGGCTCACCCGTTTCCGCACCGGCCAGGATTCCAAGTCTCGTTACTGACAAAGGCGTTTTTCTCACTGGCCCTCTCTCGCTGGCCAGAAAAGTCGCAGCCAGACGAGTCAACCTGGCTGATGTTGAAGGAGAGCTTCGTTCACAGATCGAGCGAGTCTTGGCTGCTGGCATCCCTGCCTCTCACCTGGATGGGCACAAGCATTTTCATGTCTTGCCGCCTGTCTTTGATCTAGTCATCCAGTTGGCCAGAGAATACGGCATCAAAGGCGTCCGCTGCACGGCTGAGCGTTCCGTGGAGCTGTTTCGATTGATCCGCAGAAATAACGATTCCTCCATTGAAATCCTGAAGCAGTATCTGACGGGATGCGCACTGTCTGTGCTTTCCTCGGGTTTCAGAAGGAAGCTGCGGTTGGCTCGATTGAGCTGTCCAACCTACTTTTACGGAATCACCCAAACAGGCTTTCTCGATGCCAAAGCCTTGCAAAAGATTATTGCTGATCTTCCGCAGGGGGCGAGTGAGATTATGTGTCACCCCGGATATGTGGACACCGAACTGAGCAGTACGCCCACTCGCTTATTAAGCCAGCGCGAGGCAGAGCTTCAGGCTCTGATCCAGCCGGAGATCAAGCAGCTCATTGCGGAGTGCGGCATTGAGTTGATCAGCTACAGGAATTTGGCGGAGTCGCCATGAAAGCAGAAGCCAATGTGAAATACTCCATAGTCGTTCCACTCTACAATGAAGTTGACAATGTCCCTCCGCTCTATTCGAAAATCACCGAAGTCATGCGGAGGATGAGAGAATCTTACGAAATCATTTTCGTTGATGACGGGAGCACCGATGAAACTTTCAAAGTGCTGGCAGAAATTTATGACAAGGATGGTCACATCGTGGCGCTCCGGCTGCGCAGAAATTTTGGCCAGACTGCGGCTCTTAAAGCTGGTTTTGATCTTGCCACCGGCGAGATCATTATTTCTCTGGACGGAGACCTGCAACACGACCCCGAGGAGATACCCCTTTTCATAGCCAAGATAGAAGAAGGCTACGATATTGTGAGCGGTTGGCGCCAGGAGCGAACCGATGCCTGGCTCACGCGGCGGCTGCCTAGCTGCATCGCTAACTGGACGATGTCGAAGCTTTCGGGAGTGGAGCTTCACGACTTCGGGACTACCTTTAAGGCCTATCGGCGTGAGATTATTCAAGACATTCAGCTCTACGGCGAGCTGCACCGTTTTATTCCGGCTCTGGCCAGTTGGTCTGGAGCAACAGTCGCTGAGATCCCCATCAAAGATAGTCCACGCCAGAACGGCAAATCGAACTACGGTCTTTCCAGAACGATCAGGGTTTTGTTGGATCTTATCAGCATCAAATTTTTGCTGGACTATTCCACCAAGCCGCTCCATTTCTTTGGACCCCTGGGACTGATAGGAACAAGCCTTGGGACAATTCTTGGAGTAGTTTTAGTTTTCAAGAAACTCATCCTGGGTGAGGAGATCATGCTGCAGCACGGCCCACTTCTCTTTTTGGCGACCCTGCTGATTTTGACCGGGATCCAATTTCTCTCCATTGGACTGATGGGAGAGATGGTCGCCCGAACCTACTACGAGTCACAGAAGAAACCGATTTATGCCGTGCGGGAGATCAAGAGCCGCAGAAAAAAATCTGTCGGAGCCCCGGAACAGACAGTTAAGGATCTGTCAATAGGAGCTGGAGCGTCTTTCCAATAAAGAGTCCTCGTCGCCGACAAAGACCAGACCGGTTATTCTTGAGTTGGGCGAAATAGTCCACCATGAAGAACATGAAGGGCGTGAAGAGGAAGTTGGGCCAGCTTTCGAATCAGCATCGTCGTCGAACCCTCAGTGGAATACAAAAGAACTTCACTGGGATTAACCTAGAAACAGCAGTAAAAACCCCCCGCAGAAAGGCTGAGGCGCGGAGAGCTTCTTGTTAAAACGGCCAGCAGTCGGGATTGTCGGGCGGTTGGTTTTCGGCTTTTGAACCCACTGTAGCCATACTTCTTTCACCGTTTTGGTGAGAGAAAAAAGGCAGGCGCCGTTACGTTTTATCCCTGTTTCTCTCGGCGTCTCCGCGGTTGTTTGAACTGCAGGTGTTAGGATTAATGGTTATGCGAATTGATGTCTGGGTCGAGAACGGGATCATTCAGCTGCTGGTTTACTTCAGGTTCTCAGACGTCAAACAGGGTTTTTTGATAAATTTCAATAGGGAGGGGGTTAGTGGATGACTGAGGAGCTTCGTACTCAATGCTTCATGGTCTTCATGTCCTTCATGGTATTAGGCCTGTTTTTTGGAGTTGGAGATTAGTCGTTTGTTTGTCTGCTGGTCGCCTGGCCACGTTTTCGTGGCCCCGTCGCCGACAGCGCCCGGCGCGTTATGTGCGACTCCTGTGCGGCCGGCTCGCTACTCTATGCCAACTTTCTTCAGTGCTGCCCGCAAAAAATCTTCGCTCCGCGAGCTATATCCAACCATTCGGGCAGCGATTTTGCCTTCCTTGTCAATCAGGATTGTCGTAGGGATTCCCGTCACTTGATAGAGCCAATAGCTTTCCCCCCGTTCATCCATCAACGAAGGGAAAGTCAGCTCGTTCTCCGCCAAAAAGGCTTGGGCAACTTCAGGTTCTTCGTCGTTGACACCCAAAACCACCAGCCCGTGGTTTCTGAAATCGCGATACAGCTTTTCGATGTAAGGCATTTCATCACGGCAAGGACCACACCAGGTGGCCCAGAAATTAAGGAGGACCGCTTTCCCTCTCAAGCCCCTTAAACTGAAAGTCTGCCCCTGAAGGTCAGTGAGGGTGAAGTCTGCCGCTTCGACTTCGCTGGCACTGTCTCCCGTTGACCCAGGCTGGCCGAATCCCTCAACCTCTTTCGCCTCCGCTGGTGGTGTTAGAACAAAAAACGACTCCGGAATGGGCTCGTTGACTCTGACCAGAGTGAAATTTATGGTCCTCCTGATCTCGCTCGGGCTAGCTAAAGGATTCGCTCTTCGCTTCAGAATGGAGACTTCCCGCAATACCAGGTAACGGTTCTTGTCGATCCAAAAGGTCTTGGAAAGTTCCTCTGGCCCGTCCGCGTGCGTGTCAGCGTACTTCACCTGAACTACATGACAGGCTATTCTCTTCCCTTCCAGTTCCACAGACTCCTCGCTCAGCAACCTGCCTTCTTTGACATTGTCAGCGATCCGGCTGTACACCTCAACGAGCCGGCTGGCTGCAGAATTAAGCCCAGCTTTACCCTCAGAGGTTTCTCCACCGTCGTCACCTCCGGGCACAACCGGCTTCTTGATATACTGCTTCAGTGGAGGCGAGTAGATCCATCGGGTCTTTCCATCTGACAAGACCCAGAGAGACATGGTGGAATCTTTGATCTCCACCCTCATTTTTCCTGGGGTGACGGCGGCTATAACCAGGGAGGTCTTCATCCTTTCATCATTCTTCTCTCCCTCTGTCGCATTGGTCGCCACGCTTTCAAAATGATAGCTGCGGAGGTTCCTGTAAGTTCTGCCTACCTCCTGCAATAGTTGTTCTGCCTGGCTACGTTCCTGTCGGGAGCTATTGCCGGTCAGTGCCGGTAGAATTGCGATCCAAACGACCCAGAGAATGGACTGCCCGGCTTGATAAGCTGCGCGGGAGCGCTCGTTGCCGTCGAAGCTCACCCGCCCCTCAGGCAATTTACCGCCTGTCATCCACAACCTCATATTCCTTGACTCTTCCCCCATCGAAACGTATCCGGGTCTTACCTGCTTCCCCGCCCGGTCGATGATTAAACTGGTAAAGCTGCGTGCCGCCGGCCCCAGTTGTCACTAGATTGCCGTTGCCCAGTGAAAGAGCGACCTGAGTATACGTCATTCCCGGTTCCAGGTGATGAGCTTGAATTTTTGCCCAGGTTTCCCTGTTCCAGTGGTCATAAATCTCATGCGGATCCTTCAAATAGAACAGATCATCGAAGAACATCTGATATTGCTTCTCGTCCGAATCGAAAAGGCCCACCTGGGTCGCGAATTCCTTACCGTCCTTTTGAAACAGGAGCAGGACCTCCTTCTCTCGGTCCCTGGAGGAACCAGTCCGCTCGATGATCCCGTGAACAGTAACCTTTTCTAACGGGTCAAATTTGTGGATGGATTGCTCCGTGGTGAGCCTCTTTGAGGCAGGATAAGTAAAATACTCGGCCTGATAACCGGCCTTCACCCACAAAGTCTGCCCCACTAATTTTTGGGCACTTTCCAGGTCGTCGATGCTGAACTTGGGAACAATGACCAGGTAATCTTTCTCCACAGGCCTCTGGACGACTGGCCTTGAGGGGGAAGGGCGACTTCTGTCGTATAGGACACAGCCAATTCGAAGGGCAAGGATGACAGTGACGACCGCAGACCAAACAAGCCAGCGCTTGGCAGCCTCAGTTAAAACCATAGATCCAATCCGTAACATAGACAGCAAAATCTAAAAATTATCATATTTCATTCATTCTTGCCCTTGTTCATTTCTATCGGCATCCTGTGATAACTTGTAGGGCTGTCCAACAGCGGATCCATTGAAGGCCGGGCCCCACCCGGCCTATTCTTTTGATCCGAGACAGTCGGATACCACTTGGAGGAAACCATGAAGGCCGTCTTCTTTGATGGGCAGTTGAAGATTGATCCAACCAAACTCCTGCATCGTACTCTGCCCCTCGAACGGGCCTTGGAGGCCTTCGAACTGGCCCGCCAACCCGGAGTTCCGAAGGTCCTCTTGCAGCCCTCATCACATCAGCAAAGCAGATTCATGGGCTGCGTACCTTCATGACGCGGTATAAAATCCGCGTCGTGTCCCATGTCTGAGCTTGTCAAGTCGAGTCGTCGTGTATAATCTTGCGTTGGGAGCACCGGATGTTAGTTTCAACACTCCAGGTCTGTCGAACGTCATCTCGAGGCGGTGACGCTCGCAGATCGATGCAGTCGCCCATGTGAAAGGACAAGGACATGAGAAACGATTCCGACACCAACCATCGAGTTATTTCTCGGCCGAGCCCGCTGAAACCGCGGCTCGGGCCGATAAATTCCCCGGCCGGAGTGATTGGACTCGGGTTGATGGGCACCAGTATTGTAGCTTGCTTGCTGGCTGCCGGCCATCCCGTGGTGGCGATCACTCGGAGCGTTTCCAAACATCGCAACACCAGGCGTCATGTTTTGGCTCTATTAAGGGAATTGGTGAGAGAAGGTCTTTTGAAGCGAGAGCCCTCGCAGCTCATCGAACGGCTGGCCATTTCTGAAAATTACTCAGATCTTTCTGACAGAGAAATCGTCGTCGAATCTATTATCGAAAGCATCGAAGCCAAGTACAAGGTCCTTAGAAAAATCGAAGAGGCTGTCTCGCCTCAGGCTCTGATTGGAAGCAACACCTCGGCCATCCCGGTGACCGAGCTGCAGAAGGGAGCGCTGTATCCTGAGCGCATCCTGGGCTTACACTGGGCTGAACCAGCTCATGTCACCCGTTTCATGGAAATCATCTGTGGCAAACATACCCAGCCGGTCTTTGCCGATCGGGCCCTGGCCCTGGCTCGCGGCTGGGGCAAAGAGCCATCCCTCTTGCGACGGGACATCCGCGGATTTATCACCAATCGGATCATGTATGCCATGTTGCGTGAAGCGTTTTACTTGGTCGAGTCGGGCTATGCCAGCATCGCTGACGTGGATCGCTCCCTGCGCAACGATTTAGGATATTGGATCACTTTTGCCGGCCCTTTCCGATTCATGGACCTCACCGGCATTCCGGCTTACGAAGCCGTCATGCAGGATTTGTTCCCTGAGCTCTGCAATGACACTAAAGTGCCGAGCCTCATGGGCCGCGTCGTCCAATCAGGGGCTCGCGGCGTTTCCAACGCCAAGGGTTTTTACTCCTATACTCCCGCTCAAGCCAGGCGTTGGGAGAAACGGTTCTTGAAATTCACCTATGAGATCCGTGCACTGGCTCAGAAATATCCAGAAGAGGAGGGAAGGAACTAATCCCAGTGTTCGCGGTCGTCCGTGCGAGGCGTTCGGGTCAGTGGGCGAAGTGAGAGGACGTTTTGAAAATCAGGCTGGTGCAAAATGTGCGCTCCCGAGGCGCGGACACAAGACAGGAGGTGGAGATGAAAAGATTTCTCATCGCAACATTCTTAGCAATGACAGCCGCATTCAACCTCGGGGTCTTTGGCCAATCCCACTCTACTCAATCCTCGCACAATGCGCTTTTGCCGCTTCCACAGCGGATTCACTATGGAACTGGGAAACTTCGGTTACGTGGCCTTGGCATTCGCTTTGCTTCCCCACCAAGCCTGGAAGATCGGTTCGCGGCCGGAGAACTTGCTTCGGCCCTTGCACTGAATGCTGGTACCTCCATTCCGGTTTGGGAAGGCTCCGGACCGGGAAAGACTATTGTGCTGAATCGCACGGGTCCCCCCGATCCCTTGCCGGCCCCAGATGAACAGGCTGGTGCAGATTCCCGGGAAGCGTATTTCGTTAAAGTGAGCCTTTCAGGCGTGGAGATTCAGGCGCGATCCTCCGCAGGTTTGTTCTACGGCATTCAGACCCTGCGACAATTGGTCGAAGGCGAGGGCGATCAGACGGCGCTCCCGGAAGTAGAAATCCAGGACTGGCCGTCGCTAGCCTATCGTGGAATCATGGTGGATATGAGCCACGGAGCCTTGCCTACGGAGCAAGAGGTGCAACGTCAAATCGATTTCTTGGCCCGTTGGAAAGCCAACCAGTACTATTTCTACAGTGAGGCCAGCATTGAGCTGGAAGGTTTCCCACTGCTGAATCCAAAAGGCATGATTAGTCAAGAGCAAGTTCGGCAGATCATCGCCTATGGCCGGGAAAGGCATGTCGATGTTATCCCTTGTTTGGAACTCTACGGACACCTGCACGACCTGTTTCGAGTGGAAAAATACTCCGGACTGGCGGCCTTCCCACACGGTGGAGAGTTCAATCCAAGTAACCCGAAAGTCATGGAGCTCCTTTCTGATTGGTCCAAACAATTTATGCAGCTCTTCTCCAGTCCCTTTGTACACATTGGCTTTGACGAGACCTGGCAGATTGAAATGGCAGCCAAAAAAGAAGGTAGCCGATCAACGCCCTCCCAGCTATTTCTCGAGCAGTTGAGGAACGTGGCAGGACTGTACCAACGGCAGGGACGGCGAGTCATGGCCTGGGCGGACATCATTGTGAAATATCCAGAAATCGTTGCCAAGTTACCCCCGGGTCTCCTCGGTGTGGCCTGGGAATACGATTCCGAAGAGGGCTACAAGAAGTGGCTCGATCCTCTGGTGGCGAAGGGAGTGCCTCATATTATTGCCACGGCGGTCAGTTTCTGGAGAGAATTGGTTCCTGACTTTGAGCACACCTTCGACAATATTGACACTTTTCTGCTGGCCGGTCGCCAGTCTAAAGCCATGGGGATCATTAACACGATGTGGTTGGACTCGTCTCAGAACCTGATCCGGACGGCTTGGGCAGCCATCGCCTATGGCGCCGTGTCCGCTTGGCAGTCTTCTCCTATCGATCGCTCCCGTTTTTTTGGGAATTATGCCCAGGTCATGGTTCCTGCGACAATCGCCACGGAGGTCACACAGGGCCTGGAGAAATTTTCCGGGGCAGAATTGCGGCTTCAAAAAGCTCTTGGCCAAGAAACCATCCATATGTTCTGGGAAGATCCACTGGCTGCTGAGATCCTTAAGAAATCTACTGAACATCGTGAGGATTTGCGCCAGACCCGCCTCTTGGCAGAAGACGCTCAAGAACATTTTTCTCGGGCGCTAAAGCTGAAGGGCGATCCAACCCAACTGAGTAGTTTGTTGTTAGGAAGTCGGATGCTGGATTACGCAGGACTCAAATTCCTTACCGCAGTCGAACTGACGGATCGTTGGAAGGAGTTGGGACCAAAAATCAACAAGCAGACTTGGTGGAACACCTTTGACTCAGAATGGTCCTATCAGTCCCATTGCCGTTTGGTTGATCTGATGGACCAGATCACTGAGCTTCGGAGTGACTATCGATCTGCGTGGCTGGCCGAGTATACCGAATACAGGCTGGATTCCACGCTGGGCCGCTGGGATGCGGAGTATGAGTATTGGCGCCGGCTCCAGGCGCGATTCCGCGCCTTTTCCCGGCAACTGAAGGACGGAGACGCTCTGCCCACCTTGGAAAAGGTGGTTCGGAGTGGAGAATTCTGAAGGCCAATGCGCTGGGGTCAGGGCTGCGCATTGACCCCATGTCAGGTAGGCGAGAGCCAGGACAGGGCTCGGGCGAAGAGTCAAGGAGCAAAGAATGATGGAAAATGAAATCGGTGGAGGGTTCTATCGTCATTCACAACCTCTGCGCCTTGGCGGCTTTGCGCGAGAATGACTGGGACGATTTGTGAACCTCTTGCTTACCAAGAAACCCTGGTGAATGATTCGGGACTTTTTGATGCGATCCTGGTTCTTTCTCTTCAGTTGTAATTTAATGTGGGCTTTGCAATTCACCTGTATCAAACTGGTTCAGGACCAGGTCGGCTCACTGTTCACGGTGTGGGGGCCGATGACCTTGGCCACAATGATGCTTTATCCCCTCGTCCGGTCGGAGAACCGAGATGAATATAGAAAAAAAGGACGAAGCAAGAAAGGTATCCTGGTTTTCTTCCTGCTGGCTTTGGTCGGAGTCTTTCCGGGACAGGTCATGGTGACTTGGGGGACTCGCATGTCTCTGGCGAGCAACGCTGCTCTGCTGACGCTGACTCTCCCTGTTTGTACGGCGATCTTAGCTTATTTCTTTTTGGGAGAAAAAATGACAGGGGTAAGATGGCTGAGCTTTGTGATGGCTATAATAGGTGTCGTCCTCTGCTCCAACTTCAACTTTGGTTCTCTGGATTTCGGACTGGGCTATTTTTTAGGGAATACACTGATTTTTCTTGGGATCCTTGGTAGCGCTTTTTACAACTCTTATGGCAAGAAAATCCTGGAGCGCTACTCGCCCATGGAAATGCTTTTTTATACTTATCTGGCTATGTTTGTCATCATGACACCGCTGGTTTTGCTACAGGAACGGGAGGTGTTTGTTCGTGTCCCGGAGTTTACGCCTACCACCTGGGTCGGCCTGGTCCTGCTCACCGTCTTCCATAATTACCTATCGATGGTATTATTCTTGAAAGCGCTCAAGCAGCTAGATGCGACCCAGGCAGCCCTTTCCAATTATCTGATCACTCTGTTTGGTTTACCCATTGCCGCTCTCTGGCTGGGTGAGAGGCTGACGGTGGTGGCAATTATTGGCGGGGTCATGGTTCTAGGAGGTACACTTCTTATCACGTTGTGGGAAGAGAAACGAACCTCTGGTTCTTTGGCAGCATCAGGAGGGTAGCGGCCCTCAACCGTGATGCGTGGTGCGTGATACGTGATTTGGATGTAAAAAGCGGGTTTTGTGCGCCTAAAGAGTCAAGCAAGAGTACGGTCAAGAGCAAGAGAACCATTTCGCTCTCACGCATCACGTATCACTTATCACGTCTGCGGGAGGAGGATTCTTCTATGTCCAGTAGGTCAACCAATGTGATCCCACAAATTAGGGCGTCTAACTCACAAAAACTCTAAGAATAAGCCTCTGGCTCCGCGCAAGCAACTGCCCGTCTGGTTTCCCTGGACGCTTTTCGCGGCTTCATTATGTTTTGGATTGTCGGAGGGGGCAGCCTGATGGTCGGCCTGCAGGCTCTCGGCCACA
>Ga0066710_100006728_pt1 | contig 10818 bp, 9 predicted proteins | sample GraSoiAngelo_159_FD_79666 | JGI IMG/M metagenome (GOLD analysis project Ga0066710, IMG submission 79666) | Grasslands soil microbial communities from the Angelo Coastal Reserve, California, USA - 14_1009_16_40cm | ecosystem: Environmental > Terrestrial > Soil > Grasslands | place: USA...
AAGCCGCCTTTCACAAGGCCGACAACTCAATTCGCCAGATCATCGAACTCTTGGAAGCAGCATGAAAGTTCTTAAACTGCTTTTGTTAAACAATGAACGGGTAAGAAACTAACCTGAACGTGCTGGCTGTCTGTACCAGGCGTTCAGCTTCGAGTAAGATGAACAAGCACTAAATTGTGAGGCATACTCCATGCGAGACGTGGTGATTATCGGTTCGGGATGCGCAGGCTTGACGGCCGCCATTTACGCGGCGCGCGCCAACCTGAACCCGCTGGTGATTCGAGGGCTCGAGGCCGGCGGCCAGTTGAGTTTGACAACCCTGGTCGAGAACTATCCGGGGTTCCCCAAGGGCGTGCAAGGACCGGAGTTGATCGAGATGATGCAGAAGCAGGGTCAGGCTTTTGGGGCGGAGTTCAAAGAGGGCGACGTAACCGGCGTGGACCTTTCCAAGCGCCCCTTTACAATTACGCTTGGGGCAGAGCAGATTGAAGCACGCACGGTGATAATCGCCAGCGGCGCTTCCGCCAAGATGCTGGGTCTGGAGTCCGAGCGGAAGCTGTTAGGTCACGGCGTGTCCACCTGTGCGACGTGTGACGGATACTTCTTTCGGAACCGGCCGGTGGCTGTGGTAGGCGGAGGCGATACAGCAGCGGAGGAAGCCCTGTTTTTGACGCGCTATGCCACTCAGGTGTCGGTGATTCATCGCCGCGACGAGCTGCGCGCCTCGAAGATCATGCAGGACCGCATGCGGCGCAACGAGAAGATCAACTTCCTTTGGGATTCGGCCGTCACCGACGTTCTCGATCCCGCAAAGGGCGAAGTGACGGGCGCCAGAGTGAAAAATTTGAAAACGGGAGACGAAACCATCAAGAACTTCGACGGCCTCTTTATTGGCATCGGACATTCCCCCAATACCACTCTGTTCCGCGGGCAGCTCGATATGGATGAAGTGGGTTATCTGAAGACTTACGGCGGCTCCAGAACTAACGTGCCGGGCGTGTTTGCCGCGGGCGACGTGCAGGACCGCACTTACCGGCAGGCAGTCACAGCCGCGGGATCAGGCTGTATGGCAGCGATTGATGCCGAGAGATTTCTGGAGGCAGAACACTGAAGCGGCGTGTCCATGCCTGCCATGACGATTTGACTGGCACGATTCGCGACAGGAGGGGGCAAAAGCGCTTCTTACGCAAGTGATCGAGCGGGGGTACCCCAGGCAACCAGGCTCCCGCTTATTCTTCCCATCTGCCGGTTCCTAGGCGCATGACTGAAGAGAATCCAATTTGCCGCTGGGCTCGCCTGATGCAGCTCGAGGACGCAGAGATCGATCTCGGCGAGGCCGCGCTGTTGATTGCTTGCATGGAGTATCCTCACCTGGATACGGCAGCGGAACTGGCACGCCTCGACCGGCTGGCGTCCGGACTGGCTGTCTCCCACGCTGATCCGCCACTGTCGAATATTCAGGCTTTGAACGAGCTTCTGTTCGAGAAGGAAAGGTTTGCGGGCAACTCGGAAGATTATGACGATCCCCGCAACAGCTTTTTGAACGACGTACTAGACCGCAAGAAGGGCATACCGATCACGCTCTCGCTGGTCTACAGCGAGGTCGCCCGCCGCCACAGTTTACCGGTGCTGGGAGTCGGCTTTCCGGGCCACTTCCTGGTGAAGTACCTTGCGGAATCCTCGGAAATTATCATTGACCCTTACCACCGTGGCGCCGTCATGACCCTCGATGATTGCGAAGAGCGCCTGAAGCAGCATTTTGGTCCACAGGCAAAGCTCGAGCCCCATTTTCTTGCCGCTTCCACGCGAAAACAGATCCTTGCGCGGATGCTTAACAACTTGAAGGGATCCTACTTTCGCCGCCAGAATTTCGCCAGAATCCTAATCTTGATCGAGATGTCATTCGCCATTGATCCAGCCTCCCCGCAGGAGATGCGCGACCGCGGCATGGTCTATTTCGCCATGAAGCGCTACACGGAGGCGATGGCGGATTTTCAGGCTTACCTCAGGCTGTCAACGGGGGACGATCCGAAGGTCCAGGAAGTCCTTCAGGCGATTCATCGCATCCGGGCGCTTATGAATTGAAACCGCGGGCCTGCCCCCCTCCCTCGGTGTGTCATTGGCGCCCCTGGTCAAGAAAAAAATATCGCTCTACCCGCTGAAGTTCGACAAAGTGATAGCCGACGTTCTAAAGGTCAAGCCTCCAGATAAGGCACACACGTAAGTGCCAAGGTTCACCAAACAAGCCGGAAGAGGAGAAGTAAAGTAAAACTCCCTGTTTAGAAGTGATTAGATCACGTTAATCAGCCAGCTTCTGGATCCCGTCCAAGGAGGGTTGATTCGGACGTGACAGATCTTCGATGACCAAGATCGCCTTCATCGCAATCGCCATAGCGTTCAGCATCTTCTACGGGCGCAAGGCTGTTTCTATTTTCGTGGATACGGAAAATTGTAAAATCATGGAAAAGATGAAATTACGCTCATGGCGGTTCCACCAGTTTTGGTTGAACTTTGTTGGCAGCTTGATTGGGTGGGCGGCCGCGTATTACCTAATATTTTGTAGAATCCTTCCCCTGTCCAATTTTCTATTTAAGATAGAAGATACGGTTCCAATCATAATTGCTGTGCTTGGGATAACTGGTTTGCTCCCCTACACCCTGAGCAAACTCACCTCAATCAAGTAGTGTTTCTGCCTTCGGATAATCTCGGAATTCGGTATCTATGCCGCTTGGCGTAACGACCAGCTTCATGCTTTTATCGGTATTCTCCATCTGTTTTTCCCAATCATCATGCTCCATGTGAGCGATGATTGCTGTTCCAGAAGGCATGTCTAGGACTTCCTGGGTAATTTCAATGATGTTTCGACCGTTGGCGATAATAAATTTCTGGCGCATGGTCTTGCTGTCCCACTCATCGGAGACTGGCCGAGGTTTCAATTTCCTCCTCAGACGGGCCGTAATGAAATCAATTTTCTGCTCGTACTCTTGTGGTCTCATGCTTCAGAACCATATAGCCGTCGTGAAGTCGATGTAGATTACTGGTTTCGATCTTTCTTCTCCCACACATTCGCCCTTTCTTTGATGACAAATTTACTCGTAGAGATTTACCTTTCCGGCGCATCGGCATGTGACGAATGATGTCATGTGACCAGAGCGTGGCTTGTCAAGTATATAATTCCGAAAAAGAGAGCCTGCCGTTGAAAACTCCCCGTGACCGTCACTTCTTATTTTCTCTCGCTCCCCTGCTGGCGGAACAGGATGAGAGGGGCACCCTCGAAAAGGAACAACGCCAGGCTTGGCCTCTCCCTCATGCTTTGATTTTTTCGCAGACCGCGAAGCCATCCCGCAGGGGGACAATCGTGGGAAAGATTTTCGGCGAGGTAAACACCAGGCGGTTGAATCTTTGAATAGCGCGAGTGTCCGCATCATTGGCTGCCGGCTTGCGAGCTACCCGGCCTGACCACAGGACGTTGTCGGTAATGAACAGCCCTCCCAGCCGCACGCGCGCGACCGCCTTGCGGAATACCTCGGGGTACTGGGTCTTGTTCACGTCATTGAAAATCAGATCAAACTGGCCCTCGGTCGATTCGAGCAGGCGGACCGCATCTCCCACGAGGACGCGCACGCGGTCCAGCAGTCTCGCGCGGCGCAGGTAGTCCTCCGCGCGCTCGGCATTAGCCGGATCGCCGTCTGTGTAAAATACGGTGCCCTTGGGGCCGACGGCGCGCGCCAGCCAAATGGTCGAGTAGCCGATCGCCGAGCCCATCTCGAAAACGCGTCGCGCCTGGATCAGTCGCGCCAGCTGGTAAAGCAAGCGACCGCAGGCCGGGCCGATGATCGGCACCCTGTACTGGGCGGCATACCGCTCCTGGTCGCGCTGCACGCGATCACGCGCCGGGAGCAGAGAATAGACGTATTTCTCGGTTTTTGGCTCTATGATGCCATTCATCCTCAAAGCCTCCGTGGCATTGCGCTTCTCCAGGGACTGGTAGGTCAGCCTGGAAGCGGCGTTATTCGAGCGTCGCTAAGTGTACCGCGTTTTACCAGGGATCATATCGGACGATCCAACGATACAGCTTCTGCGGAAGAGAACAATCCTGTCAAATGGCATTTTGGTTCTGGCCCTGTGGCTCGTACCGCCCGAAATGAAGAGTAGATGTTTGACAACTCCCTTACCCTGGCGCGACAAGGCGGGTACATCTCCCGCCTTCCACGGAGCGTCGAATATCCAGGCTCAGGAATATGTGACTCGTGGTGCAAACAGCAATTTTGAGCTCTGGTTTGCGGTAGACTTGAACCTGAAGCGGTGCTGCCCCGGCGGAAACGAGCTTGGCAGTGATCCAGCTGGCTCTCACCTCGGAGAGGATACACACGGCCTAATCGCGTTCGACGCTCCGATTCATCGCAAGCGGCAAAGTAGGCAAGCTTCATTAATGGCGCGGACCACCGCAGAAGAAGGCGTGGTAAGATGCTCCGCATGCAGGAGTCGTGTGAGGAAGCTCTCGAGTGAAGAGTCGAGTAGTCGTGACCGGCATCGGCGCCGTCAGCCCGAATGGTATGGGGCGAGAAGCCTTCTGGGCCTCCACCTGGCAGGGACGAAGCGGAGTCCGTCGCATCCAGTCTTTTGACCCGTCCGATTTGTCGGTGCAGATTGCCGGGGAAATTCCCGATTTCGATCCGCTCCAGTACATCAGCGAAAAAGATGCCGGTAATGTCAGCCGTGTGGTGCCGCTCGCTATTGCGGCAGCAAGTGAGGCGGTAAGGGATGCGGGCCTTGATCCGGCCGCCATGTCGCTCGAGGAGCGGCGGCAAGTCGGAGTCCTGCTGGGCTCGGGCGGTGGTGGACAGGAATTTGTGGAGCGGCAGTTTTCGCTCTACTTCTCGGGTCGCGTCCGCCAGTGCAGCATTTATACGATTCCCTCTGCCACCATCGGCACCATTGCCAGCGAACTTTCCATGCACTTTGGTTTTCGCGCCTTCAGCCATCTCATTTCCACGGGCTGCACTTCCTCGACCGACGCGCTCGGATACGCGGCCCAGAATATCCGCTGCGGGATGGCGTCTGCGGTGCTTAGCGGCGGGGCTGACGCGCCCATTTCCCCTCTCTTCGTCAAAGCTTTCAGTGTGCTGCGCATCATTACCCCTTCCTGGAATCACGCGCCGGAACGGGGATCGCGACCGTTTTCCGCTGACCGGGACGGATTCGTGCTGGGAGAGGGGGCCTGGATGTTCGTGCTCGAAGACTATGAAAGAGCTCAGGCTCGCGGCGCGCACATCTACGGCGAAATTACCGGATATGCCTCAACCTGTGAAGCCTTTCACCGTGTGCGCCTGGGCGAAGACGGCGAGGAGCCGGCGCGCGCAATCGCTCTCGCCATGGCGCAGGCCGGCATTGGTCCCGAACAGGTGGACTACGTTAACCTGCACGGTACTTCGACGGTGCTGAACGACAGGATCGAAACACGCGCATTGAAACTGGCGTTGCGCGGGAGAGCCTACCAGGTTCCCACCTCGGCCGTCAAATCGCTGATCGGCCATCCTCAGGGCGCCTGCGGAGCCGCGGGGGTCGCGGCGACTCTGCTGGCTATGCGCGACGGTCGGCTGCCCCCTACACTCAATCTCGATGTCGCCGATCCGGAGTGTGATCTTGACTATATTCCCCATGCCTGCCGCGGTGGCGAAGTCGAGCATGCCATTTGCAACTACATCGCCTTCGGATCGAAGAACTCGGCGCTGGTTCTCTCCCGGGTATCGGACAGCTGAAGATGCGACGTGAGATTTCGAGCGAGCTGCTGGACATGGACCTCGGCACACCCCGCGAGGTCGCCGAGAGTCTGGACGACCTGTGGCGAATGAATCGCTGGCTGGGCGGAGTATCGAGCAGTTTGCGACTGCTCGATTGTTTTCTAGCGCGAACCGGCAGGCGTTCGATTGATGTGCTCGAGGTCGGCGCCGGCGACGCGCGGCTGGGGGCACGCCTGCAGCAGGTGCTGCTCCAGCGGGGCGTGCGCGCGAAGTTCGTTGTGGTGGACCGCTCGTTGCGCCACCTGCAGAACGGGTCCGCTCTTTCCCGCGGGTTGCAGCCCGTCGCGGCCGACGCACTGCGTCTGCCTTTTCCTGAAGACCAGTTCGACCTGGCGACCTGCAACCTCTTTTTCCATCATTTCTCCGATGAACAGGCGGTTGCACTTCTGCGAAGCCTCATGGCCGTATCGAAGCTCGCAGTGCTGGTGAACGACCTCGAGCGGCATTTCGTTCCTTACCTGTTTATCCGCATTGCGCGCATGTTTACTCGCAGCCGCTTGACCCGGCACGATGCGCCTGCCAGTGTACGACAGGCTTACACCCGCGAGGAGCTTGTTGATTTGACGGCGGCGGCGGGATTTGCCGATTTCGAGGTTCGCCGCTTGCTGCCTTTCCGCCTGGGCCTGACGTTGTGGAAGACGCCCGCGTAGCGCATCGCGCCGCTGTGCCCCTGCATCTAGACGACGCCGAGCCGCCCTATGAAGGAATTCATGCTTCAAGACAAACCGCAAGGGTCAACGGATCTGGCCATCATTGGAGGCGGACCGGCGGGAACGGCAGCGGCTTTGGCCGCGCGGCGCCGCGGTCTGAGCGTCGCAATTTGGGAGCGAGATCGCTTCCCACGGGACAAAGTCTGTGGCGAGTTTCTTTCCTGGGAAGCTCTGCCGCTCCTTCAGCAGGAGATTCCTCGAGCGTTGGCGCGCGCAGCGGTTATCCGCAACGCCGAATTCATTTCACAAGGGAATCGTGTGCACGCGTTTCGGTTGCCGATGGAAGCGCGCGGTCTGTCGCGCTGGACCTTGGACGAGGCGCTCTGGTGCGCGGCTGCGGCAAGTGGCGCCGCCACACACCAACGCGAAGTGGTTCGCGTATCGAATCCGTCTGGCTCTCCGGCCAGAACCTGGCAAATCCAGACGGCTGACCGCGGTACGTTTTCGGCGCAGACGCTTCTGGTAGCGTGCGGCCGCTGGTGGGCGCTTGAGGGCTTCCCGTCGCCCGCACGGAAGGACGTCACCAAAGCCTCAGGACCTTGGGTCGGTGCTAAGGCCCACTTTGCGGGCGTAGCGCAGCGGGACGCTGTCGAAATGTACTTTTTCCCCGGCGGCTATTGCGGCCTGGCGCCGGTTGAAAATGGTTTGTACAACGTCTGCTGCCTTCTTCATCGCAGCCTGATTGAACGGGTCCCTGGCGCCCGGATGGCCGACTTTGCGAGCTGGCTTCGTGTAATAACCCGTCATGAGGCGCTTAACGCGCGTTTACGTGACGCGACGCAGGCCTCTACCACGCTCGCTACTGCGCCCGTGCGTCCCGTGCACCGTCAGGGTGACCATCAAGGGGCGTTGCTGGCAGGTGATGCGGCAGGCTTTCTCGATCCTTTCACGGGCGACGGTATTTCCGTGGCGCTGCACACCGGTCGCCTTGCCGCTGAGATTGTGGCGCGTTCCCGGACCGAAGGAACGCTCGACTCGAGTTCAGCGTTGGTGCAAAACGTCCGGGAGTATCGCCGCCGCCGGGCCGCATTCCAGAGGAGTTTTCGGGTGGCTACCCTGCTCCGCGTATTACTTCGCGCCCCCGAGATCGTTCAGGAATCGGCGGCAGCGCTGCTTTCGAACTTCGCACCTCAGCTCCTGGCGGGAACACGCTGGAGAGATTATGCCAGCTGACGACGCCTTCGAAGCTGGTCCTCGATCAGTCCTCAGTTCTCACCGGCTGCAGCTGATCTCCTGAAGCAGCTCCGTCGGGCTGAAGGGCACGAATCAACGAATTGTGAAGATCCGCCTGCGGGAAAGCTGCTCCCGATCGTCGCGCCGTCACTCAACCTCTGGATACCCTCTCTCGATGTGCGGCAGCGGAGGCAGTGCTTGGTGATGACCGGGACCTTCGCGGAACTGGTCGCGCCAGGGCTGTAGCTGGGCCAGCAATCCCGGTAGATCAATGCCCTGCTTCGCGTCCAGAACGCTCTCAAGCTTTCTGCATCCTTTCTCGAGCAGGGAACGAAAGCCGGCCTGATTGCGGCGGGTATAGTGATGGAAAGCGGCCGCTACCTGGATCACGCCATGAAGGAACACCCTGTCTTCCCCATCAGCCTGCAGCCACACGGTTTCAAGCACCTCGTGGGCTTCGAAGAATTTTCCCATGTTGAAAAGCTGAATACCCTCAATCACGAGCGGATGCATACACCAGGGCCGGAGTCACGATGTCTTCTACGGCGCGAGGGTCCCCTGCCGCCGGACCATACCACACACTGCCACCGAAGGTGGTGATGAAAATCATTCCCGGCTTCCGCGGGTCAGGCATGATGCGGTGCCCCCATTTGAAGTTGTACCCCGAGATGCGATGCCAGGTCTCGCCGCGATCCAAGGAGCGCCAGGCAGAAGACTCGAAACCGCAGGCATAAAGGGTGCTGGGATCCCGCGGATCAAGGGTCACGTCGTAAACGTGCTGGTCGCGATCGAGGACTCTGCGCCACGATTTTCCCGCGTCGGTTGAAAGGAATATTCCGCCATCAACTGCGCCCTGAGGCACGTTGCGGCCCCACGCCGCAAGATAGAGCCGCTTCGGGTCTTCCGGATCAATCGCGAGACCGTTAGGGCCGTTCACGCCAGACGGCAATTGGATTCGTTCCCAGTGCTCCGCTCCATCTTGTGAACGGTAAAGCGCGCCGTCGCCCGCGTTGCTGTGGCTTCCATCATCGCTGCGGCGGGCGACCACGAGATACAGCACGCCATTCTTGTCTCGAGCCAGCCGCCATGCGAAGGGCTCTGGGCCCGGAAGTCCGGTGTTCTTCAACCTCCAGGTGGCACCGCCATCGACAGATTTGAAGACACCCTTGCCGAAGCCGGTCACGTAGAGCACCCTCGCTTCGACAGGACTGGCTGGGTCGAGCAGTATATGAGTGGCCGCCGTGGAAGGCATCCCTCGATTGGAAGGCCGCCAAGTCTTAGCCCCGTCATCACTCACGCATATTCCACCGGCAAAGCTACGGGGCGAAGCACGACGCCACATTTTAGGCCGCGGCAGGTCGTGGGTATAGCTCATGGCGCCCCACACCCGGCCCTTCACCTCGGGATCAAAGGCAATCCAGTAGGTCGTATTCACCCAGCGGCGCGGGACACCCAGCGTCGCACTGGTCCAGCTTTGCCCGCCGTTTTCACTTCGAAACAGGCCGATATCGGTATAAGCGATGAATAATCGCGCGGCATCAAACGGGTCAAAGAAAACTCCGTAGTTCGTCGTCACGTCAAGCCCTGTGGTCGTGTAAGTGCCATCAGGCATTGTTCGAGAATAGACGGCGTCCCAGGTCTTCCCTCCGTCCATGGTGCGCATGGTCCGACCATCATCCGTTTGATAACAGATGTCCGGATTTGAAGGCGCCACCCCCAGCGAGATGCCCGGCGCACCCCATCCCGTCCCGAAGCGCTGGCTGATCCAAGCATCGTGGACGTTGGCCGCAACGCTTTCCGCCTCTTTCCAGACCAGCGCCCACGTGCGGCCCCTGTCAGTGGTCTTAGCTACTCCGTGGAAAGCCGACCCCGCACTGCGAGTCTCCCGCAGGCCTTCATAGGAGACGTAAGCCACCTCGGGGTGTTCGACGCTTGTGGCCACAGCCGTGAACTCCGGAAGGTGCGCGGAGGCGGAATCACCCGTGAACGGCATGAGCGCACCATGCGCCTGATTCCATTTGAGGCCGCCGTCGTGAGAAACCACTATGCCGCCGGACATCTGACCTGTCCTTCTTCTGAGACTGGCAACGCCATAAACGGTCAACTCACCTCCCGGCGTAAATCCGGCGGAGACATCGGCGAACTCGGTCACGCCTTCCGGTGAAGGGCGGTGTTCCCAACGTCCGGCTTTGCGCATGTCCACGGAGCAGCTTCCTATCACATACAAGGTGCGGTCTGCGCGAGAAGAACGTGCGTCCACGTAGATCTTGCGAGCACCAGGGCTGAGATGCGCCAGGCGCTGCCAATGCCCACCCCAATCTGTTGAGACATACAAGGCAGATTCCCGGTCCCGCCCGGCCGCTGCATATAGCGCTTTCGAGTCTTCCGGGTCTACCGCAAATGCCGTAACACGCTCGGCGGGACCGCTTGAAGTTTCGAGAACCGGCTCGGCGTGGTCATCAGGCATGATCAGGCGCCTCACAGAAGCGGCCGACGGAAATACGAGGCTCCAGGTTCTGCCGGTATCGATGCTGCGCCAAAGGCTGTGTGCTCCTGCGTAAATAACGTGAGGGTCGATCGGATCGAAAGCGAAGAAGCGCACGGGACTTCGCAGGTTGAACAAGCGCCAGGACTCGCCGCCATCCTGTGAGATGTATGCTCCTGTCATGTCGCAGGCGACCAGGACCAGTCTGGGGTCGTGAGGGCTGATGGCCGGATAAAATTGTGCTCCGCCACCGCCCGGACCAAGGATGTGCCAGGCGTCGAACCGGGGGGCTGCAGCTTCAGTACTCCCGGATGATTCCAGCGCACGATGAGACGGCAGAAGCAGCAAGCCAGCGAGCGCCCAGCCAACAACGAGAGCCAAAAACCCGCGACCCGGCAGTTTCCGGCCTGAGGGTGCCGTACCCGAGTTGCGGCGCGAAGCTCGGCCAAGGCCGCATTTCTTGGTCATAGGGACCCATCCAACTGAGCAGCCTCCGCGTCGGCAGCCACCCTATTGCAACCATGCCTCGAAGGGGTGATTCACTCCAGGGCACCGTGCGTCACCTGGGGATGCTTACACCCTTCCGAAGAGGCGACGAAACACGACGTCCACGTAGCGCAATTGCCGCTCCATAGAAAAGGCGCGG
>Ga0066710_100006729_pt1 | contig 10817 bp, 7 predicted proteins | sample GraSoiAngelo_159_FD_79666 | JGI IMG/M metagenome (GOLD analysis project Ga0066710, IMG submission 79666) | Grasslands soil microbial communities from the Angelo Coastal Reserve, California, USA - 14_1009_16_40cm | ecosystem: Environmental > Terrestrial > Soil > Grasslands | place: USA...
GCTGGGAGAGCCGCAATCTGGCAGCTCCCCTGTCTCAACCCGACGCGGACGAGTCAACCATCGTGGCCATCGGCGATTGGCATTACTGAATAGCTCAAGGTTACGGTTTCTGAATCGCGCCCGCCTCATTTCTTTCTCCGAAGTCGGACCCACCTGCCGCCCGTGGTTTCGGCAGTCCTTGGCAAAGAGACCCGCTGCGGCGTCGAGGTCAGCGCGATTGAACCGGGATCTCCTTCTTGACTCGGAAAACAGCAGGAATTTTAGCGTACTCCGGGAAAGGTAATATAAACGTGCCAGGTTTCGGACTGCTGCTTTTCCATGCTTCGAACAGGAACAGGGGGCAAACATGAAATGGATAAGAAGCTCAAGGCTGCTCACGGGCTGCCTGGGGATGATGCTGCTCGTAGCGATGCGGGTTTCCGCGCAAATACCTTCGCCGCCTGCGCTGCTGGTGCTTGAAAAGAGTGACGACACACTCGCCATTGTTGATCCTGCGAGCTTACAGGTCGTGGCGCGCGTTCCCGCCGGCCAGGACCCCCATGAAGTAATCGCATCTGACGATGGCAAACTCGCGTACATTTCGAACTATGGCGGCGAAGGCGGCACTCTGAACACCATTTCCGTAGTGGATCTGGTCGCCCGGAAGGCATTGCCTCCAATTGACCTCGGCGCACTGCACTCCGCGCATGGTTTGGCGTTCGCTGGCGTCAAGCTCTATTTCACGGCTGAAACCAACAAGGTGATTGGCCGCTACGATCCTGCCACGCAACGTGTTGACTGGGTTCTTGGCACAGGCCAGGACAGGACACACATGATCGTGGTCTCGAAGAACCTCGACCAGATCGTTACATCTAATGTCAGCTCTGGTACGATAAGCATCATTGAGCAGATTACCCAGCAGAACCGCGGGTTTGGTCCCCCGCCTGGCGGCAATGGTCCACCAGGTCTACCTCCGCCTGGAGGCCGTGGTGGCCCCGGTGGCGGTCCTCGAAAGACATGGGTTGTAACCAACGTCCGGGCGGGTAACGGTGCGGAGGGCTTTGACGTCTCCCCTGACGGCAAGGAGATCTGGGTGGCAAATGCTCAAGATGGCACTGCTACGATTATTGACGTCACCAGCAAGAAAGTAAGTCAGACTGTGCCCATCTCGGTAAAAGGTGCCAACCGCCTGAAGTTCACCCCGGACGGTAAACAGGTGCTGATTTCTGGTCTGGGAGGCAGGGGCGGCAGCTCGACTTCGTCCGGTGTCAATCTGGCGGTGCTCGACGCGGCAACTCGCAAAGAGGTCAAGCTGCTCAGCCTGGGAGGCGGCTCGGCGGGCATCCTGGTCGCGCCCGATGGCGGGCGTGCCTATGTCGCTGTCAGCACGAATGGCAATATCGCGGTCGTGGATTTGAAAACCTTGGAAGTCATAGGCCGAGTCTCCGTGGGGAACCAGCCAGATGGTCTGGCCTGGGCGGTAAGGAAATAGCCCGACCGAAACATGCTTGATCTGGGAGCCCGGTTCCTCGGTTGTTCCAGTTTCGCGAGACGATTCTATTCTGGGTGCCTTTGTTTGCGCCAACGGGGATTCAGAATAGCGCGCTGACAGTCCTCGGATCATTCTTGTTACTTTCCAGTTAGCAACCAATCCACAGATTTCCCGAACTCTTGGCTGATTGCCAGAAGGACCGCTGCACCTGGTTCCTTTTCTCCGCGTTTTAGTGCCGAGAGATAACTCTGAGCAACGCGAATACGGCGTGCAAAAGGATCCGTTTAAGCGGGAAGTGGAGAGGGAACTGACGGGGCGGGACTCGGAACCGTGGGAGATTATCTACTTCAAGCTGTACAAAACCCAGATCCCGGTCATCGAGCGGGCGATGGAGACAGCGGCCATGATGCCGGGTACGGACAAATCCCGAGGCTACTGCCTGGAGATGATCTGTGCGGACTTCCTAGCAGGAGCAAGCCTGGACAACGAAGATCCATCCTTACTCCTGCAGTCCATGTCACGATTCTTCAAGTTCCCTCCTGGCGAACAGCGGCAGGCCTTTATTAACGAAGTGACCGAGAAACCTTAGTGAAACGAATCCGGCCCCAAAAGAGCCTCGCCTTCGGCTGGATCCCAGCTGTACGAACCACTCCGGCAACAGGTATTACGGCGTGACGGGTGGAGGTGCCAGGGTTGCGGGACGCGATCGAATCTGGAGGTTCACCACGGGAACTTCGTAGCCAGGGCGGCGATGATTCCGAGGAGAACTTGATGACGCTGTGCGTGGGATGCCATTCAATTGTGCATCGCTTCCGCTGAATAGGTCTTAGCAGCGCCGAAATTCTCCATCCGAACCGGGTGGCGGTGCGAAAATTGCCGGGCCGCGAAGAAAATGCGCGCCGCGCCTGGCGTCCCGTCCTCACTGGCAGGTGTTGTTTCCCTGCTGGTTCTGGGTACAGCATTTTTTGTTGTCGCCGGTTGGACTCACACACTTCTTGCTGCCGCCGCTGTTGGCAATCACAATCCCCGCTACCGCCCCTGCTCCCGCGACGCTGGCCACGATAGCAACGGTTTTGGTGGGAAAGGTTCCACCGGTTGCACCGGGACCGGCACCCGCTCCCCTTTTCTTCTTCTTGTTCTTGGTGGTTTGACCTTCAGGAACTGTTGAACTCTCCTTCCCATCATTGACGGTGACGCTGCCTTGCTGCGCTGCGACAACGACGGAGTCCTCGTTCTCGGCGACTTCGAATTTCGATTGCTTCTGAGTCTCTGGGCTGATGGTCAAACCATAAGCTCTCGCGATCATCCCCCTGGACGTCGCGATCACCACGCCTCCCTGGCCGATTTCCACCGCATCGCCCTGGAATTCGACTAGCGTGTTCGGCTTTACCAGGACCGACGACCCCACAACGGTAATGTTGGCCACGGAGTCGCTTTGGGTCTGTATCCGATCACCTGACAAAAGAGCAGTGCCCTGGGGAATGGCGCTGCCGTTTACCTGCACCTTGCCGCTAACGTTTAACATAGCCACAGCTGGGTTAGGCGCTTCTTCCGCCAATGGAGCGAAGGAAAACGAACACACAAGGATGGCTGTCAGCAGCTGACGGGGCCAGCAGGTTCTCATCTCGGGATGTCTCCTGAATTCGCCTCAGCGTAGATTCAAAAACTTGCGGGGTCAATAGGGAAACCAAGATGGTAAACAGTTACTTTTTGTGGAGAAGTCGTCACCTCAAGAGCAAATTGCAGTGGTCTTTCGGGGCCACCTCAGTCAGCAACCAATCGACAGATTTTCCGAACTCTTGGATGATTGCCAGAAGGACCGCTGCACCTGGTTCCTTTTCTCCGCGTTCTAGCGCTAGCGGCAGGCTTTTCTGCAGGAAGCCGACCGAGAAAGCTTCGTGAAACGAATCCGGCCCAAACAGCCGCGCCTTCAGCTGGATCCCAAACTGTACGAACAACTTCGGGAACGGGTGTTACAACGGGACAGCTGGAGATGCCAGGGTTGCGGGACGAGATCAAATCTGGAGGTTCACCACCAGGAATTTCGCAACCAGGGCGGCGATGATGCCGTGGAGAACTTGATTACCTTGTGCGCTGGATGCCATTCAAGTGTGCATCGCATGGGCTAAATAGGTCCAGGCGACGGCTTCTGCAGATGAGTACTGCGGATAGGTCGCCAGCTTTGTGTTTTACCGCAGGATTATTGAGAGGCGCCCGATGGTCTCACGCTTCAAGGGAGTGGAGCTGACTTTGTGCATGGCTTAGCAAGGTGGCAAATAGCTCCATCCGGAGGGATGGCAGCCTATTCCTTCCCAGCCATATACGAAGGCGCGTTTAGCTCCTTTGCAATTGCGCGGATCAGGATCGTGCTTCCCAAGGCCGAAAAATGCCCGCCGTCGATATAAAGCGGCTCCCCATTCGCGAAAATCTCGCAAGTCCGTGGCCGGCAGAGAACCGTCATGGGATTGACCAAGGGAATACCGGCGAGTTCTTTTTTGATGTTCATGATGAAACCATCGCCGAAGGACAGAAACGGATAAAAAGTCGACGTTGAACGGTGGCTGGCTTTCAGTCGATATTCGACGTCGAGGCTATCCCAGAAGGTAAATACCGGACTCTGCCCGATGACAACGACATCGACACCAAGCGAACGAAGCACGGCGATGGTGTTTCTGATGTTGGCAAAGAAATGGTCATAATAATTCGACTCCTTTTCCCAATTGGCAGCCAAGATCACCCTGGCGACGGAGTATTTCTTCACGATCGCTAATGCTTCCTCCGCGGCGGCCTGGCAGCCACCGCGCCAGGTGCTCTCGCGATGCAGGATGGGTGCGCAACTTGCGACGGAATACTGCAGCACATCGTAGTCGATCAGGGATGCATTCGCTTTGATCCCCGGCGCAAGATGCGCCGCGTAGGAATCGCCCCAAAGAAACGCGATAGGCCGTCCCCGTTTCGAGAGGAGGCATTGATCGCCTTTCCAATCGGGAGGCGATTGGTCGGACAAAAGGAAACAAGTTCGCTCATTATATTCCGCCAAACGGTCTGTGTATTCTAGGTGCGCGTAACCGGGAAAGCGTTTAGGAAAGCCATCATTCGCGTAGCCGACGAGTCCGGCCGCAAGAAGAACACCCGATGCGATGGCTGCGCCCGCGAAAAGTTCACGGCGTGCAATCCGACCGCGCCGCGTACGAAAGGGCTGCTCGATATATTTCCACGAGAGTCCGGCCGCAACACCAGCCACGATCAAAATGGCCCCGGTTGCATAGGCCGGCAGAGGCACGATCCAGTAATATCGCGCGAATGCGAACAGCGGCCAATGGAACAAATACAACGAATAAGAAATCAGGCCGATGAACACTAGCGGTTTGGTGCCAAGCGCGCGGCCAATCATCGTTTGAGCCGTTGCGCCCGAATAAATCAGCAACGCCGTGCCCATACATGGTATCGCCGCGCTGACTCCCGGAAAATGGGTTTTGGAAGAGAAAAAGAAAACCGCCCAAAGGATCATGCCCAAGCCGATGATAGCGGCACATTCCGCGACCCGGCGACTTGGCGCCACGGGCAAATGGTCGAACACCAATAATGCGCCCATCATCAGTTCCCACGCTCGAGTGGGCGTCAGGTAAAATGCGGCTCCCGGCGCTTGGGATGTGCTCCATATGTTCACGCCAATAGAAATCAGCAAGACAAAGCCGATTGCTAGGAATCGCGTCCTTCGGCCATAGCGGGAGAGAACGATCATCACCACCGGAAACAAAAGGTAAAACTGTTCTTCGACCGCGAGCGACCAGAGGTTCAACAGCGGCTTGATTTCGGCCGGTGCGGCAAAATATCCCCCCTGACGCCAGAACAAGATATTGGAAACGAATGTCGCCGTCGTCGCGACGCTCGCCGAATAGGATTTGAATTCCGGCGGCATGTACAGCCAGAGCGCGATAATCCATGTGGCGACGACCGTGACGAACAGAGCAGGCAGGATTCTACGCACGCGCCGCTCATAGAACGTGCCCAGCGTGAAATGCCCGGCCTCTATTTCCTTCTGTATGATCGACGTAATGAGATAGCCGGAGATCACAAAGAAGACGTCTACACCTACAAAGCCGCCTTGAAACCAGGAGACCCTGGCATGGAAGAAGACAACGGACAGCACGGCGATTGCCCTCAACCCGTCGATGTCGCGCCGGTGTTCCATTAACCCTTCAGCGGCTCGTTATTTGGAACGCATTTGGCGAGCGGCAGCGGTCCTGTCGGCAGATAGCAAGCGTGAACGAAGGCTCACGGCCCGGGTACATTCGATTGATGGTTGCAAGCGTATCTGCGTACCTCAATCCGCCATTGCGAACCCTGCGCAGGTCCAAAAACATTTCGTTTCAGCTCGTACTTGGGATTCTCAACGAACCTCTCGGTTCTCTCGCGTGCGCAGTACTGGTCGAGCCAAGCTGCACCATCGGTTGTGCTCTCGAAATCGGTGCCATAGAGCGCGGCCACAAACAGGACACGCGGCGACGTCGGATGCCCGGCGGCGGTCCATTCAGTGACGTGGTAGATGCCACGCCGTCGCACCTGCTCGCCATAATTACCTTTGAAATGGCGTGTCTGGAGCCCTTCAGCCTTCATCAACTCGTGAGTGAGATAAAACAAGAATGCTGGATGATTTCCGATAACGGTTTCACCCGAGAGCGCAGAAATGGCCGCCAAATGGGAAATCTGTTGCCAAGGCTCGAATGATCGTGTAGTTGAATAAAAACGTCGCGAAATGATGCCGAACCAACAGATGGAAGCCATGCAGGTGAACCCGATGATGAGCCAGCGCCTCCAACGCGGCGGAACTGTAGCAAAGGCAATCCCCGCCGAGGTCAAGAGCCAAACGCCGAGCGGCATTACGCGCTTCTGATTTATTTCGCCCGACAGGGCTAACGCCAACGCCAAAACAATGACAAACGCGCACAGCATCCGAGCGAAACGGGCGGCTTTCAGCTGGATAACTACGCCGCAGCCGATAATGCACAACATCAAGGGAACACTTAAACCCACTACCCACGGCGCGATGGACTCAGATGCAAACAATACGTAGACGCTGTAAAGAAACGTAAAGAACGCAGTGGCTGGAACCGCGGGACCGCGGTCCTTGAACAATTGAACGAATTCCGGCCAAACGGGCGCATAGCACACAACAAGAATGCCGAGGGCGACCGCGATCTGCGAACAATGCACTGGCGAATGCAGCTCCCGCCTGCATAAAAAGTCCACCCCAAGCATCGCCAGGAACGCCCACCCCATGAAATTGGTATAGAGCAACGCCAAAGCGACAATCACGAACCAGGAAAGGTGCCTTGCAGTGGGCTGCTCGAGCCAACGTAGATAGGTATAGGTAACGCAGGCGAGCAAAAAGAAACAGAGAGGAAGCCAAACAGCGTAGCGACCAAAATGGAATCCGTAGGGCCATAGTAAGCCCAAAATGACCGTGGCTTCGGCCGCGGCGGCGCCGGCTACCTCCTTCGCAATACGCGAGCAGACCCATATGCCCAGCACGAAAAACAATATTGAAGGCACGCGCAACAGGAGGAGTGAATTTTGGGTTAGTACGAGCCAGCAGTGGAGGATAATATCGGGAAGCGGCAGATGCAGTTGCGCCGCGTGGGTCTTGAATTGCGTTGCGACGATGCCCATGGGCTGCGCGGCTGAACCGACCTGGTAAGCTTCGTCATCGATCAGTGCGAACCAAGGATTCGTTATCATCAGTACGACGGCGAGTAAGAATAGAAGAACGTAGGCAAGCCAGCGCCGGTCAGCCGCGCGGTGCCCGACGCGAGCTGGTAGCATGCGCGATCTAAGCCCATCGGAGACTCTCGCGAGGGTTTCTAACATGTGCGGAACATCAGACCTTTACACCGAGATTTCATTCTGGGCCATCCCAAATTATAAGAATTGGGAATGCGAGTATTATTCTTTTCATGATGAGGTGCGCTGGGCTTATTTGGGCATTGTTCTTCGTGATCTGCCTGGAGCTGGGCTACCCGACTCTGAATCGCTACGACCCGTCATACCGCAATCCGGATGCTGGCGAGTACCACGCCATGGTGATTCACGGAGGTTCCGCAGCAACTAGGCATTTTCAGCATCGAGTTTTGATCCCCTACCTGGCCCATTTGGTCTATGCCGTTGCCAACGGGCGTCTCCGCAGCTGGGACCCGGGGTACGTCGCTTTGCTGGTCGTGAACAGCTTGTTCGTGTCCGCGACAGCATTGCTGATCTTCCTTATTGCCTTCAAACTATTTCTGGATACGAAGATAGCCTTCGTAGCCGCAGCGCTATACCTGCTCAATTTCGCGGTATCGAACTTATTTCTTGCTGGCTTAGTGGATTCCGGTGAAAGCTTTTTTATGATCGCGTTGGCGCTGGCGCTCCTTTGCGAACGAGCGGGGATTTTGCCGCTGCTCGGAGTTCTTGGCTCGCTGACAAAGGAGACTTTCCTACCTTTTTCGATAATTTTCGGTTTTACATGGCTGGTTGTGACTCGTTCGTTGCGGCGCAATTTTGTCTGGTTGCTGGCCTCTGCTGTAGCGGGTTTGGCGGCTATAACGTTAGCACTGAGCTTGACCGACGGCAAAGCGCTCATGCCTTGGAGCTATGCAGCGAGTCTCCACGACGCGGGCGAGCCCAAACTCAGAGTCGCAATCGCTGCCATCAACGATCGGAGTTTTTGGTACGTTTTCATTTACCTCTTACCTCTCGGACTCATCCGCATCAGGAGATTGCCTGAGGCATGGGTGCTTGCTTCGCTGACGACTTGCGTCGTCGCTTTCGTGCTCGCCATCTATCACAACGACGCAGCAGATGCCGGAGGCGCCTTTACGCGTCCCGCCTTCACCGCGATTGGACCGCTTCTGTGTTGCTCGTCCGCATTGCTTCTGGATAGAAGGGCTTCCAGACCTGTAGGAGCTTGAAAGGTCCCCGTTAAGACGGGAGATGGCCAGCGCGACTTTCAAGTTCACCAGATTCTGCAGGCCCATTTGATCGGGAAGTGTTCCTGCGACCGGTTCTCAAGCTATTTCGCCAACACCGTCTGGTGGTCGTTTACTCTCCTTGCGAACCTTCGCACGAATAGACTGCGGAAGTGTCGAATCCATCCGTTGCCCGCAAAGGGTCCTCGGCAACTGGATAAGATTCCCCTCCACCCTGGCTCCGTTCACCATCCGCGAGTAAGCACCGAAAACGGGTCACGAACAATGCCCCAATGTTATGGCAAGAGATCAGTGGCGTTGCACAATCCTCCTAGAAGCTAACCTATTTCTCGCATAACTTGTGGGTGTTTCTCTGCGAAGGCGAACTTTTGTAAACCGTCAGCCATGCGAGACCTGCATGCCCACGCGAGGATACCTATTTAACTTTGCAATCACACGGGCTTGTGCGCGATGTTCAGCCCTCGGCCTTGGCGACCACGTGCTTAAACGCCAGAATCCAACGAGAGCTGAGACGTAACCCATTCTCCCAAAGTAGCCGACGAACAAGTTCGAAGGGACTCCAGCCGAGGTTCGTATAAAACCAGAGATCCAACCAAGTGTCGTTCTGTGAAACCACGCTCCGGCGTACCCTAAGGGCATCGTCGGCCAGGCCGTTCAAACCGTTGTCAATTGAGAACGCCAGTTTGTAGTGACGCGACACTTCGTCGCGGATCTGATCGTTATACTCCCCGTATGGATAGACGAAGGTAATGTTACCTACTCCTGCCATTGCGGCCAAGTCCGTTCGACTGCCAGCTATCTCATTTTCGAGTTCGGAGTCCGCCAAGTCCGGCAAGTGAGGATGCGAACGGCTGTGCGATGCAAGCTCCATCCCAGCGTCTTGCCATTTCCGGATATCATCTGCATCCATCAGCGGAAACTCTGGTAATCCATCGTTGCTATCCCACTTGCTCACACCTCCTAATCTCCTCGTTACGATAGCTAATTGCGCCACGAATCCGTATCGCTGAAGCAGTGGTAGTGCATTCTCCATGTTCTCCGCGAACCCGTCATCAAAAGTTAGCAGAACCGGCTTGGGTGGCAGTGGCGTTCCCGCTTCGCGCCAAGCCAACCATTGAACGGCTGTTACTGAGTTCCAGCCGCGACGCTTGAGCCAGCTCAGGTGACGTTGCAGCCGCAGCTTTGAGATGGTTAGGGCATACCACTCGCCCGCTGTTCGCTTGCCCACGCGGTGATAGGCCAGCACAGGCAAGCGCTGACCGAATTCACGGCAGAATTGCCGCCATGAGCCGCATTCGGAGATCGCCCCACGAAAGAAGTGGGCAAAAAAAAGCCAGCTGATCATCCGAAGTCCGGCACGTCGGGCGAAAGACACGCCACGAAATGCATTTGCGATGTGGCACGCAGGACCCAACACCGCCTCAGCCAACTTCAACCCTGCCACGAGCATACGGCGTGCGGCGATCTGTGTTGTCCGGCCGCAAGTCAGGCCTGCGAGGCTGGTCAAGCGTCGGTACTCAGGATGTTTATGGCAAAGCCGTACTTCGCCACGACCCTCCTCGAACCCATGGCCGCGTACTAGTTCGACGATGGTTTCAGTAACTACGTGCTCCACGGGAGCATCGGGCAAATAGACAAATCGCGCGCCTCCTTTCCATAAACGGAGGCCGAACTCCGCATCGCTGCAACGCCAGAAGCCTTCGTCAAGTCCGCCAGCCTCAATTAATGTGCTGCGCGCTGCCGACGTGTTCGGATTCGCGAAGCAGAAGAACCAGCCAAACGGACATGTCTCAGGCGTTGCCTGCCGAAACCAGGTGTCATAACGTGCGCGAATCCACTCTGTTGCGAGATTTCCGACACTCTCGTCAGAGGTGAAAATCGGCCCAAAAACCAGGCTGCCGGAGTCGTTGCGATGGGCGCTTATATGTTTGGACAGTAGATCCGGAGCACACAAAACATCGTCGTCGAGGAACAGAACCAGTTCGCCCCTTGCGATACGCAGTCCCGCATTTATGCAGGCTGCCTTGCCGCGCTTCGGCTGACGCACCACTTCAAATCGGCAGCGTGCATTTTGCCGTTCGACTACAAACCAGTCAGGCGCCTCGCAACCGTCCAAAACGAGGATGACCTCATAATCCCCAGCCGCGAAGTCCTGGCTTAGAACGCTTTGAATTGCACGCCTCAAGATGGCCCTTCGACAGTGGGACGCAATGATTATGGAAGCTCGCACTGGTATCGACCTCGCAGACGGTAAGTCACACGGCCCACGCTAACAGCAACGCGAACCAAGGTTGTGATTCGGACGCTGGTGCTTGGCGCTTCGCGAGCCTGCAATCGGCGCTCCGATCGAAAAAGAGTTCGCGCCGTCGATCCGAAAA
>Ga0066710_100006730_pt1 | contig 10817 bp, 9 predicted proteins | sample GraSoiAngelo_159_FD_79666 | JGI IMG/M metagenome (GOLD analysis project Ga0066710, IMG submission 79666) | Grasslands soil microbial communities from the Angelo Coastal Reserve, California, USA - 14_1009_16_40cm | ecosystem: Environmental > Terrestrial > Soil > Grasslands | place: USA...
CTGGTGTTGGATATCTTCGGCTACTTCGCGCCATAGGGCCAGAATCGCCTTCCCCAGAATCGACTTCCATGGATACCCATGGGTCACGAAGCAGACGCCAAGTGCGATCCACGTGATCCGCGGGAGGTGCAGCACCAGGACTGCGATCGCCCACCGTTTCGAATCGCATCGTGCGATATAGTAGGCAACGCGCGGGCCTCTCACATGGAAAATCCGGTTCTATTCAGACGGTCTAATAGCGAGGAGCGAGTCAAGATGAAGGCACGAGTGTGGTTTTTGGCCATCGTGGTAGTTGGTATAGCGATGTCCGTGGGCCCCTTGCGGGCCGGAGCCGGCGCTCCGCAACTCACCGGCGAAGCGGTCCGCATCGACAGCGACGACATCGGCGGTGTGGTTACCAGCGCGAAGGGACCGGAGGCAGGGGTCTGGGTGATCGCGGGAACGACTGACCTGCCCACCAAATTCGTCAAGATCGTGGTCACCGATGACCGGGGGCGCTACGTGGTGCCAGATCTGCCGAAAGCGAACTACATGGTCTGGGTCCGCGGCTACGGGCTGGTGGATTCGACGAAGGTTCAGGCCACCCCAGGCAAGATCGTGAACCTGACGGCAGCGGTGGCGCCCAATTCGCGCGCGGCGGCGGAATACTACCCGGCCGGCTATTGGTTTTCGTTGATCCGGGCGCCGGACAAGAGCGAATTTCCCGGCACGGGGCCCAGCGGTAACGGCATTTCGCGAAACATGAAGAGCCAGGCCGAGTGGCTCAGGAACTTGAAGTCGGGCGGCTGCTGGGCCTGTCATCAGCTGGGCAACAAGGCGACGCGGGAGATCCCCAAGAACCTGGGCGCATTCGATTCCACGGCGCTCGCATGGGAGCGGCGTATCCAGTCCGGACAGGCCGGCGGCAACATGATCAGCGGCCTCAACCAGCTTGGCCGGGAGCGGGCGCTAGCGGTGTTTGCGGACTGGACCGATCGGATCGCCGCCGGCGAACTGCCGCCGGCACCGCCACGGCCGGAGGGCCTGGAGCGAAACGTCGTCATCACCCAGTGGGACTGGGCCGATCCGAAGGCGTACCTCCACGATGAGGTGTCGACAGACCGGCGGAATCCGAAGATCAATGCCAACGGCCTCATCTATGGTTCCCTCGAGCTGAGCGCGGATTATCTTCCCGTTCTCGATCCGGTACGCCACACAAGGAGCCAGGTGAAGTTGACGGTCCGCGATCCGAAGACGCCGCCTGCGGCGGAGCCGGCGATGCCACAGCCTTCGCCCTACTGGGGCGATGAAATCATCTGGACCAGCAAGAACAACGTGCACAATCCGATGTTCGATGAGAAGGGCCGGGTCTGGATCACCTCCGCCGTGCGCCCGCCGGCCAACCCGGACTTTTGCAAAGAGGCGTCGAGTCATCCGTCGGCGAAGCTGTTCCCGATTGCACGAAGCGAGCGCCATCTAGCCGTGTATGATCCCAAAACGAAGCAGCTCACGCACATCAGCACGTGCTTCGGCACACACCACCTGATGTTCGCCGAGGACGCGAACAACACGCTCTGGACGAGCGGCGGAGGCCAGGTCGTCGGCTGGCTGAACACGAAGATGTTCGACGAGACGCACGATGAGGTGAAATCGCAGGGGTGGACCGCGCTCATCATCGACACCAACGGCAACGGCAAGCGGGACGCGTATGTGGAGCCCAATCAACCGCTCGATCCCACCAAGGACAAGCGTTTCGGCGGGGCGTTCTACGCCGTCGCCCCGGCTCCGGACGGTTCGGTCTGGGGATCGGTGTTGGGTTTTCCTGGCGCCGTCGTCCGGCTGAATCCGGGAACGAACCCGCCGGAGACCGCGCTGGCGGAAGTGTACGAGCCACCGTTCAACAACCCGAAGGCGCCCGTGCAGGGGTTCTCGCCTCGCGGGATGGATATCGACCGCAACGGCGTCGTCTGGGCGGCCCTGGCGAGCGGGCATCTCGCCAGCTTCGACCGCCGCAAATGCAGGGGGCCACTTAACGGGCCGACAGCCACGGGACAGCATTGTCCCGAGGGGTGGACGCTTTATCCGGAGCCGCTGCCGCAGATCAAAGGTGTTTCGGATCCGGGCAGCGCGGAGGGCAGCTACTACACGTGGGTGGATCAGTTCGACACTTTCGGGCTGGGCACAAACATCCCCATCAACACCGGCAACGCGTCGGAAGGGCTGCTGGTTCTGAAGGACGGCAAATGGATCGTTCTCCGCATCCCCTATCCGCTAGGGTTCTACACCAAATGGCTGGATGGCCGCATCGACGATCCCAATGGCGGATGGAAGGGCCGGGGGTTATGGGCGACAGTCAGTACCCGAGCACCCTTTCACATGGAAACCGGTAAGGGAACAACAAGCAAGGTCATGCACTTCCAGCTTCGCCCCGACCCGCTCGTCAAGTAAAACGGCAAAGTAACACAACGAAGTTTTCCTGAGAGATTCTCCACCATACGTACACCTATTCGTCGAGGTATATTCGATGCCCGCGACCGCCGAACGCACGCACCAGATAATGAACACGCTGCTTCAAATGGAGAAGCAGTTCGGGAAGGGCGCGGTGTTGCAGCTCGGCTCGCGGAATGCGCTACCGGTGAGCGTGATCTCGAGCGGCTCCATCTCGTTCGACTCGGCGCTCGGCGTCGGCGGATTCCCTCGAGGGCGCGTGATCGAGATATTCGGCCCGGAATCATCCGGGAAAACGACGATCGCGCTGCACCTGATCGCGGAGGCCCAGGCGGCGGGCGGCGCCGCGGCGTTCATCGACGCGGAGCACGCGCTCGACCCCGGCTACGCGCGCAAGCTAGGGGTAGACGTCGATAATTTGCTGGTCTCCCAGCCGGATTGCGGCGAGCAAGCGCTCGAAATCACCAGCGCGCTTGTCTCTTCAGGCGTGATCGACGTGGTGGTGGTGGATTCGGTAGCGGCGCTGGTGCCAAAGGCGGAACTCGACGGCGAAATGGGCGACAGCTTCATGGGGCTGCATGCCCGATTGATGTCGCAGGCACTGCGCAAGCTGACAGGCGCGGTGGCGCGCGCCAATGCATGCCTGGTCTTCATTAACCAGGTTCGCGAAAAAATCGGGGTCGTATTCGGGAACCCGGAGACTACCACCGGAGGCCGGGCGTTGAAGTTTTATTCCTCAGTGCGCGTCGAAGTCCGCCGAATCAGCTCGCTGAAGGAGGGCGAGCAGGTCATCGGGAACCGCACGAAGATCAAAGTGGTAAAGAACAAAGTGGCGGCGCCGTTCCGCGACGCCGAGGTCGATATTCTGTATGGCGAAGGGATTTCCCGCGACGGCGACCTTCTTGACCTCGGAGCCGAGCAGGGCGTCATCGAAAAGAGCGGCTCCTGGTTCAGCTTTCAAGGCGAGAGGATGGCGCAGGGCCGCGACAACTCGCGCATCTTCTTGCGGGAGCACCCCCAAATACGCGACCGCATCGTCTCCGCGGTTCGTCAAAAAATCGGCCTGGCTAAACCCGAAACGGCGCTCCCCAAAGCGTCCGCCGCCCAGCCCGCCGGTGCGATCGCGCAATCCGCGTAAGTTTGACCCAAACCCGCTGGTTATGCTAACTTAGCGACTTCAGAGACAGTCCGTCGTAGATCGTCTCCATAAGTTCGTTAGCTCGTTCCCTGCACAATTTCCTGATGGAACAGACACTCCAAGCCCTCGGTGGGATTCTGCTGAAAGCGATCCCGACAGTCTGCCTGGTCCTGCTGCTGTACTTCTATTTCAAGGTGATGCTGTTCGGACCGCTTGAAAAGGTGCTGAAGCGGCGTGACGAGCTCACAGAAGGAGCGCGCAAGGTAGCCGCCGAGAGTCTGGCGGCGGCCGAGCGCAAGGCCCAAGAGTACGAAGCCAAGCTACGAGACGCGAGGGCCGAGGTCTATCGGGAACAGGAAGAGACGCGCCGCCGATGGCTCGAGGATCAAGCGTCGCAGATCGCCAAAGCGCGCCAGAGCGCTGAAGGCTTGGTGCGCGCCGCCAAGGAACAGATTGCGGCCGAAGCGGCGGCCGCGCGCGGGAGCCTGGCGGATACCAGCGCCGCGCTCGCCGACGAGATCGCCGCGGCCGTGCTTGTCCGGAGGGCCGGATGAAGCGGCTTGCCGCTGTTCTCGCGCTGCTTATTGTCTCTATCGCGTGCGCGAGCGCGCAGGAGCCCGCTGAAGCGAAGAAGGAGCCGGGTATCGGTTGGAAATGGGCGAATTTCGTCATTCTTGCCGCCGGACTTGGCTACCTGCTGGCGAAAAACTTGCCTCCGTTCTTCCGCTCCCGCACCGCGGCCATCCAAAAAGGCATCGCCGAAGCGCAGGAAATGAAGCGTGACGCGGAAAAGCGCGCCGCGCAAATGGACGCCCGGATGAATGCCTTAGGCGCTGAGATCGAGAAGTTTCGCACGCAGGCCGGCGCCGAGATGCACGAGGAAGGCTCGCGCATCAGGCGGGAAACCGCGAAGAATATCGAAAAATTGCAACAGCAGGCCCAGGAGGAGATCGAATCCGCGAGCAAACGAGCGCGGCGGGAATTAAAAACCTACGCTGGCGAGCTCGCGCTCGACTTGGCCGAACAGCGCATCCGCACGCGACTGGATGCGGCCACGGAGACCGCTCTGGTGGAAGGCTTCGTAAATGATTTGCAGCGGCAGGGAGCAAAGAACTAGATGCTCTCGGTGGTGGCAAAGCGGTATGCCAAGGCGCTGGTGGACGTGGTAACGGCGCCCGGTTCGGGAGTCGATCCTTCGAGGGCGCTTGCTGAACTGCGTTCGATTGAGCAGCTCATGGCCGCCTCGGACGACCTGCGCAATGCGCTGCTTTCACCGGCCGTTTCGCCGTCCCGAAAACGGGCGGTGGTAGCGAAGCTTATCGCGCCGATGGGCGTGTGTAAACAAGTGCGGAATTTCGTATTCGTTGTGATCGATCATCGCCGCGTCGCGGAGTTCGGCTCAATTGTTGAAGCTTTTGAAACGTTGCTGGACGAGCGTTTGGGTTTTGTGCGCGCCGATGTATCCAGTGCTCATGCGCTGACCGACCCACAGCGGGCGAGTCTCGAGGCGCAACTTTCGCGCTTGTCTGGAAGAACCGCAAAAGTCAAATTCTCCACCGATCCGGCGCTGCTCGCCGGAGTGGTGGCGCGCGTAGGCTCGGTGGTCTACGACGGAAGCGTGCGGGGGCAACTGGAGCGGCTGCGAGTAAAATTGGTGAGCGGGTAGTGGGGAATCGCGAAGTGTTGCCCGTCTGCCCACTGCCTACTACCTGCTTTCCACTACCACAAAGGAATTATGGCTCAGATTCATGCGGATGAAATCTCGCGGGTACTGCGCGAGGAAATCGAGAATTACGAAAAAGCGGTAAACGTAGCCGAGACCGGCTCCGTTATTTCGGTGGGTGACGGCATCGCCCGCATTTACGGACTCGAAAACGTGATGGCGGGGGAATTGATCGAGTTCAAGGGCGGCGTCTCGGGCATCGCACTCAATCTCGAAGAAGATCAAGTCGGCGGCGTGCTGCTGGGCGAATACTCCCATATCAAGGAGGGCGACGAGGTCCAGCGGACCGGCCGCATCATGTCGGTTCCCGTGGGCGAGGGCTTGATTGGACGGGTGGTGGATTCGCTCGGCCAGCCCATCGATGGCAAAGGACCCATTGAGGCAAAAGCCTACAATCCGATCGAGCGGCTCGCTCCCGGCGTGGTCGACCGGCAACCGGTTAAAGAACCCCTGCAGACCGGGATCAAGGCGATCGATGCAATGATTCCAATCGGCCGGGGCCAGCGCGAACTGGTGATCGGGGACCGCCAGACCGGCAAGACGACGGTCGCGCTGGACGCGATCATTAACCAGAAGGGCGGCGACGTGATCTGCATCTACGTCGCGATCGGGCAGAAGCGGTCGACGGTGGCGCAGGTGGTGAAAATACTCGAAAACCACGGTGCGATGGACTATAGCATCGTGGTGGCCGCCACAGCTTCGGATCCCGCGCCGATGCAATACATCGCCCCCTATTCCGGCTGCGCCATGGGCGAATATTTCCGCGACAGCAAGCGGCACTCGCTGTGTGTCTACGATGATCTTTCCAAGCACGCGGCGGCGTATCGTGAGATTTCACTGCTCTTGCGCCGGCCGCCGGGACGCGAGGCCTTCCCGGGCGACGTGTTCTACCTGCACAGCCGCCTGCTGGAACGTGCGGCGAAACTGTCGAATGATTTGGGCGGCGGTTCGCTCACGGCGTTGCCTTTCATTGAAACGCAGGCCGGCGACGTCTCCGCCTACATTCCCACGAATGTGATTTCGATTACGGATGGCCAGATCTATCTCGAAGCCGACCTGTTCAACGCAAACGTGCGCCCCGCGATTAACGTCGGCATTTCAGTGAGCCGCGTTGGCGGCAACGCTCAGATCAAGGCGATGCGGCAGGTGGCGGGGAGCCTCCGGCTAGACCTGGCGCAGTACCGGGCGCTGGCCGCCTTTGCGCAGTTCGGCTCCGAACTCGACAAGGCCTCGGCAGCACAGTTGACCCGCGGCAGCCGCATGGTCGAGATTCTGAAGCAGGGACAGTATTCGCCGGTTCCGGTCGAACGACAGATCTTGATCATCTACGCCGGAACCAACGGCTTCCTCGACGATCTGCCGGTTGAGCAATGCCGGCCATTCGAGGACGCATTGAACCGTTGGGTGGAGAACGCACATCCCGGCCTGCTTACGTCGATTCGGGAAAAGAAGAATCTCGACGATGCGATGAAATCTCAAATGACCGCTGCACTTAAGGAGTTCAAGACCAGCTTCGTCCGGGATCACGCGCGAAAGTAAATGCCCAGTCTGATCGATATCCGGCGGCGCGTCCGTTCGGTGCGCAACACGCAGCAAATCACCAAGGCCATGAAAATGGTGGCGGCGGCGAGGCTTCGCAAGGCGCAGGAACGGGCATTGGCGGCGCGTCCTTACGCGAGGATTCTGCAACAGGTATTGGCGAACGTCGCCGAAGCCGCGAGCCAGAGCCCCGATGCGGGCGAGCAGCCGCTGCTGGCGGTACGTCCGGAGAACCGCATTCTTCTGGTGGTGATCACGGCTGACCGCGGCCTGGCCGGCGGCTTCAACGCAAATCTGATAAGACTGGCTCAGAACTTCATAAACTCACACAGGGATAAGGAGCTGACTTTCGAGCTGGCCGGGCGCAAAGGCCGCGATTACTTCCGCAAACGCGTACGCGAACAGATCCGCGGCGAGCACATCGATCTGTTCCGGAACGTCCGTTTCGAGGATGCCGAGAAGATTGCCGACGCGATCATCGAGCGCTTTTCCAACTCCGAGATCGATGCGGTGTATCTTTTCGTGAACGAGTTCAAGAGCCTGCTGGCTTCCCACTTGTCAGCGAGGCGTCTTCTGCCGATTGAAGTCCCCAAATCGCAGGCGCCGGCAGATTAGATTTACGAACAGAAGCCGGAGGAGCTCCTGGGGAGCCTGCTGCCGCGCTATATCAGAACGCAGATTTTTCGCGCGCTGCTCGAATCTGCGGCGGCCGAACACGCCGCACGCATGACGGCGATGGACGCGGCGACTTCGAATGCGTCCGACGTAATCGATAAGTTGACGCTTTATATGAACCGCGTGCGCCAGGCCACCATCACCAAGGAGATCATCGAGGTGGTGAGTGGCGCCGCGGCCTTAGAGTGAATTGAGAAGCGCGTCGTGGGCCGCACTCGGCGCTTCAAAAGAGGATGTCATGATTGTTGGCAAAGTAATTCAAATCGCCGGACCGGCCGTGGACATCGAGTTTCCGGAAGGGCAGATTCCCGTTATCCAGACCGCCATCCGGATCACGAGCGACGGGTTCAAGGTACCGGAGCCGATCGATATCATCTGCGAAGTCGCGCAGCACGTGGGCGAGGGCCGCGTTCGCACGATCGCGCTTCAGCCGACTGAAGGCCTCGTGCGCGGCATGCGTGCCGAGAGCCTGGGCGAGCCGGTCACGGTGCCGGTGGGCAAGGAGACGCTTGGGCGGGTGCTCAATGTGATCGGCGAACCGGTGGACAAGCTGGGCCCGGTAAAAACGGCGAAGCGCTACCCGATCCATCGCCCGGCGCCGGCGTTCGAGGAGCAGTCGACGGAACTGCAAATGTTCGAGACGGGGATCAAGGTGGTGGATCTGCTGGAACCCTATCTGCGCGGCGGCAAAATCGGCTTGTTCGGCGGGGCGGGCGTAGGCAAGACGGTCATCATTCAGGAACTGATCAACAACATCGCCCAGAAGCACGGCGGCGTATCGGTGTTTTCGGGAGTGGGCGAGCGGACGCGCGAGGGCAACGATCTGTGGCTCGAGTTCCAGGAGTCCGGCGTCATCGACCCGCACGACTGGAAGAAATCGAAGTGCGCTCTGATCTATGGCCAGATGACGGAGCCGCCAGGCGCGCGCGTGCGGGTCGGCCTTAGAGTACGCACGGTAGCCGAATACTTCCGTGACGAAGAGAACCAGGACGTGCTGCTGTTTATCGACAACATTTTCCGATTTACTCAGGCGGGCTCGGAGGTATCGGCGCTGCTGGGCCGGATGCCAAGCGCGGTGGGCTATCAGCCAAACCTCGCGAGCGAAATGGGAGAGCTGCAGGAACGAATCACGTCGACCAAGACCGGCTCAATCACGTCGGTCCAGGCGATTTACGTACCCGCGGACGACTACACGGACCCGGCTCCGGCGACGACGTTCGCGCATCTGGACGCGACCACGAACCTGTCGCGCGCGATATCAGAACTCGGCATCTATCCCGCGGTGGACCCGCTGGCTTCGACGTCGCGCATTCTCGATCCGCGCGTGATCGGCGACGACCATTACAACGTAGCGCAGCAGGTGAAGCAGATCCTGCAGCGCTATAAGGATCTGCAGGATATCATCGCGATTCTGGGCGTCGACGAATTGTCGGACGAGGACAAACAGACGGTGGCCCGCGCGCGCAAAATCCAGAAGTTCCTCTCGCAGCCTTTCCACGTGGCCGAGGCCTTCACCGGCCGCAAGGGCAAGTACGTAAACGTCGCCGACACGGTCCGCAGCTTCAAAGAAGTGGTTGAGGGCAAGCACGATGAAGTTCCGGAGCAGGCATTCTACATGCAGGGCTCGATCGATGACGTGCTGGAAGTCTGGGATCAGATGAAGAAAGCCGCCTGAGCGATGGCCGACACCTTCGAGATCGAAATTGCCACGCCCGAAAAGCTGGTGATCCAGCAGCACGCCGAATTTGCGGAGATTCCGGGAAAGGACGGCTATCTGGGCGTCCTTCCCGGACACGCGGCGCTCCTGAGCGAACTCGGCGAGGGGGGGCTTTCAATCACCGCGGACGGTAAGACCGAAAGCCTGACGGTGTCCGGCGGCTACGTCGAGATCCGTGACAACCGGGTGCGCGTGCTGGCGGACCGCGTGGAACGGTAGGCTACGGCTTTTCCTTCCACCACCACAGTTCCGGCAGCGGCTTCTGTTGCGGCCACACCTGATTGAGCGTGTCGCCTTCCCACATTTCACCGTTCTTCATCACGTAACGGATGGTGTTGGTGTTGCGAATGTTCTCGAGCGGGTCCTTGTTCAGCACCAGCAGGTCGGCGAGCTTGCCCGGTTCAAGGCTCCCCAGGTCCTGGTCGTAGCCGATCGCTTCGGCGCCGTAGAGCGTCGCCGAGCGTAATACCTCGTGATTCGAGAGGCCGCCCGATCTGAGCGCCCACATCTCCCAGTGGCATTGGATCCCCTGGAGTTGCCCGTGGCCGCCGATGCAGACGCGCCCACCGGCGTGCACGATCTTTCCGGCCTGGGCGGCGAGTTTAGGGAACACGTGCTCCTCTTCGGAGAACCAGGGCCGGCGCTTGGCCCTTGTATCGAGGAGATCGTGAGGCATGAAGCGGCGGAGCTTGGCGTCATCGTGTACCACCGTCGTCTCGTAGAAATAATTCTCGGCCCATGGGCCTCCGTAGGCCACCAGCAGAGTCGGTGTATAGAAGATGCCGGAGCGGGCAAAGATCTCCACGACGTCCTTATACAGTGGAACGATCGGCAGGGAGTGTTCGTTGCCGGCAAAGCCGTCGAGTGCGTGGGTCAGATCGAGCTTCAGATCGAGGCCTCCCTCGGTGGTGGGCATGATGCCGTTCTCCTTGCATGCCATCACCATCCACTCGCGCTGCTTGCGATTGCCCACCATGTAGGACTTGAGGGTGTTGGTCCGGTAATACTTCTTGTAGCGCGCGACCACGTTGCGCGCGTCGTCCAGGCTCTGAAAATCCGTGGACGAGAAAACGCCGGGGCCGGTATTGAACGCGCGCGGCCCGAGCATCTCGCCCATATCGATCAGATCCTCATAAGCGAACATGTCATTCGTGCTGGTCTGCGGGTCGCGGCCGGTGGTGACGCCGTAGGCGAGATTCGCCATCAGCGCCCAGTTCTGCAGATCGAGCTGGCCGCGCGCAACCTCCATCCAGTGGGCGTGGACGTCCACGATGCCGGGCATGATGGTTGCCCCGTGCACATCCATGATCTTCGCGCCCGCCGGCACGGTGACCGATCCGCGCTTGCCGATCGCGGCAATGCGATTGCCGGCGACAACAATTTCACCGTCTCCGATGATTTCATCACCTTTCATCGTGATGAGCTTGGCGCCGCGCAGCACCACGGTGCCCGACGGCGTTTGACGCGGCTGCTCAATGGAGATCTCGATCTCCTGGGCGAGCGACTTTTTTGGTGCGGGCATAGTGTCGGCCGCCTCGTCCTTTTCTTCGCTCACGCTCTTTTGGCCCTCTCCTCCCGATTTCTTGTCATCGAAAACA
>Ga0066710_100006733_pt1 | contig 10817 bp, 13 predicted proteins | sample GraSoiAngelo_159_FD_79666 | JGI IMG/M metagenome (GOLD analysis project Ga0066710, IMG submission 79666) | Grasslands soil microbial communities from the Angelo Coastal Reserve, California, USA - 14_1009_16_40cm | ecosystem: Environmental > Terrestrial > Soil > Grasslands | place: USA...
CGCGAGCGGGGCGACGGGGAGGCCGAACGACGCGGGCGCCTTCGGGAGGAGCGGCGCCTCGGCGCGCATGTCGGCCCAGAGCACGGCGAGCGCGCCGACGCCGAACGGCACGTTGCCGGCCGCGAAGAGGAAATCGAACCAGCCTTTGCACGCGAGGAAGAGCCCAGGATCGGCGAGCCGCGCGAGCGGCGCGAGGAGCACCGCCATGATCGAATCGAAGATCATCGCGGTCGCGGCGCTGATCGCGATGAGCGTCCAACCGAACGGCTCGAGGTCCGAGTCGGCGAGCCTCCGCCGCGCGGCGAGCGCGATGCAGCCCGCCGCGAGGAGGAAGTCGCCGAAGAGGGCGAAGCCGCCGGCGAGCGCCATGCGACGCGGGCCGAGCGCGAGCGCGTCGGCGAGCGCTTGCGGCCGGTCGGCGGCGAGCGCCGGCAGCCCGAGCTGCGGCGTGAGGCGAATGTAGAAGAGCGTGCCGACGAACAGCGTCGCCGCGCCGGCTGCCATGAGCGCGCCCGAGAGCGCGAAGGTCTCGTGAGATGTACCGTGGTTCGTCATGGGTACGCTCCTTGGGCACACTCCTCGTTCGCCGGCGTTACGCCGCCACCCAGTTGCCGTGGAAGCCGTAGGGGATGCGATTCGGAATCCGTACGCGCGCGACCGGCTCGCCGGCGATGTCGCGCGCGTCGAGGATGTCGAACACGCTCGCGTTCCGCGCCTGGTCGTAGCTCAGCACCAGCACGTAGCCGTCGTCCTCCTCGGCGCCCTCGTGGCGCGGGACGAAGAGCGGCTCGCCGCAGCCGTTGCCGGCGCCGTACGTGCGGATCGTGGAGGTGCCGCGCTCGAGGTCGTACTTCTGCACCGCCGTCCAGACCGGCAGCGCGCTGTCGTTGCCCTCGGGGCCGGTCGCCGCCATGTAGCCGAAGCGGTGCTTGCGGCCGACGCGGCGCTCGTCGACGCGCGGGAACTCGCCGTCGCGATCGTCGAGTGGCGTCGACTTGATGCCGCCTTTCTTCAGATCGATCCGCCAGCGATGCAGGCGCGCGACGTTCTTGTCGCGCCAGCCGGGATCGCGCGCGGCATTCGGGTTCATGAAGAGCAGCTGGTCGTAGCGTGCGACGTCGAGCACGATCTCGCCGTTCTCGCTGTACGCGTTCATCGGATGGAAGACGTAGCAGGGATCGGTGTCGAGCCAGCGGACGTCGGCATTGCCGCCGCTGCGCGGCATGACGCCGATGCGCGTCCCGCGGTCGGGCTGCCAGGAGAAGATGCTGCCGTTCTTCTCCGCCTCCTCGAAGCTGAAGACGACCGGGCAGAGCATGAAGATCACGTGCTCGGCCGTGATCGCGAAATCGTGGATCATCGACGGCCAGGCGACGTCGATCACCTCGCTGCGGACGAGCGTGCCGTCGCGACCGGCGACGTGGTACTGCAGGTAGGGCGGGAACGGCGCGTAGCCGAAGAAGAGCATCTCGCCGGTCTCCGGATCGAGCTTCGGGTGCGCCGTCATCGATCCCATGAGGCGCCCGCCGAAGTCGTAGAGGCCGAGCGTCTCGAGGGTGCACGGCTGCATCGCCGTCGGCAGCGACGACTCGACGAGCGCGAGCAGCTTGCCGGCGTGGAAGACGATGTTGGTATTGGCGGTCGTCTTGAACGTGAGGCCCTCCGACGGCCGCATGGCGAGGAGACCCGGGTAGAGCGCCTGTCCGGCTTTGCGCTCCTCCTTCAACCCGTCGCCCCAGACCAAGCGGTTGCGGTACGCCGCGCGGCCGTCCCGCAAGGTGATCGCGTGGATCATGCCGTCGCCGTCGAACCAGTGATAGCGGCCGGCCGGCTCGTACGCCGGATTCGGGCCGTTGCGGTAGAAGGTGCCGTTCAGCTCGCGCGGGATCTCGCCGACGACGTCGAGATCCTCCGCCGTGCCCTCGAGACGCCACGGCGCAAAGTTTCCTTGCAACAATGGATTCACGTCCGATTCGCGTTCACGCATGACGACTCCTTGTGTGGCGCTCGGCGCGAGACGCCGGGGCGCTGGTCAGATGAGTGATGATCGCCTCGCGCAGGAGCGCGATGGCGGGAGACTCGGGGTCGAGGGCGCGGCGGATCGCGAGCGAGGTCACGCCGTGGACCGCCGCCCAGCAGGCCGCGGTCGCGTCTTCGACCGGCGCCCGGAGACGGCCGGCGCTCGCGATCGCGGCTACGCACCGGCGCAAGCCGTCGTACGACGCGAGCGCGCCGGGTGTCGGGCGTATGGTGCCGCGCTCGAACATCAAGCGGTAGTGCGTCGGGTGGCGCGTGCCGAACTCGACGTAGCGCGTGAACGCCCAGCGCAGCGCCTCGACCGGATCCGCGGGGACGCGGCGACGCGCGAACGCGCCGTCGAAGTCGGCGAAGCAGTCGTCGACGACGCGGTCGACGAGCGCCTGCTTGTCGCCGAAGTGATGGTAGATGGTCGGCGGCGTGACGTTTGCGCGCGCGCAGAGCTCGCGGATCGAAAGCCCGTCTTCGCCGCCGCTCGCCAAGAGATCCGCCGCCGCCGCGAGGATCGCCCGGCGCGTCGCCGCCGAGGCGCCGTTGCGTGATCTCGCGGCGGCGATCCGTGCAACCATGGCCGCGGATATAGCGGCGCTACACCCTTGATACAAGCCCCCCAGGTCAGAACCGTGTGCCCTGTGTAGTGAGGATACACGCTCGACGCCTAGCCGCGTTTCCCGCGCTTTGGCGCGAAGGGGGGTTTCGCCCTACCGAGCGGTCAGGTAGCGTGGCACGCCGGATGAGTGAGCATCGTCACACGGTCCTCGTGATCGACGACGACGCCGACGCGCGTCGCGCCCTCAAAGAGTTGCTCGAGCTCTACGAGTACAAGGTGGCGACGGCGTCGGACGGCACGGACGCGTTGGCACAGCTACGGAGCGGGCTCGTCCCCTGTATCATCCTGCTGGATCTGCGGATGGCGGGCATGAACGGCTGGGAGTTTCGCGCGGAGCAGATGCGCGATCCCGCTCTCTGCGACCTGCCCATCGTCGTTTTTTCGGGCGATGCCGAGGAAGAAGCGGCAGCGGCCGAGCTCGGGATTCATCTGTTTCTCCGCAAGCCGGTCGTTTTCGAACGGCTGTTCGAGATGATCGGACGGCACTGCCAAAAGAGCGGGTCGTACCGGGAAGACGCGGCGTCCTGAGCGCCGTCGACCCGCGGCGCGCGTCGTCAGTCGGTAGCGGAGCTCGGCGACCAGTCGGCAGCGGAAGCTCGGCGACGAAGAACAGGGCGTTCGTCGCGCCCGAGGCCGACCTCGTGGAAGGCCGGCCTCGGACGCGTGCGGCATCAACTACGGGTGTGATCAGTCGTTGGTGTGAACCGTCTCGGTGGTGCGACGCTCGATGACCGGCGCCGCGGGAACCGTCTCGACCGTCGTCTTCTTCTCGACGACCGCCGGCGGTGCCGGCACCGCCTCGACCGTCGTCCGCTTCTCCACTACCACCGGTGGCGGCGGCTCCACCTTGTAGGAGTGTGACTCCTCAGTCCGTTTCTCGATGATGGTCTCGTCCGCTCGGAGCGCCGGAGCGCCCATCGCCGCCACGAACGCAGCGGCGCCGGCCGTGACCACGATGCGCTTCATCCTGTTCGTCATGAGCAGTTCACCTCCGCATTAGTACTCGGTGTCGATCGTCCGCTCGACCGATCCGGAGCGGACGGTCGTGCTCCGCTGTTCGACGATCGGCGGAGCGGGAACCGTCTCGACGGTCGTCTTGCGCTCGACGACGGTCGGCGGCGGTAACGTTTGCACCGTCTCGCGACGGATCGTCGTCTTCTCGGTGTGGCCGCACCCCAGTGCCGCCGACGCGAGCAGCGCCACCGTCGCAACGTACAGGTGTGTCCTACGCATATATTGTCCTCCTCTCATTGAGACGTGCACGCGAACGCGCATGTGCGCCTCCGATACCGGTACGTCGCATCTTCTGTGCCAATCGAATCTGAGCGTTTCCCGCTGCCGACCGTGCATGCGAGCGCAGTCTTACACGGAGCGCGACGGTCGATATTACAAGCCTCACCCGCGTCGTCACGCGCGAGTCACGCCTCCATGCGATCGAACTGCCCGAATCACGGGGGACCGACGTCGCTATGTCCGCGCGTCGACGCACGTCGCGCTGCGGCGATGCTCCACGTACTCACCCAAGTCCGCGGGCGCCGTGCTTGCGCTCGTGTCGAGCGCGCGCCTCCTCCACCGAGTGTGAGACGCCGATCTGCCGCTCGCTCTTCGCCATGTCGGCGAGGCGGTGGTAGTGCTCGGAAAGAATCTGCAACTCGCCTTCGGTCAGGTCCTCGACGTTGATCAGGCGGTTGCTCGCGCCGTCGATCGCGGCGACGATCTCGTTCAGCTTCAGCTGGATCGCGAGCGCGTCCTTGTTCTGCGTGCGCTGAATGAGGAACACCATCAGGAACGTCACGACCGTCGTCCCCGTGTTGATGACGAGCTGCCACGTGTCGCTGTAGCCGAAGACGGGACCGGTCACGGCCCACACGACGATCGTCGCGACCGCGAGGCCGAACGCCGTCGTGCTGCCGGCGAACGCGGTCATCGTGCCGGCGAGCTGCTCGGCAAGGGTGCCGACGGGACGCTCGGCAGCCGTTTCCGCGTCTCTCGATTGCGTCATGTCGTCCTCCGCTTCCGATCCGCGCTCGTTTGCCTACGAGCGGCACGTGTGTACCGTAGACTCGTGAGGGCATTTCAGCCGCCGTGCGTCCTGGTCGTGGAGGACAATGCCGACGCGCGGGCGGCGTTCGAGGTCCTGCTCCGGCAGCGCGGCTTCGGCGTCGTCACGGCGGGCGATGGACAGGAGGCGCTCGAGGTGCTGCGCAGCGGCCTCAAGCCGCGGCTCATCCTGCTCGACTTGATGATGCCGCGCAAAGACGGATGGCAATTTCGCCGCGAGCAGGTGGCGGATCCCGAGCTGTCGGACGTTCCCGTCGTGGTGCTCTCGGGCGCCGGGCAGCTGCAACGTCGCACGCAGCATCTCGGTATCGCCGAAGTGCTCGAGAAGCCGATCGACGTCGAGCGCCTGCTCGAGGTCGTCGGCCGATATTGCACGCTGCAGTGAGGCGCTCCACGCCGCGCGAGCGGCGCTCCGCCGCGATCGAAACGCGGGGGGTTGAGCGGATCTCGGTCACGACCTATGACGAGGCAATGCGTATCGATCGCCTGATCGTGCGTCGTGCGGCCGCCGCGATGCTGGTGCTCGTCGCAGCGACGCTCGGCTGTTCGCGCTCCACGCCGCCCGGACAAGGCAATGTCACGGTGACCGACATCACGCTCGGTCGCAGCGTGGCCTCCGACGACACGATCGTCCCCGACGCGCGCACCGACTCGTTCTGGCTGAACGATACGTTCTACGTCTCGGTCGCGACCGATGGCGCCGCACCGAGTGCGACCTTGCTGGCGCGTCGGGCTTACCCAGATGGCACCGTCGCGGCCGAGGTCTCGAAGACGATCACCCCGAGCGGGCCGACCAACACCGCCTTGCAAGCGCCCAGCCCCGAGAGCATGTGGAAACCGGGTGACTACAAGGTCGAGGTCTTTCTGGACGGCGCCTCGGTCGGCACGCGAGAGCTCAGCACCCACGGCTGAGCTCTCGCTCGCACGCCGCGACACGCCGCGCTCGCGGTCCTATCGCTTCGCTCAGTACGTGCGCTCGACGGTCGTTTTCTTCTGGACCTCGGTCTCGGCCGGGACGGTGTCGACCGTGCTGCGGTGCTCGATCGTCGTCGTCGACGGGACCTCCTTCGTCTCGTGCTTGCTATTGAAGCAGCCGAGCATCGGCGTCGACATCAAGATGACGAGACAGATAGGCAACGTTTTTCGCATGCGGATTCCTCCTCGCGTAATGGTCGTTTCGTGATGCGGAGCAGTTCGCGTGCCAGCGGATCGCGGCGGCCTGTGGGTGCGGTTTCGTTGATGACGTGCGTAGGAGCGCATCGGCGGACGGTAAATCTTACAACCGGTGGATTGATCCGCCGCCCTCGAATTGATAGCGCCACAATCGCGACGGAGGAGACTCGTGGGACGCGTAGGGCGAATGGACGGTCACAAATGGATGGGTGCCGCGCTGCTCGTGGTCGCGGCGTGTCTCGCCGTCGTGAGCAGCTGCGGGCAGGGGGGCGGCGGCGGATCGTCGAACGGTGAGCTCTGCGACCAATGCGGCGACACCGACGGTCCGTGTCTCGCGACGGTTCAGGTGACCGGCAACGACGCCGACGCGCTCTGTCCCGCGATCGCGATGCCGACCCCGTGCTCGATCGAGCTCGCGTGCCTCCGCAAGCTCGACAGCGCGCAACGCCGGTGCTTCCCCGCAGACTTCGCGCTGGATTTCTTCAAATGCGACGGCTCGCGCGCCAATCGCCAGACGGCGACGGCGACGCCCACACCGACGCTCACCCCGACGCCGACCGTGACCGTCACGGGGACAGGTCCGACCGCGACCGGTCTCACGCCGACGCCGGCGCTCACACCGACCTCGGCGCTCACGCCGACGCCGGTCGCGACCGCGAGCGCCGTGTGCGGCAACGGCGTCGTCGAAGGCGACGAGCAGTGCGACGGCGCCGACCTGGACCTCGAGGATTGCGGGACTTTGTGCGACAACGGCGCCGGCACGCTGCAGTGCACGGCGCAGTGCACGTTCGATTTTTCGCGCTGCGACGATCCCGCGAGTTGCTCGCCGCCGTAGACGTGCCGAGCGTGATCGTCGCCTGAAGCCGGCGTCGGCAGCGCGCAGGCAGCGTATCGGCACCTTGCGTGCCCGTGTGCGCCAGATCGGCGCAGAGAATCGTCGCGCAGGTGATGGCGCGCGACGATTTCCACCGGCACGATCTCGTATCGGAGCGCTTCACCATGACGCCGACCACTGCCTCGCCGCGTTTCCACGTCCGGTGCCGGGACTGCGGACGGACCATCCTGCGGCAAGTGGAGTGGGTGAGCGAAGTGGAGCAGCGTGAGCTGCGCCGCCACCTCGTCGATTGCCGGCCGGATCTCGTCATCGCGACGAGCGCCGGGCGTGGCCTCGGCCCGCTCCTCGCGCGCTTCGAGGTCGCGACGACCGGCAACGGTGCGTGACCGAGCAGCTGCCCGATCTCGGCTGCCTTTGCGCGCTCGGCATGTGACGCGGCAGTAGCCGGGCGCGACGTCGCCGTTCGCACGCGTCTGCGCTCAGTCGAGAGAGTTGCGGATCGGCTGCCCGTTTGGATGTCGCGCCGTCATCAACCGATCCGATCGCGGTCGGGCTCCGTAGTGGGGGCAGCACTTGCGCCATGCGCGCAACCCACGACGAAAGGAAGACGGCCATGACGATCAGACCTCCACGCGGCCTGGCGCCGCTCGCGCTCGCACTCACGCTCGCCGCGCCGCCGGCATACGGCGCGAGCCATCGCGAGGCGCCGCTCATGACGCTCGACCCCGCGGCCGACATCACCGACGTTTACGCGTTCGTCAGCTACGACGCCGCGAACGTCGCCACGCCGCTCGCGAACCGCAAGGTCACCCTCATCATGAACGTGATCCCCGGCCAGGAGCCCGGCGCGGGACCCAACTACTACGCCTTCGACGACAACGTGCTCTACGCGCTGCACGTCGACGACGACCGCGACGGCGTCGACGACATCACCTACGAGGTCAAGTTCGAGACCGAGCAGCAGTCGCCGGATCAGTTCGTTGCTACGTTGGCGCTGCCGCCCGTCACCGACCTCGAGGGGCCGAACGCGGCCGGCCTCTCGCGCAAGCAGCGCTACACGGTCACCGAGGTGCGCCGCTGCAAGCCCGGCAAGAAGAAGCTGTGCCGCACGCAGCTCTTCGCCGGCCAGACTCTCTCCGCCGTGCCGTCGAACATCGGGCCGCTCACGACGCCGGACTACGAGGCGCTGGCCGCCAAGGGCGTCTTCACCGACGCCGCGAACGGCATCCGCGTCTTCGCGGGGCAACGCGCCGAGACCTTCGCGATCGACCTCGGCGCAGTGTTCGACACCTTGAATCTGCGCGTCGAGAACTCGACACCGATTCCGGGGGTCCGGCCGCCGCTCCCGGTGCAGACCGCGGCGGAGGACGCCAACGACTTCGTGAATCCGTTCGGCGTGAACGACTTCAGCGGCTTCAACGTCAACACGATCGCGATCGAGCTGCCGGTGGCGCGCTTGACCGTCGACGGCAACGCGCCGACGGCGCAGACCGGGACGATCGGCATGTACGCCAGCACGTTTCGGCAAAAGACGACGATCCGCCAAGGCGCGCCGCATCTGAATCCCGACAAGCCGCTCCTCAAGGACTCGGGCGAATGGCGCCAGGTGTCGCGGATGGGCAACCCGCTCGTGAACGAGCTCATCATCCCGATCGGCAAGAAGGACTTCTGGAACGGCGTCGAGCCCGAGAACGAGGCGCAGTTCCTCGACTTCTACCGCAACCTCGCCGTCGCCGGCGCGCTGCAGCTCGTCTCGGGCGTGCCGGTGCCGCCGACGCCGCGTGAGGACATCGTGCAGCTGCTGCTGAAGTACAAGGGTCAAGATCCAGGTCCGACCGTCGGGCCATTCTCCGAGCTGCTGCGCCTCGACATGACGGTCGACCCGACGCCCGTCGGCATGATCAAACGCCTCGGCCCGCTCGCGCACGACGCGAGCGACGTCGCGACGCCGGATCCCGCCGGCTTCCCGAACGGCCGCCGTCCGAACGACGACGTCACCGACATCGTCATCCGCGTCGCCGGCGGCACGAATTACATCACCAATCACGTCGGCGACGGCGTCGGCGTGTCGGAGAAAGGGATCACCCCCGACTTCCCGTTCCTGCCGACGCCCTACGACGGCCGCAATCGCCGCCATCGCGATCCGGGCGAGTCCTGATTGCGGAGTGGCGGTGTCCCTCGCGTCGCGAGCCCCACGAGCCGGCGCGACTCCTCGCGTGGAGTCGCGCCGGCGCACGTTGACGCTCCTTGCAATCCTCATCGCGCACGCTGCGATGCTCCCCGCTGCGGCGCTCGCGGTTCCGTTTCTGCCCGACTCCGACGCGGAGGTCCTGGAGCGCCTTCCGTGGACGGCGAACGACGCGGCGGAGACCCTCGCACGCGTGCGGCGCGCGCAGCTCGCACGCGACCCGCGCAATCTCGCGCTCGCCCTCGACGCCGCGCGCGCCGACATCGCGCACGCCCGCGCCGCGGGCGATCCGCGCTACCTCGGGTACGCGCAGGCGGCGCTCGCCCCGTGGGATGCGCCGCAGCCGCCGGCCGCGGTGCAAGTGCTGCGGGCCACCATCCGCCAGAATCTCCACGACTTCGACGGCGCGCTCGACGATCTTCAGGACGCCCTCGCGCGCGACCCGTCGAACGCCCAGGCGTGGCTCACCCAAGCGATGATCCAGCAGACGCGCGGCGACTACGCCGAGGCGCGGCGCAGCTGCACGCGCGTGCTCGCGACCGCGCGGCGCTCCGCGTCGCTGCGGCTCGCCGCCGTGACCTGCATAAGCAGCGTCGCGAGCTTCGCCGGCGATGCGCGCGGCAGCTACGCGACGCTCCGCGAGGCGCTGCGTGCGAGCGACGGTGCACCGGAAGACCATCTCTGGCCGCTCACCGTGTCAGCCGATATCGCCGCACGACTCGGTGACGTCGCCCATGCGCGCGCGGACTACGAGGCGGCGCTCGCGCTCGCGCCGCGCGACGGCGTCGTCCGCATCGCGTACGCCGACCTTCTCCTCGATCAGCACGAGCCGGCGGCGGTCCTCGCGCTGCTCGACGGCGACACCGCGAACGACGGTGCGCTGCTACGTCTCGCGCTCGCGGAGGACGCGCTCGGCACGCCGGCACCCGCGGCGCACGTCGCGGAGCTGCGGGAGCGGTTCGCGGCGGCGAAGCTCCGCGGCGACGGCAGGCACCTGCGTGAGGAGGCGCGCTTCACGCTTGCGCTTCTCCACGATCCCGCAGCGGCGCTGACGCTCGCCGAGCGCGATTGGGCGGTGCAACGCGAGCCCGAGGATGCGCGCGTGCTCCTCGAGGCGGCGCTCGCCGCGGGTGACGGCGCGACCGTCGCGCGCGTTCGAGGGTGGCTCGCGGCGCGCCACGTCGAGGACGTCCGTCTACCGACAGCGCGAGGTGATGCATGAGCCGAGCGTCTGTTCCGCTCCTCGCGCTCCTCGCGTCGATCGCCGTGTGGTCGCCACCGGCCGAAGCGCACAAGCCGAGCGACAGCTATCTGTCGGTCCGGCTGGAAGGCACGCGCGTCAGCGGGCAATGGGACATCGCCCTCCGCGACCTCGACTACGCGATCGCGCTCGACGGCGATGACGACGGCGTTCTCACGTGGGGCGAGGTGCGGGCGCAGACGCAGCGGATCGCCGGCTATGCCTTCGCGCACCTCGCACTGCGACTCGGGACGCCGACGTGCACGCCGACGCTCGACGAGATCCTGATCGACCGCCACACCGACGGCGCCTACGCGGTGCTGCGCTTCGGCGCGACCGGTTGCGAAGCGGCCGCTGCGGACGCGGCGCTCACCGTCACGTACGACCTCTTCTTCGACGTCGACCCGCAGCACCGCGGTCTCGTGCACGTCGACTACGCGCGACCGACGGAGCTGCGCGCGACGACCGGCTACGACGCCGCGCGCGGCGCGCTCGCCGCGATGTTCAGTGGCCACTCCGATGTCGTGATCCTCGCGCCTGACCGGCGCGCGGCGACATTCGCGCGCCGCGCGCCGAGCCGCCTCACGACCGTGGCGACGTTCGTCGAGAACGGCATCTGGCACATCTGGACAGGCTTCGATCACGTGCTGTTCCTGGTCTCGTTGCTCTTGCC
>Ga0066710_100006736_pt1 | contig 10814 bp, 10 predicted proteins | sample GraSoiAngelo_159_FD_79666 | JGI IMG/M metagenome (GOLD analysis project Ga0066710, IMG submission 79666) | Grasslands soil microbial communities from the Angelo Coastal Reserve, California, USA - 14_1009_16_40cm | ecosystem: Environmental > Terrestrial > Soil > Grasslands | place: USA...
CAAGAGCAGCTCTTTTCACATAAGGACCTGCTGTATAATAGAACATGAATGTGAAGAGCCTTTCATCATCTTTGCGTGGGATTGCATAAGGGTTGCCAGTGTGACTGAAAGTGACGGTGGCGGCGGACTTGAAGAGACGGCGGGTCAAGTCTCCAGGGAGGGCAGCATGAAGCGAAGATTGCGGGCAGTGTTCTGGTTTCTGCTTTCCCTTGCGATCCTGGGTCTGTCCGCGACACACGTATACGAGCTAGTGGATCGGTTGTTTCTGTTTGGAATGGCGACCCTGCTGCTCACCCTCTCGGTACTCAAGATCTGGGAAATCTGGAAAATCCCGCGGAAATCCCGACGAGAGAGAGAAAAGACGGATGCTAGGGCAGCTTTTCTTGTTTCCGCGCAGCTGGCAGCGCTGGATTCTAGATGAGCACGATGATAATGAACGGGGAAAGGCCCAATCAAAATGACCTACTCTCAGCTCCTCCTTCCAGTCGGGGCTACGCGTGGAGGGGATCCTTGAGAACATCAGAGCCTCGATCAGGTCTAACTAACCAAGGTCTCGGACCCTTGATATTCCTGGAGGACCACCGTTGAGAGCCCGAAGCGCGAGCGAGGGTAGTCCCCGACCCTCACTCGCGCTTCGGGCTTTCAGACTTTCCCAAAACGAGAACCAAAATCTCGTTTCCGCCTAACCCGAGGCTTTGTTAAGGGATTCAGAACGAATGTCCCCATGAATGTGAACCAGTCCATCGACGATCAAGAGCGAGCCCGAGAATTATGGGAGCTAGGCGTTCAACACTTGATGCAGGGTGATCTTCAGTGTGCTGTAGATTGCTTTAACGAGAGCCTGGCTGTTTACCCGACCGCTGAAGGATACACCTATCGGGGCTGGGCCATCTCATTCCAGGGTCGCTTTGAGGAAGCTATGGAGGATTGCAAGCGGGCCATTAACGTCGATCCGGAATTTGGAAATCCTTATAATGACATTGGAGTTTACTTAATGAAGCTCGGACACCTGGACGACGCCGTCCCCTGGCTGCAAACGGCCAAAACGGCCCAGCGTTACGAGCCAAAGCATTTTCCTTTCCTAAACTTGGGACACATCTATATGGCCAAGGGCGACCAGATGCAGGCCCTGGACGAATATGTTCGCGCCTTAGATCTCGACCCTGAAAATCCGATCGCTTTGGAGGCCATCGCCAGCATGGATCTCAAGATCAATTGAAGTGACTTCTTCTCCAACCACGTTTCACAAAACTCCCTGCTCAACTGCCAGCCGCCTCAGTCGAATTACATTCGCCAACGGGCGTCAGGTGAATTTTCCGATTCTCTTTGCTCCTATGGCTGGATTGTCTCATGTCGCCTTCCGCCAGGTGGTGCGTTCCTATCTACCGGCCCACGTTAATACCTTATTATTCACGGAAATGCTTTCCACTCGCCTGTTACCTCTGGAAGATGTAGGTCAGACACCGCAGACTCGAATTGCCGATGGGGAGACAGACTTGATCTCTCAATTGCTGGGAAATGATGAGAGACTGATTGACCATTCTGTCAAGAAATTGCAAAGCATTGCTCCAGCCGGAATCGACATTAACATGGGTTGTCCCGTCAGCAAGGTGCTAAAGCATAATTGGGGTGTCGGCTTGATGGGAGACATCCGCTATGCTGAGCAAGTGGTGAGAGGGACGCGCGCAGTTACGGATCTTCCTCTTTCTGTCAAAATGCGTACGGGTCTTAGTGACGATCCCGTCTACTTGATCGAATTTGTGAAGATGTTGGAAGAGGCAGGCGCGGACTGGATTACGCTGCACCCTCGAATTCAATCCCAGCATCGCAAAGGCCGTGCCAACTGGGAATACATCGGTCGAGTTCGAGAAGCCGTTCGCATTCCGGTGGTAGGCAACGGCGACATTCAGGAATCGGAAGATGTTCTAAGAATGCAAAGGGAGACGGGCTGCGACGGAGTGATGGTGGCCCGAGTATCCACGGCCCGTCCCTGGATCTTCTGGCAAGTGGGTGAGACGCTGGGATTGCCCCCTCCTCTGGGTCGGGAAGGCGAGCCAGCTCCTCGAACGCCCGAAGAAGAAGGGCTGGAGTACCACCGGGCTTTAATCCTTTTTTGCGATCAACTAGAGTCCAATTTTGCCCCTGCCGAGCAGATGCCTCGCCTGAAATTATTCCTGGCCTGGGGAAACAAATGGGTATTTTTTGGCCACTATCTGTGGAAGCAGGTCAATCGCTGCCCCGATTTGATTAGGGCACGCGGGGTCATCAACGATTTCTTCAGCACGCCCAAGACGCTCCTACCGCGGACCTCGCTCCAGTAGCCTGTAGAAAATTGGATTGAAAGATTGCCTCTCTCCGTGTATTTTGTCAAACTATACTCGGAGACAGGTCCGCGGTGGCCTGGGCTTCCGAAGTGCCAGAGTCAAATCTGAAACACCGCGTCATACCGAGTGCGAACAAAAGGATACATTAAGTCTGAAATACGAAGTTGAATGGAGATATATTCTCGCATTGGTTTCAATCCCTCACCCAGGGAGCTTTCTCAAAGCTCCCATGCCTCTCCCAAAGGGCGAGGGGAGAGTCAATCTAATTTTGTTTCCCTCTCCTCGCGGGAGAGGGTGGTCCGCCGGACGGCGGACCGGGTGAGGGAGTGACAAAACTAACGACGCTGCGTACAGATAACGCTATGCCCGCTACGATTCCGGTCGAAAAAGACGCCACCAAGCTCCCCGGCCTGGAGAGAGAGCTTCACCTTCTCTACCAGATGCTTCTCATTCGGCGTTTTGAAGAGCGTGCGTCTCAGGCTTACCAGCAACAAAAAATTGGAGGGTTTTGTCACCTCTATATTGGCCAGGAAGCCGTTGCAGTTGGAGCCTTGGCTGCAGCGCGCCAGGACGATTACGTCATCACCGCCTACCGCGATCACGCCCATGCCATTGCCCGAGGCGCCAGTCTTAACGCTTGCATGGCTGAACTCCTGGGCAAGGCGACCGGATGCTCGCGAGGCCTGGGCGGGTCCATGCATTTTTTCGATCGTGCCAATCACATGTATGGGGGCCATGCCATTGTAGGTGGGCACCTGCCCCTCGCCAGCGGCCTGGCTTTTGCCAGTAAATATCGCGGAGAAGATCGCTGTACTCTTTGTTTCCTGGGTGATGGCGCCATTAACCAGGGTGCCTTCCATGAAGCGTTCAACCTTTCGGCCTTGTGGAAGCTGCCGGTCGCCTTTATTTGTGAGAATAATCTCTTTGGTATGGGAACTCACGTGGCGCGCGCCGCCTCTGTAAAAGAAGTGGCCACTCGAGCCAAAGGCTACGATATGCCTTCGATGATCGCCGACGGCATGGACGTACGCCATATGCGAGACACCGTTTACACAGCGCTGCAGGCCATGCGCAAGAAACCCCATCCCTTCTTCATTGAAGCCCGCACCTACCGCTATCGTGGCCACTCAATGTCCGACCCGGCAACCTATCGTACCAAGGAAGAACTGGAAAAATATAAACAGGAAGACCCTATCGCCGACTTCAAGGCCATCCTTCTCTCAGAGGGCAAACTGGATGAAACCAAGTTTCAAGAACTCGACCGCGAGGCCAAGCGGCTCTCCGCCGAGGCCATGCGCTTTGCAGAGGAAAGCTCGGAACTACCCCTGGAGGATCTCCATAAGTATACCTTCGTGGATGGAGCGGATCGGTGAGAGAGATTAGTTACCGGCAAGCGCTCAATGAGGCGATGGAAGAAGAGATGATGCGGGATCCCGATGTCTTTCTCATCGGGGAAGAAGTGGCGGAATATAACGGCGCTTATAAAGTCAGTCAGGGCTTGCTGGAGAAATTCGGTCCCAAACGAGTCCTGGATACACCTATCAGCGAAGCAGGATTCGCTGGCCTGGGCATCGGCGCTGCCATGGTCGGATTGCGGCCCATCGTTGAATTCATGACCTTCAGTTTTTCCTTGGTGGCCTTCGATCAGGTGGTTAACAACGCACCCAATATGCTTACCATGTCCGGGGGCCAGTTTAATATCCCTATCGTGTTTCGCGGTCCCAACGGTCCTGCCCATCAGCTTGGCGCCACTCATTCCCACGCCACCGAGCCCCTTTATTCAAACTTCCCGGGACTTAAGGTGGCTGTCCCCGCAACCCCCCGTGATGCCAAGGGGTTGCTGAAAACTGCTATTCGCGATGACAATCCCGTCCTGGTCCTGGAATCTGAATTACTTTACAACATTGCGGGTCCCATCGAAGACAAAGAGGTTGAGTTGCTCATCCCACTGGGAAAGGCTGAGCTCAAGCGTGAAGGCGTCGATGTCACGATTATCTGCTATGCCCAAACCGTGCGAATGGCTTTGGCTGCTGCTGAATATCTGGCCAAGCAAGGTATTCAAGCGGAAGTGCTTGACCTGCGCAGCATCAAGCCTCTCGATCGCGAAACGATCATAAGTTCGGTCTCCAAAACTCATCGCTGCGTGATTGCCGAACAAAACAAGCCGTTTTGCGGAATCGGCGCTGAGATTGCCTTCCAGGTTCAGCGGGAGATCTTTGACGAACTGGATGCCCCCGTGCTGCGGGTAGCTCAGGAAGAAGTCCCCATGCCTTACAACGAACGTCTTGAGGCGGCCGTCCTGCCGAGCCAGGAAAAGATTATCGAGGCTGTCTATCAGGTCTGCTACTTGTAGAGGGCGACTTCGCATCGCCGACGAGTGTGGCCCCCCCGGGCAACTGACCCCTCACCCGGCCTCCGCGACCGCGTGAAGTCTTCAAGACTTCACCTTCGGCCACCCTCTCCCCCGAGGGAGAGGGAGAAAAAAGTTAGGTTTGACTCTCCCCTCGCCCCCTGGGAGAGGGGCTGGGGGTGAGGGGATGAGAGGTTAACAAACTTGACCGAAGATTGAACCTCTTCGCCAGCAAGCATCTCTAGTCTCCGGACGTTTGACCATGGCTCAGATTATCATGCCCAAACTCAGTGATACCATGACCGAAGGGGTGGTGGTGCGCTGGCTCAAGAAAGCAGGCGACGTGGTCAACATGGGGGATGTGCTGGCGGAAATTGAGACCGACAAAGCCACCATGGAGATGGAAGCCTTTGACGAAGGAGTCTTGAAAGAAGTTTATGTGCAGGAAGGACAAAAGATCGCCGTCGGCGAGCCGATTGCTCTCATAAGGGGAGAGGAAGAGGAATCGGCATCTCCAGAGACAGTGGAGAAAATTCACGACGTACCTAAACGGCGTATCGCTCAAGAAAAGGCCAGGATTCCTCAACCTAAATTGGCCGAGGTACAGCACGCGCGTGACACAGCCGACGTAGAGGAGGGCTACTCGCGGGTCCACCAGAAAAGGGCCGGGACCGCAGGCCCGGGGGCTGCGGGCGACACGGCTGGGGGGCGTGTGAAAGCATCACCCTTGGCTCGGAAGGTGGCATCCAAAATGAACTTGGATCTCTCCCGAATTGAAGGCTCAGGCCCTGGAGGGCGAATCATTCAGGAAGATGTTCTGGCGGCAGCCGGGCAGAAGGCAGTTGTCTCCACTCCTTCAGTGGTCGCCCTTCCCGTTGGTTCCGCTGCAGAAGCTGAATTAATTCCGCTCACCCCCATGCGTCGGGTCATTGCCCAGCGAATGGTTGAAAGCAAGAGTCAAATCCCTCATTTCTACCTGCAGGTGGAATTGGACGCTGGGCCTATGCTGCAGCTTCGCTCTCAGGCCAACAAATCCCTGACCATATCCGGCGAAGGGAAACTCAGCATCAATGATTTCGTCCTCAAAGCTTGTGTCGAAGCCCTGGGTCGTGTACCTCAAGTGAATTCCTCTTTTTCGGAAAACGGTATTCTCAGATACAAGCGTGTCCATCTTGGGTTCGCCGTGAGCCTGGAAGAAGGACTCATTACCCCCATCATTCGAAATGCTGAAAACAAGAGCCTTCGCCAGATCAGTGCAGAAGCCAAAGAATTATCCGAGCGGGCTCGCGGCAAAAAGCTCAAGCCCAACGAATATCAGGGCGGCACCTTCACCGTTTCCAACCTGGGCGGCTTCGACATTGATAACTTCCAAGCCATCATCAACCCGCCGCAAGCCGCCATCCTGGCGGTAGGGAGCGTTATCAAGAAGCCCGTCGTCGGCAACCAAGATCAAATCGTGGTCGGCCATCGCTTGGGATTCACTTTGTGTTGCGACCATCGCGTTCTGGATGGTGCCACCGGAGCGCGTTTCCTTCAAGAACTCCGCAAATTAATCGAAAATCCCACATTGATGCTCATCTGACGCTCGACGAGGTTGAACTATGCCTGACTTGTACGATCTACTCGTTGTCGGCGGGGGCCCGGCAGGTTATGTAGGCGCAATTCGCGGCGCCCAACTGGGCAAGAAGGTGGCCTGTATCGAAATGGAGCGGGCCGGAGGAATCTGCCTCAACTGGGGGTGCATTCCCAGCAAATCGCTGCTGCGCAATGCCGAACTATATCAGTTGATCCAGCATCGTGCCGCTGACTTCGGCTTTAAATTTAGTGATCTCAGTTACGACTGGTCGAAAATCATTAGTCGCAGTCGAAAAGTGGCCGACCAACTGGCCAGCGGCATTGAGTTTCTCTTCAAGAAGAACAAAGTCGAATATGTCTTGGGGGAGGGTACAATCACCGCCCCAGACACAGTCAGCGTCAAATTGAATGACGGAAAAGCAAAAACCTTCCAAGGAAGAAAGGTGTTGGTAGCAACCGGAGTTCGTCCGCGCCCTTTGCCTGGGTTGGCTTTTAATGGGAACACGGTCATTACCAGCCGGGAGGCGATGGTCGTAAAGAAGCAGCCGGCTTCCATAGTCATCATCGGCGCCGGGGCTATTGGGGTGGAGTTTGCCTACTTCTTCAACGCTTTTGGCACCAAAGTGACTCTAGTCGAAATGATGCCTCATCTGCTGCCTGTGGAAGATCAGGAGGTGTCAGAAGTCTTGCTGAGGGCTTTCACCAGACAAGGAATTCGAGTGCGTACCAATACCAAGGTCGAGGGTGGGGAAGCAACTCCTCAGGGAATCAAGGTGCACCTCGGCGGCCCGAAATCGGAAGTCGTCGAAGCAGACCTCGCTTTGGTCGCGATTGGGGTCTCCGCTCTGTTGCCGCCGGGACTGAGTCTTGAACTGGAAGGGGGCTTCGTCAAGGTCAATGACAACTACGAGACTTCCATCCAAGGGATTTATGCCGCGGGTGACATCATCGGTCCACCCTGGCTCGCCCATGTGGCCTTCTACGAGGCCATCCAGGCTGTGGAGGGGATGTTTACGGATCACCAACCGAAACGGGTGACGGTCTTTCCGGGCTGTACCTATTGTCAACCCCAGGTCGCGAGTATCGGGATGACAGAAAAAGCAGCCAAGGAAGCCGGGCTGAAATTTAAGGTTGGCAGGTTTCCCTTTAAAGCCAGTGGAAAAGCGCTAGCGGTTGGAGAGTCAGAAGGGTTTGTCAAAATGATTATCAGCGAACCCTACGGAGAAATCCTGGGCGCCCATATTATCGGAGCTGAAGCCACTGAATTGATCGCCGAACTGGGGCTCGCCATGACATTAGAAGCTACCTACGAGGAAATCGAAAGCACCATCCACGCGCATCCCACCTTGAGTGAGGCCGTGCACGAAGCCACTGCGGCGGCCTTCGGCCAGGCCATCCATATTTAGCTCAGAGTCAGTAGTCCGTCGTCCGGTGTCCGCGGTCAGTTGCCAGGAAGCCAGGACGAACGCTTTGTCCGCGCGTTTTGCCCACTAACTAACCAGGGACTGACGCCCTTGATATCCCCGCCCCACCCCTGACAGGAGCCCGAAGCGCAAGCGAGGGTCATCGTCATTGGCCCTCGCTTGCGCTTCGGGCTCACAGACCTCCGCACGAGGGCAAAATTCTCGTTGTAACGTCCATAACGCTCTAGCCAAGGGCTTCGCTCGTGACATCCCTGCGAAACCCACTGTGAGGATACGACCCCCCTGTAGGTCTCCCCTTTGGAATCCTTGGTAATGGCGGCCTTGAGGCATAGGGTTAAGAATATGGGAGGGGCCCCGCGCAGCGACCGGGGCGAGTTTAACAGGAAACAGGGACTGTAAAACACAAACTTTTGATCGCCGGTCGGGGACCGCCTCCCCACACTTGCCCGTTGGCTCTCATACCTGTCTCTTAAGTTAACTCTCAAGGAAACAAAAATCTCATCAGCCGCATATCCGGGGTCGCCTCCAGCCGGGCTGATATAAACCAGCTCTCCATTCACAATTTCAGCCTTGCCATTCTCGGGCAGGTGATATAAGTCTTCAATAGTTATTTTTGGCTTTTATGTTCATCCAGGATCTCCCTGTTTTCATGTTGCGTATTCAGAAGTATATAGTCTACTACAGCCGCCGCCGGCAGATTGATGAGACGTTACCGCAGGTCCGTCAAAGTCGCATAAGCGGTTGCGTTGAGGCACAGCCCTTGCTGACGCGCGGGATACGTGAACCCACGTCATCAGCCCCTGACTACTGCCTACGGACACCTGACCACAGACAAGAAGCGAATGAACAACGCAAAAAATAATTTCCTTCGCCCGTTGGGCTCGACCGGACTGCATTGCTTCCCCCTGGGCTTCGGCTGTTATCGCATTGCAGATGGAAATGCGGAGCATGAGTCGGCCCTCCGCCTCTATCTCGATCGAGGGGGCAACTTGATTGACACCAGCGCCAATTACACCGACGGCCAATCGGAAATCCTGGTGGGCAAAGTCTTGAAAAATTATTCACGAGAAAAGGTCATTGTTGTGACTAAGGCCGGCTACATCCAGGGACAGAATATGAGGCTGGCCCAGGCGCGCTCCTTTCCCGAAGTCGTCAAATATAGCGAAGACTTATGGCATTGCATTCATCCGGAGTTCCTGGAAACGCAAGTCTCTCTGTCGGCCCAGCGAATGCAATTGGAAATGATCGATATTTTTTTACTGCATAACCCGGAATATTTTCTGAGCCACCGGTCTCATGACAGATCGCTGCTCGAAGAGGACCACCGCGAGTTCTATCGACGCATCGGACAGGCCTTCCGTTTCTTGGAAAAGCAGGTCGCTGAAAGAAAGATTAGCTGGTACGGCATCAGCTCTAACAATTACGGGCTTCCGCTGTTGGATCAGACAATGATCAGTGTCCATCGTTGCCTGGAGGCAGCCCGGAACATCTCTTCGAGCCACCATTTCCGGGTCGTTCAGCTTCCCCTGAACCTTTACGAGAGCGGAGGAGCGCTCGAATCCAATAACCAGGGAGTGTCTGTCCTCGACTACTGTCACAACCATGGGCTGGGAGTCTTAATCAATCGCCCGCTCAATGCCTTCTACGGCAACCAGATGATTCGCCTGGCAGATTTCAGCGGACCGGGTGAGAGCCCTCCAGGCAAACAGGAATTGAAAGCAGTCTTGCAGCCCTTACGGGCGCTGGAAGAATCTTTGCTTGAGCAATTGGGAATGCCGCTCCTGCAAGGAGGTCGTTCCGGGTTGGCCGATTTGCTCGAAAAACTCCTGCCCCAGGTGAGGTCCGCCGGCCACTGGGAGCAGATCGTGGGTCGACACGTCATTTGGCCCATCCAGCAATGGGTCGGAGCTTGCCGGCAGAAGTATCAGGGAAACCTGACCTGGGAAAACTGGCTGGAACAATTTGTTCGCTTGGTAAATCCACTCTTGTTTGAAGAGATCGAACGTTATCTGCGTGCTCAGCAACAGTCTGAATCGGACCGGGTGAGAAAACGATTGGAGCAATGCGGGTATCCTGCGACCTCCCATTCGCTAAGCCAGATCGCCATGAGTGTTTTATTGAACCTTCAAGGCGTATCCTGTGTGTTGAATGGCATGAGACGTCCAGCCTACGTGGAAGATGCGCTGGGAACCGTTCATCTTCCCAAGGTGAACGCCCTATCGATTCTTAAGGAGTTCGCTGCCTAATTTTTGGTAATGATCTGAACGATCCATCCGATACAGGAAACATCGTCATGACGACAGATTATATTGCCATAATCCTTTCTGCCTTCTCATTTGCCATCTCGCTCTACACACTCTGGGCGGTCAGGGTATCGCCGTTTCGATTGATTGTCTATCCTCCAGCCGTTGTTCTCCTGAATCGAGCCGAATCGTCTCTGGTATTGGATTTAACTTTCTTCAATCATGGAAGAACCCCAGCAGCCATTCTGGATATGGAAATTACTCTGCGCGATCCAGAGGGAAAAGCTGTGTCTTTTCCCCTCAAGCCGAAAGCATTTCATCAAACACCATTCCCACATGAAGGCTTTAAGAATGAACCGTGGCTCATCTCCCATTTCTCAGCTTTCACCATCAAGAAAGACGAGACCGTCAATAAGACGGTATACTTTTCTCCTTCCGGACAGCCGTCTGAGACCCTCCGATCGGGCGCTTCGGTGATAGACACGGTTCGCATAGCCTTTAACGTCAACAATCGGTGGAACGGGAAATGTTTCACATTGAATTACTCTGAATTCAACGACTACGCGCAGCAATCAGAGGAAAGCTCATTTCTAAAACCTCCTTTTGCTCCCCGCTTCTTCCCCAACGTCAAACCTTTATACCTGTGTGGTTCCATTTTTGATCCGGTAGCCTAAACTCAAGCTAACCTAACTAATCAAGGGCTCTGGCCCTTGATATCCCTGCGCCGCCCCACCACTGACAGGGAGCTCGAAGCGCCAGCGAGGGTCATCGCGCGCCTGTCCCTCGCTGGCGCTTCGGGCTCTCAGTCCGTCCCCAAAACTGACGCCCCCTCACCCCAGCCCTCTCCCCGCCTCGGCGGGGAGAGGGAGAAGACTGGGAATGGGGCCGCAAACCCAGG
>Ga0066710_100006737_pt1 | contig 10814 bp, 9 predicted proteins | sample GraSoiAngelo_159_FD_79666 | JGI IMG/M metagenome (GOLD analysis project Ga0066710, IMG submission 79666) | Grasslands soil microbial communities from the Angelo Coastal Reserve, California, USA - 14_1009_16_40cm | ecosystem: Environmental > Terrestrial > Soil > Grasslands | place: USA...
AACTCTATTTGAAAGGTGATTACAGAGGGGCGGCCGAAAAGATAAAAGGGAGGTTCACGCCTCGACCGGAGGATTGGGCCTTGGCCTATCTGCAGTCGCGGGCTTATTTCCTGGCATCCGATTACGACGCGGCCGAAGAGGTGCTTGAGGGGCAGCTTCACCCTTATTTGACCTTGCCTTCTGTGGCCTTATTGAAGGTAGAGATTGAAAGTCAACTGGCGTTACGCTATTTCGGTCTGGTGGTCGCGAAGGAGCCAAACTCCTATCGGGCGAAACTGCTTCTGGCGAAGTCTCTCGGGGCCTCGGGTCGGACCAAAGAAGCTATTTCCGCCTATCAAGAAGTTCTGAAACAGGTCCCTGACCGTTTGGGAATTCATTTAGCCATCGGACAGCTATATGAAGATCAACTAAACTGGGTGGCGGCGATTGAAGAACTGAAAGCAGAACTGGGTTTGGCGCCCGACAATGCCTTGGCCTTGGCTCACCTTGGCCATGCTTATACAGAATCTCAGGACTCCGATCAGGCAATTCAGACTTTGAGTAACTTGTTGGAGACCCACCCGGATGACGGTCGGGCTTATGCCGATCTCGGCAGGGCCTGGGCAATGAAAGAGAACATTTCTAAGGCTATTCAAGCGTTTGAACGTGCCCTCCTTTGCGACGACACTCAGCATAACTTGCACTACCGCCTCTTCCAGCTCTATAGCAAGATGGGAGACGATGTGCGCGCGAAAACCCATCTGGCGGCGTTTAAGGTGGGAGAGGCCGACAAGCAGCAAAGACAGAGAAAAGCCATGGCCGATCTCTCAAGGGAATGATCGGTTTTAGCCGATTCGTAGTGCGTTGCCCATGAAACAATTCGATGCACTTTAAGACGTTCCTTTTAATAGGGTGCTTCTTTCTTTCGGTGCCCGCCACATCTTCAATTTTTCCCGGTTCCCTACCGCACGTTGAAGAAATTGCCCCGGGGATCTACGCGTCGGGATCTGCGGACCGGTACGGATTGACTAACTGTGGCTGGGTTGTCATGCGCGATTACACCCTCTTGATCGACCTCCCACACGGAGTTGACGTCCCTGACTTTTTGGCTCAAGTGGTGAAGTTCACAGGCAAGCTTGCCCAAAGACTGATTCTCACGCATCGGGACGAGGGTGATTTCAAGACGGCTTAATCTCTGGCAAAACATGGCGTTGCCAAAATACAGGTTTCTGGGGAGATCCAGGACAGGCTGCGAAAGGGGGTAGTGGACTTACCGGCCAGCGTTCTGCAGGGTCTGTCCCAACGAACTCTGATAGGCGAGAAGTAACAGTTCGTTGAATTCATCCCTTACGGTTCTGTCACGGGAAAGCCGGGTGCGGCGGTCTATTTCTCGCCGCAGAAGGTACTATTCACGGGCCCCATTGGAGTCAACGGACCACGGGCACGACTTCCAGGCAGCAACACCGCCAGCTGGATTACAGTGTTGGGCGAACTGCAGAACCTGACAGCCATAAAGATTGTTCCCGGGTTTGGGTCATGGGGCGGTCGCGAGCTTCTCAATCGGCAGCGTCACTTCTTAATCGAGCTTCGCCGGCAGGTAGCTCATCTGATTGCTCAGGAACGGTCCCTCAATGTCATCAGAAAAGAAGTCTCCCTTCCGCCCGATTACCTGGTCTGGATGCCCTATGATACGCCGTCAAGCGAGGATATTGGCCAGGTCTATGCTGAGCTGACCATTCCCCTGGCTCCATTCAACGACGGTCCGCCTCGGGTATCGGATCCCCGTGCCCACGCACTTGTCTTAATTGGAGATCGTTGGCACGAGCCGGGACACATTGAAGAAGGTCTGCGCCCAGTCTTTGAGGGCACCAAGATTGTCCCTCATTTCACGGTGGACGTGCGGACACTTTCCACTGAAAATCTTAAGAAAGTGCAGCTCTTGGTCATCCTTCGCGACGGCATGCAGTGGCCGGATGGAGAGGACAAACCAGGGCGAGTCTGGATGACCCCGGAGCAGCAGCGCGCGGTGGTTGATTTTGTCCAGAAAGGAGGTGCGTTCTTAAATCTTCATAATTCGATGGGACTCTACCCTGCTGACGGCCCCTACCTGAAGCTCGTCGGTGGACGATATATTGGCCACGGCCCTCTGGAACGTTTCCGTGTGGAGATGGTGGATCCAAAGCATCCGATCACGCGAGGGGTTCGAGACTTTACGGTGGCCGATGAACAACACACACCTCCTTATGACAAAAGCCAGGTTCACTTGCTTTTGCAGAATCGCTCAGATGACGGGCAGGTCGCAGCGGCCGGCTGGGCCTATGAGCCCGGTCTTGGGCGGTTCTGCCACTTAGCTAACGGTCACACCCGTGAGGCCCTGTTGCATCCCATGGTTCAGCGACTCATGCGAAACGCAGTCAACTGGTGCCTCAGACGAGAAGGAACAAGACTGGAAGAAAAGCCGTAATGAAACCAGTAGATTCCCCCACCCTCGATATCCTCTGGCACGACAGCGATGCCCGAGAGGTGCTCCTTCGAGAAATCATCAGTGAACGGCTGGCAGAAAGTCCGCCTCCCGTTCTGGACGATTACATCGTGGCAACCTACTTTCTCGCCCTCCGCACCCTCAAACTGGATCAGGCCGTCGCGGAAATCAGTTACCATGCGACCAGCGGAGTGAGACACCCCCCCGCAGATTCCTTGTTGGAACAGTGCTCCGGCAGATCGGTTGGCCTCGATGCGCTTGATACGAGCGGACGCATTGGGCTGTTGCATATGGCGTTCCCTCTAAAAATGATGCTTCATCCGGATGGTCATCTTACCTCCTGCGATATTCTTCATACGGTAGCGGGAGCAATTATTTACGACGTCTATGAGAATCAAGATGCGCGGCTCATCGCCCTGCACCTGCCTCAGAAAGTCATTCAGACTTTTCCAGGTCCGGCCCACGGGCCTCTTGGAATTCGGCGCCTGACTGGATTTGCGCCTCGCGAGCCGGCCTTTGGAACGATCCTCAAACCGACTGCTGGCATCCTGCCGAAGGAGGTTGGAGCCCTGGTCGAGGAGGCGGCCAGCTGTCCGCTTTTCCTTTTTGTCAAAGAGGACGAAAACCTTTACCCCAATCTTGATTATTCTCCTGTGCGGGAGCGGACTCGACAGGCCCTGGAAGCCATTGAGCGTGCCCACGAAAAGCGCGGTGGACGAGGACTGATTTTTGCGCCACATATCAGCGGGTCTCCCCACGAGATTCTTGACACGGTCCACACCGTGCTTGAGGCCGGAGCCACAGGAGTGATGTTCAGCGAAACCTTTGCCGGTGGCACCGTTCGCATGGTGCGCGAGGCCACCAAGAAACTGCCGATTCCTCCGGTCATCTACGGTCACAACGCGGGCATTGGCATCAAGACAAAGGCTATCTGGCGGGAAGTGATCGATCTGCAGGCACGGCTCGACGGCATCGATTTGCGTCAAACGGCACCGGTGCGGCTCGGCTCACCTTTCATCCGCCCATATGGCCTTGAATGGCGGGCGTCGGAAGAAGCTCTTTCAGGTCCCTTACTGGAAATCAAACCAACCATGGTCGCACGTGCCGGGGGCCTGGACCAGGGTAACATTTGCCTTAACTTGGCAGACGCGGAAAGAAGAGGCATCAATGACAAGATTCTATTTCTTGCCGGATCTGCTATCAACTCGATTAAGAATGGACAGGGTAGGCCCGACCCTAAAATTGGAGCCGAAGCCATGTTACAGGCCCTGGAAATTCACCAGTCCGGTGTATTGCGCGAGGTGCCCATGGAAAGACATGTCCGGGAACTGGTAAGGCTTGCGGAACACAAACGCTTTAAAGCCCTGCGCGAGGCGCTTCGCCAACGTTATCCTGGGCCGGTAGCATGAAGAAGGAATCCCGTCTCTTGCGCATGGGTGTTCTGGGCTGCGGGCCCATTTCGCAGTTCGCACACTTTGACGCCTGCCGCAAGGCGCGGAACGGGGAGCTTTACGCCATTTGTGATGTGGCCGAGGACCTCCTCAACAAAATGGCTGCTGTTCATGAGCCTCGCGTAGCTTATCGAGATTACAATCAGATGCTGGCTGATCCGAAGGTGGAGGCAGTCATTATTGCGACGGCAGACCAATTTCATGTGTCCTCTTGCCTCAAGGCAATCGCTGCGGGTAAGCATGTTCTCGCCGAGAAACCACTGGGCGTGACCGTGGAAGAATGCGAGGAATTGCGTCACCGCTTGAGCGAAACGAAAATAGTGCTTCAAGTTGGAAATAATCGGCGCTTTGATCCAGGAATGACTTTCGCATATCGATTTATCCGGGAAGAAATTGGAGAACTCATGGCGCTCAAGGCGTGGTATTGCGACTCGACCTATAGATACACCATGACCGACAATCTACAGCCGATCCCAGTGATTAGCCAGCAGGCCCGGCGCCCTGAAGGCAATCCCAAGGCTGACAAGAGACGTTACTTCCTGCTGACCCACGGCAGCCATCTTGTCGACACGGCTCGCTTTCTCGGTGGAGAGATCAGGCGTGTTCGCGCGCGTCTGGTGGAGAAGTTTCGCGCCTATTGCTGGTTTGTGGAAATCGATTTCGCCAACGGCTGCTTGGGCCATCTCGATTTGACTATCGCCGTCAGAGGAGATTTTGAGGAGGCCTTTCAGGTTTACGGTGAGAAGGGAAGTGTGTACGGGAAATGCTACCTGCCCTGGTATCACAAATCCAGTTCCGTCGAGTGTTTTTCCGTGAAGGATGGTCAGTTTCATCGGCCCCTGGGAGAGGATGCCTACACCTATAAGCGCCAGGTCGAAGGATTTGCAGATACCATCCTTAAGGGTGCTCCCTTGCATGGGGCCGGGATTGACGATGGAGTCGCTGCCATGCGCGCCCTGGTTGCGATCGCACGTTCGGTGGAAAGCGGTGAATGGGTGCAGTTGGCAGACATTAGCGGTGGCGTCTGATGCAAATTGGGATTTTTGCCAAGACCTTTGCCCGTTCAAGACTTGAGGACACATTAGACGCCATCAAGGCCCACGGACTGAGTTGCGTGCAATTCAACATGTCCTGCGCCGGACTGTCACCCATGCCCGACCAGATCGACCCGGGAGTTGCTGAACACATCCGCCATGCCATGGCAACGAGAGGAATGACGATGGCTGCAATTTCCGGCACCTTCAATATGATCGACCCTGATCGTCGCTCGCGCCAAGAGGGACTGCGCCGGTTGGGCGTGCTAGCCTCAGTCTGCCCGCGGCTTGACACATCCGTGATCACACTCTGTACGGGCACACGCGATCCCGAAAACATGTGGCGATATCATCCAGACAACAACTCGCCACAAGCCTGGGAGGACTTGATTGCGTCGATGGACGAGGCTTTGAGAATCGCTGAGCAGAATGATGTCATGCTTGCCTTCGAGCCCGAGGTGGCCAATGTCGTGGACTCCCCCGCAAAGGGTCGGCGTCTGCTCGATGAGATGCAGTCACCCCGATTAAAAGTGGTAATAGATGGCGCCAATTTGTTTCATGCAGGCGAGCTGCCACGGATGCATGAAGTGCTTGAAGAAGCGTTCAGGCTTCTGGGTGAGGATATTGTTATTGCCCATGCCAAAGATCTCAGCCACGATGGGGAAGCAGGGCGCGAAGCGGCAGGGACGGGCGTGCTGGATTACGATGACTACCTCAGATTGTTACGAGCTAGCGGCTTTGATGGCCCACTGATCTTGCACAGCCTGAGTGAAAGCCAGGTGCCTCAATGTGTTGCCTTCCTGCGTCGAAAACTGGAACATCAGGAAAGCGCGGGACTCTGTTGATGCCTTTTTTCATTCATGATGGATTGAATTTTCACTACCTCGAGAGGGGGACTGGAACGCCCTTTATCTTTCAACATGGACTTGGCGGTGACGTGTCGCAGCCGTTCGGAATCTTTAGGCCGCCACCAGGCTTTCGTCTGCTTGCTTTTGACTGTCGTGCTCATGGGGAAACACGGCCACTGGGTGAAGCGGAGAAAATCGGGCTGGGCTCGTTTGCCGACGACCTGCTTGCATTCATGGAGCATTTACGCTTGCGATCGGCTGTCGTGGGCGGGATCTCGATGGGGGCGGCGGTGGCGCTGAACTTCACACTGCGGTTTCCAGAGCGCGTGCTGGGCCTCGTACTCTCGCGCCCCGCCTGGCTCGACGGCCCCATGTCGCGCAACTCGGAAATTTACTCCCGAATCGCCCATTTGATCCGGCAGCACGGCCCGGAGCGAGGTCTCGAATTCTTCAGACAATCAAAAGACTACACGGCGCTTCGGCGTCGGCCGCCGGATTCGGCCAACTCGCTGGTCGGCCAATTCCAAAACCCGCGGGCGGCGGAGACTGTAATTAAACTGGAACGCATTCCAGCCGACTCGCCTAATCGTGACCGGCGCAAGTGGAAATGCATTCAAGTACCTACACTGGTCCTGGCAACCCGGCAAGATCCTATTCATCCCTTCGAATATGGAGAGATCCTTGCCCGAGAGATTCCAGGAGCGGAGTTCAAGGAACTGACCCCAAAATCGGTTAGTAAAGAAAATCACTTAGCCGACGTTCAAAAATTTATTGGGGATTTTTTAGCGCGTCGCTTTTCCCAAGGTTAGGTGTACCGATTCATAATACAGTGACAGATTTGGGTGTGCGCGGGATGATCTTAGAAAATCTGTCAGGTTTTCATGAGCCCCGCCCCGAAGCACGGGGCTAATCAAAAACGAGCATGGCGTCAAACGCACCCCGCAAAGTGGACTCAGGTATCTCAGCGTAAGTGCAAAATATATTACTAAGGAATCACAACAATGCTGAAATGTTCAACCTCCTTATGGTCAGCTGATTTAGCCAATCTCGAAGCCGAAATCAAACGCGTCGAGCCCTATTCGGACCGATTCCATATCGATGTTGCGGACGGACACTATGTAAAGAATCTGCTGTTTTTCCCAGACCTGGTGAAGGCCTTACGAAAGAAAACCCGTCTACCCTTTGAAGTACACCTCATGACGGTCAATCCACTCGACTGGATTGAAGCTTTTGTCGAGGCTGGCGCGGACGGCATTATTTTTTGTTTTGACTCGGCCAGAGAACCAGCGACAGTGCTCCGAACCATTAAATCATATGGCAAGTATGCGGGAGTTTCACTGCTCCTGTCGGAATCCATCGACCTTCTCGATCCTTATTGGGAGAATTTGGATCTGGTCACCATTGTCGGCACGGCGATGGGTATAAAGGGTGCTTCAATGGACACATCGGTGCCTGCCAAGATCCGTTTGGTTCGCAGCCTTATCCAACAGCGTGGCCTGAAGACGGAGATTGAAGCGGACGGAGGCATCCGCCGGGAGACGGTTCCTCTCATCTATGCCGCTGGCGTCGACTACATTGTGCCCGGCTCGCTCATGTTCCGTGAGGACCCACAGGCGATGCGGAAGTGGCTGGCGTCCCTTAGGAAGAGTGAAGGATGAGGAAGGAAGAACGTGGATTTGACATCTTGGGCCTGGGAGCCGTTGCAGTGGATGATTTGATTTACGTCGAATCGTATCCCCCGCCCGACGTTAAGAGCAAGGTGCTGCGACGGGAACGTCATTGTGGTGGGCTGACCGCCACGGCCCTGGTCACGGCTGCCCGATTAGGATGCAGGTGTGCCTATGCCGGGGTTCTTGGGTTCGATGAGCTTTCGCACATCGTCCTCGAAGTCCTGAAACAAGAGGGCATCGATTTGTCCTATCTCGTTCGAGAGGAGGGGGCACGACCAGTTTACTCCACCATCATCGTCGATGAGGGTGAGAAGACTCGCAATATATTCTTTGATCTCCATGCTGTGATGGGAGCTCACCCGGAGTTGCCTGAGCCCGATACAATTCGGAAAGCCCGTGTACTGTTTGTGGATCACATTGGCGTTAAAGGAATGGTCCGCGCTTCGCGAGTTGCACGTGAAGCAGGCATTCCGGTGGTTGGAGACTTCGAAAGCAACGAGTCGCCAGACTTTGCCGACTTGCTTGGGCTGGTGGATCACCTGATCATCTCGCGAGCGTTTGCAGCCAGGCTCTGTGGAGAGACAGAACCCGCTATGGCTACCAGGAAACTGTGGAGCAAGGGCCGTGAGGTAGTCATTGTAACCTGCGGCGCGGAGGGATGTTGGTACCTGGAGGCATCTCACCGGGAGTCACCTATCCACCATCCTGCTTTTTCAGTGAAGGGTGTGGACACCACGGGATGTGGTGATGTCTTCCACGGTGCTTATGCCTGGGGCTTGACCCAAGGAATGGGTTTGCCGGAGCGGGTACGTTTCGCTTCGGCTGCCGCGGCACTCAAAGCCACTCAGCCGGGCGGTCAGAAAGGCGTACCCACTCGGCCAATGGTCGAAGCTTTCTTGAAAGGAGGAACGGAGGATGGCCTCTGCGACTATCGTTGAGGATTTGGAACAGGCCCTGGCTGAAGTCCCTATTATCGATATTCATACCCATCTGATTGGCGGCAAGCTGGCTGCTCGCGGACTCCACGATGTGTTGTTATATCACATGGTCATCAGCGACCTGTATGCAGCCGGTTGTCCCAGTGGAAAACGTTTGACAGAATTTCCCGGCTTTCCGACTGAACAGGAAGCCCAGTCTCGCATCGAGGAAGCACTGTTCTTTCTTCCCAGCATTCAGAACACCAGCTCATTCTGGGGAGTACGCCTTATTCTCTCCGATCTCTATGATTGGCGCGAACCGCTCACGGCCAGCAACTGGCGCAAACTGGACGCGATGATTCGGGAGCGAGCAGATGACCGCAGTTGGCAGCACACCATTCTGGACAGGGCCAATATCCAGCGAACAGGAACAGAACTCGCTCGGCGTGAAGGCGGCCAAGACGACGACCGGCTTCAATATGCCCTCGAATGGGGTTTTTTTACGCGTTGTCAGTGGGGAGAATTCGACACCGCCCTTTACGAATTGGAACGCTGCTGGGGCCATTCACCGGAAGAAAGTCCTTCACCCATCGGCAGCGGCGGTCGGCCTCCCACGGAACGAACCATTAATAGATTGGAAGACTTGCACAAAGCGGTTACTCACTACGTGACCAGCATCCCGTACGATAAAGTCCTTTCCACGGCGACTCATGTTTCAACAGATATCCATTATCGCCTCGTCAGCGACAGTGAAATTGAACAGGCGCTGTCACGGCGGGCACGGGCCGGATCCGCAGAACGCGACCTCTATGCGTCTTACGTTAATAATGCTTTTTTAGACGCTCTGGAAGCCCGCGGCGACCAAATCGCTTATCAGTTCAGTTTTGGCGCAGAACCCCTCCCCTACGAGACTGGCAGCCGGTTGTCACAAACTAGCGTTGCTCAGATGGCCGATATTATCAGCCGACATCCGAAACTTCGCTTCCAGTGCTTTCTGGCGAGTCGACATGCCAACCAGTCACTTTGCACGATGGTCCGAGAGTTACCCAACCTCAGTTTGGCAGGGTATTGGTGGCACAATTTTTTCCCTGATGTGATTCGCCAGGTAATGACAGAGCGCCTGGATATGGTGCCACTGAATAAACAGGTCGGCTTCTTTTCTGATGCTTATTGTGCCGAATGGACTTACGCAAAGGTCATCTTAGTCCGCAAGATAATGGCTCAGGTACTTGCCGGAAAAATCGACCAAGGCCAGTACTCGCGCGATGAAGCGCTGGCCATCGCCAGAGCCATTCTCTATGAGAGTCCACAGTTGCTCCTGGGCATGCGCCCTCGGAAAAGGCCGAGCTGAATCAAAAGCGATGGATTTTCCGCCTTTTGTTGGTGAGACGAGCTGTTCATTCCGCACCACCAATGATTTCATTTACTTGTCATCGACTTCCAACCACGATCATTATTCTTGCCTCATTCGTGGCGGTAACAAAGGACTCTTGAGCCAGCTAGCCCAGCAAGCCATGCCGCTTGGGCCGACCGCGTCCGAACCGCCCCATGAAGTAGCTGCCCGCGATGCCGGTTCCAGATCTGCATCGCGGCTCGAATACTCTGGGCAAAGCCCGGCGAGGCGCAGAGAAAGGCTTGGTGAAAATCGCCAACCAAGTCGGGTTGACAAACTCCGTTTGGAGATGCTAAAACCCTTGTGTCGCGTAGTTGTATGTTCGTTTCGTTTCGCTTAGTGGGAGGTCGTCCAACGGTAGGACCGCAGACTCTGGATCTGCTTATCGGGGTTCGAATCCCTGCCTCCCAGCCAAACTCCTTCCTTATTTTTTACTTGCAATCACTTACAAGACCTCATCTCTTGGTGTCGTGATTTTGAAAAAACAGACACCAAGCATTTTCCTGTTGGTGTCCATCCTTAATTAGCAATCCAGGAGGAAAGAGGATGGTGCTCAAGAAACGCATCCGCATCATCAAAAAAATCCGCGAGAACGCAGGCGTGTGGAAATTCATCTCGCTCCATCACATCGGCAGCCGCTACGTCTGGGACAAACGTCCCGGCCATTTTTTTATCGAGTGGTGGGAAGGCAAGAAACGCAAGAGAGAATTAGCCGGACAAACTCCCAGCGAAGCTACCGAAGCCCAACGCCGGAAGCAGAACGAACTCTCGGCGAACTGCGCGCAAACGGCAAAGAACTTCCAAAGTCACAGGAGGGTACGGCCACGCCCATCCAAGACGCCATTACCATGTTTACGGATCACGTCCGCACCCATTCCCCCGACAAGCCCCAAACCCATCGGCGATACGCGAAGGTGCTGGAGCACTTCGAGCGGCACCTTGGCAAAAGAAAATTCATCGAAGCCATCACCCGCGCCGACATTGACGACTTCAAGATAAAGCGCACGGGCGAGAAGAGCCAGCAGCACGACCGCAAGATC
>Ga0066710_100006739_pt1 | contig 10813 bp, 6 predicted proteins | sample GraSoiAngelo_159_FD_79666 | JGI IMG/M metagenome (GOLD analysis project Ga0066710, IMG submission 79666) | Grasslands soil microbial communities from the Angelo Coastal Reserve, California, USA - 14_1009_16_40cm | ecosystem: Environmental > Terrestrial > Soil > Grasslands | place: USA...
ACACCTCACCCATGCCGCCCTTACCGAGCAACGAAATGATTGCGTAAGACCCGAGCTGTTGTCCAATCTGCATTGACAGGTATAGTGAATGACGGTTGCGCCCATTGTATGGGGAGCATCGAGCGACGCAATGGAGTTCAGTGTTATGGCCAGCTTCAAACATTACCGACACCGCGCTTCGATGATTCGAGCTGCAGGCGCTGATCCTGATGACGGACCGTGCGATCAATTTCTTGACTGTTGTCCTCAGTTCCGAAACATAATCACCACCGCATTGAACAAAGAGCAGTGAAAAAGCTTTATAAAGACCCGAAGACGTATTCCAATAAGGTCGCTCTGAGATGACGAGCTTGTGAAAGAAGGCTGGGCCCTGCCCGTCTATAGGGCGATGGTTCTTGCCGAGGCTGCCAAAGTGAGTTTTTAGAGGAGGCTCATCCATGAAGAAACCACTTTTTCTCTGCGTCGTTCTGCACGTGTTGATGATTGCAGGCGCTGCGCATGCGCAGTCCCGAAGTCTCCCAACATTCGAAGTGGATCGTTCGTGGCCGAAGGTTCCGGCACAGTGGAAACTCGGCGATCCTTCAAGTATCGCAATCGATGCGAAGGACAACGTCTGGGTCCTGCATCGTCCGCGAACTCTCAAACCCGAGGAAGCATCCAAGGCCGCGCCGCCGGTGATCGTGTTCGACACAGCGGGAAATTACATCAAGGCATGGGGCGGAGCAGCCAGCGGGTATGAATGGCCGGAACGCGAGCACGGCATTCACATCGACAACAAAGGCTTCGTATGGCTCAGCGGAAATAATTGTCCGACGAATGGCCTGCCTGGACTCAAGCCGGTCGCCGACGATCAAATCCTGAAGTTCACCCAGGATGGTAAGTTCGTCATGCAGATTGGCCACAGCAATCAAAGCAAGGGGAACGCAGATACTCGAAACGTGCACCGGGCCGCGGATATGTGGTTGTTCGCTCCGACTAACGAATTGTTTGTCGCGGACGGTTACGGCAATCACCGTGTGGCGGTGTTCGACCCGGAAAGCGGCGTATTCAAACGAATGTGGGGCGCGTTTGGCAACAAGCCCATCGATGACGACCACTGCGAAGTGGTGACGCCCAAGACTTTTTCAGACCCGGGCCCCCAGCAATTGAGCATCGTTCACGCGATTCGCGTAGCGAAAGATGGAATGGTGTACGTGGCCGATCGCGAATACCGGCGTGTGCAAATGTTCGATAAGAATGGAAAGTTCGTAAAGCAGCTCGTGAAAACCGATGTGCTGTTTGCCCGTGACCTCGCATTATCTCCCGATCCCGCGCAGCAGTTCCTTTACGTCGGCGGCGGCGATGGAGTTTTCATTGTCGATCGCAAGACGTTGGAAATCGTAGGCAACATCCAACCTCCAGGCATGATCGGGCCCGGGCACCATATCGCGACCGATTCGAAGGGCAACCTTTATATTGCGCAAACCACCATGGGAATGCAGAAGCTGACGTTCAAGGGTATGTCGCATCCCTGATCCCCACGTCTGCACGGTTGCGCGAAGAGACAGGCTTTGTAAACAGCTCGTTAAGAATGGAGAACACAAATGCGAAGTCGAATTATTGTCACCATAATGGCCTTCGCCGTGGTCCTGATTTTTTCATCGGTCGCGCTGGCGCAGGCACCGGGTGGTCAGCGTGATCCAAGAAACGCAGGACAAGGCCAGACTGATCACGTCGCTCTGCCGTCGGTTCCGGGGCCGCCGGGCTGGGGAAACTGTCCGCGGTGTGAGAACAACGACGATCGAGCCAAAGCCTGGAAGGAAAACAAGGTCGACGGGCACGCATTCAATCCGAAGGACCTCTCGGGTGTGTGGGGCTGGGGATTGGGCAACACCACAGACGACGCATTCGACCCGAAGTCGATCCCTCCTTTGACGGACCTGGGAAAGAAGATGCAGGCGGCCACAATGGCAGATCCGGGAAAAGTGGCTCACTCGAAAGATACCTCGGGACGGGGATCCGGCAGTCCAATCAATTGTGACCCGTATTCATGGCCTCGCCTGTACACGTATAACTATGGATACGAATTCGTGATGCTGCCAAACAGGGTTCTTCAGTTTTTCGAACTGAACCATACCTGGCGCACGATCTGGACTGATGGACGGAAACTTCCCGAAGAGCCGCCGGAGCCGCACTGGCTCGGCTGGTCTGTGGGCCATTGGGAAGGTGATACTTTCGTCGTTGAATCGGGCGGCTATGACGACAGGTCCTGGATTAACTCGAAGAATCCGGACGGCGGCTGGCCCCACAGCGACGAGATGAAAATCGTGGAACGCTACAGGCGTATTAACTACGGTACGCTGGAAGCGGAAATGACGATCATCGATCCCAAGGTGTATACCAAACCCTGGGTGACCCCGAAAGGCCAGATCAAACTGAACCCCGGTACTGAACTGTGGGAAACCTTCTGCGCGCCTTCTGATTATCAGCAGTTCAACGAAAAGGTGTTTGAACCGGCGGCAGGGGCCACGAAGAAGTAACGTCTGGACTCTAGCGGCGGTCTATAACCGCCGATGATCGTGCAGGTTGCAAGATCGCCGGCGGTCACAGACCGCCGCTACAGTTCAGCCAGGAACTCGAAAATCGATCAGCGAGTATCGGAGGTGAAGGGACTCTTGGAATTGGGATCACCAATGATCCGCTGCCCATTCCTTGTAATCCAGTTCACCAGTGTCACCGGCGCGGTGGGCACTCCCCCCTTCATTCCTTGAACGACAATTTCATCACCGGGTTTCAGCGTGTTCTTATTCACGCCTGCAGCGAGCATCGTTTGTGGCGCAGAAAGCTCGCCAACCCAATGGACAACGCTTCCTTTCTCATCCTTCACGTCGAAGTTGATAAAGCAATGAGGATTCTTCCACTCTACTGATGTAACGGTCCCGGTGACCATACTTGATTCGATATAGCCCGCGCGTCCGTGGTGCGCTGCAACCACACCGCCAAGCGCAGTGAAAACCACAACCATGGCCAAGGCCGCAGTTGCCGATTTCAGCAAAGTCTTCACCTTATACCTCCTTATTCCGATCGATTTTTTAAAGAGAGTAGCTCGCATTTAATCGCTCGTGCCGAAAATTGTCAATGTGAACAGTGTCCTCAAAACACGAATTTCAGCGCGAACTGCATGAGTCGCGGATCTGAAACCGATGAAACGGTGCTGCTGAAACCCGTGGTGCCGGGATTAACGATTTGGCCAAACGTATTCGTACTGAAATTCGTCGTCGGATTCGGCAACCGGACACTGTTAGTCAGATTGAACGCCTCCGCTCGAAACTCCACACGCTTGGATTCGCCAACTTTCACACTTCGTGATAGAGCTACATTTATCGTCCACCACCCAGGACCTTGAATATTGGCTCCGCCCATATTCCCGATCGTGCCCGCCGCCGGCACTGCAAAGGCCGCCGGATTCAGGTAATTGCCCACGGTCTTATCGCCGTACACATTCGCCAGTATTTGATTCAGGCGCTGGTTGCCAATGCCGTTGAGCGCGACATCGGTGCTCGTGGTCACCGTCATGAAACTCCCGGTTCGAATGCTCAAAATCGGTGCCAGCTTCCAGCCACCGGCCAGCTTCTGAACCAGCGAATTCGAGAAGGTCGGCGATTCGAACACGCCGGACACTCCGAAGAGGTGGCGCCGATCCACGGCCGAGGTCGAGCAATTGCCGCGATCGAAACGCCGGTCATTGGGCTTGCTATAACCGCCATTCGCCGTTCCGCCATTAATGAGAGTTGTGAACGAATCGGCGATGCAGTGCGACCAGGTGTAGTTCGCTGCCAGCGAGATTCCTCGCGTCGCCCGCCGCTGCAGGCTCATCACGAGACCGTTGTAGCTTGCTCCCGCGCCGTCGTCGACTTCGTTGACTGGACCAAATGCGCGGCTGGCGGCGGGATTTTCCAGGCTCAACAGACGGCGGGCATCCTGATTCTGGGGCGTCGAGCATGTGGCGTATTGCACACCGGCGAGCGTGCAGGGCCCGAGGCCGAGAAATACGGCGGAGTTCCGCTGTGCGAGACTCCACATGTGCGCTGTATGGCTTCCGAGGTAGCTTGCGGATACAAGCCAGTTTGTTCCAACTTGCCGTTGAATACTGAGATTCCACTGCGAAATCTGAGAGGGTTTGAGATCGGGACGGATGATCGCATAGGGTCCGTACGCCGGGAATATCGCATCCGATGCCGTGGATACCGGGAATGGATTTCCACCCGGGTAATTGGCCCACGGATCATCGAGTCTCACATTGCTGATCGAAATCCTTGGCTGATAAGGCGGCGCGTTATTCGTGCCGATTTGCATCGCCATCGGAGTGAAATCGTAGAACAGGCCATACGCCGCTCGAACTGACGTGCGCCCATCTCCCTTCACATCCCAGGCCAGACCGAGACGAGGCGAAAAGCTTTTCCACTGCACAAACTGGGCAGACCTGTCGTTCACACCGGGATCACCAGGGAAGAAGACACCCGCGGGGGCATTGATGAACTTCGACGTTTTGATCCCCTTCCTCCACGCGTCGAGATCGAGGCGATATGCCGTGCCATCGGACCACTCGACCGGGAAGAACGGCTCCCAGCGAAGGCCGTAATTCACCGTGAGTTTTTGAGTCGCTTTCCAGGTATCCGTTGCGTAATTGGCGTAGAACCACTGCGCATTATCGTGATGAACCGGATTGCTCTGGGACCACGTCGATACATTCCCCGTCAGAAAGTCAGCCATTCCCAATCCCAGCACCTGACCGGTAAAGTTTGCGCCACCCTGATCGATCCCCTGAAGGTGCCAGGTCGTATTCATCCGCGATACCTGCCCGCCAAAGCCGAACTGATGTTTTCCGTAAATCCAATTGACGTCGTCGTTGAAGCCCCACGTGTGGACGGTATTCGTCAATTGCCCTGCGCCACCACCGGATGCTTGCAGCGAAGGGCCGCCGGTCACGGTAAGACCGATATATGGAGCGTCGGGATAGCCGTACATCTTGACGCCCAGCTTCGCCCAGCTCGTCAGATCCTGGTGTTCGAGAATAATGGCGTCTCCTCGATTCACCGTCGCACGAAATGCGTTCACGACATTGGACCCGAACAGAAGTGTGTCACCCACCGTAAACGCGTGTTGCGTCGCTTTCTGTGTTTGGATGTTGGAAGCGAAATAGTTCGATTTGTCGGAAGTCCATTGATTGGGTTCAATCAGGCCGCCCTTGTCTAGCAGATAGCGTCCAAAAATAGAATGCATCGAGCTCAATTGATAGTCGACCTTGCCGACTTCCATGTTGTAGTTCTCGGGGCTACGTACGCCATAACGAAAAGTTCCGCACGCATCCTGCGCTTTGGGAAGCAGAGACACGACCTTCAACGCAATCGGACTAAACAACGCCGGATCAATCCGGCTATTTACGAACGGCGCCCTCAAAGCGATCGTCCTTCCGGCATTGCAGGCCGGTGAAGTAATCGTCGTGAAGTCACCGGCCAACATTTGCGCGGTGGGAAGGAAAGTGAGCCGGTCGGAAGGATCGGACCGAACGCGCGTGCCCTGATAACCGCCGAAGGCGAACAATTTGTTTTTCAGTATCGGGCCCCCGATCGTTCCGCCAAACTGGTTCCGTTTCAGGGTGTCTCGGGCTAACGCGAAAGGATTTCGCGCATTGAATTTTCCGTTGCGGACGAACTCAAAAGCATCACCGTGAATTTCGTTCGTGCCCGATTTCGTCACAAGGCTCACGGCGCCCGCGGAGTGCATGCCGTTCTGGGCCGATAAAGCGCTGGTTTCGACTTTGAATTCCTGCAGCGCATCTGGGAATGGAACGGAGATGTTTTGCCCATTCCAGGCATTGTTATGGATCGCGCCGTCCAATGTGTATGCGATTCCCCAATTGAATCCGCCCGCGACGTTGACGGCTCCGTCGCGATTGAAGACCGCGGTTGTGCCTTGAGCCACATTCGCGCCGCTGGGATTTTGAATGGTGGCCGGCGAGGTCAGGACCAAATCCTGTACGGTGCGGCCATTGAGAGGCAAATCCAGGATTCGCGCGGTTTCTACAACCTGGCCGATACCGCTGGTCCGGGTCTCGACCAGGCTCGCATTGGCCTGCACCTCAACCTGCTCGGAGACCTGTCCTACTTCCAGTACCGGATTGATCACCGGATTGCTGTTGACCTGCAATTCAATTCCGTTCTGCACGTAGGTCCGAAACCCCGGCAAAGCGGCCTCCAGCCGATATGGGCCGGTAGGCAGGCTCGGCAACACATAAGAACCTGTTTCATTTGTGACGATATTGCGGGCAATGCCCGTCTGCGTTTGTGTCGCGGTGATTTCCACACCCGGCAACACAGCTCCGCTTTGGTCTTTTACAGTGCCACTGATCTGTGCTGTCGCTTGCGCCCAAACTGCAGCGCTGCCAAAAATGGAGATCATTAGTACGCCCACGAGCCGAATGACTATGTGCTTCATCGATCGATCCTCCTTTTCCCATGAAAGCCAAACGATGCGAGGATTCTGGTACTCGCGTGAAGGTGGTGTCAAGAATCGTCTACTGTAGCGGCGGTCTATGACCGCCGAAGATGTTGAATTGAAGACTGTCGGCGGTCATAGACCGCCGCTACAGTAAAACTACACGCGCGGATGCCTTCCGACATGAATATGAAAAAATCTGCAGGAAATCAGGGTCTGACCGGGTCTGACCACGATTTTTCAGGTGAGAAAACCCTCCCGCAGCTGCGACGAGGTTTTACTGGTGTTCCGCCGCCGGAGCCGGAGTTGCAGGAACGATTGTGGAAGCAGGAGCCACTTCTTTCAACGTGCCTTTGAGCGAGAACAACCAAACGCTGTCGCCGCGTGGCGCCGCGGCGAAGAGGCTGCCCGCAGAATAAGCGACCACGTACTGTTCTCCTTCGAACATGAAAGTGGCGGCCGGAGCGTTCACGCCCGCGCCTGTTTGAAAGTCCCACAGGTGTTGGCCGGTTGAGGAGTTCAAAGCCGTCAGGCGCCCGTCGCTTCTTCCGACGAAGACCAGGCCGCCGGCCGTCGTGATTGATCCGCTGTAGCAGGACTCCTTCCACCGTTGCTGCCAAACGAGACGATTGGTTTTCATGTCGAGCGCCGCAAAGATTCCATAGGCGGGAATGGGAGCGCCGCCAAATGCGCTTCCCAGGTAACGTTGTCCTTCGAGCGTGATCTTTTGGTCCTCCTCGCCGCCTCTGAAAACATTCGCGGCATCGGTGGCGCAGACATAGTAGTAGTCCGTGGCGGGATCGTATGAACTAGGCGGCCAATTTGCGCCTCCCCTCGCGCCGGGCTTCGCGACGATGGGTTCCATCCAGAACGGCGTGAAGATGCGTCCCTGATTCGTAAGCGCATAGCCTTCGGGGGCGATGTCCACCATCTGCGGCACAAAAGCGTCTCCGCGTGGAATGGGTTGAGTGGCCGAAGTACGCTGGCGGGACTCCTGTGGAACCGGCTTCTCATCGATTCCCAGCAGGGGCTTTCCGTTGGTGCGATCCAGAATATAAACCCAGCCGGCCTTGTTTGCTTCGGCAGCCGCCTTACGGATGCGGCCGTTGACTCTCACGTCGAAGAGAATAACGGGATTTGGGCCATCGTAATCTCAAAGATCGTGATGGACCTGTTGAAAGTGCCATCGATATTTTCCCGTTTTCGCGTCGATGGCCACCATCGAAGTGGCAAACAGATTGTTTCCTGCTCGGATTCGTCCGTTAAAGTCAGGTCCGGGATTGCCCGTCGTAAAGTAAATCAGGCCCAGTTCCGGATCGACAGCGGGAGTTTGCCAGATCGTGGCGCCGCCGTGCAGCCACGCCTCGTTGTCCTGCGGCCAGGTATCGTGGCCATACTCGCCCGGACCGGGAACCGTGTAGAAAGTCCAGACCAGTCTTCCATCCTTCGCGTCATAAGCTTTAATCCGGCCTCGCGTGCCGTTCTCACCGCCGGCAAAACCGCCGATGACCAAACCGTCGTAGTAAAGAGGTGCGGCCGTAATCGTGTAGCCGTTCTGCCAGCGCTCGGCCTGAATGGACCAAACGGGCCGGCCGGACTTCTGGTCGAGCGCTACCAGGCGTCCGTCCAACTGTCCCACGTAAACGTTGCCGTCACCTAAAGCAACGCCGCGGCTCGTCCAGCCGCAACAAACGGTGGAGATGGTCTCGTCGAGATTGGCCTGATATTTCCAGAGAATTTCGCCGGACTTCACGCTGAGGGCGAAAACGTCGTCTGCTCCCGTGACAATGTAGATCACTCCCTCATAGACAACAGGCTGCGCCTCCCCCGAATACTTCGCCTTTGTGCCGGAGCCATCGAGGTGGGTTCGCCATACGCCCTTCAAGCCGGCAACCGTTTCGCGATTGATCGTTTTCAGAGGTGAATAATTCTGGTTGAACAGATTGCCGCCATTCTTGAGCCATCCAACGGTGGGAAGCGCGGAAAGTTCTTCGCTGGAGAAGGCGGGACTTCCCACAATAGCGGTGTCCGCAATGACCGTGCTGAGGGCGACCGTTCCCACGGCCGGGGACTGGGCGGCGGCGCCGGATAACAGCGGGCAAAGCAGCAAAATAATAATGGACAGTGACCGTGGATAGCGTCTGGTTTCCATTCCATTCTCCTTCGAGCGATGCGAGATGATTTAGAAGTGCTCCCGCATAGTAACGGCATCGGGCCGCTGCGACAATTTTTTCAATCTCCGACGAGTTGAAATCCTTCGTTCTTGAAGTGAGGATCAAACACGAAGGCCATTAGGACGTTGCGCCTTTTCATTACGAGGAAACTGAAATGATCTACCAAACTGACATGGCGTCTGCCGGACTTTTGCCATTCTTTGACGCCCGCAGCGTGCAGGTCTCGATCGATCCACTCGATTTCAAATAACGCGGAATCCTTTTCCAGTTTCGCCGCTGCAGAGACGCCCAGCCGCGCCTGCAGCAATGAAATAGCTTCCACCAAAACATAGTTGTGAGTGAGCAGTTCTTCTCGAGCGTCCAAGATGTGCTGGAGCCGGTGGACTGCGAGCTTATGGTTCCGATCGCGAATGTCAGCCCAGGCGTAGATTGCTGACGTATCCAGAAAGATCACTTCTTGTGAGCGTCCGCATACCCGATTTCAGCCAACGCCTCGTCATGCCTTTCCGACACCGGAGCCAGGCGTCCGTGTTTCGATTTGCCGGCCGCCACAGACGAAAACTGCTCAATGCGGTTGCGCTTCTTTGCACGCCAGCTGTGTCGGCTGCCGTTAATCGCTTCACTTCCTGAGAGGCCAGCGAGCCCACATAAATCCCCGCCGTCTCCGGCGATCCTTGTGCATAGAACAGAAACTGATTGCCATCCGGAAGGAACTGCGGAAACCGATGGCTCTGCTGTTTATCCAGCTTCGTCACCGGCATGGGCGTTCCTCCCGAAGCGGAAACCCGAAACAGAGGACCTGCCCCGTTTCCAAGCAGGATGACACCGTCCGCATTCCAAGCCCCGCCGCGAGTGGTGCTCCAAGCCGCCAAGGCCTGCGGGCGACCACCGCCGATGTCGAGGCGCTTCAGCATGCCATCAGCGAAAAACCCGATAGATCCGCTGTCGGAAGACCAGAATGGATAAGTCGCTCCCTCGGTGCCGGCCAACGGCTGCGCACCCGTTGACCCTAATGGACGAAGCCAGAGGCGCGATGCGCCATCTTCGGAGGCTACAAATACCAACTGCCGCCCATCGGGAGAAAGAGCGAACGAAATGGGATCTGTTGTAGAAGGCGTGACAACTTCTGTGCGCATTTCAGGAGGCGTGGCCGGCGGAGATTCGCGGAAGTGAGCGATGGTTGGAAGAGCGAGCGCGATGACAGCTACCAGGAGAATCGCGGCGAAAATTGAAGTGAATCGTTCGCGTTGGGAAGGTGCTCTGGACGAAGTTGACCTCGCACTCTGCTCCACGATGGGATTCGCGATCAGGTTCTCGATCTCGATTCGCACATCGCCAATGGCCTGCCATCGGCGCTTCGCGTTCTTATCCAGACAGCGGCGGAGCAATTCGGGAACTCCCGGATTCAGATTGGAAGGCAGCAGCGCAAAATCGGGTTGATCCTTCAGGACAGAAGCGAGAATGTCTGAGATTTCCTCTCCTTGAAATCCTTGTTTCCCGGTGAGCATTTCATATAGGACGCACCCGAGCGCAAACACATCGCTCCGTTGATCCGCGGTCCGTCCTCTCGCCTGTTCCGGCGACATATAGGATGCTGTCCCCAGAATCAAACCGGCGTTCGTCGCAGCCACGCTTAAAGTAGGCGAGTGGGAAAGATTCGCGTTTCCTGTTTCGGTTTCGAACACCCTGGCCAGGCCGAAGTCGAGAACCTTGACCTTACCGTCCGGCAGGATTTTCACATTCGAGGGCTTCAGATCGCGATGGATGATTCCTTTTTCATGCGCGGCTTCGAGTGCCTCGGAAATCTGTTTCGCAGTATTCAGCGCTTCATCGACCGGCAATGGCCCTTTCGCAATGCGGTCGGCCAACGTGTCGCCTTCGATCAATTCCATGATCAGAAAACGCGAGCCGTTCTCTTCGTATAGATCATGGATCGCGGCGATATTTGTATGGCTCAGTGAAGCCAGAACCTCGGCTTCACGTTGAAATCGGTTGACTCGATCCGCATCGCGCGAGAATTCTTCCGGCAGGATCTTGATGGCAACATCGCGCTTCAATCTTGAGTCGCGTGCCCGATAGACCTCGCCCATTCCGCCTTTGCCGAGCAGGGCAGTAATTTCGTAAGAGCCCAAGCGCGTCCCGATACGGATGGTCATGAAAGT